>Ga0208565_1001573_pt1 | contig 13195 bp, 13 predicted proteins | sample Sb_taG_7_FD_187706 | JGI IMG/M metagenome (GOLD analysis project Ga0208565, IMG submission 187706) | Peat soil microbial communities from Weissenstadt, Germany - Sb_50d_2_FS metaG (SPAdes) (version 2) | ecosystem: Environmental > Terrestrial > Soil > Wetlands > Peat | place: Germany...
CTGAGGGATTCATCGGGGTTTCGGCCGAAAACGTGGTGCCGCAGACCGTGCAGGCCAGATGGGAGACGTAACGCATGGTATGCTTTCCCTTCGGGACGAATCGCAGTGACGCGTCGAGATGCCAGGCCGGAGGTCGTAAACTTGATTATTCGCGGCGAATACGACGGCCTGGCAGTTCGTCTTATTGATCGAGCTCGCAGTTCCGGAAGCGGATCCTGAGTCCGAGTGGCACGAACTCCCTGGCTCGAGCCGGGCCGTGGTCAACTCGGAAACTCGGATTCGCACAAACGGTTCTCGGCCTTGAGGAACGGAAAGGTGCTCAATGCGACAGGCAACGACTCGACTCCTCGCCCTCGTGGCCGCTCTGCTCGTGGTGCCGCCATCATTGAGTCGGGTATCCGCCGACGATGCCAAGACCACAACCAAGGGCAAGACAAAGGCCATTGCCACGGCCAAGCAGCCGGCCAGCGATGACGAGAACATCCCGACATACAACTTGCTCGAGGCCATGAGCCAAGGGCTGGTCGGTGTCGAGGCCTCAGGGCGGGGCGACGGACGCATGACCGTCTCCGTCACCAACAATACCAAGAAGCAGCTCCGCGTCGTTCTGCCCCCAGGAATCATTGCCCAGGGTGCCACCGGACAGTTCGGTGGTATGGGCGGCATGGGCGGTGGTATGGGCGGCGGTATGGGCGGTGGCATGGGCGGTGGTATGGGCGGTATGGGCGGCGGTATGGGCGGTATGGGCGGCGGTATGGGCGGCATGGGTGGCGGTATGGGCGGTATGGGTGGCGGCATGGGCGGCGGCATGATGGGTGGCGGTGCCCGAACGATGCCGCCCTCGATGGGCATGATGATGCTCGCCCGCCTGATCATGTATCTCTGCGGTGATTACGATAGCTGGGATCAGCGAGCCCTCTCCATCGGCATGATGGGCATGGGCGGTATGGGCATGGGAGGCATGGGCGGCATGGGCGGAGGCATGGGCGGCATGGGCGGAGGCATGAGGTCCGTTCCACCGACCAGTCTTCCCTTTGCCAACCTCAAGCCCGGGCAGAAGCGCGATCTCCCCACCCGGCTCGTCAGCCTCTCCCAGCCCGATCCAGACTCCGAAACAGGTGTTAGCTTCCCGGCCAAGGACGAAAAGCTCCAGCTCGGCGACGTCTCCGAGATCAACGGCGACGATCGCGTCCAGAAGGCGCTCAAGCGGCTTGCCGCCGACAAGGCCCCCGCAACCATCTCCCAGCTTGTCATGTGGCGGCTCAGCGCGGGGATGGATTGGGACCGGATCGCCCAGATCTCTTCTGCCTGGGCCAATGCCTACGAGCTGACCCTGGCCCGGCAATTCGTGGATCGCCTGGACAGCTTGCCGGATGCCGAAACGGGCACGATTCTCTTCGACGTGCAGTCCACCGGCGCGGCCGGCGCGGATCATGCGGCGGCCCTGACCAAGGAACTGAGCGAGAAGGCCTTCCTGGGACTGAAGACCAAGCTGGGAATCCCCACGCAGCCCGAAGGGCCGGCGGTCGGCTGCCGGGTCAAGTTCGCCGAGGGCGAGGCCACGGTTCAGGTTGTCTGCAGTGACGGGTCGGCCTCCAAGTGGGTTCCCTTCGGCAAGTTCTCGTTGCCGCTGACCGCTGGCACGGAGAAGTTCGAGGCCGCGAAATTCGGTGAAGCATTGGCCGAGGGAGTTCTCAGCCGGATGGTCCGCGCCCAGTACATGCGGGGCCCGACGGTCAAGGGCAAGGCCACCTACCAGGTGCGGATCGACAACGCCTCGCCGCTGGTGCTCAACGGCCTGGCGGTGCTGGGCACCGAGACCAAGACGGAAGAGCAGCCGAAGGAGCTTTCGGGTATCTGCATCTCGCCGCGGCGGAGCATGACCGTTCCGGCCACCGAAGAGGTGGTCAAGACCCTCGGCCTGCGCAAGGGCATCCGCGTCGTCGCCGCCGACCTGAGCGGGCTCTGACATTGCTGTGTCTCGATGGTCTTGGTTGACTTTCTCGACCTGCTTGCTTTCCAGATCTGCTCCAAACGAGCCAGCTCCCCGGGCAACCGCGTTGCCCGGGGTGTTTTTGTTGATCCGGGAAACGGGGAGCGGGGTCTGGTAGAATAACTATTGAGGTTTGGCTGATCTCGAGCGTGAGAATTGGCCACCGGTGCCGATTCGCTCCAGATCGGGCATCCAGGAAACTCCCTCGGGCGTCAGTCCATCGCCGATTCCCTGACGACCCGCAATGTCGCCCCAAGGGCGGCAAACCGGAACATTGCTGGGAGGGTCGCCATGCTGAGCGGCATCTTGGTTGGGCTGGACGGTTCAGACTACAGCCATAGCGCGGTCGAAGTCGGAATTTACCTGGCGCGGAAGACGGGGGCCCTGCTGGTCGGGCTGGGGGTCGTGGACGAACCGACTATCCGGGAAGCCGAGCCGCGATTGATCGCAGCCGGTGTTCCCTATGCCGAGCCGATCCTGTATCGCGAGCGGATCGCCAGCGCCCGACGCGAAGTCGAGCTGTTCCTGTCGCAATTCAGCCTCCGCTGCGCCAAGGCGGGCGTTGCGTGCAAGGTCCTGGAGGACGTGGGCCTGCCGCATGAGCAGATTGAACTGCAGGCACAGCGGTACGACCTGATCCTCATGGGGCAACAGACGCGGTTCCATTTCGAGACCCAGGAAGGTTACGACGACACGGTCCGGCGCGTCCTCAAGAACAGCCCCCGGCCAGTGATCACGGTCCCAGCGCGGCTGAACATCAAGCCCGACGATCCCGGCCATACGGTTCTTGTGGCTTATGACGGCAGCCTGCAAGCTGCCCGCGCATTACAGGCTTTTCAAACCTCCGGGCTAGCGGGCGTGCTGCCGACAATCGTCGTCAGTGTGAGCCCCGAGCAACTCGAGGCGTCGCGGGTCGCCGAGCGGGCGATCGATTACCTGCGTCTACATGACATCAAGGCCGAGGCCCACCCGGTCACGACTCACAAGGCGACGGCGCCTGTGCTGCTGGAAGCTGCGGCAGAGCACAAGTCCGTGCTGATCGTCATGGGGGGCTACGGTCAACCGATCCTGCGCGAGTTCTTCATCGGCTCGGTGACCCGAAGCTTACTGGCGGAGAGCCCCGTGCCGCTGTTCCTTTACCATTGAGACTTACGGACGGGTGCCTCCCCACATCGTGTGTGGGCCCGCCCCGTGCTGGATTGTTGTGCCCCTACGGGGCGAAACAGCTCAGCACAGGCGGGGGGAACCCCGCTTGCGGGGTCGGCCCTGTCCGTTGATCTGAACGGACCTCAGTCGCGGAGCAGGCGTTCCCTCAGCTCGTTGAATGTCGAGGGGACGTCGCGATCGAACACGAACTGCGCAGGCAGGCCGACGATGCGGCTGGCGCCCAGCGCGAGGAGAGGACGCTGGCAGGCGGAGAGCTTGCTGGCGGCGACGAGCGCGGTGACGCGCCATCCGGGCTGGCCGTGGTCGTCCCAGACCTCCCCGCGGACCAAGTGCTGGGCGCCCTGGTCGCTCAAGTATCTGGCCACCGCGGCGGCCGTCTCTGGCCCGGGTCCGGGGGCGGCCGCGTTGCCCACGACCTCGAGGTGGAGCAGGCCCTCGGAGCGCTTGACGCCGTCGATGGCGTCGAGCAGCAGGGCGAGCGGGCCGGTCTCTCCCTCGGCAACAAGAGCGGAAAGGGAGGGCGCGTGGCCGATCAGGCAGGCGGCTGATTCGAGCACGGTGCCGCCCTTGATCTCGCGCAGGCGGTTGTCCTTGAGGGTCGTGCCCGAACTGGTCAGGTCGACGATGATGTCGGCGATGCCCAGGCTGGGGTGCAGCTCGAGGGCGCCCTGCGAATCGACCAGCTGGTAATAATAAATGCCCCACTTCCGGAAGTATTGCCGGACCACTGCCGGGTACTTGGTCGAGACCCGAAAGGTCTTGCCGGCGATCTTGAACTCCGTCGTCAGATCCACGAGGTCCATGATGTGGCTGACGTCGATCCAGCTCTCGGGGACGGCGACGACCAGCCGGCAGCCGCCGTAACCGAGGTCGGGAATGACCACGGCGGCGTGCTCGGCCTCGAAGGCGTGCTCGGCGTAGACGTCCATCCCGGTGACGCCCAGGTGGCAGCGGCCCTCCTGGACCTGGATCACGATGTCGGTCGGCCGCATGAAGACGATGTGGAACCTCGGCTGGCCGGAGATCGTCGCCTCGTACTGTCGGTCGCTGGCCCGACGGACCTTGTAGCCGGCCGTCCTGAGCAGGTCGACGACCCCGTCGTACAGGTGGCCCTTGGAGGGGATAGCCAGGCGGATGGGGTCGATGAGCGTGCTCATGTTCGATCGCCCCGAAAGTCGGCCAGGCGAGTGCGCATCTGGTCGATCAGCTCACCTTCCCGGACCGGGCGAACGTCGCCGTACTCGAAGTTCCAGAGCTCGATTGTCCGCCCAACCGTGACCACCTGGCCCAGGCCCAGGGCGCGGGCCTGCTCGACCGCGGCCTGGAACCCGAGGCCGGAAAGGACCACGGGAACCTGGATCCGTTCCCGCAGGAATGTCGCCAGGTCGATCGCCGCGGGAGTGACCTCGTCCGGTTTGCCGCTGGTGACGAGGTAGCCGCGAAAACCCACCGTGCCGCCTGGCACCGCGTCCGATCGCGCCTTCAGAACCGCGTGCAGCCGTTCCAGCCCAAAGGCGAATCCTGCGCCGCGGTCGTCGCGATGACTGCCCAGGACGCGTGCCAGGCCGTCGTAGCGACCGCCGCCACAGACCTCGACCGGCCCCTCCGAGGTCGGCACAATGATCTCGAAGATCATCTGGGTGTAGAAGCCGATCCCCCGGCCGAAACCAAGGTCGAGCTCGATCCGCCCGGAGTCGACCCCATGATGGCCGAGCATGTCCAGCAGCGAGCGAAGGGCGGCAACCGATTCGGGCGCGAGCGCTGCGTATTCGCGATCAAGGCGATCCAGCATCGGCCCGGCCGGCCCGCGCAGGCCGGCCAGAGCGTGCACCTGGTCGCGCACGCGTGAGAGGACCTCGCTCAGCGAGTGCCCCAGATCCCACTTGCGCCTCAGCCGGTCGATGATCTCGCCGGCCGAGCGGCGGCCGGTCACGTCGGGGACGAGCTGCCGGAAGAGGCGATCGACGGCGGGGGCCTCGGCGGGCCCGGCGGCCGGCGGCCATTCCAGCGCGTCGTCATCTTCGGTCCGCAGCCAGCCGCCCAGCCGCTGCAGGCCCGACTCGATCGCGCGCACGCTATGGCCTTCGGCAGCGGCTTCGCTCAGCGATTCGACCAGGGCCGAGGTCGCCGCGGGGGGAAGTCCCGACCGGCTCAAGAGCTCGAGGATCAAGCCGACGTGGCCGATCCGGATCGACGCATCGGCGAACCCCAGCGCGCGGAGGGACCAGTCGGCCAGCCAGATGACCTCGGCATCGGCGGCCGGCCCCCCAGTCCCGATGAGTTCGACGCCGACCTGGGTGAATTCGCGGTCACGTCCGGGCGTCGGCGGCTGAAACCGGAAGACCGGGCCCGACATGCTGACGCGAGCGGGCAGGGGGGGGCACTCCGCGGCTTCGGCGTAGGCCCGCACGATGCTGGCGGTGAGCTCGGGCCGCAGGCAGATCTCGGCCGGCCCCCCGCCGGAAATCTCGAACAGCCTGGCCACGATCCCAGCCCCGCTCTTGCGCTCATGCAATTCCGCGAACTCGAGAATCGGCGTCCGCATCGGCTCGTAGCCCGCCCGCCGGAACTGGTCCAGCAAGAGCCGCTCGAGCGCGGCAACACGGGCAAAATCGTGAGGCAGCCAGTCTCGCGTGCCCCGCACCCGTCCGACAGGACGCTCGATCGAGTCCATCCCGATCGGCCGCCCAGGCTCCGCTGGGACGGGATTCATGACCGGTGTCCTTCCTGCGCGAGGATCTCCAGGGCACTCTGCACCGAGTCCTCGAGCACCGACCAGGAAAGGCCCTTGTCTTCCTGGCGGGACGTCAGGTCCCGGAGGTTGAAGACTTCCCGGATTGCCTCGTCGGGTCCCACGATGACGGCCAGCTTGTGGCCGCGACTGGAACCATAACCCATCTGCTTGCCGATTTGGATCGGATCGGGATAGACCTCGGCGCCGATGCCCGCGTTGCGCAGCCGTGTGGCCATGCGAAACGGGATCAGCGGATCGGTGCCAGGAAAGTTCGCCACCAGCACCGGCGCGGTCGTGGCCGCCGACTTGAGCTGCCCGGCCTCGTCGAGCAAGGCCAGCAGCCGGTCCAGCCCGATCGAGGCCCCGACGCCGGGCAACCGCCGCGCGGTGAAGAGACTGGCGAGGTTGTCGTAGCGTCCTCCCGAGGCGATGCTGCCGAACTTCTCCCAGCCCTTGACCGTGGTCTCGAAGACGATTCCCGTGTAGTAATCGAGCCCGCGCGCCAGGCCCAGGTCGATGGCGATCCGGTCCTGCGGAATGCCCGCGACGTCGAGCAGGTCGAGGACGGTGCGGAGGTTGGCGATACCCTGGCCGGCGTGCGGGTTGGAACCGAGCGCCGCCTCGGCCTCGCGAAGCACCTCCACGCCGCCGCGCCCGGTCTCGGCAAAAGCAAGGACCGATCTGGCCTGGTCCGAGCTCAACCCCGCCCCGCCCTGGTCGTGCTCTTTCAGGAGTTCCTCGACGACGCCCTCCGGACCGATCTTGGACAGCTTGTCAAGCGCCCGCAGCACCTGGCCGCTACATCCCGAAAGCTCCAGCGATTCGAGCATGCCGTCAAGGATCTTACGGTCGTTGAGCGTGATCGTGAAGTCAAGGACCCCTGCGCCCCCCAGGGCAGAGTGAATGACCTGGGCGATCTCGGCGTCGGCCAGCACGCTCTCGGTGCCGATCGTGTCGAAGTCGCACTGGACGAATTCGCGGAACCGGCCCTTGGCCGGACGCTCGCCACGGAAGACCGAGCCGATCGCATACCGCTTGAACGGCACGCCTAGCTCGTCAACATGCCTGGCGATGAACCGGGCCAGCGGGACGGTCAGGTCGAACCGAAGCGCCAGCTCGCCGGACGTCCCGCCCCGATTGGTGACCTCGAAGATCTGCCTGAGCACCTCGTCCGAACCCGCTCCCTTGCCGGTCAGCACTTCCATGCGCTCGATGTGCGGGGTCTCGATCGGCACGAAGCCGAAACTGGCGAAGGTCCGGCGAAAGGCCGCCAGCATTCGCTCGCGGGGAATCATCACCGCGGGAGGGAGGTCCCGCAGCCCGCTGGCCACGCGGGGGTCGATCATGAAAATCGCATCCTTAAACGGTATCTTGAGAAATCAAACTCGCGGTGGGTCGTTCAAAAAGGCTCTCCAGCGGGAGCTGAAAGCCAGGCAGTATGGCCGGCAACTCGAGGCGGTCGGAACGCGTCAGAATCCGCACGCTCGTGGGAGATTCGTAAACGTAAACCTGCTCTTCGACCGGATAGACGACCCAGACCGACTTGACCCCGCATCGGAAGTACTCACCGACCTTGACAATGACTTGGCAGGCGAGGTTTGTCGGGCTGATGATCTCGATGGCCAGATCGGGGATGACCTCCCAGGCGGCCGTTCTGGGAACAGGACGGTTCCGCGCCCATCGCTCATGAGAGACAAACGCGAGGTCCGGCCGGCGCTTGAGGTCGTTGGCCGCATCGAGCAAGAAGAGCATTTCGCTGAGAGCGCGACCATGTTCCTGGATTCCAGGCGATCGTTGAAGCCAGCCAAACAGTTCCGACGCGAACCAGGTTTCAAAGACTCCCATGACCGGCTTCTCCACCACCTTTCCATTGACAACTTCGTAATGGCCGTCGGGCTCGACGACGGTGAGGTCAATCGGTCCGCTCGCGAGCTCGGTCGTGGGTACGGAGCTGATCGTTGACATGGCGAAACTCCGGAAGGATCGCTTGGTTCTGCTTGCTCTTCGTAACCGATTGTACCATCTTGCGAGGCTGTCGGGCGCCCCGGCCGTCCCCATGGACCAAGGCTGCTTCATTTCCCTTCCCTTGGGAGCGCGAGGGGGCACCGCCCGAAGGGTGGTCCGCCGAGCCAGGATGATCGAATGGCTCGTCAGAAGCCTCGCCCTTCCACGAGAATTCCGCTCCCTTTCAAGTGCGTGCTGTACCGAGGGAAGCTCTCAACTCTGGGTTCGTTCTCTCCTCGCGTAAGAACCACATCTTAAACTCTCTGTTTTTAGGAAGTTATGGCCAATCCCCAATTGGGTTCGATCGACCACTTCCCGACCCTTCTGCTTTCCCGCCGACCTGGCTCTCTCTTCACTGACCACTCGCCACTCGCCGCCAACCGACCCGCCAAAATCGGGTTCGTTCGCCTCTTCGATTCCGCCTTCGTTCGTCCTAAGTCGCAATCTGATAATAACTAACACCGAGCAACTTGGCTTCGTTTTGGCACTTTCCTATGACCGCCAGCTCCCTCCCTTCAGATTCACTGGTCGCTATTCTCTCGCCACTCGCCACTCGCCACTCTCCGCTCTCCACCCGAGCCGCCTTCCGCCGAACCAGCGAGTTCAGGCCGTGCGCAGATCCTCCCCGGCTGGCTACTCCCTGCCACCGATCGCCGAAATGCCAAGGACTGAACGGGGCCCGATCTCGCCGATCAGACCTCCTCTTCCAGTTATGTCACCGGACCGGTGATTCCTGCCGACAAATCAGTCCGCCCCTACTCTCTCTTGCCACTCGCGACAAACCCTCACGCGATTGCCACTGCCGACTTGTTGTCCTTCTCTCGTGGCCAGGGGCGGTCGACGCCAGTGCGAGTTCCGGGGACACCATTCCCATCTTCCACCCTGCCGACAGAGTTCGGGGCACCTCTCACCACCAATCAAGACGGTGATGAGTTCTTGGCTCATGGACCAAAAACTCGGCTCATGGGCCGAGTTTTTATAGTTGGAGACGTGCACAGAAATGCGGGCATACTGAATATCGACACATGTCATGGCGAACCGGCCAACCGCGCTTTCCCCATCGATTGCCGAACGACACTCCGGATCGAGATGTTTGCCGGCACCATCGCGGCGCCGCCCTGCTTCCGTGAGGGGCGACCCCCGGTCGTGTCGCTGTTAACCTTTCACGTGCCCCGCGCTCGGTCCCTTTGGCTTGGGCCGGCCGTGTGCGACGACTTTCAGATTCGCCGCCATCATCAAGGCTTCGGCATACGAGAAGCAACATGGAAGGCTTGCCGACATCTTGCCCGACCGGTTCGGCGAGTATCACGTCGGAAGGCTATATAACATGGTACTGGGTCCGGGCACGTCGCCCTCGTCCGCTCTCACCGACCCTCCTCAAGAATTAGTGGCAATCGGTCCCTACGAGCAACTGCCTGCCATCTGCAACGATCATGATCCCCGGTCTTCCGAGGTCGCCAGACGGGTTGCTGATTTGATCGAGTCACATCTCCCGGATGTCAAGGTGGAACACGTCGGCAGCACGTCAGTGCCGGGCTGTGCGGGCAAGGGCGTCGTGGACCTGATGATCCTTTACCCGCCAGGGCGACTGCCGGATGTGAAGGATGTGCTGAACGCCCTGTGCTTCCAGCGGCAAACCGGGCGTGATCCGTTCCCCGAAGTGCGACCTATGCGGATCGGCTCAATCGAGTTCGACGGCACCCGGTTCCGTCTCCACGCCCACGTAATCCCCGTTGACTCGCCAGAGGTTTTGGAGTTGCGGACCTTCCGGGATCGTCTGCGGGGCGAGCCGATGCTCCTGGAGCAATATGTCGCTCTGGCATCGGGGCAACTTATGCTGACTCAACAACGACCTCGGTCTTCACCGAGTTGGCGATGAAGCAGGCGTGGTGGGCTTGATCGTGCATCTGCGCCAGTTCCTCCGGCGTCGGCGTCTTCTCGCCTCCGAACCTGACCTGAGGACGCAAGTTCACTCGGACGATCGCCAGGCGACCCGAACCATCCTTTTCCAGAACGCCGACCGCCTGATCTCGGTAGCTGTCTACGACGTACTGCTTCTTGCAGGCGATTGCCAGGAATGTCAGCATGTGGCAGCTTGATAGACTGGCAACGAACGCCTCCTCGGGATCGACGCACGATTCGCTGCCCAGGTACGCCGGTGCGGCTGAAGCCCTCACCGTGATGCCTGCATCAAATGTCCAGTTGTGATCTCGGTTGTAGCTCTGGTAGGCGAACTCGGGGGTTTCCCGCTTCCACTCGACAGTGATCGTGTGCTCGGACATGACCTTCGTCCTCCGGTGAATGGTCTGTTGCTTCTTGTCCCACGCTCGATTATCGCAGACGCCGTGTCGCCTCGTCTCCGGGTACCTTCGTCCAGGATGGACTGAGGAGGCTCTTGGTCGGGGTGGTGAAGGCGACAACCGAGCCGACCGGCTCACCCTCAGACAACGGATTGATCGTCCGTTCCAATTTCTCTCTGGGCCCGTCCCGCAACATTTCCGGCATCCATTTTGGCGACGAAGATGAATGCCAAAGACTCAGGAGAACGGCGAAAGCACCAGCGACGAGACGATGCCTTTCTATTCCCCAGTCGGGCGAGAGGACGTGACCTATACTCCCCATAGGTACCATCCCCGTCCAGGAGAATGCCATGAACAGCGCCCCGACCCGCCCCTCGCTTGGACCCCGAGTCCTCGGCATGTTTTTCACCTGGCTCTTCCTCGGAGCCTTGATCGGCGTGATTGGGGGGCTGGGACAGGGAGGGGGCATCCAGATCGTCTGTATGATGATCGGTGGAATGGCGGTCTTGCCGATTGCCGGTGTGCTCCTCGGGTTGATCGGCGGCGATGCCAAAGGGAGCGTTGCCGGGGCTGCCGGTGGGCTCCTGGGTTGCGGGATAGCCGGATGCTTCGGTGCGGTGCCAATTCAACCACAAGCCATGAACGTGATCGTGATCTTCGGAGCCTTGATAGGGGCGACAGGTTTCCTGTTCGTGAGGTTCTTGCTCTGGAAATACGGGATGATGTTCCGCATGATCTGCTGGGCGATCGGCGTCACGCCAGCGTCGGGCAAGGCTTGAGCACTCGCAGGTCACGCCCTCATACCGAACCGCCTGACCGCTTACTCGGTCCATTCAGCACCGAGACGAGGACGATCGCCACGACATCGGCTGCTCAGTCGGCGGATGAGCTGAACCGGTCTTATTGGTCTCGCTGGCGTAAGTGGCGACGAGGTGCTGAAACAGCGGGACTTCCGCTTGAGGAGCGTCCTTGTTGTAGTCCATGATCTCGATCATGGCCCCAGCCTGCGCCGAATCTCACCTGCGATCTCATCGGGAGTGCCAGTCACATCCACCCGGATCGCATCCTCGGGCGGCTCCAGTATCTCGAACTGGCTCGGCAGCAGTGCCGGGTTCATGAAGTGACCGGTGCGAGATGCCAACCTCCTCTGAATCACCTCCGGTGGTCCACAGAGGCAGACGTAACGAACCACATCCAGATGATGCCGCAGGTATTCCTGGTAGGCATGCTTGAGCGCCGAGCGGCAAGAACGATATTCTCGCCACGGTCTCGTGCGGAGTCGATCAGCCCTGCAAGAGTTTGGAGCCAGGGTTTTCGATCCTCATCCGTCAACGGGATGTCCCGGCGCATCTTCTCGATGTTCTTCGGTGGATGGTAGTCGTCGGCATCGTAGAACCTCCAACCAAGTTCTGTCGCCAATACCTTGCCAACAGTCGTCTTTCCCGAACTCGTGACGCCCATCAAGACCACGATCATTGGCACTGCCTCCGGAGGTCGCCTTTCTCACTGAAGCCATGAGAAGATACACCCAGCATAACCGATAGAATACGTTCGCCGTGAGACAGTCAGCCAAGCGAAGACTCCACTCCGCCTTGAAATTCGTGTGAATTTCGGTAACTTCTCAATAAGTCCGGGCGGAGGGCTGAGGAAGATGGCCGTTCCAGGCCAACTTGCTCGGGAATTCCAGGGATAAGACCTCATGCCGTCGCGGAATTGCCCGGACTTATTGAGAAGTTACGAATTTCGTTGACCATATACCGCATTCTGCCGTTCAGTCGAGACTGGACTAGGCTTAAACCATCCGGGAGACGAACACATGGCGACAACAGCCACCGCTACACCAGGCAAGACCAGCTTCGTGAAGGAGTTCCTCCACGACAATCCCCAAGGCAACACCAAAGCCGTGAACGAGGCTTGGCAGGCTGCCGGATTTGAGGGCACAATTAGCCCCACCTTGGTCAACAAGACGAGAGTGAAGCTGACCGGCAAACGGCGTAGGAAGGCCAGGACAGCCGCCAAGGAGAAGGCAGCCGCCAACAAGCCCAGGGAAGCAACCGCAACTTTAGGCAAAACGAGCTTCTTGATTGAGTTCCTCCACGACAATCCCCAAGGCAATACCCAATCCGTGAACGAGGCGTGGACGGCCGCCGGATTCGACGGGACCATCAGCACTTCCCTCGTATACAAGGCGAGAGCATCCTTGGGTCTGACGGGCAACCTTAGCGAGAAGACCAAGAAGTCCAAGGCGAAGGCAACCTCCACCGGCAAAAAACTAGGAAGACCTCGTAAGGAGCCCACGGCTCCAGTCACCGGGCAACCACGAGGCAGGAAGAGCGCCCGCACCCTGGCTCTGACTGAACTCGAAGCCGACATCGATCGGCTGATATTCAAAGTGATGGGCGTTGGCGACCTCACCGAGATCGAGGATTCGTTGAGACGGGCGAGACGGCTGCTCTATGTGACCGCCAACCGAGGCTGATCAGTTCCGACTCCGAAATCGACTCCATTAACGCCGGTGTTCTGGTCCATTGCTACTCACGACCAAGCCTTACTTGTCCTCCTCCCGGTACGGTTTTCGATGCTGGTACAGATAGAGCCGATCCTCGCCTTTCTTCCGGTCGTCAGCATTGACGAATGGTCTGTTTGCCTTAGCCTGCCATTCAACAGCCTTGTCGGAATCTCCCACTTCGGCACAGGCGGCGGCGAGGGTATCCAGCATATGGGCATCCTTCCACTCAGCCAGTTTGCAGCCACGTGTTGCCAAGTCCACGGCCCGTTTGCCATCCCGGAAGCTCTCCTCGGGACAGGTGACCCATAGCCATGCCAATGCGTGGTATCCCCAGGCATTGCCTGGGATAAAGGCGGATGGTTTGCTCATCACGGATGCCGAAGCGGGTGACTCAGAGTCTGTTCCAAAAGGGGGTCTCGAACGTAGAAAGGGTATGAACCCAAAGCCATACCCCAGTGATCTGACAAGCCAGCAATGGGCTGTCCTGA
>Ga0208565_1001574_pt1 | contig 13177 bp, 12 predicted proteins | sample Sb_taG_7_FD_187706 | JGI IMG/M metagenome (GOLD analysis project Ga0208565, IMG submission 187706) | Peat soil microbial communities from Weissenstadt, Germany - Sb_50d_2_FS metaG (SPAdes) (version 2) | ecosystem: Environmental > Terrestrial > Soil > Wetlands > Peat | place: Germany...
GTGATGCGCGCCCTGGATGACCAGGTACGACTCGGCAAGGTCCTCTATCTCGGTGTCTCCGACACCCCTGCCTGGGTGGTGGCCCAGATGCAGACGCTGGCCGCCGAGCGCGGCTGGTCGTCATTCGCCGGGCTCCAAGTCGAGTACTCCCTCGTCCAGCGAGAGGTCGAGAGGGAGCTTGTGCCGATGTCCCGCGGCCTCGGGCTCGGAATCCTGGCCTGGGGACCGCTGGGCGCGGGAGTGCTATCCGGCAAGTACGCCAACGGCAGTACCGGCACCGGCGAGCGCAGGCTGGCGGATGTCGATCCGGCCCGGCTCGCCATCGCCAGGGCGGTCGGCGACGTGGCCAATGACCTGGGGCTCACCTCCGCGCAGGTCGCCTTGGCGTGGCTGCGTGCCCAGGGCGGCGTCATTCCGATCCTGGGTGCCCGCACCGCGGCCCAGCTAGCCGACAACCTCACCTGCCTGCAGGCCGACCTCCCGGCCGACGCGCTGGCCAGGCTCGACAAAGCCAGCCACATTGACCGCGGTTTCCCGCACGACTTCCTGGCCGGCGCCGACTACACCCTCGGCGGCCTCGGCTCCCAGCTTGACCTCCCGCCCGGCAGGTCTCGCTACGGCTGATCGCCGTAATGAAAATCGGTTGCGGCCGCCACGCCGTCGACCCTTATGATTCCCCGGCGAGTAGCACAGCGCCGATCGCTAAAGGAGCACAGATGCGCGCAGCGTTCATGTCCATCGAGAAGGCCTTTGGGACCTATTCGGAGGGTATGACGCATGTCGCGAACAACGCTCAATTTGGGGATCCTGGCGCATGTAGACGCCGGTAAGACAACTCTCACCGAGCGGCTTCTCTACGCCGCTGGTGTCATCGACCAGGTCGGCAGCGTCGATGACGGCACGACTCAGACCGACTCGCTTGCGCTGGAGCGGCAGCGCGGGATCACGATCAAGTCCGCGGTCGTTTCGTTCGCGATCGACGACGTCACCGTCAACCTGATCGACACGCCAGGCCACCCGGATTTCATCGCCGAAGTGGAACGCGCCTTGAGTGTGCTCGACGGTGCCGTGCTGGTGATCTCCGCCGTCGAAGGCGTGCAGCCGCAGACGCGCATCCTGATGCGAACCCTGCAGCGGCTGCGCGTCCCGACACTGATCTTCGTCAACAAGATCGACCGTCGCGGTGCAGGCTACGAACGCTTGCTGCGAACCATCTCGCAGCGGCTGACGCCAGCGATCGTCGCGATGGGCGCCGTACGCGAGCTTGGTACGCGCGGTGCCGGCTGCACGCCCGCCGACGGCGCCGACCGTGTCTACTCGGCCAGGCTGGCCGAGGTGCTCGCCGAGCGCAGCGACCCGATCCTGGCCGCCTATGTCGGAGGCGGACCTGGGATTCCGTACCAGCGGCTCCGCACTGAACTCGCGGCGCAGACGCAGCGGGCGGACGTGCATCCGGTGTTCTTCGGTTCGGCGCTCACCGGAGTGGGCGTGGATTCGCTGATGAGCGGCATCGCTGAACTGCTGCCGGCGGTCGGCCGCGATGTCGATGGCCCGGCTTCTGGCCGCGTTTTCAAGATCGAACGTGGCGCGGCTGGCGAGAAGATCGCCTACGTTCGCATGTTCTCAGGCACCGTCCGCACCCGTGACCGGGTGCGGTTCGGCCGGAACGGCGAGCGGAAGGTGACCGCGATCAGCGTCTTCGCCGGCGGCTCGGCCGTTCAGCGTGAGTCAGTGTCGGCCGGCCAGATCGGCAAGCTCTGGGGTCTGGCTGAGATCCAGGTCGGCGACGCAGTCGGCATGCCGCGGACGCCCTTGGAAGAGCACCAGTTCGCCCCGCCGACCCTGGAGACCGTCGTCGTTCCCGGCATTGGCAGCGGCAAAGGTGCCCTCCGTGTCGCGCTCGCCCAGCTCGCGGAGCAAGATCCGCTGATCAACGTCCGGCAGGACGACATCCGCCAGGAGATCTCCGTCTCGCTCTACGGCGAGGTCCAGAAGGAAGTCATCGGGGCAATGCTCGCGGCCGACTACGGCCTCGATGTCAGCTTTCGCGAGACGACGACGATCTGTATCGAACGGCCCGTAGGCACCGGTGCGGCAGTCGAGCGACTGCACGAGCCGCCGAATCCGTTCCTCGCGACCGTCGGGCTTCGGATCGAACCGGCCACCGTCGGCTCAGGCGTGAAGTTTCAGCTTGAAGCCGAGCTTGGCTCCATGCCCCTGGCGTTCTTCCGGGCGGTGGAAGACACCGTGCGGGATACCTTGCAGCAAGGTATCTACGGCTGGGAGGTAACCGACTGCACCATCGCCATGACGCACTCCGGCTACCTGGGCAAGCAAAGTCTGGGTCACCAGCGTTTCAACAAGAGCATGTCGAGCACGGGCGAGGACTTCCGCAAGCTCACGCCGCTGGTTCTGATGAGCGCGCTGCAGCAGGCGCGAACCGTCGTCTGCGAGCCGATCCACCGATTCCGCCTGGACGCTCCGGCCGACACGCTCGGAGCGCTGCTGCCGGCCCTGACCCGGCTGCGTGCCGTCCCGCACACACAGCTGATACAGGACAGCTCGGCCACGTTGCGGGGTGACATTCCGGTGGCTCGCGTGCACGAGCTACGACAGCAGCTGCCGCCGCTCACCCGCGGCGAAGGCGTGGTGGAGTGCAGCTTCGACCGCTACGAACCTGTGAGTGGCATCATCCCGGCCCGGCCACGAACCGACTGCAACCCCCTGGACCGCGACGAGTACCTGCGGCGCGTGGCACGACGTGCCGGTCAGGGGACACCAGGGTCGGCCCCGGCCAAGGCAGAGCCGGACGATCAAGTCTGACCACCGCTGGCCGGCCCGGCGTCCCTCTAGAATCGCCCAGGTGGAGAGGTATGTGATCAGGGGTGGCCAGGAGGGTTACGACCGCCTGCTGCTGCTGGCCCGCGACCGGTGGCCCGACACCGCAGCGCTGTTCGAACGGGCGGGCCTGTCCAAGGGGATGCGTTGCATCGATCTCGGCTGCGGTGGTGGCGAGGTCACGCCCGAGATCGCCGGGCTGGTCGCTCCGGGTGGATCGGTCACCGGCGTCGACCTGGACGAGATCAAGCTTGACCTGGGCCGCCGGGCGGCCGCGAAGCGCGGGCTGGACAATGTGGAGTTCCGGCCGCTGAACGTCAGGGGACTGGGATGAGCCCGCCGGTTACGACGCCGTGTTCTGCAGGTTCCTGCTGGAGCACCTCAGCCAGCCCGTCGACCTGCTTCGCCGGATGTGGGCCGGTGTTCGCCCCGGAGGAGTCCTCATCGTCGAAGATGCTGACTTCGACGGGTGGTGCTGCCACCCGCCCAACGTTGGGTTCGATTTCTTCTTGCGCAGCTACAGCCAGGTGCTCCAGCGCCGCGGCGGGGACACGCGCTTGGGCGCAAGCTGTATGGCTGCTTCCTGGCCGCGGACATCCCCGACCCTCAGGTGACCGTCGTCCAGCCGGTGTGGACAGATGGAGAGGCGAAGATGCTGCCATGGTCGACGCTCGAAGCGTCCGCTGACGCGATCTTGTCAGAGCGCCTTGCCTCCGAGGACGAAGTGACGGCCGCGCTCGCGACCCTGGAGCGTTATCGGACGCAGCAGGACCCCGGACTTGGCCTCGGCCTTGTCGCGGGGCCTGTACGCCCGCGCCGGGATGACCGCCATCCCGTAGTGCGCCGCCATCTCGGCGTAGGTGGCGTTCACGTCGGGCTCGTAGCGGTGCGGCCGGGTCACGCCCGAGCGCAGGCTGGCGCACACCACGATCGCCGGGGCGCCGCCCATGAACTCCAGGGCGTGCACGTGCCCGGTCACCCAGTACAGCAGCTCCTGGGACAGTTAGTTACTCGGCGGCTACCGGAGCAAGCTCCAGAGCTAGTGAGTGGCCTGTTGACCTGGTCGGGGTGGCCGGATTTGAACCGGCGGCCTCTTCGTCCCGAACTAGCGGCAGTGCTGGGTGTTCGTCGCTTGCCCCCAGCTCGGATGGCTGCTGACGGCAGTGTGCGACAGTTGGCGTGCGGCCTCGTTGCTGTACTTCTCTGCTGTACAGTCATGGCCGCTGACCTGCGGCACCGATGGCGTCTCGCGATGGCAAGCCGACCCGGACCGTCCGCTTTTCAGGCCGTACAAACGCCCTGGTCGGCCGGAACGTCGCAGTGTAGACGGTGTCGGCGGGGTGTGATCGGCTGCTGATGGTTGTCGCCGTTGTCGTCAGCGCTGTCGTCAATAACGGACTTCAACCGGATAATTAGAGCGCCATGTTTCGGAAGTTCGCGCGGCGGGTCGGCCCGAAGAGGCCGCACGCCCGCCGCGCCGGGGCATGACCGATCTATGACGATCCCGGATAGCCCCGCACTGGCCGTCCTAGACTGGGCGGCGCTGGTGACCAGCTGCTTGCAAAATACGTCCAGGCTGTCGGTAGGTACCGCTCACCTGGGTTTGCACTCACAGCGTGTCCGTCAGGATCGGTCTGCGGCGGTTCCTGTTGTGGTCAACTGTGGTGGTCAGCAAGCGCGGGTCTGGCCTCTTCGTCCCGAAGCCAACTAGCTGCCTCCGTTGACAGGACTTTGCTGTGCCTGACCTGCACGAGGTCGTCCGCTGCCGTGCGCTGTTGTCCGCCGTTATCGGCGGCGATCGTTACTCACATGGTTACTCGGTCTAGCGATCGGGGTCATCGCGGTGGCCGAGCAGCCATCGCCCTGGGCGGTGGAGTGGCGCCCACCAGGTCTCCTCGCAGCGGGGGTCGTTGCATTGGACGTGCGCGATCGTGCAGCGTTAGGTGCGCTCTGTCGATTCGCTGCTGCTCAGACCGCTCGAACTTCGGCGAGCCGCTTGACTGCGAACTGGTCGGTCCCGCTGGGGTCCCAGCAGACGGCGGCTTCCCATGCGGCCCACGCTTGCGCGGCGATGTCGTACGCGTCGTCGTCGAGACCGGCGGCGTTGTGCGGCAGTGCCAGGTCGAGGTCGGGGACGTCGACGTGCGACTCGTCCCAGTCGAACATCGCGACGCGATCCGCGGTCATGCGGATGTTGCCCGGGTTGGGGTCGCCGTGGACGACGCACGTCGTACGACCGGTGAGTCGCGCCCACGCTGCTCGGCATCGAACGACACCCTCAGGCGGCATCGCGCCGAGGTCGACCTTCGTCCCGGTCTCGGCGTGCAGAAGGTCGGTCGACGATCGCCAGCCCGGGCGTTGGGGCCAGCCGTACGTGAACCGATGCAGCTGGCGGAGTGTGTCGGCGACGCGACGCCAGTCGGCTTCGGTCTCGGGCGATCCGCCCTCCACGTAGGTCATCACCACCAGACCGTCGGCGAAGTGCCGGCCGTCCGTGGTTGGGATCGGCACCGGCACCGGCATCCCTTCACGGTCGAGGTGTCGCAACAGGTCGGTTTCCCACGCGAGATCAGCGTCGCTGCGTTGGCCGAGACGACCGACCGCGAGGTGCCCGTTGACGCGCACGCTCCACACCTCGTTGACGCCAACTCCGCCAGTGAGCGGTTCGATGCGAACGACGTCGTCACCCCACTGCTCGAGTGCCTCCCATCCCACCGGCCACATCTTCGCAGAGGGTCATGAAGCGCTCGACGAAATTACGAACCCGTGTTCAAGGCCCGTCCCAACCCGGTCCCGCCGGGCCGGGACGGTCCGCACTGAGTCCGCACAACAGCCCGAGACAGCGCGAGCCAGGAGAAGACGTCGGCAGCTTGCCCGCAGGTCAGGCAGCATTCATCCACCTCCGTGAAGTTGCCCGGATCAGCTACGGAACGCAGCGTAGTGGTTCCGGTCCTCCTGATAGGTGCCGAGGTCTTGCCGAGGAAGATCACACTCAAGGGTGGCGCGTAGCGCCATCGCGGTAGCGACGTGAGCGCAGCGAGCGCCCTTGACTGTGATCTTTGCGCGGTGACAGGATGCCCGGCGCTGGGAGGACGGCCCCGGTCAGATACGCAGGCGCGGCCGCCGGGCAGCGTTAGGGCCTGCGCCACCGGCCTGCGGGTGCGGGCCAGCTGACCGGAGTGCGGCGCCGCGCCCGTAGGGCTTCCGCCCGGCAGGGCGCGGCAGGCCGCCGCCCCACAGTCCCAGCGTCGCCCACCGCTCCCCCGCTCTCGGCGCGGTAGCGCTCGGTCTGACAGTCATGCTTTCCCGGATGGCTCCACGCTCGCTGCCCCCGATCCGGCCCTTGGGCCGGACGGCTGGGGCGCCGCAGGCGCGCCCTTGACGACCGTAAAGAAAGTCCTCACCGCCCGACCGTCCGCGACAACTGTCCGCGAGTACTGCGGCTGCCGTTGGCCGCAGCTCGGGAGCTAGCGTGAGCTGGTGGCGCCGCGTTCTTCGGGTTCGTCGTGCTCGACTTCGTCCATCTTGTAGCGGAGCGCGCCGAGGTCGTGGGCGCCGATGATGCGGATGTAGTCGCCGCCGGATTCGCGCAGAACTGCGACCCATTCGGTGCTGCGCTCGACGCGCTCGATTTCCCATCGTTCGGCGTATTCGTGGAGCAGCCTGGCCAGGCTGGGACTGCGCGGCAGGGCTGGTGTGCGGGGAGCCGCCCCGTGCGGCGGGGTGGTCATGCTGCTGGCCAGTCGAGTTGCGCCCAGACGGCTCGGCCGGTGTTCGTCTCCCTTATGCCCCACTGGCTGGCGAGGACTCTGACGATGTCGAGGCCGTGCGGCCGGTCGGTGTCGCGGGCAGGTTCTGTCCAGGGTCCGCCGTCGTCGCGTATATCGATCCGCACGTGGTCGCCTGGGCGGATGGCGGCGTGGAGGGTGATCGTGCCACCTGGCTGGGCGGATCGGCTGTGGATGATGGCGTTAGTGGCGAGTTCGCTGGCGCACAGGACGATGTCGTCGGCTCGGGGACAGTCGATCAGTAAGGCGCTGAGTTCGGCGCGTACGACGCGGACGTGCTGGCGGGTGGCCGGATAGGTGCGGGTGCTGGTGCGCGGGGCGATTGCGCTGGTGGCGGGCGTGGGCATCGGTTCCCCATGGGGTTGCCGCGAACGTAGTCACCCAGTAGCGTACTGAGAGTACATGGCACGTATAAGTAGTACGTGTGACTTCGCGTACCGGTGCAGCACCCAGAGTGCGAGCATGGCACCACGCGACCCCAGGAAAGGAGACACATGTACGGGCTCACCGTGCGGTTCACTTGCAAGGACCAGGCCAGCGCCGATGCGTACGACCGGCTGGTCGCCGAGACCGTCGAGCAGATCAGGGCTCATGAGCCAGGCACGCTCGTCTACGCGGTGCATACCGTGAAAGATCGTCCGCTGCAGCGGATCTTCTATGAGCTGTACGCCGACAAGGAAGCGTTCGACGCGCACGGCGCGGCGCCGCATACCCGCCGGTACCTGGCCGAGCGGGATCAGTACCTCGCTTCGACGGAGGTGGACTGGCTCACCCTGCAGGCCGGCAAGGGGACAGGCGGATGACGACTCCTGACTACCAGCAGGCGCTCGGGCGGAAGATCGCCGCCGAGCGGCACCGACGGGGGCTATCGCAGCCGGAGCTGGCGCGGCTGGTCGGCCGGTCGGTGGCCTGGGTGTCGCAGGTCGAGCGCGGCGTGCGGCGGATCGACCGGATGTCGGTGCTCGAATCCCTGGCCGAAGCTCTCGACCTTCCCCTGGCCGAGATGGCCGCCGAGGCACCGATCGTCGCGGCGGTCACCGAGGAATCACCGGCGGCCGGGAAGCTGCGGCTGGTCCTGTCCGGGGTGCACTCACTGCGGGCGATGCTGAACGGGCATGAATCTCCCGGCTTGGACGACCTGCGGGCCAGGGCCGCTAAGGCGTGGGGGCTGACGCACTCCGGGCGGTACGCGGATTTGACCGACCTGCTCCGCGCGCTGATCCCCGATCTGGAAACCGCCGCCCGCGCCCTGCCCGCCGAGCAGCGCAGCGAGGTCTTCGAGCTGATGGCCGCCGCCTACCAGGCATGCTCGGCCGCGCTGGACAAGCTCGGCGAGCCCGAGGCCGCCTGGATCGCCGCCGACCGCGCGATGGGCTCGGCTGAGCGGGCAGGCAGGCCGCTGCTGGTCGCCGCCGGAGCGTTCCGGCTGGTGTTCGTGTTCATGAGCGCACGGCACTACGCCCAGGCCGAGGAAACCGCCCGCACCGCCGCCGACGCGCTCTGGCACCTCGCCGACGACGGAAACCCCGAGGCCATGTCCCTGTGGGGCGCGCTGACCCTCCAGCGCGCCATCACCGCCGCCCGCACCGGCGACGCCGACCCGGCCTACGCGCACCTGGAACGCGCCAGCGTGATGGCCACTCGTCTCGGGCCGGGCCGGAACGACTTCAACACCGAGTTCGGCCCCGCCAACGTGGCCCTGTTCGAGATCGCCGTCGCGGTCGAACTCGGCGACGCGGGCCGGGCGCTGCGCACCGCCGCCGCCGTGGACACCGCCAGCCTGTCGGCCGAGCGGCAGGCACGGATGCTGCTCGACGTCGCCAGGGCGCACGCCCAGCGCCGCCAGGTCGACCAGGCCGTCGCGGTGCTACGCCAGGCCGAGGACTTGACCCCCGAGCAGATCCGCGGCCACTACCTGGTCCGGCAGATCGCCTCGGACCTGCTGACCATGCAAGACCCGCCGGGTGCCGACTTGCACGCACTCGCAGTACGGCTCGGGGCCGCTAAGTTACGTGACTGAGATAAATAGTACATGTCAAGGATTCTTGGTACGGGTACAGTTGTGGCAAGAGCTTCCCGAGCATCGGATAAGGGGGTGAATGCCACGGGCACCGCAGCGGCTCACGGTGCCCGGCGTGACAGGCCACAGACAGAAGTGGCCTGAGCGGGAGGCAACCCGCGCAGGCCAGACGCGGTGCAGCACCGCAGATTCGCACTCTGATGCTACCCCGCGGCTGTTCCCAGGCGCGCGCCTTCCTCCCCTCCTTCATGCCGCCCCGGACGGGGCAACCGAGAGGAAGCGCCGATGCGCACCATCCCTATCCCTGTTGATGTGTCGCGGCTGACGTTCGTGTGCGTCACCGACCCGCGTCCCCGGCTGGTGTCCCAGCACACCGGCGAGGTCAAGACCGACCGCAACGGCCAGGCCGTCTACCAGGTCGGGCTGTCCGCCGCCGACGCGTCGGGCCGGGTCGAGCTGGTCAACGTCAGCGTCTCGGGCGAACCGGATGTGAAGGTCGGGCAGGTCGTGGTGCCTGCGGGGCTCGTCGGGTTCGCGTGGGAGCAGACCCGCAACGGCGAGCTGCGGTGGGGCGTGGCCTACCGCGCCGATGCCATCACGGCCGCCAGCGCGGCCCGGGCCGCCTGACCGAGACGATCCCGATGTCTGATTCCCTGCTAGTCCTGGTGCTGGGTGCCCTGGCCGCTGCGGCGGCCGGGGTGCCCGCCTGGGCGCATCTGTCCCCGGCGTCGTTCTGGTTCGGGCTCGGCTTCCCGGCCAAGGCCATCCGGGTGCGGCTGACGTGGACCCACGTGGCTGCGTCGTGCGGCCTGGCGGCGCAGCGCCGCAGGTGGCGGTGGACCCTGGATGCCGTACCTGTCGCGGGCACGCTGCGGCGGACCAGCGTGCTCCTGACTCCCCGCCGCCGGGTCCGGCGGATGACAGTGCCCCATCCTCCGGGCCTGGGGCTGTTGCGGCCGAACCGGATGGGCTGGTCGGTGCGGATCCGGCTGCGCGAAGGGCAAGTTCCCGCCGACTACCAGCAAGCTGCGGAGCAGCTTGCTCACGCCTGGCGGGTCCATGCCGTCCGGGTCACCGCCTCATCCCCTGGCCGGGTCTGGCTGCTGGCCACCCGCACCGACCCCCTCATCGGCATCCAGCCCGCACCGGCGGCAGGAGACCTGCTGACCGTGCAGGTCGGGATGCTGGAAACCGGGCAACCGTGGGTGATCGACTTCCGCGTCGTCCCGCACTGGCTCAACGCCGGGGCCACCCAGTCCGGCAAGTCCAACCTCGCCAACGCGGTCATCACCGGCCTGGCCCCGCAGCCGGTCGCGCTGATCGGGTTCGACCTGAAAGGCGGCGTCGACTTCACGCCGTACGCTCCCCGCCTGTCCGCGCTGGCCACTAACCGGGCCGAGAGCTGCCGCCTGCTCGATGGCCTGACCCAGCTCGTAGCCGTGCGGATGGACTTGTGCCGCGACCACGGCGCACGGGACATCTGGCGGCTGCCGGAGTACTTGCGGCCGGTGCCGGTCGTGGTCCTGGTCGATGAGGTCGCCGAGCTGTTCCTGATCGCCGACAAGTCCGAGAAAGAGCAGGCCGCCCGAACGGCGACGGGGCTGCTCCGGGTCGCGCAGCTGGGCCGGGCGTTCGGGGTGTACCTGATCGTGTCCGGACAGCGGATCGGCTCCGACCTCGGACCCGGCATCACCGCCCTGCGCGCCCAGCTCTCCGGCCGGATCTGTCACCGGGTCAACGACCCCGAGACCGCCACCATGACCCTCGGCGACCTCGACCCCGCCGCCCTGGACGCCGCCCGCGCCATCCCCGCCGACATGCCCGGCGTCGCGGTCGTGGCCGGGCAGGACGGGTCATGGCACCGCGCCCGCTCCGTCCTGGTCACCGACGGCCAGGCCGAGCACGCCGCCCGCACCTACTCACATCTGACCCCCGATTGGGCCAGCCTCAGTCGCGCCGTGCCTCGCCAGGACGAAGCAGCATGACCCGTCCCCGCCAGGACAGCCGTCCGCACCAAGCCCGCGCCTCGACCACCGCTGGCCGGATCCTCGATGCCGCGCCGGTGCTGATCCTGGCCGGGATCGCCGGGGCCGGATCGTTCGTGCACATCCGCGACACCGCCGCCCAGCACGGCCAGCACGGCCCGATGTCCTGGGCCATCGCCGTCTGCATCGACCTGACCTGCGTCATGGCCGCCCGCGAACGCCAGCGAGACAAGCACACCCGCTACGCAACCCGGCGCGTGTCCTGGCCGACCCTCGTCCTGACCGCAGGCGTCCTGCTGTCCCTGGCCGCGAACCTCGACCAGGCCCAGCCCGACACTTGGGGACGGATCACCGCCGCCACCCCCGCGGTCGCGTTCCTGACCGCCATCTCCATGCTCCAACGCCGCACCACGGCACGCGTCCGAAGCGAAGCTTCGTCCGCAACCGTCCTGTCCGTCCCCGGCCAGGACGACCAGGCGGTCCCCGTCCCAGTACTGGGACAGTCCCAAGCCGGGCCGCTGCTCGACTTCGCCCGCAAGATCGCCGCCGAGCACCACCACGCCCACGGTCAGCCAATCACGCGCGACGCGCTCCGGGCGCGCCTCGGCGTGTCCAACCAGCTCGCCTCCGAACTTCTACGCCAGCTCCGCACCACCCCGAATACCACCTGAAAGGCATCACCATGACCAGCCGCATCACGTTCCCTAACCAGGCCACCCGCGCACAGATCACCGCAGGCCTGCGCCAGCTCGCTGACTACCTCGACACCAACCCCGCCCTCCCGCTCGCCCCGTACGGCTGGGATCTGCTCGTCAGCACCCACGACGACACCGACACGGCAGGCATCGCCGAGGTCGACCGCATCGCCGCCATCCTCGGCGTGCCCGTCCGCGACGAGATCGCGGACGGCGGGCACTACACCGCCATCAAGGCGTTCGGCCTGATCACCTACCAGGCATTCCACATCCCCGCTCGCAGCAAAGCCGCCTACCGCGCTCACATCACCGACGACGACCACGCCACCCCCGACGACACCAGCGCCGACGATCCACCACAGGCGGCATGATGACCCCACACCAGCACACCATCACACCCAGGACCCAGAACCACCACGCAGGCGGCTGCACCCAGCCCGTCCTGCTCCGCGGCCGGATCGACCACATCGACAGCAGCACCGGCGAACTGCTCCACCGCTACACCACCGTCCATAAGCCCGGCGGCGTCCTGCCCGTCGCCTGCAAGACCCGCCGCGCGTCCCGGTGCCTGCCCTGCGCCGAGGTCTACCGCGCCGACACCTACCAGCTCATCCGCGCCGGACTCACCGGCGGCAAGGGTGTCCCGGTCACGGTCGCCGCGCACCCGTGTGTGTTCCTCACTCTGACCGCGCCGTCCTTCGGCATCGTCCATGCCCGGCGCGAACGAAACGGCCGAGTCCTGGCCTGCCGACCCCGCCGCACAGACCGGACCTGCCCGCATGGCCAAACCATGTCCTGCACCCGGCGGCACTCCCGCGACGACGCCCAGCTCGGCCTACCCTTCTGCGCCGACTGCTACGACTACACCGGCACCGTCCTGTTCAACGCCCATGCACCCGAACTCTGGCGCCGATTCACCATCACCCTGCGCCGCGCACTCGCCCGCCAGGCCGGGATGACTGTCAAGACCATGAGCGCCCAGGTCCGCATCTCCTATGCCAAGGTTGCCGAGTACCAGCGCCGGGGCGTCGTCCACTTCCACGCCATCGTCCGCCTCGATGGACCAGACGGACCCACCGCACGTCCGCCGACATGGGCTACCGCCGACCTGCTCACTACCTCCATTACGCAGGCACTTCGCACCGTCCGCGTCGGCACGCCTGCCGCCGTGAGCCTCCCGGCCCGGACGATCGGGTGGGGCCGGGAGCATGACGTCCGGCCGATCACCGCCACCGGGGAACTCACCGACACCAAGGTCGCCCGGTACGTCGCCAAGTACGCCACCAAGGCGGCCGAGTGCACCGGCACCCTCGACCGGCGCATTACGCCCGCCGACCGCCTCGCGACGCTGCCCGTCACCAGCCACGCCCGCCGGCTCATTACCGAATGCCTCAGGCTCGGCCAGCTCCCCGAACTCGCAGACCTGCGCCTCACCGCCTGGGCGCACATGCTCGGATTCCGCGGCCACTTCTCCACCAAGAGCCGCCGCTACTCCACCACCCTCGGCGCGCTCCGCGCCGCACGCGCCGAACACCAGCGCCAGGACGCCATCACCGCCGGGCTCCGGCCCGACCCCGCCTCCTTCCCGGGCACGGTCCTGGTCCTGGCCACCTGGAACTTCCACGGACGCGGCCACCCGCCCGCCCATGAGCCCCGTTACGGCGGCATCACCCCGGCACCAGCCCGGCACCAGCCCGAGGAAGTGAGCACCGATGGACGTAGCTCTCTACACCGTGGACGAAACCGCAGCTCGCCTCCGGGTCAGCCGGTGGACGGTCTACAACCTCATCCGCGCCAACCAGCTCCGCACCATCAAGATCGGCCGCCGCCGACTCGTCCCGCCCGCCGCGC
>Ga0208565_1001577_pt1 | contig 13169 bp, 10 predicted proteins | sample Sb_taG_7_FD_187706 | JGI IMG/M metagenome (GOLD analysis project Ga0208565, IMG submission 187706) | Peat soil microbial communities from Weissenstadt, Germany - Sb_50d_2_FS metaG (SPAdes) (version 2) | ecosystem: Environmental > Terrestrial > Soil > Wetlands > Peat | place: Germany...
CCCGCTTGCAGGTCGCGAACCTCGGTGAACTGCTTGAAGGCGACGCGGAACGGGCCGACGTACTGAATGAGCGGATCCTTCGCTGGCGTTCCCGCCGTGATGCCGATCGTGCCGTCGCCCGTGAACGCGTTCACCGAAACCTCGGCGAGCCTGGCGACTCGATCGAGGGCCTCGTGGAACGGCACGTTCTGAATGTCCAGATCGAAGGCCGGATTGGTGACTTCGACGCCGAGCTGTTCGCGGAGATCCGTGATGCCGTTGCCGCTCTGCTTCTGGATCAACCCGAGGGCCTCGCTGAGCCGGATCGCCTTGGCCTGAATCGTCACCCGGCTCGCGCCGGTGCTGGTTTCCTGCTCGGCTTGCCGCAAGGTGGCGCGAACCTTCTCCAGCCGTTCCTTGCGTTCCTTGCTGGTGACGCTCGCCGGATCAGGAAGCAGCGGCAAAGCCCTGGCGCCCAGCTTGATCAGCCGGGCCTCGGCCTCGTCCCTGGCTTCCGGCTTGGGGTCGTCCAGCCGCTCGATGAGCTGCAGCACCCGATCGCGGAGCGCCGCATCGGCCGTCTCTGTCTGGGCCTGGACGTGCGACCAGTAAAACGGTGCCAGCAGGGCCAGGCTCGCCAGCAGGTTGCTCCCGAACGCTCTGCTCATGAAGCGCGCTCTTCTCATGGCTCGACTCCCCGGCTCACAAGACAAGTGTCAGACTTCCGCATCGAGCTTATCGGATTGCGGTGATCCGTGCAACGCGCGGGCGCGCCTGGTCGTTCGGCGGTAGGCGACGCTCAGGAGACATGCGCGGTTTGTGCCTTGTCCAAGCTTGACGATCCCGCGACCAGAATTGGATGTCCTCGAAGCTTCCGAGATCGCGGAAAAAGGTATGGAGGAGTGGGTTGGAGACGACGGCCGACAGTAACAGTATGCGAAACCCAAAGTTGATGTGATTTCGAAGACCGCGGTGACAAGAGCTTGGCAGTGTTGTCCGCAAAAGGCGGACTATGTCCACGGTTTATCAGCGTAAGAGGAAAGCCGAGTTCCTGAATGGGGCAGCAGCCCCAAGTCTGCGAAAACATACGGTGGCGTAGCCAGCCGGGCGGGCAGTCTGCAATGCGCCGCAAAGGGCGACCTCATAGAACCTCCACTAATTCATGCGAACTCAACTGCCCTGGCTAGTTCGCCTCCAGGCCCGGCCAAGGCGAAATCTGGGACCGAGGAGAGCCATTCTTGGAAATGCGTCGTAAGTCTATTGTCAGACGTTCAATTTCTCAACAAAACCTGCCTGACCGGAACACCGCGGCGCTACTCTCACTCCCAGAAAGCAGACGGACGAAGATCAACCCATAGCGTGTGCGGGCGTCCAGATATGCGTCTTCTGCATAGGATGACGCACTCTGACGTCAGGCCAAGGGAGGCATCTCTGGGCATCGTAAGGGCACCCCGATGATAAGATCGTCGGTCCCATCATGGGGGAGGCTCGGCCGAGTTTGAAGATGCACATCACCGGACGCATACCTTGATTTCGCGCTTCGGGCGGGGCGCTACGAAATTGCCTCGGATTTGGCCCTATTCCCCGAATCTGGCAGCCCTTGCCGAGGGGTCTCGTTTCGACTTTCGGCCATTCTCTAAAATGTTGGCTGCTCATCTTACCCCTCGAGTTAGAGATGATGGGTCTTGGCCAGCATGTCCAGAGCTATCCGACCGGTAATCCGGACCCGGTAACGGTATTGCTGATCGGGACGATAACTCCGTGATCACTGGTACGAGGTGATTTCTCTCGATCGGAACCAACCCGTTGTCCTGCCTGCGAAGGCCGGTCAGGCGTTCGGTATCGGCCAGAAGCCGGTCGGCGGGCTTCTTCAGGTCGGCCAAGATTGTGTCAATCTCGAAGACACGCAGCGGAGAATCCCATCCCGCTGTGATGATCTGGCGACCGTCGGCGCTGAAGGCGACGCAGGCGAGCGAGCCGTTGAGCGGGCCCTCTGGGAGGGGGCCCGCGGTATTGAGCCGGCTGGCCGCGTCGCGCAACTGGGACCAGCCATAGGAATTGATCTGAATCGTGGAGAGCACGGCGACGGGCTTGTATTTCTCACTGGGGTCCCAGAGGCGCACGGTGCCATCATCGCCGCAAGTAGCCAGCCATCGCCCATCCGGGCTGAAGGCCGCGCCCTCGATGATCACCATCTCGGAGTCCAGGCTGTTTGCGACGGGCAAGTGACCCGTCACGGATTGCACCTTCCGGCCACTCCCGGCATCCCAGATGACAAACTCCCCCCCCAGCCCTGTTTGGACCAACCGCTCACCGTTCGGAGAATAGACCAGGCACCCGGACGAACCTGTATTCTGCATTGGTCCCTTGGCCGCGGGTATGGCCTCTTTGGAGGTCGTGAGGTCCCAGACGCTCAGAGTACCGTTCTCGCTCACCATGGCCAACTGACGACCGCCTTGCGGCCGGAAGGCCAGCGAGCAGGCGCGGCCCCCCCGAGCTTTTAGGGTCCTGACCAGCTTGCCGTCACTGACGTTCCAAAGGTCCACGCCATCATCGTCCCAGTTGGTGGCGGCCAAGGTCCCGGTCGGATCGATGGCCACCGCCGTGATCTTGTCCGGATCGACCTTGTGAGGCCCTCTGGGCGGTTGAAACGTGGCCAAGACCTCCTCGTTTTTCCGATCAATGACGATTCCCTTGCCGACGGCCTTGCCGCCCTGGATATCCCGGACGCAGATGACCAGCTTATTCTCCCTGGGGCTATATGTCAGTGCAAGGACTTTGGGCCATGTGTTCACCACCACGAGTGGCCACTGCAGCGACTCTCCCAGTTCCTCGCCGCTCCGGGTGTCCCAACGCACGAGCTTGGACAAATCGGTGATGGCCGCCCATTGCGCCCCGTCCGGGGCGATCGCCAAGCGTCGAGCATTCCGACCGCCGATGCGACGAACGCCTTCCGACGGGGGAAGCAAGTTCCAGCGGTGGATCGTCCCATCGCTACCGACCGTTAGCAGAGTGCCGTCGCGAGTAAAGCCGACGTCAACACTGCTCGTCATCAGCTCTGTAGCGGGCTTATGCCCGACGCCCCGGTGGATAGGCTTCCCCGTCGCCAGATCCACGAGGGAGACGGTGCCGTCAGCCTGGGATGCCGCTAGCAGCCGCGCGTCGTGGGAAAATGCCAGGCTCTGGATCATCTCGCGCTGACTGGCGACCTGTTGCTGGGTCAGGGGGTCAACCAGGCTGGAGGGGACTCCGAACCGATTTTCGCCCATCAAGGAGCGAAGGTAAACAGATTTCAAGGGTGTGCGTTTTTCCCAATCCCAGACGAGGACAAGGCCGTCCTCCGACCCGGATGCCAAGAGCCTTCCATCGGAGCTGACAGTCACGGCATGGACGGTTTTCGTATGGCCTTGGAGCCGGCGAGAGATGTTGCCAGTCTCCACGTCCCACAACCGGATTATGCCGTCACGGCCGGCGGTGACGAGCTGTTTGTTGTCCTTTGAGAACAGGATAGCCAGCGTGTTCGCTAGGAGTTCCAGCGGACCTGGGTTCGGCATCTCGGGATCTTCGTCGCTCCACTCCTTGACCCGCTCGCCCGTGGTGGGATCCCAAAGCTTCACTCGGTGGTCAAATAATCCGACCGACGCCACGCGCCGGCCATCCGGGCTCCAAGCCAGACCGCCCACGGTGACCTTGAGGCGTTCGTCTGCAAGCAGGGGATGAGCTGAATGCTTATGGGCCTCCTTGATGGTGGAAAGAAGCTTGCCGGTCTCGATCTCCCAGAGCTGGAGGTCTCCGTTGAACAGCCCCACTACGAATTGATGTCCTTGAGGATGAACCGCGACGGCACTGGACCACAGAGACGTGTCCCCCTCTTTGAGTCTCTGGGTTGCGACAAAGGTTTTCCGTTCCTTGAGCGTATGTGTGTCCCATGATCGCAGCAACGCATCCCTCGAAACGCCGGCCGTGATCAGAAGGTTTTTCTCGGCGCAGAAGGCGCTGGCCGTGCACGAGAAGAGCGTTCCCTGCTTACACCCCTCGAGGCGGGCCAGGAGCTTCCCTGACTCGGCGTCCCACAATCGTACCGTCCCGTCCGAACCCGATGAAGCGATCTCTCGACCGTCTTGCCCGATCGCTAGAGAGGCAACGACCCGTTGGCCGAATAGATCTAGGTCGTGACGCCCGCGGATTGCGACCTGTTTGCCTGTGGCCGTGTCCCACTCGCGGATGGTGCCGTCGGTTCCGCTGGAGAACAGACGCTGGGAGGGCGAATAGACTAATCGGAAAATCCAGTTGCGACCGTCGGGCCCGCGTTCATGACCCTGGAGCTTGTGGATCAGCTTCCGAGATTCGGTGTCCCAGAGGTAGATCAGCCCGTCCGTTCCGCCGGCGGCGAGTTGTTTGCCGTCGGGGCTGTACGCCAAGTCGTTCAGCGCGGTCGGTGTACCGCCGGGTTTCTGGTCGGGCAGAGCGAGGTCGGCTTTCGGCTTGCCGTCACGATCCCAGAGGCGGACCAAGCCGTCGGCCCCCGCACTGGCGCACTGGTGACCCCGGGGATGAAACCGGACCGCATTCACCTTGGGCTTGTGGGCGTCGACTTCCGCGACCTTGCGGAACCCGTCCAACTCCCGCCAGACGAGCTTCCCTTCCACGTCGCCGGTGATGATGCGGCAGCCGCCGTCGGGGCCGGGATCGGGGCTAACATCGAGAGCGAGCAATTGGGGTGAGCCGGGGCTTACGTCGCTCGGGTATTTCGCGAGTTCTTTGCCGGCCAGCCAGTCCCAGCGCCGGATCGTGCCGTCCAGCCCGACGGAAACGACCTCTTGGCTGCGACCGGGACGGAAGACGATGCGGCGGACGGTGGAACCCTGGGGCTCATCCACCTCAGCGTGTCCGACAAAGGCCCGAACCTGCGTCCCGTCGTGCCGATCCCAGACCCGAATCGCGACTTCACCCTGGACATCCCCAACGTGATCTCCTGAAAGCAGGTATTTGCCATCAGGGCTGTAGGCAAGGCTGCCAATCAAGAGCCGTCGGGAGGAGGTCTCAACCGGCACAAGGGCGCGTTGCAGGGCCTCCATCCGATCAACTCGGAGGCGGCCTGCGAAATCTTCCGCCTCCCGTCCGGGGTGGTCCACCAGGACCAACGCTTCGGCCCGCCAGAGAGCCGCCCCTTGCTGAAAATTGTCGTCGATCGCCACGGCCGCTTTGGAGATCAGGGGTTGGGCCTCGGCGATCCGCTCTTGTTCTACGGCACGCTGCTTTTCACTCTTGGCCAACTTCTCGGCACCCTGCCGCTCGACCACTGCAATTTTAGTCTTCGACTGTTCCTCCACAACTTGTCGCCTTCGCAGCTCGGCCCAGACACTTAAAAGTAGGATCGTGCCTAGCAACACGGTCATCGTCCCCGCGACGGCTCTTAGGACCATCCTCTGCCGGCGGAGCATGTCACGGAGTTCCGCCGCGAAGGCGCTCTGTTCGGGACTCAACGTCGGGCTTCTCCTGTCGATCCAGGCGAGATACCTCTTGGCCGTGTCAGCCCCGGGAAGGAGGGTCCGGCTATGGGCCGGCGTAACTGGCAGACCCTGATCCCACTTCTTGGCGTCCGGTTGAAACTCCTCCCGGAGCGCGCGACTTTCCGGGTCTTCGGTCAGCCACTTCGAGAGACGATCCCAGCGGTCGATCAGCACCTCGTGGGCGATCTCGACCTGGGACTCGGCGAGGTTGTCCGGGTTGCTGCGGATGGTGAGGAGCCGTTCGCCGACCAGGGCATCGAGGACGCGGCGTGCCCGTTCGCGATCGCCGGTCTCGGTGGCGAGTTCGTCTTCGAGGTCGTTCCGGGGCCGGGGACGCCGGGTGCCCCGTGAGCTGATGACGCCGGTGAAGGCGCGTTCGGCCAGGTTCTGGGCGTCCGTGCCGAGCTCGGGGCGGGCCGCGAGCGACTGGTACACTTCCTCCGCGTGTTGGGCGATGGCGCCTCCCAGGCCGCCAAGCTGGTCGTAGTCGGCGTGGGTGAACTCCTGCGAGGCGCGGTCCATGGCTTTGAGCCAGAGCCGTTCGAGGGCGAACTCCATCAAAGGCAAGGGCGTGGCCACCTGGGGTGAGGTGACAGTAGCAGTACCGGCCTTGGGGGCATCGGGGGCCAAGAGCGGATCGCTCAGGATACGCTCCAGCAAGCTTTGCTGGTGGCGCGGATCGCCGTCGTTCAGCGAGCCTTGGAACGTGTAGCCAGAGCGCTCGGCGGGCTTGGCGACGATGGCCCGGATGTCGTCAGGTCCCGGGGGCCTGAGCACCCAGGGACGCTTGACCAGGTGAATCAGGCCGGGTAACGCCGCGGCCGAGCCCAGGTAGTCACTGCGCATCCCGAGCACCAGGCGGAAGTGGCCAGCGCTTTGCTGGACGACTGCCGCCAACGCCTCGGCCACCGCACGGCGCTGCGCGACGTCCTGGCAGAGGTTAAACATCTCCTCGAACTGATCGAACAGGAGCAGCAACGGCTGCCCGGCACTGCAGGTCGTCTCCAGGAGAGCCGTCAGCGCTCGCAGCCAGTCCGCGGGTGCCGGCAAGTCCGTAACGGCTTCCTCACCGCCCGACAAGAGGGACGCCAGGAGGCTCCTGGCCGGCTGGTTGCCGGGGCGGAGCGATACGATCCGCCAGCCGGTGCGGCCCGCCAGCCCTTGCTGCCGGACCGCATGGGCCAGGCCGGCTTGCAGTAACGACGACTTGCCGCTGCCCGAATCGCCCACCACGGCCACGACCGGCTCGTCGCGGAGAATCTGCAAGAGTTCCGCAACCTCGGCCTCTCGCCCGAAGAAAATGTCGGCGTCCCGCTCCTGGAAACTGGCCAGGCCGCGATAAGGGCTGACAAACTGGAAGGCACCCCGAGTTCCCGTATCCGCCAGGGCGCTGGGCCGCACCCATAGTTCCAGAAAGGCCCAGGTCCAGTTGGTTTCCTCCAGGCTTCGATCAATCGCGACGTCAGGGCTGTCGCCTCGGGCCAGATGCTGGTAGAACGCGATCGCGGCAAGCGTGCTGCGCTCGGCATCCAGCGGGTACGGAGAGGCAACCACCGCGGCCAGGTTGCCGTATTTGGGGTTGAGCAGTTGCTGGGCCAACCCGCCAAACGCGCCTCGCTCGCCGCTCTGGCCCGCCTTGCACACCTCCAAGAAGGCCATTTGCAGCTTGCTCGCCCCGCACCACTCACCCAGCTCGCCCGCCATAACCTCGGCCCGCCCTCCGGCGGGGTCGCACAGCAGCACGCCGTTTCCGTGGCCGTGCGCCAGCAGGTGTAGGATGTCAAAATCGCCGTCTTTCAGGGCGGAGCGTAACCCGTTGCGGGTGGTCCGGCAAAGTGGTTCGAACCGGGAGGGCTGGAGCTCGTCCACAGGGCCAGGGACGGCCTCGCGGATCGGCTGGGCCCCGCTCGGCGCGCAGACCGACACCTCGAACGAATCCGCCAGTCCGCGGGCCAACTCGCAAAGCCAGCGGGCGCAGCCGAAGGAAGGGACGTCGGGCGACCGGGGTTCCGCCGCGGCCAGGAGGATGCGGATCGGCTTTTTCAGCCACAGGAGCCGGGGCGTGCACCGGCGCAGAATACGCACGAATTGGATTGGTGGTCGCCCTTTTCCGGGTCGGAATAGGAAGTAGTTTTCGTGCGGTTCGCAGATCAGTCCATAAGGCAGGTCACGTACGGCATCGGTGGCCGCGTCGATCAGCAGCCGCAGCGGCCGGTCCTGCCGTTTCGCTTGTTCCAAGATTTCGATCCACTTTTTACTGTTCTCGGCCTGGCCCAGCACATACTCGAACAGCTTCTGGCCCAGCTTCCGCGCCGCCTCCGGAGGCAGGCTGGCTGCCCCTTGAACCAAATAGGGCAACCACTCGTCCAACACCTCCCACTTGACGGGAAGCAGATCGCCGTCGGTGTCGCCGAGGTCTTCGGTGAACAGCTCGGCGCGGAACTGCTCGCCATACTGGCTGATCGTGAGGCGGACGTGATAGGGATTGTTGGGCATGAGGTGACCTCTCAGTGCAGAAGATCAACGCGCAACCGAACGGCCGGATCACCCAGGATTATGTAATTTTGCGCATCATTGCGCTCGATCCAAGACCAGGCCACTTCCTCATCTTTGGGCCGAGGGCCGGGCTTGGTCTCGTCGAGTTGATCGGCCAGCGCCGCCGAGAGCGCGGCATACTTCTCGCTGAAGTCCTTGGTGGCATGCCCCACGGGCTCGCCCCCCAGGATGCGGCCGATGCAGTTGCGAAACGGGACGAGTTGGGGTCCGACGCCCGGCGGCATGATCGAGTAACCCCAGGCCCGCTCGACATGGCCGAGCACTGCCAAGGCGCTCCCCTGGGGATGCGACAACAGCCGTTGCGGCAACGCCGCGACGAACGGCCGTTTGGCGATGCTCACAGCCCCTTGGCCCCGGTCGGTCAGGAAGTTATCGAATGCGGGCGTCCCCGCCCCGTAACAGGCGAAGTGGAATGCCACCAGACCGAGCAGTCGGGCATCGTCGGCGACGTCGGAGGCGGCCAGGTAATGGGACGGTTGTACCGAACCGAAACCCGACCAGTCCTGGCACAACAGCGCCCCTTGCGCCGGGATCTGGTCCTTGTGACCGCAGGGCCAGCCGAGGCCGTGCGAGGCGGTGAACAACAGCGCAGGCCGCGGGGCATCCCCTGGCGCTTGGAGCACCTCGGTCAGGTTGGCCTTGCTAGCATCAGGGCCCCTCAGGCAGCGGGCGCGGTATCCTAGCGCCTCGGCGATGGCCCGCTGCCCCTCCTCGCCCAGCGCGCCAGGAGCACCGCAGTATAAGGGCGTGATCAGATGGTCGGCGCTCATCTGGGTGGCCCGGTCGGCGTCATGACGCGTCCCCCAGTAGACGATCTCCCGGGTATTCGGCACAGCCGCTGAGGTCTCGTAGTCCACCACGCTCTCGGCATACCGGCGGTAGAGGTCGGGCCGGTCGAAGGACAGTCGGCCGATGGCGTACTCGATGTCGAGCAGGTATTGAAAATCGAACGGGATCGACTCCGGACTGCCCACCAGCAGCAGGTAGTACGGGATCTTCGTCGGCACAACGTTGCCGGTCGCGATGCCGTGCCGCTGTAGCCAATCTTTGATCGACTCGCCGGCCTTGTATTTGAGCACCTTACAGCGGTCGGGTGGCACGTGCCTCCGACGGTGGGCGATCAGCGGCTCCAAGGCGTCACGCATCCCGAGCGGAGTCTCGGCGGCAAAGACGACACCCCAGCCGGCCCTCGAGACGTCGGTGGGGTTGACGTCGAGCGGCCGGCCCACGAACGGTCGCAGGAGAACGTCCCGGATGCGTCGCAGCCAGCTCACGAGCCAAGAGTCCTGGGGCCTGCTACGGACCGCGGTGACGGCTTCCGCCGCCGACATCGGCGATACGAGGTACTGACCCGTCACGCCATCGATCCCGTTCAAATAGATGAGCCCCTCGCCCATGATGCACCCCGGGTTAAAGGAGTGAGGGAGATCAACCAAGCCAGCTTATCCTCTCCCGCCGGGTTGATCAATGAGCCGGACCCGGACCCCAGGGCCGTTTCATTCTCGCGGGAGGGCGAGGCTCCTGCCGAGCCAGTCCGTAATCTGGGGGAAATGAAGAGGCTCGGCAGGAGCCTCGCCCTCCCAAATTCCGGTCAAAATGCGAGAATGAAACGGCCCTGACCCGGACCCCAAGTCTTATTCGAAACAACGGCCAAAAACGGGGCTAGGATTGCGGTGGACAAACGATCCCTATGATAGCGTAAGGCACTCCAGAGCAGTCGATTGCGCTCGTTAATCTGGGGCATCCTAGCCGCGTTTTTGGTCGTTGATTCGAAATAGGGGTTCCAGCTCCATCCAATTTGGGGCGACCAGTGATCTCGCCCGACTGGCCCCTGGACGAGCCAAACTACCGGCTTACAACCCGTACCAGAATCAACGTCCCGAATTCTGACCCATCGCGATAAGTTTCGGGATGGCTTTCGAATCAGGTGCGTCTTCCGCCAAGTATCACGCACACCAGCCTTTCGCACTTGAATCCGGCCGCAATGGCCAACCCTAGGCCCGTCGTCGCCGCGCAACTCACAGCGAACTGGGAACGCTCTTGCACTTGCCATCGGGTTTTGTTAGCATTATGTTAGCAAGTAGTGCCCCACTGGAGGCAAACATGGCGACCGCACTTGTGCGTGATCTGGACGACGCAGTGTACGAGCGGCTCAAGGCGCGCGCGGCGCGCAATAACCGTTCGCTGGAGGCCGAGTTGCGAGAGATCCTGGTGCTGGCCTCGAAGCAGGTCGATGTGGCCACGGCAAGGGCGGCGGCCGATGCGATGCGGCGGCGGCTGGAGGGCCGCATTCACAGCGACAGCGGAGAGATCCTCGCTGAGGAACGCCTTCGGTGACCGACCTGCCCCTTTTGGATCCCCGGGGTGAGCCGGACGCATCGACCTCACCGCCGCTGGTTCGGCAGATCTTGGTGCCGGACGCTGGCTTGGGCGTGAAATGGTTCGTGCCAGAGCCTGACGCCGACAACGCAGCGCGGCTGCTCGACGCTCGGTTCGAGTTGCACACACCATCGTATTTCTTCACGGAGGCAGCCAGCGTCTTGCAGCGCAAGGTTGCTGTCGACCGTACGCTCTCGGAGGCCGAGGGCCTGGACGCCTTCCAGCTCCTCCGAACTGTCCCCATGACCATTCACGCAACCGAAGCACTGCTGGAGGACGCCTTCCGGCACGGCGTCCGTTACCGGCGTCCCGTGTACGACAGCCTCTATCTGGTGCTGGCCGTGGCGCTTGGGGGACGGGTCGTGACCGCCGACCGTCGGCTTTATAATGGAGTACACGGCGGTCCGCTCGACCACGTGGTGCTCTGGGTGACCGACCCGCTCTAACCGCGACACGCGGGGCCAGGGCCAATTCTTCCAGATCGAGCTCATCTCATGACGGCGATCCGCGCAACACGCGGGCGCGCTTGTTCGGTTCGCCGGCGGGCGACGCCCAGGAGACAGGCGTGGTTTGCCATGAGAGACGCAGCCGTGACGTCTGGGGTCGGTTCGCCCCGTACGCTCAGGCTGCGGCGCTTGACTTCGCACTCACAATGTATTTGCGGTAAGCTGTTCTTGGAGGCGATCCATGACGTGCACTCTTAGCGTCCCGCTGCAGATTATTGCCGAGGTTCACGAGATCGACGGTGGCGGCTACTGGGCCGAGGTGCCGCGCTTTCCTGGTTGCGTCGCCCAGGGCGAAACGATCGAGGCGCTCAAGGAGAACATCGTCCAAGCGGTCGAGGACTGGTTGAATGGATCGCCCGTAAAAACCGAGGACGAAGCCAGACAACTCGCGGAGATTCAAGGAAGCAGCCAGCCTGTCGACGAATCGTTCCCTCAGCCTTACAGCTATCAACCGCCTCCGTCATGGACCGACGAGGATGAGTAGCGGGGGAACGGCTGCGGTCCAGTTCCCGATCCGCTTTGCCGACATCATCTTTGCGGAAGTTCTTGACCCGAACGGCCAGAACCCGAAGACGCGCCGAGTTGTGGTTCTCACGCCAGACATCGAACTGGCGGCTGGATCCCCCATTGTGGTCGCTGGGGTGACGGGCACACTACCGAACCCTCTCACCGCGGATTACGTGAAGTTGCCGTACAAGAGTCCGCCGGGTAGGCACCCGAAGACGGGGTTGACCAAGGAAGCGGCCGTCCTCTGCACTTGGGTCGTCTCGATTACCCCGAACGACATCAGGGGGCGTTCGGGTTTCGTCCCGCCTGCCCACATGGCGATCGTGAACTCCAAGACGGCGGCGAGGGCCAAGGTGATCGGTGGATGGCCCTGACCGACGCGGCGGTCTCCGACTGCATTTTCTGCCACGAAAGGCGCACCGGTTCTCACCGCCGCGACGAAGCCTTCGGAGCAACTCTTGCTCGCTTTGTCAGCGATCCTTGCTTTATCTCCTTCGTGAGACGACCTTGCAAACCCTACTACTGTGCATTAGGATAAGCTCTTGAGCAGTTTGCACGAGGTGACTCGAGGGTACATCGCCGGTGGCCAAAAAGAAGCCGGATCGGACGATCTCTTCCGGAGCCGGTGGGCCGGCGCAACTCTATCTTTTTGTCGATGTCGCTTCCTTCACCGAGGACTGGGCCGACTTGAAGTTGGGCGATGACGAACTTCGGGCGCTGGAAGATGAGATCGCACGCAGCCCCACGCGAGCACCTGTCGTCCCGGGCGCAGGCGGTGCCAGGAAACTTCGCCGTCCTGACCCGTTATCGGGCAAGGGCAAGAGCGGTGGTTATCGTGTTCTATACGCCTTTCTGCCTCTCCACGGGACAGTTCTTCTCATCGCCGCGTGGCCCAAGTCGGAGCGTGAGGACCTGGAACGTGATGACTACAAGGCCATCGGAAAGATCATCGCGCGCATTCAAACACATTTGGATCAGGGGAGGAGTTTGTGAGTGAAGGTAAACTTTCGTCGAGGGGCGCACGCATTGTGAAGGCCCTCAATCAGTTTGCCGCCGACCTCGCCGCGGGCACTCCGATGGAAACGAAGTACACGGTGCGGCAGGTGAGGGTCATTCCGAAGCCTTCGCTGTATCCCCCGGCACGAGTGCGAGCTGTGCGGGAGCTAATCGGGGCAAGCCAGGAGGTCTTCGCACAGTTGCTGGCAGTGAGTCCTATGACAATCCGATCATGGGAGCAGGGTTTACGTCACCCCTCACCGATCGCACGGCGCTTTCTCGACGAAATCGAAATGGCACCGGGCCACTTTCGGGGACGCATTCTCACCGCCGCGGTTGAAGCGGGACAGCCAAACCCGACGCGACCATCCGGCGAGCACGGGAAAAACCATTCGCGCCAAAGTCAATGAAGGCTTGGGGACCAATTGGCTCCGGATGCGAGAGCGTTCTTTGCTCCAAATGGCGCAGTCATAAAAGCTCGGACAACCAATGATGTTGGGGGGGCATCGAGCTTATCGGATTGCGGTGATCCGTGCAACGCGCGGGCGCGCCTGGTCGTTCGCCGGTCGGCGACGCTCAGGCGACATGCGTGGTTTGTGCCCCGTCCAAGCTTGACGATCCCGCGACCAGAATTGAGAATCAACTGGTCAAGAGCAAATGGGCTTGTTGAGAAAGGACCCGCTGGCATGCGCTTCCGCGTGTTTGAAACAGGACCACGACGCGTTTTCGGGCT
>Ga0208565_1001580_pt1 | contig 13152 bp, 8 predicted proteins | sample Sb_taG_7_FD_187706 | JGI IMG/M metagenome (GOLD analysis project Ga0208565, IMG submission 187706) | Peat soil microbial communities from Weissenstadt, Germany - Sb_50d_2_FS metaG (SPAdes) (version 2) | ecosystem: Environmental > Terrestrial > Soil > Wetlands > Peat | place: Germany: Weissenstadt...
GTCCGTCGGCCATCTGCGCGACGCCGATCTCGACCGGGTCGTGGACGAGAATTGGGACCCGCCTGTCACCATGGGAGTGCGGCTGGTGAGCGTCATCGCCGACGACCTGCAACACGCCGGACAGGCCGCGTACGTGCGCGGGATCCTCGCACGGAGATGACCGCTCAGTCGGCGCCGTGACCTCCCTCTGATCCGAGGACCGGGTCCGAGCTCCCCGCTCCCCGCTCCCCGCTCCCCCGTCCCCGGTCTCCGCCGGACCACCACGTCTCGGCTCGGCAGGTGATGAGTCAACCTCATAGCGAGGTATGCTCAGTATCTGCCCGGCCATCGTGGCGGGCACGACCCGAAGGGAGCCGAGGTGCAACCTCGGAAAGGCGACACACGGGCCCGGCGGAGCCCCGAGACCACACTCGAGCTCGCCGAGCTGCTCAGCCACACCGCCCGCCGCCTGCGGCGAGGGTCGAGCGCGCAGCTCGCCCCCTTGGGGCTCACCTATGCCCAGGCGCGGGTGCTGCGACTGGTGGCGGCAGGCGGCCACCCCCTGCGCATGGCCGATCTGGCCGCCCAGCTGGACGTGGTTCCCCGGTCGGTGACGACCATGGTGGACGCTCTCGAGGCGACCGGACTGGTCGCCCGCCACGCCGATCCCGGTGACCGGCGATCGGTGTTGGTGGCACTGACCGACCACGGCCGCCACCTGCTCGACCGTCTCGAGGCGGCCCGCCGGGACAGTGCCGACGAAGTCTTCGGAGGACTCGACCCGGCTCAACGCCACCAGCTCCTCGAACTGCTCGGCGTCCTCTGCGCGCGGGGCGCGTGTGTCAGCTGCTGTGGCCGACCCGACGGACCGGGTGGAGGCCACGGACCGGGTCGAGGCCACTCGCCGGCTGGAGGTGACCGATGAGCATGGGAATGGGCATGGGGGGACACGGAGGCATGGGTTGGGGCCTCATGCGATCTCTGCGGCGCGATGACACGGTGACCCAGCAGCAGCTTCCCAAAGGGATCGTGCGTCGCATCGCGGGCTTCGCCCGCCCCTACCGGTTCGCGCTTGGGGTCTTCCTGGTCTTGATCATCATCGACGCCGTCATCGGAGCCGCCAACCCCTTGCTCTACCGGGCCATCATCGACACCGGGATCGGGAAGCACCCGGGACACGGTCGGCCCGGACTGATCGTCGCGCTCGCCCTCGTCGTGGCCGGACTGGCGATCTTCGACGCCGTGCTGTCGCTGTGGCAACGGTGGGTCTCGGCTCGCATCGGCGAGGGTCTGATCTTCGACATGCGCACCCGCGTGTTCGACCACATCCAGAAGATGCCCATCGCCTTCTTCACCCGCACCCAGACCGGGGCCCTGGTGTCGAGGCTCAACAACGACGTGCTCGGCGCCCAGCAGGCCTTCACCGACACCTTCTCGTCGGTGGTGAGCAACGTGATCGGGGTGGCCATCACCTTGGGGGCCATGTTCTACCTGTCGTGGCCGATCACGCTGGTGGCACTGCTGTTGTTGCCGGTCTTCCTGTTGCCGGCCCGTTTCGTCGGGAAACGCCTGGCGACCATCACACGCGAGTCCTACATGCTCAACGCCCAGATGACCAACACCATGACCGAGCGCTTCAACGTGGCGGGGGCCTTGTTGGTCAAGCTCTTCGGCCATAAGCGTGACGAGGTCGAGGGCTTCTCGTCCAAGGCGGGACGGGTGCGCGACATCGGCGTCACCCAGGCCATGTACACGCGCGTGTTCATGGCCGCGTTGCTGCTCACCGCCTCGCTCGCCACGGCCCTGGTCTACGGCTGGGGAGGCCTGCTCGCCGAGCGGGGTGTGCTCCTGGTCGGGACCCTGGTCGCCCTGACCGCCTATCTGAACCGGCTGTACGGGCCGCTCACCGCGCTGTCCAACGTGCAGGTCGACGTCATGACCGCCTTGGTCTCGTTCGACCGCGTGTTCGAAGTCCTCGACCTGCCACCCATGATCGACGACAAGCCCGACGCCATCGCCATCCCGCGCGGGCCCGCCCTCGTCGAGTTCGACCACGTCGACTTCAGCTACCCGAGCGCCGAGGAAGTGTCGCTGGCCTCGCTGGAGTCGGTCGCCGTCCTGGAGCGCACCGCGTCGCAGCAGGTGCTCTTCGACGTGTCGTTCCGGGCCCAGCCCGGCCAGCTCGTGGCCCTGGTGGGGCCGTCGGGAGCGGGGAAGACGACCATCAGCCATCTCGTCCCGAGGCTGTACGACGTGCGGGGCGGCGCCGTGCGTATCAACGGCATCGACGTCCGCGACGCCACGCTGGAGTCGATCGGGGAGATCGTGGGCGTGGTCACCCAGGACGCCCATCTCTTCCACGAGAGCATCCGGGCCAACCTGCGCTACGCCAAGCCCGGCGCCACCGACGACGAGCTCGTCGAGGCACTGCGCGCCGCCCACATCCTGCCCCTGGTGGAGTCGCTCCCCGACGGGCTCGACACGCTGGTCGGCGACCGCGGCTACCGGCTCTCGGGAGGAGAGAAGCAGCGGATCGCCATCGCCCGTCTGCTCCTCAAGGCGCCCGACATCGTCGTCCTCGACGAAGCCACCGCGCACCTCGACTCGGAATCGGAGGTGGCCGTACAGCAGGCGCTCAAGACCGCGCTGGCCGGGCGTACGTCCCTGGTCATCGCCCACCGGCTCTCCACCGTGCGCGAGGCCGACGTGATCCTGGTCGTCGAGGAGGGACGGATCGTGGAGCAGGGCCGTCACGACGAGCTGCTCGCCGCCGGCGGGCTCTACTCAGAGCTCTACACCACGCAGTTCGAGCCCCAGGCAGACGGCGACGGGAACGGCGCCGGACCGGTGCTCACCGGCGCGCCGGCCAGCGATCCCCGTCAGGGACCGGGACCGGGTCCGGCACCGGGGCGGGAGGCGGCGGGCCCGTATAGCGCGCCGAAGGGCGGATGAGCCGGTTGTGCGCCGCCTGCTCGATCACATGCGCCGTCCACCCGATGGTACGGCCGGCTGCGAACGTGGGTGTGAACATGTCGCGGGGGATGCCGCAGGTGTACATGACGACCCCCGCGTAGAACTCCACGTTGGTGAACAGGCGGCGGCCCGGCTTCATCTCCGCCAGGACGTCCACCGCGGTGCGCTCGACCTGGGCGGCGAGGTCCACCAGCGGCCCACCCAGTGAGCGCGCCGCGTCGCGCAGGAACAGCGAGCGGGGATCGTCGGTCTTGTACACACGGTGGCCGAACCCCATCACCCTGTCGCCGCGGTCCACCGCGGCGCGCAGCCACGGCTCGGCCCGCTCCGCGCTGCCGATCTCGTCGAGCATGGCCAGAGCACGGCTGGGGGCCCCGCCGTGCAGCGGCCCCGACAATGCGCCGATCGCACCGCACACCGCGGCGGCCAGATCCGCCCCGGTCGAGGTGATCACCCGGGCCGTGAAGGTGGACGCGTTGAACCCGTGATCGATGGTGAGGATCTGGTACTGCTCGACGGCCCGGGCGTGCCCCGGCGCCGGCTCGGAGCCCGTCACCATCCACAGATAGTTCGCCGTCGCGGAGAGCTCCGCCCTCGGTTCGACCGGTGGCCGACCGGCGCCCAGGTTGTGGGCGGCGGCCATGATCGTGGGCACCACCGCGCACAACCGCAGAGTCTGGGCTCGCAGTTCGACACCGTCGATGTCATGAGTCGGACGCCAGCCCAGCTCCGCACCGAGCAGCGACACCGCCGTGCGCAGGACCTCGAACGGCGAGCCTCGCTGCGCCACCTCCGGCAACATCACGGCCAGGCCGGGCGGCATGGAGCGCAGGGACGCCACCTCGGCGGCGAAGCGTCGGGCCTGGCGCCCGTCGGGGAGCTCCCCCTCGAGCAGCAGGTACCACACGTCCTCGAGCGATCGCCGCGCCGCCAGCTCAACCGCCGAGTACTGCCGGTAATGGAAGAAGCCCTCCTCGCCCCGGACGTCGCCGAGGGCGGTCTCCGCCGCCACGACACCCTCGAGCCCGGCCGGGATCTCCGTCCCGTGCTCGTCCGCGGGGCGCAGACGTGCCACACCCATGAGGTCGCGCAACGACACCACGCCGACGAGCTCGTGCTCGTCGACCACGGGCAGGTGCCGGTACTGGTGGTGCGCCAGGCTGCTCCAGGCGGCGTCGACCTCCTCGTCGGGCCCGAGGACGTCCGGGTTTGCCGTCATCCACATCTCGACGGTCTCGGCGCTCGCCGCGGTGGCCGCCGCCGCCGCCCGCAGCAGGTCGCGCTCGGTCAGGATCCCGGCCACCTTGGTGCGCTCGGTGACGATCACCGACCCGATCCCGGCGTCTCGCATGACGTGGGCGGCCTCGGCCAGCGACGTGCCGGCCTCGCAGGTGACGGCGGGGGCCGACATGAGATCACGGACGACGGTCGGCATGGGCGTGGCTCCGTTTCGTGCTCGGCACCGGGCTCCGTCGCTTCGACGGGCCACCGCCATCTTGCTCCTCGGGACGCTCGGGTGTAAATGTTGATCAACTCAATATATGAAGCCGGGAGAGGTCCGGGATGACGGCTCGACGGGGGATGAGGGCTCGGACGGGGGATGACCGCTCGATGAGGGAGGTGACCCGTGGCCCTGATGCTCGAAAGCGCTGAAGCCGCCCGCCGGCTCGGAGTCAAGCTGCCGACCCTCTACGCCTACGTCAGCCGGGGCCTGTTGGCGTCGCACCCCGCACCCGAGGGTCGCCGCAGCCTGTTCGCAGCCGACGAGGTCGAGGCGCTGGCCAAACGGTCGCGCGGTGGGCGCACCACCGAGACGCGGCTGGCCACCGTGACGACCTCCACCACGCAGCTGCGGGACGACGGCCCCGTCTACCGGGGGACCCCGGCCACCGCCCTCGCCACCACCGTGCCCTACGAGGACGCCGCTGAGCTGCTGTGGCGGGGGACACCCCCAGGGCCGTCAGGTTGGGAGCCGGTCCGTCTGCGCCCCCCGCGCGCCTTGGGCGCCTCGGACCGGCTGCGCTGGGCCGTGGTCATGGCCGGCGCCGGGGATCCCCTGCGCTCCGACCTCCGCCCGGCGTCGGTCGTGGCCGTGGCCCGCCGGCTGGTGTCCACCATGGTGGCGGTCCTGCCCGGTCCCCCCACCGAGCCCCCGCCGCTCGAGCTGGGCGCGCACCGTTGGGAGCACACCGTGGCGGGTGCACTGACGGCCCGGCTGGCACCCGACCCGGACGCGGCCCTGGTGCGCGCCGTCAACGCCGCCTTGATCCTGCTCGCCGACCACGAGCTGGCCACCTCCACGGTGGCCGTCCGGGTGGCCGCGTCGGCGCGCGCCGACCTGTACGACGCGTTGCTGGCCGGACTCGGGGTCGTCGCCGGGCCACTGCACGGCGGGGCGTCGCAGCTCGCCTACGGCCTGGTGCGTGACGCCGAGCAGCTCGGTCCCGAGCGGGCCCTCGACGAGACGCTCCGCTGGCAGCACCGCCTCCCCGGGTTCGGGCACACCGTCTACCAGGGTGACGACCCTCGCTTCACCGTCCTCAAGACTGTGGTGGACGAGCTGTGGTCTCCCGAACGCCGCCACATATTGGACACGCTGCTGGCGCTGGCCGCCGATCGGGCCATCCCGGGCCCGAACGTCGATCTCGGGCTCGGGGCGCTCATGCGCGCCGCGGACATGCCCGCCGACGGCGGCCGCACCATCTTCACCATCGCCCGCGTGGCGGGGTGGACGGCGCACTACCTCGAAGAGCTCGAGGAGCGGCCCATCCGCTACCGCGCCCGGGCCGTCTACGCCACCCGTCCCTAGTCAGCCGGACGCGACAGCGCCCGCACTCCCGTGGCGGGTTGGCGGGCGCCGTACTTCGATTGTCAGCGCCTCCACACTCGTGGGACGAGAAACCCCGTTCGGATACAGACTCCGTGGTCTTCGCGACTGGGCCGGGATGCCGAAACGGCCCGACCGATGGTCGCCTATGTGCCCGGGGGATCACTCTCGCCAGGTCGACCGAAGGTCGCCTGCAGCCCAACGCCCGAGAGGCGCCCTGCTAAGGCCCGACGGACCAGCCGCCTCACCTCCTCCGTGCCGATGATCGATTGCCCGCCCATCCTGCACCCCCTGGACCCTGTCCGGTAGGGACAAAAGTCCCACAGGAAATTGACAGCTTCTTTCCGTACCATCCGGCCGGGGCCGGGAGGGCGCCAGGAAGACCGCAAAAGCTGGGCCCGTGCACAGGAAATCGCTCCGTCGCCCCCTCTGGGCAGTCCCCACGATGCATACTCGTAGCGGGGGGATTCGGCCTGTGAACGACAAACGCGACGGCTCGGGATTCGCGACACCACATCACTTCCGCTTCTGGCGATGGGTGGTCTTCGACCCTCCCATGCGTGACCCCGGTTCACGGGGGTGCCGCAAGCGGGCCGTGACGTGTCAGGAGTGCAGTTCGGATCTCGGCTTGGTCGAGGATCCCGTCGACGGGTTCTTCATGGCGTGGCGCCATCGCAAGACCATGCGCCGACGCAGCTCGTAAGTCGACGCAGCTCGTCGGCCGGCGCAACTCGTCGGCCGGCGCAGCTCGTAGTTGGACGGGCCCTCGGGACATTTGACTACGCTCCCGCGCATCGACGCCCACGACCTCGAGCCCTCCGGAGCGGTCACCGCACCGCCACCGCCGTCCTCACGTCCCGTGTTGCGCGGGTGGCTGCATCTCGTCTCCTTCGCGGTGACACTCGTGGCCGGCCCGTTGCTCGTGGCCCACGCCCACACCGCCGGAGCGCGCGCCGCGTTGACCGTCTACGTCGTGTCGCTGGCGGCGCTCTTCGGCGTGAGCGCCGCATTCCATCGCATCCGTTGGGCCCCGGCGGGCCGCCGGCGCATGCGGCGCCTCGACCACGCCACCATTTTCGTGGCCATCGCCGGCACGTACACCGCGGTGGCGGGCCTCGTCCTCTACGGGTGGGCCAAGGTCCTCGTGCTGTGCCTCGTGTGGTTCGGCGGGGCCATCGGCATCACCGTGCGGCAGGTGTGGCTCGACGCCCCCAAGTGGGCCATCGCCGTGCCCTACATCGTGGCGGGATGGTCCGCCCTTGCCATCATCCCGCAGCTCGTGCACGGCCTCGGCGGCGCGGGGTTCGCCCTCGTCCTCGCCGGGGGGGCCTGCTACACCACCGGCGCGGTCTGTTACGCGATGAAGAAGCCGAATCCCTTCCCCGGCGTGTTCGGGTACCACGAGGTGTTCCACGCCCTCACCGTCGCCGGCGCCGCCCTGCACTTCGCCGCTATCGCCGGCTACGCCCTGCCGCGATCCTGAGCCGCGCACCGAGCGCACCGAGCCGGTCGGGCCGGGTCGTGCGGGGCGCGATATCGTCGCACCCGGCCCGGGGTGGTGGCGCACGGTGCGTCGGGGACCGGCCGGGCGGAGGGGGCTGTCCTCGTGGACCCAACGCTGGCGTGGGTGGTCGATCGGGCCCGGATCCGCGAGCTGACGGCGCGCTACAACCGCTGCTTCGACGACGGTGACCCCGAGGGCTTCGCGGCCAACTTCACCGAGGACGGGGTCATGGAGGTCGTGGGCGGCCCCACCACGACGGGTCTCGCCGCCCTGGCCGAGATGGTCCGCCGCACCCCCTACGGCATCGTGCACGTGACCGTCGACGCCATCATCGAGGTCGACGGCGACCGCGCCGTGCAGGACGTGACCCTGCTCGTGGTGGCCCGGCCCCCGGCCGACGCGCCCGCCGACAAGCGCCAGTCGCGGCTGCAGCGCACGGGCCGTTACCACGACCAGCTGGTGCGCACACCCGACGGTTGGCGTTTCGCACGGCGCACGGTGACCCTCGACGGGGGCCTGTGACCACCCTCCTCACCGACCACCTGCGCGCCATGGCGGCGGCCTTTCCCGACAAGGTCGCCTACCAGGTCACCGATGGCGGGCAGATGACGTTCGCGCAGTGGGAGGCGGAGTCCAACCGCCTCGCTCGGGCCCTGGTGGCGTTGGGCGTCGCCAAAGGCGACCGCGTGTCGATCTATCTACTGGCCGAAGAGGCGCTCCGGTTCATGGTGGCGTACTCGGCGGTGCACAAGGCCGGGGCTGTCGCCGTCCCCACCAACACGCGCCTGAGCGACGGGGAGCTCGAGCGACTGCTCGGCCACGCCGAGGTGCGCGTCGTCCTGACCGACCCCGAGTTGTCACCCCTCGCCCACCGGCTGGCGGGCGCGCTGAGCACCCTCGAGCACGTGATCGTCACGCCCTCCACCGAAGAAGGCGTGCCCCCGTGGGAATGGGCCGTGCCCGGCGCGCATGACACGGACACCTTCCAGGTGGCGTTGAGCGGTGACGATCTCGCCGACATCCTCTACACGTCGGGGACGACGGGGCTCCCCAAGGGAGTGGCCATCCGTCACCGCAACGTGGCGCTCATCCCGGGCGCGCCGAACCCCAATTACTCCGGGCAGTGCTGGTTCCACGCCAGTCCGCTGTTCACCTTCGCCGGCATCGGCTTCATCTACAACCCCATGCAGCTCGGGCTCTTCGGCGTGTACCAACCGAAGTTCGACGCGGGCCGGTGGCTCGAGGTCGTGACCGAGCTCCGACCCCAGTTCGTGTTCCTCGTGCCGTCGATGGCCCAGCTCATCGTGGCCCACCCCCGCTTCGCCGAGGCCGAGCTCTCGTCCATCGCCATGTGCGCCATCGGTAGCGCGCCGCTGGCCCCCGCCACCCTGCGCGCCCTGCAGGAGCGCATGCCCGAGGCGTCGGTCTCCAACAGCTACGGCATGACCGAAGCCGGCCCCGCCTTCTGCTCCATGCCCAAGGGGGAGTCGCTCAAGCGGATCGGCTCGGTGGGGCAGCCCGTGCCCCCGCTCGAGGTGCGCATCGTCGACGAGGACGGCCACCCGCTCCCGGCCGGAGAGGTGGGCGAGGCGATCCTGCGCATGCCCGGCCGCGAGCGCGAGTACTACCGCAACGCCGAGGCCACCGCCGGCACCTGGAAGGAGGGCTGGCTCTACAGCGGGGACCTGGCCCGCCTCGACGAGGACGGCTACCTCTACATCGTGGGGAGGAAGAAGGACGTCATCATCCGGGGTGGGAACAACGTCCACGCCGTGGACGTCGAAGCCGTGCTCCTCGAACATCCCGACGTGGTCGAGGCCGCCGTGGTGGGGATCCCCCACGCCGTGCTGGGCGAGGACGTCGCCGCCGTGGTGGTGCTGACGCCGGGGGCGTCGACCACGTCCGACGAGATCCGGGAACACTGCTCGGGCCAGCTCGCGGACTACAAGGTCCCCAGGCGCATCGAGATGGTGGGCGAGCTGCCCCGCAACGCCACCGGCAAGGTCCTCAAGGCCCAGCTCCAGGACATGCTGGCCGCATGGCCCCGGCGGTAGGGCCGCCCGAGCCGTCGGCAACGCCTGCGCAGCTCTCCCGGGGTGGTATCGGCACGTCGGGGCCCGAACTTGAGGAATTTTCTCGGATCGGGCGAATTCGCCTCCCACCTGCCTTTCTGCGCCATGCACCGGGCTGGAGCGCAACCGTGCCGATCGCGGTGAGGCCGACGGCGCCACCCCCGGCACGGGCACGCCGAGGTCGGGAAAAGCGGCGGTGACCAGCCCCTTCCTTTGGCCGGGGCGAGTTACAGGCCGCTTCCGGATCGGCCGAAAACAGTACGTGTGAGCTGGTCTGACGACAACGCCCCCTCGACCGGCGGCGCGGGCTTCGGGGCACGCTTCAGGGCGAGGCTGGCCGATCGCGCCAACCTGGCCGTTCCTCCCGTTATCGGCCTGTTCTGTCTCATCCGCTCGTGGGGCCTGATCGCGGACATCCCCTACTGGGTCATCGCCGCCCTGCTGCTGTTCGCCCTGGCCGTGAATTCCGTCAACTCCGCCCTGTGGGCCGACGGCACGCGCAACTGGCGCCTGCACGTCCGGGTGGGGGTCGAGATGGCCGTGATCGCCGTCGTCATCTACGGCATCGGGTGGGGGGCCATTCTCGCCATCGGCTTCGTCTTCGGGGCCGTCGACGTCATGCGCAGTGCCGGCTCGGCCGCGGCCAGGCCGGCCATCGTCTGGACCCTGGTCTGCATCGCAGCCGGACAGCTGGCCATCGCGGCGGGGCTGGCCCCCACACTCATCCACGAGCCACTGGTCGACAGCCTGAGCGCCCTGGACGCGCTCGGGGCGGTGGTCACCATCCTCGTGCTGCAGTGGCTCTCCATGGCCCGCGAGACCAGTGAGGGACGGTTCGAGGCCCTGGTGCACGAGGCCAGCGACATCATCGTCGTGTCCGACGACCTGGGAAGGCTCACCTACGTGAGCCCCGCCTTCGATCGGATCCTGGGCACGTCGGGCAGCTCCTTCCACACCCGGTCGGCGGCCGAGATGATGCACCCCGACGACCTCGCCAACCTGATGGCCAGGCCCAGGGACATCCGGCACTCCGGTGGGGACGGGCTGCATGTCGAGTTGCGGTTGCGCCACGCGGACGGCACCTGGCGATGGTTCGAGGCCAAGGTGACCAACCACCTCGGGAACCCCAAGGTGCGCGGCATCGTCGGCAACCTGCACGACATCACCGACCGCAAGCACACCGAGGAGGCGCTCAGGGAAGCGCACGAGCGGTTCCGCTCCGCCTTCGAGAACGCTCCCATCGGGATGGTGATGGCCGACCTCGAAGGGACGATCACCAGCGCCAATCCCGCCCTGGGCCGGATCCTCGGCCGCGACGCGGCCGACCTGGGCGGCATGAACCTCATGGACCTCACCCACCCCGACGACAGGGAGCTCAGCCGGTCCGAGATGGAATGCCTCGTGGCCAGCGATTCGGACCAGTACCGGATCGAGGAGCGTTGCTGCCACTCCGACGGCCACGAAGTGTGGGTCGCCATCAACGTCTCGTGCGTGCGCGACGACGAAGACCAGCCGCTCTACCTCATCGGTCAGATCGAGGACATCACCGAGGGCCGGGCACTGCGCGAGCGTCTCGCCTTCGCCGCCATCCACGATTCGCTCACCCTGCTCCCCAACCGCGAGCTCTTCATGGACCGTCTCGAGGTGGCGTTGCGCCGGGCCGTACGGGGGCACCACCGCGTGGCCGTGATCTTCCTCGACCTCGACCGCTTCAAGCTCGTCAACGACAGTCTCGGGCACGAGGTGGGCGACCGCGTCCTGCGGGCCGTGGCCGACCGGCTCAACAGCGTCATGCGGGGGAGCGACACCCTGGCCCGTTTCGGCGGTGACGAGTTCACCGTCCTGTGCGACGAGGTCGGCGACGACGGGGACGCGCTCGAGGTGGCACAGCGACTGGTGGCCGCCATGGACCAACCCCTGGCGCTGCCCACCGGTGAGGTCTTCGCCTCGCTCAGCGTGGGCATCGCGCTGTCGGGGAACGGCAGCGAGTCGGGGGCGGTGTTGCTGCGCAACGCCGATGTCGCCATGTACAGGGCCAAGGGGCGCGGCCCGTCGCGCATCGAGATCTACCGGGAGGACGACGAGCAGAACGTCCTCAGCCGCCTCCGCACCTCCAGCGAGCTCCATCGGGCCCTCGAACGCGACGAGCTGGTCCTGCACTACCAACCCCTCGTCGACCTCCACACCGAGACGCTGGTGGGCATGGAGGCGTTGGTCCGCTGGCAGCACCCGACCCGGGGCCTGCTCGCCCCCTACGAATTCATCCCCTTGGCCGAGGACAGCGGGCTGATCGTGTCCCTCGGAGCCTGGGTCCTCAACGAAGCGTGCCGCCAGGTCGCGCTGTGGAGCGCACTGCGGGCCAAGGCGGGACAGGACGAGGCCCGGCTGAACATCTCGGTCAACGTCTCCGCCCTGCAGCTGGCCGACCCGGGTTTTCCCCATCAGGTCGTCACCGCCCTCGAAACGTCGAGGATCAACCCTGACCGCCTCTGGCTGGAGATCACCGAGAGCACCCTCATGCACGACGCCGATGAAGCGGTCCTGGTGCTGCACGCGCTGCGCGAGCTCGGCCTCCACTTCGAGATCGACGATTTCGGGACCGGCTACTCCTCGCTCACCTACCTGAAGCGCTTTCCCGTCGAGACCTTGAAGGTCGACCGCAGCTTCGTCGAAGAATTGGACCAGCGCTCCGAGAACGCCGCCATCGTCAGAGCCATCATCGGGCTCGGTGACTCCCTGGGGCTGTCCATCGTCGCCGAGGGGGTCGAGAGGCGGGGTCAGGTGGAGAAGTTGCAGTCCCTCGGGTGCCACCTGGCCCAGGGATACCTGTTCGGGGAGCCGCTGCCCGCCTCATCGTTGGGTGCGTTCCCGACCGACGACCTCGGGTCGTGGCACAAGCTGGTCAGATCGGCTGCGTCGTGACCTGAGCAGGACCGAGCAACAGGTCGGCCAGGCGCTGGCGCTGGAAGCCCGGCGACCCGAAGAGCAGGTCGTCCTGCTTGGCCCGTCGGTACAGCAGGTGGCAGTCGACGTCCCAGGTGAAACCCACGCCCCCGTGCACCTGGATGCACTCGGCGGTGACCGCGTCGGCGGCCTCGGCGACATACCCCTTGCACATGGCCGCGGCGCGTTGGCGCTCGGGGTCGTCGGCGTCCGAGGCCCACGCCGCGTAGTGCGTCCCCACCCGGGCCAGCTCGAGGTGGTGCAGCATGTCGGCCGCCTTGTGCTTGATGACCTGGAAGGTGGCGATGGGTCTGTCGAACTGCACCCGCACCTTGGCGTACTCCACCGCCAGCTCCAGGGCACGCTCGGCCGTACCGACGAGCTCGGCGCACAAGGCCACGTTCACGTCGTCGAGGATCCGGCGCCACAGCGCTTCGTGGTCGCCGGGCGGGCCCACACGCCGTGCCCGGCGTCCATCGAGGACGACGCGACTCAATTTGCGGGTGACGTCCAGCGCCGGAACGGGCTCTCCCGCCGGCGCCTCGAGAAGGAACGTGGCCAGCCCCCCGCCGTCGTCGGCGACGACGAAGGCGAAGTCGGCGTGCGCCCCGTCGAGCACCAGCGGCTTGGTCCCCTCGAGCACCCACTCGGCGCCGGCACGATCCGTCCCGTCGCGCCCTGTGCCGTCGCGTACGGCGCGTGCCCGCACGGTGCCCAGCGGATCACCGTGTCCGGGCTCCTCCACCGCCACCGTGCCGCGGCGCCGGCCCGCGGCCAGGTCCTCGAGCACCTCGTCGACGCCGAGGCGCACCGCGGCGAGGGTGGACGCCACCGCCGAGGAGACCACCGGGCCC
>Ga0208565_1001585_pt1 | contig 13111 bp, 9 predicted proteins | sample Sb_taG_7_FD_187706 | JGI IMG/M metagenome (GOLD analysis project Ga0208565, IMG submission 187706) | Peat soil microbial communities from Weissenstadt, Germany - Sb_50d_2_FS metaG (SPAdes) (version 2) | ecosystem: Environmental > Terrestrial > Soil > Wetlands > Peat | place: Germany: Weissenstadt...
AGGGTGAGCGCGAAGAAAATCCTGTGTGACCTCAAGCCAGCCCCAGGCTCTTGATCGTAGTCTTCAGAAGTGCCGCCGAGTGGCAAAGCTTCTCAATCTCTTCTTCGTCCAATTCAAGGTGAAGAACCTGTTCAACGCCGCCACGATCGACTACGGTCGGCAAGCTAAAGCACACATCATTCAGCGCATGGTAATCGTGGACAAGACTTGAAATGGAGAGCACCGTACTCTGGTCGCGCAGGATCGCCTGGGTAATGCGCATGAGTCCAGCAGCGACGGCATAATAGGTTGCACCCTTGCGCTCGATAATGTGATAAGCGGCATCCCGCGTCTGCAAGAAAATGTTTTCCATCGCCTGCCGGTCGTCGGGGATACCCTGAGCTTTGCAGAACTGCGGCAAACGCATCCCGGCAATATTAGCTGACGACCACACCGGCACTTCGCTGTCGCCGTGTTCGCCGATAATGAATGCATGCACGCTGCGCGCATCCACCCCGAAATGCTGGCTGAGCAGATAGCGGAAGCGCGACGTGTCCAGGATGGTGCCGGATCCGATCACGCGTTCCCAAGGCAGCCCCGAGAGTTTCCCCGCGGCGTAGGTGAGGACATCGACCGGATTGGTTGCGATCAGCAGTATGCCTTCAGGATTGTGCCTGGCCACTTGGGGAACAATGTCGCGCCAGATCGAGGAGTTCTTCTTGATTAAGTCGAGACGAGTCTCTCCCGGTTTTTGGTTGCCGCCGGCGGCCAGCACCGTGACTGCCGCGCCCGCACAATCGGAGTAATCGCCAGCCCAGATTCGCGTCGGATATGCGAAGGGCACGGTGTGATTCAAGTCCATGGCCTCGCCTTCAGCTTTCGCGCGGTTGGAATCGATGAGGACGATCTCAGCCGACAGTCCGCTAAGCAGCAAGGCATAGGCGAAGGTCGCGCCCACGCTGCCAACGCCAACCACCGCGACTCGGGTGGGGCGGGGATGTGCGCGCGGTAAAGTTGTCAATTGATCCTCCTTGGCCTTTAATTCTGAGCGGAGACGAGGAACACCTGCCGTGGCGCAGGGCTTATTCCGCTCAGAATGCCAAGCTGAAGGGAATTACTAGCACCCATTCACCTTCCAATATCCATCACGTTGAAAGCCGAGTTGCAGGAGGCGGTTCTTCGGATCGTGGCGCTTGCCGCAGTTAGGACACTTCAGATAGCGGCTCCAGGCCGTGCCCTGCCGATCGTAGTTTTCAGGGACTGCAAAGGTTGTGCCGCAACTGCAGGGAACAAGATGCATCTTGAAGTCGGCATCTATCTTCGAAATCGGCTTCCTGTCGCTTGCCATCAGCGCTCTTCTTCCGCCATCGCCATCGAACTTCTCTTGCGCTTGTTGGCCTGTAGCACTTTCTTGCGCAGCCGCAGCGACTTGGGAGTGACTTCGACAAACTCGTCGTCGGCGATAAATTCAATCGCCTGCTCCAGATTCAGATTTCGAAAAGGCACCAGGCGAACCGCTATGTCGGACGTAGATGACCTCATATTGGTCAGCTTCTTCTCGCGGACCACATTCACGTCGAGGTCGTTATCCTTGGCGTTTTCCCCAACGATCATGCCTTCATAAACGTCGATGGTCGGACCGACAAACAATTCGCCACGCTCCTGCAGGTTGTAAAGAGAGTACGGCGTAGTCACTCCCGCTCGGTCCGACACCAGCGCACCGGTCAGGCGATGCGGGATCTCGCCTTGCCATTCGATGTACCCATCAAAAAGAGAATTCATCACGATGGTGCCACGCGTGTCAGTGAGCACCTGACTCCGCAGGCCAATCAATCCTCTGCTGGGAACGCGGAACACGATGCGCACTCGTCCGTAACCGTGATTGTGCATGTTGAGCACTTCGCCTTTGCGAGCGCCGAGCTGTTCCATCACCACCCCTACGAACGCTTCCGGCACATCCACGGTCAGCTTCTCGACCGGCTCCATGAGCTTGCCGTCCACGCGCTTGGTAACGATCTCAGGTTTCCCCACCATGAGTTCGTAGCCTTCCCGGCGCATCATTTCTATGAGAATCGAAAGCTGCAGCTCGCCTCGACCCATGACCACGAAGGAATCCGTACTCTCCGTTTCTTCGAGACGCAGGGAAACATTGGTCAGCAGTTCCTTCTGCAAGCGCTCCCGCAGATTTCGGGAAGTCACATAGGTGCCCTCGCGCCCAGCAAACGGTGAGGTGTTCACCGTGAACAGCATGGCGATCGTTGGTTCGTCGATCGTGATGTGGGGCAGCGGCGCCGGATTCTCCGCGTCGGTAATAGTCTCGCCGATGGTAATGCCTTCGACGCCGGCCACGGCGATTATGTCGCCAAGGGTGGTTTCGGTGATGTCGGTCCGCTTCAAACCAGAGAATGAAAACAGTTTCGTAATTTTCGTTTTGTGGAATGAGCCGTCGAGCTTGGCAATGGCGACGTCTTCGCCAGTAAACATCGTCCCATTGAATACGCGTGCGATGGCCAAGCGGCCCAGATAGTCGCTGTAATCGAGATTGGCCACCAGGATTTGCAGCGGTCCCGCCAAGTCGCCCTTGGGCGCTGGAATGGTTTTGACGATGGTCTCGAACAGAAGCTGCAAGTTTACACCGCCTCCTTTTATATCTCGCGAAGCGGTTCCGGCCTTGGCATTGGTGTACAAAACCGGAAAGTCGAGCTGCTCTTCCTTGGCATCGAGATCGATGAAGAGGTCGTAAACCTCGTTCAACACTTCCTGCGGGCGGGCGTCGGAGCGGTCGATCTTGTTGATCACAAGGATGGGTGCAAGATGCGCTTCGAGCGCCTTGCTGAGGACGTAGCGGGTTTGTGGCAGCGGGCCTTCACTGGCATCGACCAACAGCATCACTCCGTCGACCATTTTCAAAGCGCGCTCTACTTCCCCGCCGAAATCGCTGTGGCCGGGCGTGTCTACGATGTTGATCTTTACGTCGTGGTAGAAAATGGCTGTGTTCTTGGCCAGGATGGTGATGCCGCGCTCACGCTCCAAATCGTTCGAATCCATTACTCGTTCGATAATGTGCTCGTTGGAGCGAAAGGTGCCGCTCTGCTGCAGCATGGCGTCGACCAGCGTGGTCTTGCCATGATCGACGTGCGCAATAATCGCGATATTACGAATGCTGGAACTCAAATCAGACTTCCTTCCCGATGACCGATAACAGCGGCCTACTACCACTTTACTATGTGCGGGAGAAAGCGGCGAGAACAAGAGGGCGATCGGAGAGAGATACGATGGAGACCGGGCGTCCCCACCCGGTTGGACGGGCGAGACGCCCGTCCTCCATCGTTTGACACTCAGCCTTCGACGACTGTGTGTTTTGGCATGCGCTTTCCTGCCAGCCGGCTCTCAGCCTCTTTCACGGCGCGTCTGGCTGCCATGATTGCCTTACCGGCAGTGGATTCCGGGCCTTCGGAATCCGTGTTGGCGAAGAACACCCGGTCCATTGGTTCCCGCACCAAGGGCTGCACTTTCGTGTAGAGACCGGGAGTGGACATATACAAAGGATGGCCACGACGGTAAATGTGAACCTCAACGGGATCCACATTGGAACCGGGGAAAAGCTTCTGGAAATCATTAAGGACGCTGACAGCTTTTTTCCGCGTGCCTGATTCGGTCAGCAGAGAACCGCGGTCCTCCTCGCTCATCGGCGTGTAGCAGGTGAGAATGTTGTACTTCTGCTGGTAACCAGGCTGGTTGCGAATGGTCCAATCCGCCACGATGAAATCGGTAAACGTGTTTCCCGGACACCACGTGTCGTAGCTCTTGTTGAATACCGGCTTGTCGAAAATCAGGTTTACCACGGCGTAAGGAATGTAGCGGATCTGGTGCATGGCATCGCTCTGTTTTTCTGGAAGGCCCTGCACGATGCGCCTGGTAATGAATTTTGGAGTGGCCATGACGACTGTCTTCGCCGCCACCGTCTTCAGTTCCGCTCCCTGCATGTAGGTGACTTGCACTTCCTTGTTATCCGGGACGACGGCGACAGTAGTGGCGCCCACCTGCATGCGGTCTGCGAATTTTGCCTGCAATATACCCGCCAACTTCTGGGTAATCGCGCCCAGCCCGCCGGGCCAGGTGTAGAACTCCGGTACGGTGGCTCCGCCGATCTCTTGCATTTCACCGATGCCCAGTGCGGCGGCTGTATCCTCGGTCGTTGCTCCCCAATTGGAAGGACCGTAGTTATCCCACCACTGCTTTACTTCCTCCGGGTAGCCCTTCATGAAATCAGAAAAGCGAACGTTGTAGAGTTCAGTGGCTCGTTTCTCGAGATCGATCGCCAGCATGTCTTTCTTGAACTTTTTGAAACCCTCGCGGACAGACGCGGGGTACGGCAATTTATCGATACCTTCCGCCCAGGTATTAGCAATCCATTCGCCTTTGATAATAGTGCTGTCGCGATCATTAATGGGCAGAGGCTCCAGGCCGATTTCCTTGGCGAAGCTGTAGGCGTATTCACTCTTTTCTAGAAACGCCGACCCAGTGGCATAGGCGTTTCCCTGATACTCCATCAAATAGGCGTTGCCGCCCCAATGCGGTTCTTTTTCGAGCAAGAGAAAATCGCGACTCCGTAACAGGTAGGCTGCAGTCATTCCGCTCACTCCGCCGCCGACGATCACCGCGTCGTGGCGCGCCGAGACTTGTGGCCGGGCGAACATTGTGCCATCACGCACCTGATGACAGATGCGATTATCTTCACCGTCCACTTCAGGCTGCGGTGTCTCGGCGGCCAACAAAGAAAGATCAATCGGACAACCGGCTGCAACTGATCCCGCCACCACGAACTTAATGAAGTCCCTGCGATTTGTAGCCATATAAGATTCCTCTTGTAGCGCCGCCGTCCCGGCGGTTGTCGTGAGGGCGTCCCGCCGCACGATCCGAGGGCAAGATGCCCTCGGGACAGCCGGCAAAGCCTGCCCCGAGCGAAGTCGAGGGGATGCCGGCGTTACAAACCTTGAGCCGTCTCCACCACCTCGGCGGTAATTTCCGGCGTTCCTTCCGCAGTCATCCGCAGCCGATACCAACTCACAATAGCGATCAAAGAAAAGACAAAGATGATGCTGGAGATCGCATTGATCTCCGGCGTGATCCCTCTTCGCAGCCGACCCCAGATTTCCAGGGGCAGCGTGTTGTCACGCCCAATCAGAAAAAAACTGACTGCGATCTCGTCCATGGATAGCGTGAAGATCAGCAAAGCGGCGCCGACAATGGACAAGCGCAAGTTCGGAATTGTGATCCGCCAAAGGGTCTGCCAATAATTTGCGCCGAGATCGAGAGAGGCTTCCTCCTGCGCGCGATCCAGTTTCTGCAAGCCCGCAAACACCTCGGTGGTCGCGACCGAGATCAAAGCCGTGCCGTGGCCGAGCACAATTGTCACCAGGCTGAGCTTCACGTCGGCTTCGCGGAACAACATCAACAACGAAAGCCCGGTAATGATTCCGGGGAGGATTAGCGGCAGCAATACAAGTCGTCGGAAAAGAGCTTTGCCCGGAAAGTTGGCGCGATCGAGTGCTAGCGCAGCGGGGATGCCAAACATCAGCGAAATAGCCATTGCAGCAAATGCGACCACCAGGCTGTTCACGACTGATTCCCAGATGGCATCGTCGGCAAAAAGCATGCGATACCAATCCAGAGTCAGGTTGTGCGGAGGGAAGCCGCCAACCCCCGATCCGTTGAACGAGTAAACGATCAAAGTCACGATCGGCAGATAAAGAAATCCGAAGACGACGATGGCGTGCCAAGGCAGCCAGCGGGAGGTGCTGCGGGCATCGCTCATCGGAAGCTCCATTTCTTCTCTAGCTTCTCAGACAGCAAAAGCAGCGCCAGCACCAGTAGCAGCATACAAAGCGATATCGCTGCTCCTAAAGGCCAGTTGTAAGCCGCGCCGAACAAGCTGACCACAATGTTCGAGATCATGATGCCACTGGGGCCACCAAGCAAAAGCGGCGCGAGAAAATCGCCGAGGCTCAGCACAAACGCGAAAGTTGCTCCGGCCAGCACTCCGGGAATAGAAAGCGGAAAAATCACCCTCCAGAAGGTTTGCAGCGGAGATGCTCCCAGATCATGCGACGCTTCGACCAAATTGCGCGGAATGTGCTCAAGCGCCGCGTAGATCGGTAGGAACGCAAACGGCGTGTAGATGTGGGTGAGCGTGAGCACAACAGCAAATGGGCTGTAGAGCAGAAACTCCAGCGGATGTTTTGTAAGGTGGACGTACTGCAACAAAGTGTTGAGCACGCCATCACTGCCCAGGATTGTCTTCCAGGCGTACGCGCGAACAAGGTAGCTAACCCACAAGGGAATAATCACCAACTGATAGAAAAGATCTTTTCTGGCACCTGCATAGAACGAGAGGTAGTAGGCCAGTGGATATCCCAGTAGCAGCGAAAAGATCATGACCCGGGCCGCAATCCACATCGACCGAAAAAGAGTTTGCAGGTAAACGTTCACGCGGAAGAGTTCCCGGTAGTTGTCCAAAGTCCAGGTGTGGACGATGGTTTGCGAAGGTGAGACCGACCAGAAGCTATAACAAAAGAGCAACGCATAGGGAACGAGCAAAAACACTGCCACCCATAGCACCGGCGGCAAGGTGATGGCGGCTCGGTATGCGCGGGAAAACATCAGCTTGGTTGACCTCTTTCTGAGGACTCGCGGACGGGCACTGCGTCGGCTGGGGAGAATTCCAAAAGCAAATCCCCTTCTCGGTTCTCGCGAGCCGCAACTCTCACTGACAGAGCGAGTCCATCCTCACAGACAATTTGCAATAGTTCCGTAGAGCCATGGAAAGCCTGGTGCTGCATCTTGCCGCGGAGGCGGATTACGTTCATGTCGGAGCCACCCGTCGATGTTGCCAATCGAATATTCTCCGGTCGCAAGGAAAACAAAGCCGGCCCATCCGGCAGCCCGACTTTCCATGAGAGCGAGTTGCAACGAGCGATTCCCGCTCTCACTTCGCTGCGAAGCAGATTGGTGTGGCCGATGAACTGCGCAGTATACGCCGTCGCCGGACGGCTGTAGATTTCGCGTGGCGAAGCCACCTGCTCCAACTCGCCCATTCGCAACAGCGCAATGCGGTCCGACATGACCATGGCTTCTTCCTGGTCATGGGTAACAAACACAAACGAAATACCGACCTCACGCTGCAGCGATTTCAGCTCGACCTGCATTTGCCGGCGGAGATTAGCATCCAGCGCCGAGAGCGGTTCGTCGAGCAGCAACAACCGCGGCCGGTTTACCAGGGCGCGCGCCAGCGCAATGCGTTGCTGCTGTCCGCCGCTGATTTTTGCTGGCTTAGAGCTGGCGAACGCAGTCATCTTAACCATCGCCAGCGCTTCTGAGACCCGGGCCGCAATCTCGTCTTTCGGCAATTTTGCCACGCGCAGCCCATAGCCCACATTTTCTTCCACGCTCAAATGCGGGAAGAGAGCGTAGTGCTGAAACACGGTATTGACGCGACGGCGGTAGGGCGGCAGGAGGTCGAGCCGTTCGCCCTCCATCAAGATCTCGCCAGAATTAGCGCTCTCGAAACCAGCAATGATGCGCAACAACGTCGTCTTGCCCGAACCGCTTTCCCCGAGAATGGTCAGAAACTCGCCTTCCGCAATCTGCAGAGAGATGTCACGAAGTACGGGATTCTTCCCAAAAGACTTGGCAACGTTGCGGATGACAAGCAATGGTTGCACGCCAGATTTTGCGGAACGAGCAACAGCGGGTTCGGTCGTAGTGGCCATGTGTTTAGTAGCGCCGCCGTCCCGGCGACCGTCGTGGGGGCGTCTCGCCCCCACATCCGAGGGCAAGATGCCCTCGGGACAGCCGGCAAGATGCCGGCGCTACACAATCATTGTGCTGCCTTCACTTCATTCCAGATCTCAACATACTTCGTCCGGCGAGGCACGTCCTGCCAGAAGTAGATGTGCCTTTGATAGTTGTCCACATCATCAAGGTGCAAGCTCTTGACCTGCTCCGGGGTCATGTACTGCGCTGCCTGTGGATTCGCCGGCGTGTAGCCGGTTACATCCGCGACCTTCTTCTGTGTCTGAGCCTCAATCATGTATTCGAGAAACTTGTAGGCCAGTTCCTTGTTCTCGCTGCCAGCGGTAACCATCAAATGGTCGATCCAGCCGGTCGTATTTTCTTTCGGAATGATTTCGCCGATAGGAAAGGTGAGCTTGCGAAGCTGGTTGGTCATCAGAGGCCATCCCATGGCCAAGACCACTTCGTGGTTTTGAAACAGATTTGTGAGCTCGCCGCCCGTTGACCACATCTTCCGGATGTTCGGCTTCAACTCCAGCAGCTTTTTCTTGACTGCGTCCAGCTCTGCATCGCTGAGGTTGTAAAGGTGAGTGGGGTCCGGTTTGTCGAAGCCGAGAACCTGCGCCGCCATGTACACCGTAGAGAGTTCGTCCCAGATGGAAACTTTACCGCGGTACTTCGGATCCCAAAATACATTCCAACTCTCCGGTGGTTGCGGAAACACAGTGGTGTCATAGATGATCGGGTTCGGCCCCCACACAAAAGGCACACCAAATGCTTGTCCCTTGACACGAACCAGGGGCAGGGAAGTGAGCTGGAGCGACAGTTGGCTGTAGCTTGGGAACTTCGAAAGCTCGAGCGGCGCAGCCAATCCCGCTGCAGCGATCGAAGTGGCAACGTCGCTCGAGGGCGAAATCACGTCGTAGTTGCCTGCGCTCCCGCCGCGCAGCTTGGCAACCAGTTCGTCGCTCGAACCCATGTACGAGGCGGTGATTTTGCAGTGGCATTGCTCCTCAAAACCGCGGATGAACGATGGGTCAGCATAGCCTTCCCAGACCAGTAGGTTGAGCGTAGGGGGCTTCTTGGCGCAAGAGCCGAGCAGAAGAATGGATGTCGCTAATAGAGCGATCAGAAAGTGTCGGATCATCAATTGGCCTCCACAATCCCTGCCTTTGTCGTTCGCAGTGACTCGGCTCTAAAAAGTCGGCGGCGTGTTAATCCACAACACCCGGGTTTCGGTTCGGCCCGGATTGAACCAGCGATGCGGCGTGGCGCTTTCAAAATAAAAACTGTCGCCAGGCTTGAGCCGATAATTCACTTCCGCGACGGAAATCTGCAGTTGCCCCTGCAAGACGTGCAAGAACTCTTCGCCTTCGTGGGTGTAGGATTCGCCGCTGCCAGCACGGGGAGAAATGCGAAACAGATGCGGTTCCATCACCGTGTTTCCCCACGCTAGCAGCTCCATGCGAACGCCCGGTCCGGCTTCGAGGACTTTGCGCTTGTCCGACGGCACCAATCGGCTATTCGATTCCGTCGCATCGAAAAAATCAAGGATGTTGGTCTTGTAGAATCGTGCCAACTTGCGTAGAGTGCTCACGGACGCGCTCATGTGCGAACGTTCCAGGGCGCTCAGGAATCCTACGGAGATGCCAACCCGTTTCGCCACTTGAGCCAAAGAGAGGCCGCGCCGCAGGCGCATTTGGCGCAGGTGCACACCGATGGCGCCGCTGATGCCATTCGTTGCCGGACCCACCAAACCTTCGCGCTTCAGCAATTGCGCAATGGCAGGCGCGTTCAGCCCGCGCACCTTGCGCAAAAATCGCGCGCGCTTGAGCAGCTTTACATCTTCCGCTGTATAAAGGCGGTACTTGCTGATGGTGCGGTGGGGTCGGGTGAGGCCTAAACTCTCCCACGAGCGGATCACTGACGGAGAAACGCCCACCAGGCGAGCCACGTCGCCGATTTTCAAGTAAGGTTTTGGATCGGCGGGCTTCATTTCAAGAACGTGCTCTCCCTGTCTCTTCAGACCTGATCACAGCCCCATTTTTTACTTGACAGCGCGCGACAGGTTCTCTAACCTTGCGCGATTATAGCAAGGTTTGATTTTCACGCAAGCATTGTTAGTTGCAGTCTGCAACCCGAATCGGAGGTGCTCAATGCATCCGTCTCTGGCGCATCGTGGGTCAGCTTTCTGGCTGGTGTTCGGCTTAGTCGCGATTCTTACATTTCCTGCGCTGGGACAGAGCACCGGCGGCCGGATTCTCGGGCGCGTTGCAGACCCCACGGGCGCGGTTTTGGCCGGCGTAAAGATCACGCTGGTAAACGAGGCTACCGGCGCTAGCCGCGAGACTCAGACGAATGCCAGTGGCGATTACACTTTTGTGGAGGTCGTGCCCGGCACTTATCGAGTCGAATATGAGCTGGCCGGATTCAAGAAGAGCGTGCAGAAAAGCGTCACGGTCGACGTCAACCAGGTGGTAACGCTCAACCAGATACTGGCAATCGGTGCGACTCAGGAAACCGTCGAGGTGACCTCGGAAGCTCCTCAAGTGGATACAACCAGTACGCAACTTGGCGCGGTGATCAACGACCGCTCGGTGAACGAACTGCCCCTCAACACCCGCGATACCTACCAGTTCCTGCAGCTTCAACCGGGCGTGCAGTCGCAACTGGGCAGTAGTGGCAGCCTCTTCTACGGTTCAGACTCTGCGGGGTCCGTTTCCGTGAACGGCGGTCGCGGGCGCTCCAATAACTTTAGCGTGAACGGCGGAGATGCCAACGATCAGTTCGTCAACCTGCCTACGATCCAACCCACGCCCGATAGCATCGAAGAATTCCGCGTCATTACCAACACCTTCGACGCCGAGTATGGCCGCAACTCCGGAGCTGTGGTGAACGTGATCACGAAATCCGGCACCAACAATTTCCATGGCAATGTCTATGAATATTTCCGTAATAAGGTGCTGAACGCCCAGGGTTATTTCAACACCGTCAAACCTCAATTCAATCAGAACCAATTTGGCGGCACTTTTGGTGGACCCATTAAAAAGGATCGGACTTTCTTCTTTGTATCGTATGAGGGACGCCGCATCGTGCAGGGACAGTCTGGTTCGCAGGTGCTGGTGCCCACCACGCCAGAGCGCACGGGAGATTTTTCCGGTATCGGGGGGTTCGTTCAAAACACCGCCAACACACCCGATCAGATCTCGAATGGATTCGTTGCTCAGGTTCTAAATGGTCGGCCGGGCTGTGGCGCAGCGATCGCAACTGAACACGGCGCAGCACCGGCGGCGGGTGCGGGGTGGAATGCTATTTTCCCGAACGGTGTTATTCCCACGCAATGCCAGGATCCAGTGGCCGCTGATTTACTCCAGAAATACATTCCGGCCGCAAATGTCGGCGCTAATACCTTTCAAGCTGTACCTTCGGGAACCGATTTCCAGGACCAGTTCACCATCCGCTTTGACCACAAGATCACCGATCACCAAAGCTTCACCGCTTATTACTACTACACGGACGACGCGAACTTTCAGCCGTTTTCGTTCTTTCAGGCGGCCGGCGCCAATATCCCGGGTTTCGGAAGTAATAACGACTCGCGCTATCAGCAAGTAAATCTAAGCCACACTTGGACCATCGGTAACGCCTTGGTCAATGAGGGGCGCTTCACTTACATGCGCGAGGGCCAGCATGGTTTTCAAAAACCGCAAACCACCAACGCCGTGACTGGGTCGTGTTCTTCTGCGGTGCAACAGTTCTGCTTTACCGGCCTTTCGGATTCTTCGGCGATCAATGCCTTGGCTGGCAGTGCGAGTGGCAATCCGGCATTCGGGATTACTCCCGGATTAGGCGCTACCCACGAAGGAGTGCCATTCACCACCATTTCTGGAGGCGCTGTCATCGGAAACAACTTCGAGGGCCAATTGCCTCAGGTGGGGAACAGTTTTCAGTGGTCGGACAGCCTGACCTGGGTCAAGGGAAACCACACCATGAAGTTTGGCATCGACGTTCGCCGAGCGCGTTTCGACCAGACTCTCTATTTCAATGTGAACGGCGCTCCTGTCATCAGTAGTTCGAGTTCGAACGCCGTGATCACGGCCGATGGCGACAACTATGCGGGATACCTTTTGGGTTTGGTGGATTCCTATACCCAGGGCGCCGCTCAGAGTGAATCCGTCCGTAGCACCTCGCTGTACCCGTTCGCAGAAGATAGCTGGAAGATCAAACCCAACCTCACCCTCAACTACGGCCTTCGCTGGGAACTCGATACCCCGCTCACTGACATTAGCCATCACGTGCAGACGTTCCGGCCAGGGCAAAACTCGACGGTGTATCCGTGTACCCTGACAGCAGCGGAGCAGGCAAGCTTCGGCCAGCCGAACTGCCTGAGTGCGGGCGTGCTTCCGACCGGACTCGTCTTTCCCGGCGACAAAGGAGTGCCCGCCGCCCTGACGCAAACCTACTACAAGGCTTTCGCGCCACGCATTGGACTGGCTTACAGTCCCAACCACGATAGTGGTTTTCTCGGCAAGCTGTTTGGAAGCAACGGAAAGACCAGCATTCGCACCGGGTGGGGCCTGTTTTACAATCCCATGGAGCAATTAGTGATGGAGCAGTTCGGCGCCGAACCACCCTTCGGTGGCAGCACGTTCCTATCCGGCACCTTTTTCAATACGCCATTCGTTGGCCAGAATGGAACCGTTAGCCCCAATCCGTACAATGGAATTCTCCATCCCACCCCAGGTCAGCCGCAGGATTGGCAGAAGTTCCGGCCCATCGAACTTTTCGGTGAATTCCAGCCCCACATGCGGACGCAGTACAGCGCCCAATACAATCTCAACATTCAGCGAGAACTGGCTAAGGATTTGATGTTGCAGTTTGGCTACGTCGGCTCTCAGGGCCATCGCTTGCTGGCGTCGCATGACATCAACCCGTCCAATCCGCAAACCTGTTTGGACATGATCAACATCTCGCAGTACTACGCGCCCACCTTGCCCAACGGGAATCCCAACCCGAATGCCAATCCCACGCTCAACGCGGACTATGGCTGTGGCCCAACTCTGGAAGATTCGCTGTGGACGCTTCCCGCCAACAGCATTCCCGTTGGCTACTCCCTGCACATGCCGTACGGGCCCACGGCCGTGTTTAGCGGACCCACTAATCCTGCGCTTACCTTGGTTGGGCTGCGCCCATATTCGTCTCCGAATTGCAATCCCATCACTGCCGCCGGCTGTCCTGTCGACGGTGTTCCTGTTTTCACCGACATCTTCGCCGAAGATACAATTGCAACCTCCAGTTACAACGCGTTCGAAGCCATGCTCGAAAAGCGCTTCTCAAAAGG
>Ga0208565_1001589_pt1 | contig 13103 bp, 21 predicted proteins | sample Sb_taG_7_FD_187706 | JGI IMG/M metagenome (GOLD analysis project Ga0208565, IMG submission 187706) | Peat soil microbial communities from Weissenstadt, Germany - Sb_50d_2_FS metaG (SPAdes) (version 2) | ecosystem: Environmental > Terrestrial > Soil > Wetlands > Peat | place: Germany...
GAACCATCCGCGGACGTCACGCGCCTCCTACGGGCCTGGGGCAGGGGCGACCAGGCGGCGCTCGACCAGCTCACGCCGGTGATTTACGCGGAACTGCGCCGCCGGGCGCACAGCTACATGAAGAACGAGCGCCCGGACCACACGCTACAGACGACGGCGCTGGCTAACGAAGCCTGGCTGCGGATGGTGAATGTCTCGGTGGTGAACTGGAAGGATCGCGCCCATTTCTTTGCGATTGCAGCGACCATGATGCGCCGCATTCTGGTGGACGCGGCCCGCACCCGGGGACGGGAAAAGCGCGGGGGCTCGGCCCAGCGGGTCGATTTGGACCAGATTCCGGACATCTCCAGCCGGCGCGACCCCGAGCTGATCGCCATTGACGATGCTCTGGAGAAGCTCGCCGGGTTGGATCCACGGAAGGCGAGGGTCATCGAATTGCGCTTTTTCGGCGGACTGAGCGTGGAGGAGACGGCGGAGGTCTTGAAGCTCCACGAACAGACCGTGCTGCGCGACTGGCGGTTGGCGCGGGTCTGGCTGATGCGCGAGATGAGCGGCCGGCGCTGAAACCTCGCGGCGCAGCCGCGCAGCGGTAACTGAGACTCAAACGACTAACGCGAACGGAACAGATGGCTGACGAACAAGACAACGAGGCGCCCGCATCGTCCCCGGAGGGGGAGGGGGAGAACGCCGACGCCTCCCAGGCTGTCGACGCCGAGCAGACGGCCGCATCGTCCCCTGAGGGGGAGCCCACCGTCGCAGCCGAGCAGGCCGACGCCGACGCGGGCAGCGACGCCGACGCGGGCGAGGATGCCTCGTCCCCCGCATCGTCCCCGGTGGGGGAGGGGGAGCCCGTAGTACAAGTCCCGCCGAAGGAGCGTCGCCGCAGGGCGCGCTCCAAGCACACCGAGGCTCGCCCAAGCCGCTCGCCCGAGGAGCGCCACGCCGAACGCGTCACCGAGCGCAAAGTCAAGGCCGCTCGTCGACGCGCCCGTCGCCTGCAGGAACGCGCCAAGGCCGCCACGCGGCGCGCCGGCGCTCCCGCGCCCGCACCGCTCGCGCCTGTGCACGCCCCCGTCGAGGGCAAGCGCAAGGTCCGCCAGGGCGTCGTCGTCTCGGACAAGGCTCAAAAGACGATCACCGTGCGCATCGATGTCGCTCGCCGTCACCGTCGCTACGAAAAGATCGTGCGGAGCTCGAGCACCCTGCACGCACACGACGAGAACAACGACGCGCACGAGGGCGACGTCGTGCGCGTGATCGAGAGCAGGCCGCTCTCGCGCAGCAAGCGCTGGACGCTCGTTGACGTGGTGGAGAGGGCGCGATGATCCAGAACGAGACACGTCTGCGGGTGGCCGACAACTCCGGCGCGCGCGAGATCCTGTGCATCCGCGTCAAGGGCGGCTCGCGCCGTCGCTACGCGTTCGTCGGTGACGTCATCACGGCGACCGTCAAGCAGGCCAACCCGCAGGGCACGGTCAAAAAGGGCGAGGTGGTGACAGCCGTCGTCGTCCGCACCAAGAAGCCGATCGGGCGCGACGACGGGACGTACATCGCCTTCGACGAGAACGCCGCTGTGATCATCGACGACCAGAACAATCCGCGCGGCACGCGCGTGTTCGGGCCGGTCGCTCGCGAACTGCGTGAGCGCAACTTCATGAAGATCGTCTCGCTGGCACCGGAGGTGCTGTGATGGCCGCTCGCAGGCCGGCTGGCAACGGCGCACGTCCGAAGCGACGCTCGCTGAAGATCCGCTCCGGCGATCGCGTGCAGGTGATCTCCGGCAAGGACCGCGGCAAGGCCGGGCGCGTTCTGCGCGTCGAGCCCGCCAAGGAGCGGCTGTACGTCGAGCACCTGAACATGGTCAAGCGCCACACCCGTCCCCAGCAGGTCGCCGGCGCCCAGAGCGAAGCGCAGATCGGCGGCGTGATCGAGCGCGAGGGCCCGATCCACATCTCCAACGTGATGCTCCTGGACGCCAAAGGTGCGCCCACGCGTGTGGGCATCGAACGAACGAACGGCGAGCGCGTGCGCGTCGCCAAGCGCTCAGGCGCGCGCCTGGACTGACGCCCACATGGCAGCTCCCGCCGACACCGCCCCCACAGCCCGCCTGAAGACGCGCTATCTCGAGGAGATACGCCCAGCGCTGATCACGCGCTTCGGTTACTCCTCCGTGATGCAGGCGCCGAGGATCGAGAAGATCACCGTCAACATGGGCGTCGGGCTCGCCAAGCAGGACGCCAAAGTCCTCAAGGCCGCAACCGACCAGCTGGCCACGATCGCCGGCCAGAAGCCGAGTATTCGACGCGCGCGCAAGTCCATCGCCGCGTTCAAACTGCGCGAGGGCATGCCCGTCGGCCTCGCCGTCACGCTGCGCGCCGAACGCGGCTACGAGTTCCTCGACCGGCTGATCTCGATCGCGATCCCGCGCATCCGCGACTTCCGCGGCCTGAACCCCCGCTCCTTCGACGGTCGCGGCAACTACTCGCTCGGCGTCAAAGAGCAGATCATCTTCCCCGAGATCGACTATGACTCGATCGACCAGGTGCGCGGACTGGACGTCACCATCACCACCTCCGCCGCCACCGACATCGAGGCCTACGCGCTGCTCGCCGCGCTCGGCATGCCCTTCTCCCCCCAGGGTCGGCCCAAGGGCTATGACCCCGAGGCCGACGCAGCCGCCGCGCACGCGCACGAGGAGGCCCAGGCCGCCAAAGCCGCCGCCGCGACCAAGCTCGAGGAGGCAGCCGAGCCAGAGGCGGCCGATGAGCCCGAGGTAGCTTCAGAGGCGGCCGCGGCGCCCGAGCCCAGGGCGCCCGCGGAGCCTGAGCCCGAGGCGGCTAACGAGCCTGAGCCCGAGGCGGCTGCGGAGCCTGAGGCGGTAGTAGGGGATACCGAGGCGACTGCGGAGGCCGAGCCGGCCGCCGAGTCCGACGAGACGACCGACAAGGAGAGCGCCGACTGATGGCCAAGACCTCGCAGCGCGTCAAGCAGGCGCGCAAGCCGAAGTTCGAGACACGCGCCTATACTCGCTGCACCCGCTGCGGGCGGCCGCGCGCCGTGTACCGCAAGTTCGGGGTGTGCCGCATCTGCCTCCGCGACCTCGCCCACAATGGTCAGATTCCCGGGATGACGAAGTCCTCCTGGTAAGGAGTGCCAGCGCACAATGTCTTCAACCGCGAATGCTGTATAACGATAGTAATACGGACTCCGTAAGACGCAAGAGCAACAGTGAGCTAACCCAATGTCGATGACAGATCCGATAGCCGACTTCCTCACGCGCGTGCGCAACGCGATCCACGCTGCGCACGAGACCGTCGAGGTGCCGGCCTCAAAGCTGAAGAGCGAGCTCGCGCGAATCCTCGACGAGCAGGGCTACATCGAGTCCTGGTCAGTGGTCCCCGCGCCCGAAGGCAAAACGGGTCAGCTGATCCAGATACGACTGAAGTACACCGAGGACCGCCGCTCGGCGATCTCGGGGCTGCGGCGCGTGTCCCGCCCAGGACAGCGCACATATGTGGACGCCAAGCACATCCCCAAGGTACTCGGCGGCATGGGAACGGCGATCGTCTCGACCTCGCACGGTGTGATGACCGGCCACGACGCACGCGCGGCGGGCGTTGGCGGCGAGGTCGTGGCGCAGGTGTGGTAGGGGAGCGCTGAGCGATGTCGAGGATCGGTAGACAGCCAATCAAGGTGCCCGCCGGCGTGACCGTGTCGATCGAGCCCGAGTCAGTGAGCGTGAAGGGGCCCAAAGGCGAGCTCAGCGAGCGGATTCACAGGGACATCCAGGTCACCCAGGACGGCGAGCAGCTGACGGTCACACGCCCGACTGACCGCGGCGAGCATCGCGCGCTGCACGGATTGACGCGAACGCTCGTCGCGAACATGGTCGAGGGCGTCACAAACGGCTACGAGAAGCGCCTCGAGATCCAGGGCGTCGGCTATCGCGCGCAGCTGAAGGGCAAGAACCTGGAGCTCGCTGTCGGCTACTCCCACCCCGTTCCCATTCCAGCCCCCAATGGCATCGAATTCGAGGTCCCCCAGCCGACGCGCGTGGTCGTGAAAGGCATCTCCAAGCAGCTCGTCGGCGAGACCGCCGCGATCATCCGCAAGCAGCGCCCGCCCGAGCCCTACAAGGGCAAGGGCATCCGCTACGAGGGCGAGCACGTACAGCGCAAGGTTGGAAAGCGCGCATGACCGTCATCACGAAAGAGCGCCGCAGGCTCAAACGGCGCCGCAGGGTGCGCGCCAAGATATCCGGCACTGCCGCGCGTCCGCGGATCTCTGTGTTCCGCTCCAACCGCGGGCTCTCCGCGCAGCTCGTCGACGACGTCAGCGCGCACACGCTCGCGGCTGTCAACTGGTTCGAGCCGGAGCTCCGCTCGCTGGCCAAATCAGAGCGCGTCAAGCGTGCCGGCGAGCTGCTGGCCGAGCGCGCCAAGGCGGCGGGCGTCTCCGAGGCCGTGTTCGATCGCGGCGGCTACCAGTACCACGGCCACGTCCGTGCCTTCGCCGAGGCAATCCGCGAGGCCGGCATTACCGTCTAGCCCGACGGTTTCCACGCGCCCGCTACTCTCTCCCTCCTGCCTATGTCCATATCGATAGATCGCTCAGTCAACCCAGCCGGCCTGGACCTCCAAGAGCGCGTGGTCGAGATCAACCGCGTCGCCAAGGTCGTCAAGGGCGGTCGACGCTTCTCTTTCACAGCGCTGGTGGTCGTCGGCGACGAACGCGAAGTCGTGGGCATCGGCTACGGCAAGGCCAACGAGGTGCCGCTTGCGATCCAGAAGGGGGTCGAGCGCGCCAAGAAGGACCTGTTCCGCGTGCCCAGGCACGGCAGCACCATCACCCACCAGACCACCGGCGTGTTCGGGTCCGGACGCGTGTTCCTCAAGCCGGCGTCTCCCGGTACCGGAGTGATCGCCGGCGGCGGCGTGCGCGCGGTGCTCGAGCTCGCTGGGATCCACGACATCCTCTCCAAGAGCCTCGGCACGCAGAACCCGATCAACCTCGTCAAGGCGACGGTCGCCGGCCTGCGCGGACTGCGGACCCCCGAGGAGGTCGGGAGGCTGCGCGGGCTGAGCATCAACCAGGTTCTCGGTCTCGGCGGCGCAGAGCCCGCCAATGGCGCGGCGCAGGCCGCTGAGCTCCAGGCGCAGACCTCGACGGAGGCGCCGTCCGACGCGGACACGGCCGGCACGGCGCTCGCCGCCGACGAGGCATCCGCGTGATGGCCGCGCTGAGCGTCACCCAGCGTCGCTCCGGCAACGGCGCCAACAGCAAACAGCTCGACACGCTGCGCTCGCTCGGACTGCGCCGCATCGGACACACCGTCGAAGTCAAGGACTCCGAGCAGGCACGCGGCATGCTGCACGCCGTGCGCCACCTCGTCGAGGTCAAGGAGGGCAAGTGAGTCCGACCACCCCCTCCGCGGGCACGAGCGAGCAGGAGACGGAGACGCGCATCGGGCTGCACAGTCTGGCCCCCGCACCAGGAAGTCGTCGCCCGCGCAAGCGCATCGGGCGCGGCGAAGGGTCCGGCACGGGCAAGACCTCCGGGCGCGGGCAGAAGGGCGCCGGCGCGCGCTCAGGCTCCAAGCGCCGGGCCAACTTCGAGGGCGGCCAGATGCCGATCCACATGCGCATGCGAAAGCTGCGCGGGCCGCACATGAAGAAGTCGATGCCGTTCGAGCCCTTTCGCACGCATACGCAGCCCGTCAACATCGCAGCGCTCGAGAGCCGCTTCGAGGCGGGCACCGAGGTCACGCTCGAGCTGATGCAGGCCCACGGCCTCGGGACCCGCAAGGACGTCCCGATCAAGATCCTCGCCAAGGGCGAGCTCTCCAAGGAGTTGACCGTCCACGCCCACGCGTTCAGCGCCACCGCGCGCGCGCGCATCGAGGCCGCCGGCGGCACCTGCACGACCGTCGAGCGCTAGCCGAACGTCCGGCCGATGCAACCGGCGAAGCTCACGGTGGCATCCACTAGAATCCGTCGCCCCGGCACCCGAGCAACGCGCTCGAGTACCGCGGATTGAAGCCATGCTCTCGACAATCCTGAACGCCTTCAAGGTCGCGGACATCCGCAAGAAGATCGCCTTCACGGCGGGCATGCTGCTGATCTACCGCCTGGGCTCGCACGTTCCCGTCCCCGGCGTCAACCTGACCGCGGTCAACAACCTGCAAAAGCAGTTCGGCGGCGGCGGCATCCTCAGCTACCTCAACCTGTTCTCCGGCGGCGGGCTGTCCAAACTGGCGATCTTCGCGCTGGGCATCATGCCGTACATCACCTCATCGATCATCCTGCAGCTGCTGCAGGTCGCGGTCCCGTCGCTGGAGAAGCTCTCCAAGGAAGGCGAAGTCGGGCAGGCGCGTATCACCCAGTACACGCGCTACCTGACCGTCGGCCTTGCGTTCGCCCAGTCGATCGGATACGTGTTCCTGTTCCACACGCTGCAGGCGAAAGCCGGCGAAAACGTCATCAACCACTTCGACCTGCCGCACGTCTTCCTGATCGTCATGTGCCTGACGACTGGCTGCGTGCTGCTGATGTGGGTCGGCGAGCTGATCACCCAGCGTGGCATCGGCAACGGCATCTCGCTGCTGATCTTCGGGTCGATCGTCTCGCGCCTCCCGGGCGCCATCCAGACCTGGTGGGACACCCAGGATCAGGTCTTCAAGGTGATGGCGCCGTTCCTCGTGCTCGTGGTCGTCGCCGCGATCGTGTTCGTGCAGGAAGGCCAGCGGCGCATCCCCGTTCAGTACGCCAAGCGCGTCATCGGCCGGCGCATGTCCGAGGGCGGCCAGACCTACCTGCCGCTGCGCGTGAACATGGCCGGCGTGATCCCCGTGATCTTCGCCGCCAGCCTGATGGCGTTCCCCCCGACCGTCGGGCAGCTGATCAAAACCCATTGGGGCCAGCAGGTCTCCGACTTCTTCACGCCCAACGGCTGGCACTACGTGCTCGGCGAGTCACTGCTGATCATCGTATTCACGTACTTCTACACCGCCGTCACGTTCAACCCGGTCGATCAGGCGGACAACCTCAAGAAGTACGGCGGCTTCATACCCGGCGTGCGACCCGGACGCCCGACCGCAGAATTCCTGGACCGCATCCTCGCGCGCCTGACGTTCCCCGGCGCGCTGTTCCTCGCAGCCGTCGCCGCGCTGCCCGCGATCCTGTTCTCGCAGACCCATCAGCAGTTCTCCTTCGGCGGCACCTCGATCCTGATCGTCATCGGTGTGGCGCTGGAAACGATGAAGCAGCTCGAGGCGCAGCTGATGATGCGAAGTTACGAGGGGTTCCTCAAGTAGCGCTTCGCCGCTCCGCCTGGCGGCCGCGACTTCGCGGCGACCGCCAGGCGGAGCGGCTTCGCTTAGCGTTTACGTGGCTTGCTGCTCGTCACACCGCCTTTTGGCTTGCACGGTGGAAACTGCACCTCCCTAGCGGATAGGCTGCTTGGGTCTTGTCAGAGCTGAACCTGATCCTGCTCGGACCGCCAGGTGCTGGCAAGGGCACTCAGGCGGATCGCCTGCGCGAGGACTTCGGGCTGGCGCACATCTCCACCGGCGACATGCTCCGCGCTCAGGTCGAGCAGGGGAGCGAGCTCGGCAGGCAGGCCAAGAGCTACATGGATGCCGGCGAGCTGGTACCTGACGAGGTGATCGTTGGGATGATCACCGTACGCGTGGCCGAGTCGGATGCCGGCGACGGCTTCCTGCTCGACGGGTTCCCGCGCAACGAGAGCCAGGCGGACGCGCTCGGCAAAGCGCTCGGTGGCCTCGAGCGCAGGCTGACCGCCGCGCTGCTGATCGAGGTGCCCGACGAGGACCTCGTGCGCCGCCTGGCCGGCCGGCGGGTGTGCGTGAAGAGCCCCACCCACATCTACCACGTGGACTTCGATCCCCCCAAGCACGAGGATGTCTGCGACCAGGACGGCGCGCGCCTGATCCAGCGCGACGATGACCGGGAGGAGACGATCCGCCGGCGCCTGCAGGTCTATCACTCCCAGACCGAGCCGCTGATCGCCTACTACGACCGCATTGGCCTGTTGCGCCGTTTCGACGGACGACGCAGCGCCGACGAGGTCCACGCGCACATCCGCGCGACCGTAGCCACGCTGCGCTTGGAGGAGAAGCTTTAGTGTCGTGAGTCGGGCGAGCTAAGCTCCGTGAGTGATCATCAAGAAGTCCGCGCAGGAGATCGACAAGATGGCGCGCGCCGGCCTGATCCTGGCTGCGACGCACGACCTGATCGAGAGCAACATCCGCCCTGGGGTGAGCACGGCGGAGCTCGACAAGCTCGCCGAGCGCTTCATCCGCTCCCGCGGCGCAACGCCGACGTTCAAGGGCTACCGCGGCTTTCCCGGCTCGATCTGCGCCTCGCCGAACGCGATGGTCGTGCACGGGATCCCCGGTCCCTACCGGCTGAAGAACGGCGACATCATCTCGATCGACATCGGCGTCACGCTCGACGGCTGGGTCGCCGACGCCGCGCGCACGTTCGCCGTGGGTGATGTGGAGCCGGCCGTGCTGCGCCTGCTGGCCGTCACCGAGGAGTCGCTGCACGCGGGCGTCGCACAATGCCGGCCCGGCAATCGCATGGGCGACCTGTCGAACGCGATCCAGCGGGTCGTCGAGGACGCCGGCTTCTCGGTCGTGCGCTCGCTCGTCGGCCACGGCGTCGGACGCAGCATGCACGAGGATCCGCAGGTACCCAACCACGGCAAGCCCGGCAAGGGGCCGCTGCTGGAGCAGGGCATGGTGCTGGCGATCGAGCCGATGACCACCGCCGGGCGCCCGGGCGTGCGCGTCGGCGGGGACGGCTGGGCGATCTTCTCCCAGGACGGCTCCGCGACCGCGCACTTCGAGTTCAGCGTCGCCATCACCGGCACGGGCCCGCGGATTCTCACGCCGTGGCATCTGCCCGTCGACATGCGCACTGATACGGGCGCCGAGCCGCGACCGAGCGCATCGTCCCCGGAGGGGGAGGAGGAGGAGGTCGCGCTGGGCGCCGGCGAGGCGATCGCCGAGGGGATCGCGAGCGCCGGCTGAGCTTGCTACTATGCGGGGTCGTGCCCTAGTGCGACGCTCCCGCGTGCACGAAAGGCATATTCTCGACCCGGTAGCGGCGGCCCGAGCGGCAGCCAGAGCCGAGCCGCAGGAATCCAGCCGCTTGAAAGGGATCATGAAGGTAAGACCGTCGGTCAAGCCGATGTGCGAGAAATGCAAGATCATCCGCCGCCACGGAGTGGTGCTGGTGATCTGCCAGAACAAGCGCCACAAGCAGCGCCAGGGCTGATGGCACGTATCGCCGGCGTCAACCTGCCCTTGAACAAGCGCTCGGAGATCGGGCTGACCTACATCTACGGGATCGGGCGCTCGACGTCCAACAAGGTGCTCAACCAGGTCGGGGTCCACCCCGACACCTACATCCGCGACCTCACCGAGGACGAGGTCGCCAAGCTGCGCGACGCGATCGACGACGGGCTGACCGTCGAGGGCGATCTGCGGCGCGAGCGGGTTCAGGACATCAAGCGTCTGCAGGAGATCGGCTCCTACCGAGGATTGCGCCACCGCCGTGGGCTGCCCGTGCGCGGGCAGAAGACCAAGACCAACGCACGCACGCGCAAGGGCCCCAAGCGCATGCAGGTGGCGGGCAAGAAGCGGGCGGGAAAGAAGTAAATGCCCCCTGCCCCCAAACGCGCCCGCGGGCGGCGCAAGCCGAAAAAGAACATTCCAGTCGGGCAGGCGCACATCAAGACCTCGTTCAACAACACGATCGTCTCGTTGACCGACACCGCCGGCAACGTGATCGCTTGGGAGTCCGCCGGCGGCGCGGGCTTCAAGGGCTCGCGCAAGTCGACCCCGTTCGCCGCGCAGGTGACCGCCGACGCGGCCGCGCGCAAGGGGCTCGAACAGGGGCTGCAGAAGGTGGAGGTCTACGTCAAGGGACCCGGCTCGGGCCGCGAGACCGCGATCCGCTCGCTGCAGGCTGCAGGCTTGGAAGTGAGCGGCGTCAAGGACGTGACCCCGCAGGCCCACAATGGATGCCGCCCCCGCAAGCGGCGGAGGGTCTAGCCGATGGCCAGGGACACGAGCCCGCAGTGCAAGCAGTGCCGCCGAGAGGGGCAGAAGCTGTTCCTCAAGGGTGAGCGCTGCCTGACGGACAAGTGCGGCGTCGAGCGCCGTTCCTACCCGCCGGGCGAGCACGGACGCGGTCGCATGAAACAGAGCGAGTACCGCGTGCAGCTGCGCGAGAAGCAGAAGGCCAAGCGCTACTACGGCGTGCTCGAGAAACAGTTCGCCGGTTACTACGAGAAGGCCTCACGCCAGACGGGGATCACCGGCGAGAACCTGCTCGCGCTGTTGGAGTGCAGGCTGGACAACGTGCTCGTGCGGCTCGGCTTCGGGGCCTCGCGCCGTCAGGCGCGCCAGCTGATCCGCCACGGCCACTGGACGGTCAACGGCCGGCGGGTGGACATTCCCAGCTATCAGGTGCGTCCCGGCGACGTGATCACCATCAAGGCCGGCACGCCGGCCATGCAGGTGGTCAGGGACGCCACCGAGCTGACCGGACAGATTCCCGCGTGGCTTCAGGCCGACCACGAGTCGCTGTCGGCCAAGGTGCTGCGCAAGCCGGAGCGGCGCGAGGTCGCCGCGCCGGTGCAGGAGCAGCTCATCGTCGAGCTGTACTCGAAGTAGAAGGACTTTGCCCGCGTCGTCGCCCATCCGGGCGGCGTCGCTTCACAGTCGGCGTCCTCACCGATGCCGGCGCGAGACCAAAACGACGTTAGGACTCTCATGCTCGACTTCCAAATCCCCCGGATCACAAGCGAGTCCGTGGAGCAGAATCGTGGCACGTTCACGATCGAGCCGCTCGACCGCGGCTTCGGCTACACGTTCGGCAACTCGCTGCGGCGCGTGCTGCTCTCATCCCTTGCCGGCGCCGCCGTCACGAGCGTGCGCATCGAGGGCGTGGCGCACGAGTTCTCCACGATTCAAGGCGTCAAGGAGGACGTCACCGACATCGTGCTCAACCTCAAGGGCGTCGTCTGCCGCATGCACTCGGACGCGAGCGAGGTCGAGGCGCCGCTGGTGGTCACCGGACCGGGGGAGATCACGGCCAAGGACATCGACCTGCCCGCGGGCGTAGAGATCCTCAACCCCGATTTGCACATCGCCACGCTCGAGAAGAAAACCAAGCTCGAGCTTTACATGACGATCGGTCGCGGCCGCGGCTACCGCCCCGCCGAGGAGAACAAGTCCGCCGACCAGCCGATCGGCGTGATCCCGATCGACTCGATCTTCTCGCCCGTCCGCCGCGTCGCCTACGCCGTCGAGCAGGCGCGTGTCGGGCAGAAGACCGACTTCGACAAGCTCACCCTGGACATCGAGACGGACGGCTCGATCGACTCGCAGGCGGCGCTGCGCGAGGCCGCCGAGCTGCTCATCTCCCAGCTGGCGATCTTCACCGACGCCGACCGCATCCAGGAGCTGCGCGCAACCCCCGGCGGCCAGCTTGACGGCCACGGCCTGGCGGTCGGCGGCGGCTCCCAGGGCGCGCTGCAGGGCGAGGAGTGGGGCATCCTGATCGAGGAGCTCGAGCTCGGCGTGCGCTCGTACAACTGCCTCAAGCGGGCCGGCATACAGACCGTCGGCGACCTCATCTCAAAGTCCGAGGCCGAGCTCAACGCGATCCCCAACTTCGGCAAAAAGTCGATCGACGAGGTCATCGAAACCTTGCACGCGCGAGGGCTGAACCTCCGCGCCGACTGACGCGCCAGCGCGGCCCGACTAGACTCCAACCAAGATGCGCCATCAGAAGACACGCAACAAGCTCAGCCGCGACTCCGCGCACCGCAAGGCGCTGCTCATGAACCTGAGCAAGGAGCTGATCGAGCACGAGCGGATCGAAACGACTGAGGCGAAGGCCAAGGCGGTCAAGCCCGAGGTCGAGAAGCTGATCACACTCGCCAAGCGCGGAGACCTGCACGCGCGCCGCCAGGCGCTGTCGACGCTCTCGCAGGACAAGTTCGCCGTGCACAAGCTGTTCGTCGAGGTCGCGCCGCGCTACGCGCAGCGTCCCGGCGGCTACACGCGCATCCTCAAGCTCGGGCCGCGGCGCAGCGACGCCACGGAGATGGTGTTCCTAGAGCTCGTCTGAGCTCACCGCACACCGCCCCGCGGGCGGGCCGTCGACTCGCGCCCGCTGCATCGCACGGCCCGGAGGACGCCGCGCAGGACCGTGGTCACCAAGCTCACGATCGAGTACGACGGCAGCGGCTTCGCCGGCTGGGCGCGCCAGCCGGGCAAGCGCACCGTGCAGGAGGAGCTCGAGCGCGCGCTGCGCACGGTCCTCGGCGAGCACGGCCACGACGGGCGGCCGTTGAAACTGACGGTCGCCGGGCGCACCGACGCGGGCGTGCACGCGTGGGGCCAGGTCGCCTCCTACGCGCACGAGGCCGTCGACCCGCAGCGCCTGAACGGGCTGCTCGACAGGGACCTCGCCGTGCTCGCCGCCGAGCCCGCGCCCGAGGGCTTCAACGCGCGCCGCGACGCCACCGGCAGGACCTACTGCTATCGCGTGCTCGCGCGGCGCACGCGCTCGGCTTTCGAGCGCCAGCGCTCCTACTGGTGGACCGCGCCGATCGACAGGGACGCGCTGGCGCAGTGCGCGGAGGCGCTCCTCGGTAGGCACGACTTCACCGCCTTCACGCCCGCCGAAACCGAGCACAGCTACTTCCACTGCAGCGTGCTGTCCGCGGAGTGGCGTGCCCCCGACGCCGACGGCGAGCTGCTCGAGTTCTGGATCGAGGCGGACATGTTCCTGCGCCACATGAACCGGGTGCTCGTCGGCACCATGCTCGACGTCGCCTCACAGCGGCGCACGCTTGACGAGTTCCTCACGCTGCTCCAGGGTCGCCCACGTGCGCAGGCCGGCAGGACCGCGCCCGCGCACGGGCTGGCGCTGGCGCGGGTGTCATATGACGGCGCGCCGCGCGCGTACCCGCCGACACCTAGCCTTTGACGGCGATGACGCCTGCACCTCCGCTGGCGCCGCCGGACGCCGGTGCGCCCGGTTCGGCTTCGCCTTCGCACTGTT
>Ga0208565_1001598_pt1 | contig 13025 bp, 14 predicted proteins | sample Sb_taG_7_FD_187706 | JGI IMG/M metagenome (GOLD analysis project Ga0208565, IMG submission 187706) | Peat soil microbial communities from Weissenstadt, Germany - Sb_50d_2_FS metaG (SPAdes) (version 2) | ecosystem: Environmental > Terrestrial > Soil > Wetlands > Peat | place: Germany...
CAAGACCAAGACGGGAGCAGTCCGGTACGCCTTGCGCCAAGTGCTCGAGTCGTTGTCCCGTCCGACTGTTAGGCAGCGGGAGGAACGCATCACCCGGTTTCTGGAGGAAGAGATCTGGCCGCTGATCCCGCCGGATCAGCTCGGCAAGCCGCTATCCAAGGCCGAACGCGAGCAGATCCTCGGTTTCGGTGAAGACGGCGCATGATCATCGACTCGTCCGCCGTACTCGCGGTTATCGGCAGAGAACCAGGCCACGAGCGCATCGTCCATGAACTCGCCGCCTCGCCGGGGATCCGGATCGGCGCGCCGACCCAGCTGGAGACGGGAATCGTGCTGATGGCGCGGCTCGGGCCGCGGGGGAAGACAGTATTGGCGCGTTTCCTGCAAGAGAACGCCATCCAGACCTTGGCGTTCGAGGCGGAACATGCCGCCGCGGCGCTCGACGCTTACTCACGCTTCGGCAAGGGCAGGCATCCGGCTGCCTTGAATTTCGGCGACTGCTGCACGTACGCGACCGCTTCCATCGCCGGCGAACAACTGCTCTGCGTCGGGGACGACTTCCGCCGGACCGACCTGCCCCTGATCAGCCTTAAAGACCCTGATCAGCCTTAAAGACGGGGACGACCCCAGCCAAACGAATTGACTCGCGGAAGAAGGCCCAGCACGGAGTAATGCCGGTCCGGCTTGGCGGCCTGGACAGCAGTGAGATCGTTTCCTGGCGCATGGCTGCGATCCAGCACCCCTAGCCAGACGGCACGGCATGGCCTGACTCGGCCCGCCGCTTCACCCCGCGCAGAAAGTTCCGGGCCGTGATCTTCTCGCCCCAGACCAGGACGATCGGAACGACGTACACCCGGAACAGCCAGGGCCCGCACCTCAGCCGCATGCGGCGAACCACTCGTGTCGTCCCTGGTTCCGGCTCGGTCAGCAGGCAGCTGTGGCTGACCTCGCCGAAGATGCCAAGCCGGGAGCTGTCACGAAGGCGGGCCGGAACCAGATAACGCAGATGCGTGTCGGTGAACAGGACCCATGACTTGTCTGGTTCGGCCTGCCGCACAACGTAATAGGCTGTCCCAGGCGGCCCATCTGCGATGATGTCCCCCACGTGCGGATTCTGCCAGGCCGAGACGATCCGGTCCGAGGCGGCGAAATGATAGCCGACCGCCTCCTTCCCTGGCTGCTTACGGGAAAGGCGGCGGTAATACCAGTCCACCGACCGGTCCCAGAACCGCGAGTCCGAGTAGAAGCCGGCACGCCCCTGGCCAGTCTGCACCAGCCATGGCCAGACCCGCTGCGGCGGTGCGTTGATTGTCACGGCGTGGGTGGCCTGCACCATCGGAGCTGGCACTAGATCGTCTCCCGGCAGCGCCATCGCCCTTTCCTCGGCGGTGGCGCCCCAGGGAATCCGCTGAGGCCGAGCCAGCCGTCGGCTGGTTTCACGTAGAGCGCTCATGGCAAAACGATGCACCCATCCCCACCGGTGCCGCCAGGGCCCGCAGGCCGAGCCGGGTGGGGACCGTCGTCATGACGGTGGGGACCTTCGTCATGAACAGCGAGCAGCAACGCGAGCAGTACCATGCTGGCAGCAGCCCGCGCTGGATGAGCACAGCACGGAAGTCGCTGGCAGGCACGCCGGGTCGCGCAGAACGAAGCAGGAGTGCTCAGATGCTCGCCAGAGCAAAGGAGGACGAGCATGGTCAGGAAACTAGTGCTGGCCTGCACCGGCCTGGGCGTGGCTGCGGCTGTCGCCATCTACCTGCTTACCATCCCACTGTTGCGTCGTCTTCCCAAGCCAAGCCGTGTGTCGGTGGACGGGATCACCACGATCGATGACGCAGTAGAAGCATGCAAACGAACGGAGTTGCACGGCTGGGACCTGGTAGCGTATGCGCAGAACCTCGCTGCCAGAAAATTCACCTATTCTCGGCTCAATACCTGGGATACACCTTCCAGGGCCTTCGAACGAGGTATGGGGTACTGCGAGCAGCAGGCGCTTGCGCTGAAACACATCTATGACCAACTGGGGATCGAAGCAAGGCCAGTGTTTGCCTTGCGTTGCACGTTTCTTGGCACGGTGGTTGATGGCGTGCTATCGCCTGAAGGAGTCTCGGGCCATGCCTGGCTGCGAGTCAGGATCGGAGACGAGGAACTCGATGTGTGTTCTGGCTCAGTCAACAACAAGCCTGGCGTGACGCATTTTGAGACCGTGTCGAAGGTGCATACTTGGCAGCCGTGGCTGCGTCCGTTCACGCACCTGGGATCATCCATTGAAAATATTAGGCGAGAGATGTTGGCGAGGCGCGGGCTCAGTTTCTCGAATGGTTAAGCCTGTAGTTCATCTTCATCGGTCCACCCCGCCTTCGGACCGACCCGCGAGAAGATCGGTCCGGTGTCAATTATGCGCATGGTCCGGTGCCCACGTCATTTGCCCGTCAGACCCCGGATCATCTTCCCCCGCCGCGCGTTGCGCCCACAAGCCAGGAGGTCTTCATCCCGGTTTCATTAGGCCCACAATTACCCGTGTCAAAAACCCCTGATAGCCGCGATGATCCCCAAGATGACCCCCACAAGGCCCAACAAGCCGTACCTGGCCATGAGCGCGCGCCACCGTCGCCTCAGCCAGGAACCTTCATCCTCATCAACGGCCTGGATTGCCAGGACCCCGATTGTGGACGATTCTCGGAGGCTGCCTCCCACACGCTGCCCAAGCAGGACCAGCATCTGGATTACAAAGAGCGTAAGCATCAGGAGGTACAGGGAGTGCTGCCAGGGCAGTCCCGAGCTGACTGAAGCGATCCCCAGCCAGATCACGAGGATGATGACGGCCTCCATGGCGGCATCAATAACCAATCTCCGCCTGACCGTTCGCCTGAGCTCTGTGACCGCCCCGTCCCATCCTGCCGCCCTCGCGACGAAGAGATCTCGGCCACGGAGGAAGGCCGCAATATTCGTCCGCGACAACTGATGGTTCGATCTCTTGAAGCTCAACCACAGCGCCAGACAGAGGAACCCAAGCACTCCTAGCAGGCCCGAACGCACTGCGCCGGTATGTGACACATCGGCCAAGACTGATACTTTGAGGCCTCGCACCGACTGTCCCAGGACCAGGACCAGCAAGAAAGCGGCGAGGAGATGATAGCTGCCAGGGAGCAGGCTGATCTGCGCCTTTGTCGCGACATTGGTCAGGCGCCCGGTCTTCAGATCGAACTTTCCCGTGTGAAGGAGCTCCACTGAGACTCGTGCCATCTTGATACGCAGCATGGTCAGCATGAACCCGCCCAGAAGGAGTCCGGCTGCCACCAGCCGACCCGGTCGCTCCAACTGTTGCTCCCACAACTGCCACGCCACGACGAGTGCGTTTCCAAACAGGACGAGCTCCAGCCCTGTGATGAAATCGACATACCGCACTGTCCAGATGAGCAGCGTCACGATGCAGCTCACCACGAACAGGGAAGAGACCGCCACTGCGAGCGCCGGCCAGTCCAACCCCTCCCCGGTCCGTGTGACGGCGAGCAGCCACGGCCCTGCCACGACCGACAGGACAAGAGCCAGCGGGACATAGAGCGCCGGCGACTCGCTCTGCCGGCCGAATCGAGCCAGCAGCAGTTCTGTGGATATTAATGGGACTGCGCCGATCATCCCCAATGTCACCGCTTGGACTGCTCCGGCAAGCACAAGCTGATCAATCAGCTGATAGGCCAAGGTTGGGGATGGGAAACTGACGACCGGCTCACCGTCCGGGAGTACTGACGGCACGCCGGGTACGGAAAGTCCCGAAAGCCACCGGTATGCAACGAAGACAACCACGACCCACGTCACCTGCAGCACCATCGAAGGGCGCATCAATGTCCTGATGGCGCCTATCGCATGGTCGAGAGCCAGACGCCCCGGTGACACCCTCGCTTGCGGAGCGAGCATGCCCTCCCTGCTCAGGTACTTGAGGAACTGGAGGATAATCCGCCGTCTGCCGTGTCGGCTCAGCGGTGCGTGCCCTCTGGCCTTTAGTTCCGCCAGATGCTCGTCCAGCGCAATCAGTGGCACTGTGAAGACGCGGGAGTCGTTGTCGTCGGCACTAAGGAACTCGTCAACGACCTCCGCCAGCACACGCAGCCGACGCTGACTGATGCCTCCCTCCTTCATATACGCCGTGTATGCGTTTATCAGCTCGGAACGGCCTTGCCGCCGACGACCTAGCGGGCGGGCGGGTTGTGGTGGCGGCGTTCCTGAGGGCTCCTCGCCAGGAAATGCGGGCGTCATCAGGTAATCCGGAGGTGGGCCCAGTCCATCTTCCGGGTCGATGTCACTGGGTCCTCCGTAGACCAGCCCCAGTCCGCGCCAGAACTTAATGTCTTGCAGGGCGACCGGATTGTCGAGGCGCAGGAGGAACCGTAGTGTCGTCTCGTCGATCTCGGCATGGAGTCGGTCGGCGGCTCCGAGGAAGTGTCGGTGCAGCTCCTGCTGGAGTTCGATTCTGGAGCGGCCGCCGAAAACGGCCAGCAAGCTGTCGAAGTCCAGCGTTGTCTTGTCGAGGAAGAGCGACCAGCTGAAGTCGATGCTGCGCAGGAAGACCAGGTGTTCGCGCGCCACAGCATAGGGTTCCGCCCGGGTGCGCCGCTCCACGTAGGTATGCCGAATGGTCTTGGACAGTTCTTCCTTCCATGCGCCGCGTTCCCCGGCCGCATGCACTCCCAACGGCACATGCAAGGAGAGCAGGCGGCCGATGTCTGCCAGCTGGTCGTTGAGATCTTCAGGCTCTACGTGTCCCAGTCGATCCAGGTAGCGGACAATGAGGTTCTCGATCTCCTGGTCGTAGGACTCCATCTCTAGGAGAGTCGCGCGCCGACGAAAGACAGTCTCGCGGCTCGCGTTCAGGTACCGGTCGAACTGGAGTGCCGCCTGGCGCTGTGCGAACCTGTGCAGGACCAGCTGCCGCTGCGCGCGTCTGATAGCGCGGGTGACTACACGGCTCCTGATCTCTGCCGCTTCCTCCAGATTCCATCTGCTCGTGAGCTTTCTGGTCGCATCTCCACCGAGGCTGGCGAGCAGGTCGTCCTCTAGCGAGAGAATGAAGATGGACGAGCCCGGGTCACCCTGGCGGCCCGATCGTCCGATCAACTGCTCGTCCAACCTTCGGGCTTCACTCCGTCCGACCCCAATGACATGCAGCCCGCCGGCGAGTCGGGCGGGTTCGTCGAGTCGGATGTCAACTCCTCGGCCAGCCATCCGCGCCGCGATGGTCACACGCCTCGCCTGGCCCGCCTCCGCGATGACGACCGCTTCCGCGAAGTAGTTCTTTGCGCTCAGAACGCGGTTGTCGACCCCTTGTTGGGTGCACAACTCGCCGACCGCCTCGGCGTCTTGGATGTTCGTCGTGCCAACCAAGACAGGTCGGCCCGACTCCACCATCGCCTCGACATGGTTCACGACAGCACCGAGTTGAGCGGCCTTGGTTATGTAGAAGACGTCAACCCCGTCGACTCGGATACATCGCCGATTTGGGGGAATCGGGATGACATCGAGCCCGTAGATGTACTTGAACTCCAGCGCGTTCTGGATGGCGGACCCGGACATACCGGATAGCATCCGAAAACTTGAGAAAAAGCTCTGGAGCGTGATCTGGTTTAGGCTCGTATTAGGTAGGCTAAGCGAAATCCCCTCCTTCTGGTCAATCGCCTGCTGTACCCCGAACTCGAACTTGCTTCCATGCAGCGGTCGACCAGACTGATCATCCAGAGGCACCGCTTCGCCTGACTCCACAATGTAGTCGCGGTCTCTCTGGTAGAGGTGATGGGCTGCGAGAGCGGCCCTGATGTAGAACAACCCGTCCGCGGGTGACAGGCCCGCGCTGGCGCTGAGCTCGTCCGATTTCGCGAACCCGGCGTCCGTGAATTCCACCGTGCGCATCTTAGGTTTCGCCTCGAAATCCGTCACGACCGAGAAATGCTGGACGAACTGTTCGGCGACGGCGAAGGTATCCGGCCGGAAGTCTATGGGATTAGCAAGAGAGTACGACGAGACTGCCTGATCAAGGAGCACGGCGTCTATTTCGTCGATGATGACAGTCTCCCGAGATATCGGCAAAGATGACCAGGCCGTGAGAGAGTGTTGTGTTCTCAGCCAGTCGAATACAAGGGACGCCGTCGATACGTACACGACATCCGACCTATATCCCTCCTGTTTGTCCTCGTTGCTGTCGTCGGGCTGGATGGCGGACACGGAGATCCCGAACGCATCGTAAAGGGGTCTCATCCATTGGGCATCGCGAAAGGACAGATAATCGTTTGGCGCAACGATAGTTACCTGACGGTGGAAGACGGCCTCCATGATCGCGTGGAATGGGGCCACAAGCGTCTTCCCCTCGCCAGTCTCCATCTGGATGACTTTGCCCCTGCGGAGCATGAGAGCTGCAAGGAGCTGAACGTCGTAGGGACGCATGCCGAGCCTTCTATCGGCCTGCTCGCAGATCAACGCGAACAGGTCCAACTCGAGTTGCTCAGGTGTGGCTCCACGTTCGACCTGATCCTTGAGGCTCTGGCAATCGTCTGCGAGGTCGTCATCCGAGCGACCACGCAACCGCTCGGCAGACAAAGCGATCTTCCTGACTTTGCCCGACAACGATTTCAGAATGACACGATTCTTGAGCACCAGATACCAGCGCAGAAGAACCGGAACCGCGATTATCGTGCGCATGGCATCGGCCCGCTAGGAGATAACGGCGCTGCGGACGAAAGACAGCTAGACGCGTTCGTCGGGAAGCGCTCAGTGATCGATGTAGCCGCTCGCCTGCGCAAGCGGCTCTCCCGAACCTCCTCAGACTCACCCACCATGCTGGAAAGTATGCCAGAAGCCATGCTGGAACGTCTTCCCGGACTGGGCGACTGCGCCGCCCGAAAAGCGGAAGATTGGCGGGGTGGGACCGGTCCCTAAAGACCGATATCCAAGTGTGGTTGCTGATCACTGAAACGTGGGGAGCAGGTTTCGGCTTGGTTTCCTTGTGACCGTTCTAGGCCATGCGCGACCTCCCCTTCCGGGACGCGCTTGGCAGCTGGAATTCCAGGCCTGTCCGCGGATGCGTTTTCGGCTCGTGACGACGGCCACGAGAAACTGGCTCTAGCGGCGGCTGGCCGATACGGGGTCCGCTGGCCAGGCGGGCATGTCGCACCTGCTGGTCCGCCGGTTCTTCTGTGGCAGCGGCTCGTGCGGTCGGCGGACCTTCGCCGAGCAGGTAGCGGGCCAGGCCACCCGCCATGGCCGGCGAACCACTGGCCTGGGCACGATGCTGCGGCCGGTCGCGCTGGCGCTGGGCGGACGGGCAGGGTCCCGGCTGACGCCCCGGCTGGCTGCCGGGGTCAGCCGCTCCACCCTGCTGCGGCTGATTCGCGCGTCGCCTGACCCGCCCGCCGGTTCCGTATTGCGGAGGGTTGCCGTCGCGGCGTGGCGGCGCGGTCATCGCGGCGGTGGTCTTTGTTGTCCTCGTGGGGTGTGGAGGGCGGCCCGGAACAGGTCCAGTGCCCTGGCGTCGGCGTCGGCTGGGGGGCGCAGGTCATCGGGCCAGCGGGTGACCTCCGCGGCTGCCCAGGCGGCCCAGTCCTCGACGGCGGAGTAGAACTGCCACAAGAAGTTCCACATCAGGGCGCTGACCGCGAGGTGCTCGGGCAGGGGCACGAGCGCGTTCGCGTACTCATCGGCCCGGGTGCGGCCGGTGGCCAGGTGAGCGGCGGCGTGCCCGCCGATGGCAGCGAGGTGGCCGAGCAGGTCGGCCTTCGTGCCGTAGCCGGCGAAGGCGACTTTGAGCAGGGCTTCGTATTCCAGCACCGGTCCGGCTCCTGGCTCGGCAACCCAGCGCCGGAGCGCCCGCCGGCCCTGCGGCGTGATGGAGTACACGGTGCGCGGGCGCCGGCCGGTGTATTCGGGCCGGGCGGCGGCCAGGCCATGTTCGGACCTCATTGACCACAACCCCCCGCCGGGCCAGCCGCCCGGCAGAGCGGGCGAAGTCTGGACGGCGAAGATGATCCGCAGGGCCTTTCCCGACGCTGCCTTCGAGGCAGACGTGGTGATCTCCGATGGTGAGTACGTGATCGGCCGCTGGACCATGACCGCGACCAACACGGGACCCTTCGAGCTCTTCGGCCTGCCGCCGACCGGCCGGCCCGTGACCATGACCGGCCAGGAGATCTTCCGCGTCCGCGACGGCAGGTTCGCCGAGGTCTGGCACCAGGAGGATGTCGGCGGCATGCTGAGCGCCCTCGGGCTCGAACCGCCGCCGTTCATGATGCGCCTGGCCGCCAGGCGCAGCGCGCGCCAGTACCGGCGGCAAAAGGCCAGGTCACCGCAGGTCTAGCAGCATGCCGCCGGCGGTCTCTCGACGCGCAAGACACGGCACCGGGCGCCGGGGTCAGGTCAGGGGTGGTCCCTGGATGGTGGTGCCGTAGCGGGTGAACATCTGCAGAATAGCGGCCTCCTCTGGCGGGCCGTCGTGCGGGATGAGGCGGCCAAGGGCTTCGAGCATGCCCAGGGCTGAGCCGGGGGACAGCACTCCGATCCACCGGGCCCAGTCATCGCCGGCGTTGACGAAGGTGTGCGGGGCGCCATGGGGGACCAGCAGGAAGCTGCCCGCCCCGACGGTGCAGCGCACATCGCCGATGCGGACATCGAGGTGGCCGTCCAGCAGGTACCACGCTTCGTCGATGGCGTCATGGACGTGCAGCGGCGGCCCTGGGACGTGCGGGGCGGCCCGGTAGTCGATCAGCGCGAATCCGGCGCCGAGGACGTCAGAGACGCCCTTGACCATCACCTGGTCGGCGCCGATCGTGAACAGCCTGCCCTCATCCGGGGCCAGGATCGTGGTCATCGCCAGCTACCCCCTCTTCTCATCAGCCGCTCCACGCCGCGTCGACTGTGTCCGTCACTGCGGTCCCGGCCGGATCACCGGCATTCTGCGCCCGATGCCGCCGCATTCCCGGTCCTCGGGCGGCCCGCAGTCGGCCCACGTCCTCATTTCCGCCACGTCGCCGGATCCCGAAGCCACCCCGATCCGGCGGCAGCGAGCAGGCGCGACTGACGCTCCCCGGCCTGCCCTGGGCGGGCCGTCGTGCAGGTCTCCGGCGGTGCGTCCGGCAGTCGGCAGTGCGGTCAGCGATGTGTGCGACGTCCTCGCGTTCGCGGGCCATAGGCCGCACACCCCGAGCAGCTCCTGCGGGAGCTCATCTACGCCGACTCCGTAAACGCTTGTCAGCTCGTGTCTGAGACCGGCCAGAGCCAGCACCTGGTTCCTGATCCCGCTGACCATCCGCTCCGCCTGCCGGAGCGTCCCGCACGCGGTACACGACCCGACCTGGAACGCATAAGCCAGCTCGTGCCGATCAGATGGCGAGGCCTGGAGGCGCAGCGGGTGGGCGCTCGGCAGTTCGTCGTCATGTTCACTACCGCGCTCCCCGGACCTCCGGTTCGACACCGAGCTGCGCACCGAGCAGGAACGACATGCGCCGGGGCGGAACCTGATCCGGTCGCGGGTGCGGTGACGTACCCCTAGCGGATCCCTTGGCATGGAGGCAGGGTGTCGGCGACACTTGACCAGCTATGCCTGGACGGTCCGGTGCCGGGTTGGTCGGTGCGGGAGCGTTGCCCGCTGGCAGGGACCCGCGCTAGCGTCAGGGTCGTGGGGGGGACGGACGCGCTGCTGGCGGCGCGCCTGGCGGCCGGAGACCATCACGCTCTCGCTGAGGTCTTCGACTGTCTTGCGCCGGCCGTGTACGGTGCCGCGCTGCGTGTTCTGGGGCAGGGCGCCGCCGCGCAAGACGTTGTCCAGGACGTGTTCGTCGAGCTGTGGAGTCATCCCGGTCGGTACGACCCGGCTGCGGGGACGCTGCGCACGTTCCTGACGGTGCTGGCCCGGTACCGGGCGGTGGATGTGGTGCGCAGCGAGCTTCGCCGGATCGCGCGGCAGGAACGGCACCACCGGCTGACCCCCGTGGAACGGCAGCCGTCTCCCTGCGAAGAGGTGACCGCTGCGGAGGCCGCGAGCGCGGTGCGGGCTGCGGTCCGTCTGCTGCCCGATGTTCAGCGCCGAGTCGTCGAGCTCGCCTATTTCGAGGGGCTGACCTGCCGTGAGGTCGCGCTTGCGGTTGGCATCCCGGAGGGGACCGCCAAGTCGAGGCTCAGGCTTGCGCTGGCCAAGTTGGAAACCGTGCTGGACCGGCAGTTGCTGGAGACGTCATGACAGCTGAGGGGCGTGAACCGACAGTGCTTCCTGCCGGTTTGCGGGAACGTGTCCTGGAGGCCTCCCGGCAGGCGCGGGCAGCCGGTCGCTCCGTCCCGGAGGTCATCGAGATCTCGCCCGCCGATGCATTCAGCCGCGCGGCCGACGCTTTCTACGGGCTGCTGTGCGCGCTTGGCGACGACGACTGGCGGATGCCGGTCCTGCGTGACCTGGACGTGCAGTGCCTGGTTGGTCATCTGATCGGCGTCGAGGACGACATGCACCGCTGCCTGTCCGGCGACCCGCAGGTGGCTGAGGCGGACCACATCGACTCGACCCAGCCTGCGGCAGCACGCCAGGCCGGGCGCCCGGCTGCCCAGACCCGCGCTGAGTGGCGTGACGCGACCGACCGCACACTCAGCCTGGTGCACGGCTTCGGCGACCTTGACACCGAGGTCGCGGTGCACGGCATGCGGCTACCGCTGGGCGCGCTGCTCATTGTCCGGGCATTCGAGCTGTGGACACACGATAACGACATCCGCCGGGCGGCCGGGCTGCCCCCGTCAGTACCTGACCCATCAACCCTGGGCCTGATGACCGGGCTGGCAGCCCGGCTGCTACCGCACGCCGTGGCCCGGACAGGCCTGCGCGAACCTGTCAGCGTGCACTTGGTGCTCACTGGCCCGGGTGGCGGCACCTGGGATGTCGCGATCGGCGAGAGCCCGCCCGATCCTGCCTCCATCGGCATCGTCACCGACGCAGTCGGGTTCTGCCGCCTAGTCGCCAACCGGGTCACGGCCGCCGACCTCGACCTGTACGTCACCGGCGACCCCGGCCAGGTCGGCCGGGTACTGACCGCGGCATCGGCGCTGGCACTCGACTAGAGCGCTCCATGGCCGGGTGATCCGCGGCCGGTCCCGGCGACGTATCCCTTCCGGAAGCTGCGGGCCGCAGAACTCGGAGGTAGGAGGTCCAGGACTATGAGCGTGCTGGTCATCGGGAAGTTCCAAGGCGACACCGCGACGTTCCGCAAGGCTCTCACTGATCGGGCCGGCGAGTTCGCGAAGATCGCTGACATGGCCCGTTCGGCGGGCGGGATTCACCATCGTTTTGGGGTTGGCGACGGCTTCGTCGTGATCGTTGATGAGTGGGAGACCGCCGCGCAGTTCCAGCAGTTCTTTTCAGACCCCGACCTGCAGGCCTTCATCGGGTCGGTCGGCGCCGCTCCGGCTCCGCCAGAGATCACGGTCGCTGAGGCGGTCGCCTCAGCGGACCAGTACTAATCCCCCGTCCCTGTCGGTGCGTCGGCGCCCGCCCGCGTTGCCGCCAGGCCAACCACGCTCCGGCCGGGCACGCGCGCCTGCACGGATAGCGCCAGCATCCGGCAAGTGACCGGGCCTGGCGCCGGGGCGCGGCGAGATCGCGGGGCGTGACCGCAAGGCAGTCAGGTGCCCGGCGGGTCCGGGCAGGAGGGGAGTTTCCGCGATGAACGCTGACGTCAAGATCAAGACCATCGCGCAGGTTTATGAGGCATTCGGCCACGGCGACGTCGCCGCGATCCTCGACGCCGTGACCGACGATGTCGACTGGGCCGCGGAGACCACCTCGGCCGCTGCACCGTGGTACGGCGTGCGTCACGGCAAGGACGCCGTCGCGGCGTTCTTCACGGCGTTCGGCTCGGCCATGGAGATCGAGGAGTTCACGCCCGTCTCCTTCGCCGCCAACGACACCGAAGTCCTCACCGTGGTCCGGTGCCGGGCCAGATCGCGCAGCACAGGCAGATCCCTCGCCATGGACCTGCATCACCTCTTCCAGTTCCGGGACGGCAAGATCGCCCGGTACCGCGGCACCGAGGACACCGCCCAGACCGAGGCAGTCCTGCGGGACTGACCCGGCCGTCTGCGCCCTGCGTCCCCGGACGATCAGCATGCCGACGCCGCGACGGCCAGCGCACAAGGGAGGAGCAGCCATGCCTCGGGTGAGCCACTACTTCGTCACGGACCGTCCGCTCGAGGCGGTGTTCGACATCGTCACCACGGCCCGGTTCTGGACTGAGTGGCACCCCGCCACGCGCAGCGTGGAAGGGGACGTCGACCACCCGGCCCAGCTGGGTGACCAGATCACCGAGTACGTGAGGATCGCGGGGATCGAGGGCTCAGGCACGTGGACGGTGGTGGAGCACGACCGGCCGCACCGCCTGGCCCTGGAGACCGACCTCGGTCGGGGCGCAGTTCCGTATTGCGGAGGGTTGCCGTCGCGGCGTGGTCATCGCGGCGGTGGTCTTTGTTGTCCTCGTGGGGTGTGGAGGGCGGCCCGGAACAGGTCCAGTGCCCTGGCGTCGGCGTCGGCTGCGGGGCGCAGGTCATCGGGCCAGCGGGTGACCACGAACCGCAGCCCCCGTGCGACCTGCCTGGCGAGCTCGTAGGCCGTCTGCGGCCCGGCTGCCAGCAGGCCGAGAACTCCGCAACTGTGCGCTATCTACTTGCATCGGACCGTCGAGCTACTTGCATCGGACCGTCGAGACTGTCCGGCGGCTGGCATGATGGGCCACGATGAGTGAGCAGGACACCGGCAAGTGGATCCCTAGCGACGACCAGGTCGCGGTCGACCTGCTATTGGCGGTTCGTGCAGGTGATGTCGCGGCGATCCAGAGATTGCTGGGTAATGATCCCGCGCTGGCGTCGGTCAGATTCGTTGGTAAGGACGGCGGCGCCGCGACGCCATTGCATATGGTCACTGACTGGCCTGGCTACTTCCCCAATGGCCCAGAGATCGTCCGGCTCCTGATCGACGCTGGCGCCGATCCCAACGCCCTGACGAGCAGTCG
>Ga0208565_1001606_pt1 | contig 12989 bp, 8 predicted proteins | sample Sb_taG_7_FD_187706 | JGI IMG/M metagenome (GOLD analysis project Ga0208565, IMG submission 187706) | Peat soil microbial communities from Weissenstadt, Germany - Sb_50d_2_FS metaG (SPAdes) (version 2) | ecosystem: Environmental > Terrestrial > Soil > Wetlands > Peat | place: Germany: Weissenstadt...
AGCAGCCACTGCGGACGATCGTCCGGCCGCGGGACGCGGCGGGTTTCATGGGCCTGATGCCCGCCTACTCTCCGGGCGCCGGCTACGGGCTGAAGGCCATCTGCATCACGCCGGGCAACCCGGCCATCGGCAAGGATGCGCATCAAGGCGGGGTGCTGCTGTTCGCGGCGGACACGGGGGAGCTGCTGGCCCTGGTCAACGCGTCCGCGGTCACCGAGATCAGGACGGCGGCTACCTCCGCCGTCGCCACCGACCTGCTGGCTAGCCCCGGTGCCGCCGAACTGGCCATCATCGGCACCGGCGTGCAGGCCCGGGCGCACGCGCATGCTATCGCCGCGACCCGGCCGCTGACCGGGATCCGCCTGGCCGGACGTGACCTCGCGCGGGCCAGCGCGGTGGCCGCCGAGCTGGCCGGGCAGCTGGGTCTGCCGGTCACCGCCCATGACGACGTGGCCGCGGCGGTCAATGGTGTGGGCATCGTGGTCACCGCGACCACCTCGCCGCGCCCGGTGCTGCGCCGGGAGTGGCTGTCCCCGGGCGCGCACGTGAACGCGGTCGGCTCGTGCGTGCCGGCCGACCGGGAGATCGACACCGCGACGATGGCCGAGGCGGCCATCTTCGCGGACCGCCGCGATTCCGTGCAGAACGAGGCCGGCGACTACCTGCTGGCCGAACGCGAAGGGGTGGTCAACCCGGTCCGGGCCGAGCTCGGCGAGCTGCTCACCGGGACAGCGCCCGGTCGCGCCGGCGCCGACGAGATCACCCTGTTCGAGTCGCTCGGCCTGGCCGCCGAGGACCTGGCCGCGGCGAGCTACCTGTACGAGAAGGCGAGCCGCCTGGGCGCGGGGACCGCCGCTGATTTCTAGGCAGGCCGGCGACCTGCGGACGGCCCTTGGCGCTCTTCGCTATCGTGGAAGGTAACGGGGCCGGGCATAACGGCGGCGGATCCGGTGCTTGAAAATAGGACGCGGCGGAGCCCGGAAGCGGCGACCCGGCAGTGCCGACCCGGGGGGCGACCCCCGGAACCCCCGGAAATGTCAGACCCCCCGGCTACCATCGCCAAGCGACCCGTCCACCTACTTTCGGAGCCCTAAGAGAGCAGAGGCGCAGTGGCTGACCGGCTCGTCGTTCGCGGCGCCCGCGAGCACAACCTGAAGGATGTCTCGCTTGACCTGCCGCGGGACGCCATGATCGTGTTCACCGGGCTGTCCGGCTCGGGCAAGTCCAGCCTGGCCTTCGACACCATCTTCGCCGAGGGCCAGCGCCGGTACGTGGAATCGCTGTCCGCCTACGCGCGGCAGTTCCTCGGCCAGATGGACAAGCCCGACGTCGACTTCATCGACGGGCTGTCGCCCGCGGTCTCGATCGACCAGAAGTCCGCCAGCCGTAACCCGCGCTCGACCGTGGGCACGATCACCGAGGTGTACGACTACCTACGGCTGCTTTACGCCAGGATCGGCAAGCCGCACTGCCCGATCTGCGGCCGGCCGATCGCGCGGCAGATGCCGCAGCAGATCGTGGACCGGGTGCTCGAACTGGAGGAGGGCACCAGGTTCCAGGTGCTCGCCCCGGTGGTGCGCGGGCGCAAGGGCGAGTACGGCGAGCTGCTCAGGGAGCTGCAGACCAAGGGTTACTCACGGGCCCGGGTCGACGGCACGATCGTGCGCCTGGACGAGGCCCTGTCGGGTCAGCTGCCGGCCCTGAAGAAGTACGAGAAGCACGACATCGAGGTCATCGTCGACCGGCTGGCGGTGAAGGACACCGCGCGGCGCAGGCTGACCGACTCAGTGGAGACCGCGCTCGGCCTGTCCGGCGGGGTGGTCGTGCTCGACTTCATCGACCTGCCCGAGAACGACCAGCACCGCGAGCGGATGTACTCCGAGCACCTGGCGTGCCTGTACGACGACCTGTCCTTCGACGAGCTCGAGCCGCGCTCGTTCTCGTTCAACTCGCCCTGGGGTGCCTGCCCCGACTGCACCGGGCTCGGCACCAAGCTCGAGGTCGACCCGGAGCTGATCGTCCCGGACGAGTCGAAGTCGCTCGCAGAGGGCGCGCTCGCGCCGTGGAGCGGCGGGCACATCAGCGACTACTTCGAGCGGCTGATCCAGGCTCTCGGCGACACGCTCGGGTTCCGGATGGACACACCCTGGGCGAAGCTGCCGGCGAAGGCCAAGCAGGCCCTGCTACGCGGCTACGACCTGCAGGTACACGTCCGGTACAAGAACCGGTACGGCCGGGAGCGCTCGTACTACACCACATTCGAGGGCGTGATCCCGTGGGTCGAGCGGCGGCACGCCGAGGCGGAGTCCGACTCGAGCCGGGAGAAGTTCGCCGGGTATATGCGCGAGGTGCCGTGCCCGTCCTGCCACGGCGCCCGGCTCAAGCCGGTATCGCTTGCGGTGACCGTGGACGGCAGGTCGATCGCCGAGCTGTGCGCGCTGCCGGTCGGCGAGCTGGCTAAGCTCCTGCTCACCCTGGAGCTTTCCGACCGCGACCAGCAGATCGCCCAGCGGATCGTGAAGGAAGTCAACGCGAGGATGGGCTTCCTGCTCGATGTCGGGCTCGACTACCTGACCCTGGACCGGGCGTCGGCCACGCTGGCCGGCGGCGAGGCGCAGCGGATCAGGCTCGCCACCCAGATCGGCTCCGGGCTGGTCGGGGTGCTCTACGTGCTGGACGAGCCGTCCATCGGGCTGCACCAGCGGGACAACCACCGGCTGCTCGAGACGCTGCTGCGGCTGCGCAACCTGGGCAACACGCTGATCGTCGTGGAGCACGACGAGGACACGATCCGGGCGGCGGACTGGGTGGTGGACATCGGGCCGCGGGCGGGAGAGCACGGCGGCAACATCGTGGTCTCCGGCACGGTCGCGGACCTGCTGGCCAGCCCGGAGTCGCTGACCGGCGCCTACCTGTCCGGGCGGGAGTCCATCCCGGTCCCGGCCGCCCGCCGGCAGCGCAGCAAGAACCGTGAGGTCGCGGTCAAGGGCGCGAGCGAGCACAACCTGCGCGGAGTAGACGTGGCGTTCCCGCTCGGGTGCCTGGTAGCGGTCACCGGGGTGTCGGGCTCGGGCAAGTCCACGCTGGTCAATGACATCTTGTACAAGGCCCTGGCCCGCGAGCTCAACGGCGCGCGGACGGTGCCCGGCAAGCACACCAGGATCACCGGCATCCAGCACCTGGACAAGGTGGTCCACGTTGATCAAGGGCCGATCGGGCGCACGCCCCGGTCCAACCCGGCCACCTATACCGGCGTGTTCGACCACGTCAGGAAGCTGTTCGCGGCGACCACCGAGGCCAAGATCCGGGGCTACCAGCCGGGCCGGTTCTCGTTCAACGTGAAGGGCGGCCGGTGTGAGGCCTGCTCAGGCGACGGCACCATCAAGATCGAGATGCAGTTCCTGCCCGATGTCTACGTGCCGTGCGAGGTCTGCCACGGCGCCCGGTACAACACCGACACCCTGCAGGTGCACTACAAGGGCAAGACGATCGCCGAAGTCCTGGACATGCCGATCGAGGAGGCGGCCGAGTTCTTCGAGCCGGTGCCGGCCATCCACCGGCACCTGAAGACGCTGGTCGACGTGGGCCTCGGCTACGTCCGGCTGGGCCAGCCCGCGCCCACCCTGTCCGGCGGCGAGGCCCAGCGGGTCAAGCTCGCCTCGGAACTGCAGCGCCGGGCTACCGGCCGGACCATCTACGTCCTCGACGAGCCGACCACCGGCCTGCACTTCGAGGACATCCGCAAGCTGCTTGGCGTGCTCACCCGGCTGGTCGAGACCGGCAACACGGTCATCGTGATCGAGCACAACCTCGACGTCATCAAGACCGCGGACTGGGTGATCGACCTCGGCCCCGAAGGCGGCGCAGGCGGCGGCACGGTCATCGCCACCGGCCCGCCGGAGCGCATCGCCGCCGTCGAGGAAAGCTACACCGGCCAGTTCCTCAAGAAGCTCCTCGACGTCTAGCCGCAGGCCCTTCCGCGGGCCTTGCTGCTGGTCGCCGGGGTGCGGCGGGGACAATGGGACGTGTGCAGATCAACACCGAGGGCGGGACCGCGCAGGCCGAACTGGACGGGGATGGTACCGCCGCACGGTTCCTCCTCGTGCTCACCCATGGCTCGGGCGGCACCGTCGGCGCGCCCGACCTGCTGGCGGCTCGTGACGCCGGGCTCCAGTCGGGCGGGATGGTGGCGCGCGTCACGCAGCCGTACCGGGTCAGGGGCGCCCGCGCTCCCGGTTCGCCGGTCCGTCAGGACACGGCCTGGGCCGAGGTCGTGTCCGCGCTGCGGGAACTGGCGCCCGGCGCCCCGCTCGTCCAGGGCGGACGCAGTAACGGCGCGCGGGTAGCCTGCCGCACCGCCGCCGCGGTGGGTGCTCGCGGCGTGATCGCGCTGGCGTTCCCGCTGTCCCCGCCGCGGCGCTCGCCGGCCGGCGCGTCCCGCGTCGCGGAACTTCACGCCGCGCGCGAGGGCGGAGCCAGGGTGCTCGTGGTGAACGGGGAACGTGACCCGTTCGGGATTCCTGCTGCCCAGGATGTGGACCGGGTGGTCGTCGTGCCGGGGGAGACGCACGCCCTGAAAGGCCATCGCGGGGCGATCGTCACCGCTATCACCGAGTGGCTGCCCACTGTGCTGTGACTGGCGGCCGGTGCCTGCGGCCGGTGACCGGGCGCAGGGCGGCGAGAGGTTAAAAAAGAGTTAAAAGAGTCGTCAGACCGGGCATCCCGGTGGTCCCGCGAGATGCCCGGGGCGGATCAGGCCGCTGGGGCCTGCCCGCCGTGCCCGTGGGCCACGCCTACCGGACGGTCAAAGGCGGCGAGGTCGGTGGGCCGGTGCGGTGCGATGGACGCGCCGTCAGGTAGTAGTTCGCCGGTGTCTTCGAAGATCACGACGCCGTTGCAGAGCAGGCTCCAGCCCTGCTCCGGGTGGCTGACGACGGTGTGCGCCGCTTCCCGGTCCGGAGCCGAAGGAGCCGGACAGGGCGGCGAGTGTGGGCACATATCAGTGCCTCCTGGCTGTTTCATTTGCGTATTCTCAGTTAATGATAGTGTGCCGCAGCTAATGAGATCGCTCACATGGCTCGTGCTGATCGTTTTCCCGATCGCCATCTGTAGCTTTCCGCTAGTTACCTACTGGCACTTGCTGACTACTAATTGTCACTTGCTGTTTTAGGTGCCGTGTTGAGCAAAACATTGGCCTAGACCAACTGTGCCCCTTCGAGCCGCGTCGCGCAAGCGACACGCACAACTCCAACAATCGATTGCTGCCCATACGCCCCCCTTGGGTGATCTGGCCGCAGCTTGATCGCCCCCTACATCTGGAGACGTCGACCCCTGCCGGATGGTTCACAGGGAAGACCTCAGAATTTGATTACGCGCGGCCCGTGGCGAGGGGCCGGCGCGGGGAACTCGTCGGCATCATCGTTGCGAGCCGACTGGAGCGTACCCCTTGGCCTCGCCTAAGAGCCGGTAAACGCCCGCATTGGCCGGGCAGCCACGGGGCTGCCGACCCAGGATGAGACGCTGACCCGGCGGGCGGAAAGGCCCGGGGGCAGGCCGGGAAGAGGCTAGACGGCCGGCTCGAACGGGACGGCCGGGATGCCGTTCAGGCGGTGGTTCTCACGCAGCGTGAGCAGGTGCTCGGCCTCGGCCGTGAGGGCGTGTACGTGCGGCTTGGCCATCGCCTTGCGCCGGTAGATGCGGTCGTCGTAGCCGAGCGGCCCGATCGCCGCGCGCCGCGCCGCGTAGGCGGCCCGTACCGCCGCGGTGAGCGCGGCGTCGAGTGCATCCGCAAGGCGGCGTAGCTCGGTGACGGGGGCGTGCCGGGCCTGCGCCTGCCTGAGCCCGTCTTCCGCCTCGCGGGCGGCTTCGAGGAGCTCGTCGCGGCGCGCGGCGAGCGCCACGTCGGCCTTGTACTGCTGCTCCGCCTCACTGCTCGGCTTCGGTCGGCCCATGACCCCAGGTCTCATGACCGTCCAGCCTACGCGGGCCGCCGGGCCGCCCGCACGGCGGGTGAAGCTGTGCCGGCGTGCCCGGCGACCCCTCGCCCCGGCCGTAAGGGTCACCGCCGGCGTCGGCCCGCCAGGCCAGGAGCTCAGGCGAGGCTGGCGGCCCAGCTTGAGTGCAGCGCGGCGTACTCGCCGTCGCCGGACATCAGCTCGCCGGGCGGGCCGTCCTCGGTGATCCGCCCGCAGTCCAGGACGAGGACCCGGTCGGCGATCGCGACCGTGGACAGCCGGTGCGCGATAATGACCGCGGTCCGGCCGGCCAGCACGGTGCGCAGCCCGGCCTGCACCAGCCGCTCGCTCGGGATGTCGAGCAGCGACGTGGCCTCGTCCAGGACGAGCACGGCCGGGGCGGCCAGGAACGCCCGCGCGAACGAGATCAGCTGGCGCTGCCCGGCCGACAGCCGGCCACCGCGCTTGCCGACCGGGGTGTCGTAGCCCTCGGGCAGCGCGGCGATGAAGTCGTGCGCGCCGATCATCCGGGCCGCGGTCTGGACGTCGGCGGCCGACGCGTCCGGGCGGCCGAGCCTGATGTTGTCCGCGACCGAACCGTCGAACAGGAAGTTCTCCTGGGTGATCACGATGATCTCGGAGCGGAGCACGGAGTCGGACAGCTGCCGCAGGTCGACCCCGTCCAGCGTGATCCGGCCCGAGCGGGGGTCGTAGAACCGGCCGAGGAGCCGGGCGATCGTCGTCTTGCCCGCACCCGTCTCGCCGACCAGGGCGACCGTCTGCCCGGCCGGTATGTCGAGGTCGAGGCCGGGCAGGACCAGGTTGTCCCGGTAGCCGAAGGTCACCGACTCGAACCGCACCTGCCGCCCGGCCGGGACCGGGTTGCGTTCGCCGGGGGCCGGGGCCCGGTCGGCTGGGGCCCGTCCGGCCGGGACCAGCGCCGGGGCCAGGGTCGGCAGCGACCCGGGGGCCGACGGCTCGGGCACCGCGGCGTCCTGCTCGAGCACGCCGGAGATCTTCTCCAGGCCCGAGGCCGCCGACTGGAAGATGTTGTAGAACTGCGACACGTCCTGCAGCGGGTCGAAGAAGCGCTGCAGGTAGAGCAGGAAGGTCGCCAGGACGCCGACCTTGAGGTTGCCCTCGATCGCGAGCAGCCCGCCGTAGCCGAGCACCACCCCGGTGATGATGTTGCCGACCAGCGAGATGGACGGGCCGTAGATCGCGATGAGCCGGGAGGCGTGGGTGCTCGCCTCGGCGTAGTCCTGTCCCAGGCCGGAGAAGATGTCGGAGTTCCGATTCTCCCTGCGGAACGCCTGCACCGCCCGGATCCCGCCGAACGTCTCCACGAAATGCACGATGACCAGCGCGATGGCCTCCCTGGTCCGCCGGTAGGCGCTGGCCGACTCGCGCCGGAACCAGGCCGTCAGCCAGATCAGCGGGATGAAGCCGGCCAGCACCACCAGGCCGAGCTTCCAGTCGAGCAAGAGCATGCCGGTGCCGACGAGCAGCAGGGTCAAGACGGCCGCGATCAGCGAGTCGAGCCCCTCCTCGAACAGGTCGGAGATCGCCTCGATGTCGGAGGTCTGCCGGGAGATGACGCGCCCGGAGGTGTAGTCCTCGTGGAACGCCACCTCCAGGCTGAGGAAGTGCGCGAACAGGCGGCGGCGCAACTCCAGCACCACCTTCTGGCCGACCTGCCCGGTCATGGTGACGAACATGCGGGTGGTGACCGCCTGCACTCCGACCGCGACGGCGAACGCGGCCGCGATGACGAGCAGGGGCGCCGCGTCATGGGCATGCAGCAGCGGCGGCAGGCCGGTGTCGATGGCAATGCCGACCAGCCACGGCCCGGCCAGCACGGCCAGGCTTTCCACCACGATCAGCGAGATGGTGGCGATGACCGCGCGCCGGTACGGGCGCAGCAAATCGCCGAGCAGCCGCCTGCTCCGCTCGCGCAGCAGCGCGGCCAGCCCGGCGCTGACCTCATCGGCCTTCTCGGCGGCGACTCCCCGCCAGGAGTCCGTGGCGGTCACCCGGTTGCCTCCAGATCTTCCACGTCCATGAGCGCCGCGTACTCCGGGTTCGACGCCAGCAGTTGCCGGTGGCTGCCGCTGGCGGCGATCACCCCGCCGGACAGCAGCGCCACCGTGTCGGCCAGCGCCACCGTGGACGGCCGGTGGGCCACCACCAGGGCCGTCGAGCCGGCCAGGATCTCGTGCAGCGCCCTGGTCACCCGCTCTTCGGTGTGCACGTCGAGCGCGGACAGCGGGTCGTCGAGGATGAGCACGTCCGGCCGGGCCAGGATGGCCCGGGCGAGCGCGATCCGCTGCCGCTGGCCGCCGGAAAGGGCCATGCCCTGCTCGCCGATCCTGGTGTCCAGGCCCCACGGCAGGTCGTAGGCGAACCGGGCCTGGGCCGCCGTCAGCGCGGCCTCCACCGCGTCCTCATCCGCGTCCGGCGCGCCGAACATCACGTTCTCCCTGACGCTGGCGGAGAACAGCGTCGCGTCCTCAAAGGCGCAGCCGACCGCCGCGCGCAGCCGCTCGAGCGGGAGGTCGCGGACATCCGTGCCGTCCAGCTGCACCGATCCGGCGGTCGCGTCGGCCAGCCGCGGCACCAACTGCAGCAAGGTCGACTTGCCCGAGCCGGTCGCGCCGGTGAGGACGACCGTCTGACCCGGGGGCAGGTCGAGGACGATGTCGCGCAGCACGGGCTCCGGGGCCCCCGGGTAAGTGAAGGACACGTGGTCGAACACGAGGTGCCCCCTCGGGCGCACGTCCCCGCGTCGGCTCCCGCCTCGCTGGACCGGAAGCACTACGGCCCGTTCGGGATCATGATCTTGGTCTTTTCCGTTGATCTCCGGCTTCGTGTCGAAGATTTCCAGCACGCGCTGAGCCGCGGTGGCCGCCTCCTGGCCGGAGGCGATGATGTAGCCCATGGCCTCGACGGGCCAGACCAGCTGCAGCGCGAGTGTGATAAATGCCACCAGGCCGCCCAGGGTCAGCGAGTGCGTGCTGACCGCGATCGCCCCCAGGACGAGGATGAGGCCGATGACGGCGTTCGGGATCAGGTCGAGCAGCGCCCAGAAGGAGCCGAGCAGGCCCGCCTTGGCGACCTGGGTCCGGCAGATCTCCGCGGCCTGGGCGTCGTGCCTGGCCGCGGCCTGCCGGCCCCGGCCCAGCGCCTTCAGCACCCGGATGCCGGTGGCCGCCTCCTCGATCAGCGTGGCCAGATCGCCCTGCTGGTCCTGAACCTGGCGGGAGAGCACCCGGTAGCGCTTCTCGAACCGGAAGCAGACCGGCAGCACGGGCGCGAACACCACGCCGGTGATCAGGCCGAGCCACCAGTTGAGGTTGATCAGCAGCGCGATCACCGCGACGAACGTAATCGCATTGGTGACCAGGAAGATCAGGCCGAAGCCCGCGAACCTGCGGATCGACGACAGGTCGGTCGTCGCCCTCGAGAGCAGCTGGCCTGACTGCCAGCTGTCGTGGAAGGACGCGTGGAGGCGCTGCAGGTGGGCGTACATGTCGTCCCTGATCGACTTCTCGATGTCGGCGACCGCGCCGGCCTGGATCCAGCGGCGGATCATGTTCAGCAGGCCCACGGCCGCGCCGAGGGCGACCGCCGCCAGGGCCAGCGGTATCAGCAGCCGCTTGTCGCCGCGTGCGATCGCGCCGTCCACCACGGACTTGGTCAGGAGCGGGATGGCGATCTCGGCGGCGACCGCGCCCAGCGCGGCGCCGAACATCACGATCATCTGCGTGCGGAACGGCTTGAGGTAGCCGCGAAGCCGCCACAGCGCCCCGACTGGCCGTACCCTGGCGGAGGCGTGCGTGACCAGCAAAGGGGTAACAGAGGGCATTAGCCGCGAGGTTAACCGGACAGCCGGGATATTGTCATCTGATTTTTCTTCAGGCGTACGGCTTGTCGGCGGCCGTCAACTCTGGCACGCTGGCTCCCCCGGAAGCTTCGCGAACCGGTTGCCGGGATGGCCGGCAGGGAGAGGAACCGTGAAGCGCAGCAGCACCAGTCGTTCCAGGCGTAGATGAGCCGCGTATCCCGCGCGGGCGTCCTGGCCGCCTACCGCGACGGGGTCACGGTGATCTGCGAACTGGCCGCCCAGTTCACCGACGCAAGCTGGCTCGCGGCGACGCCATGTACCGAATGGCGGGCGGTGGACCTCGCGGGACACCTGCGGTGCGTCGCCGACGACTATCACGAGTACCTCGACGACGCCCCGGCCAGCAGGCTCGCGCGGCTGATGTCCACCAACGCGCCCGCGGACTCGCTGGCCCGCAAGCTGGCCAGGCAGAACTCCGCGGAGCTGGCCGCGCTACCGGACGCGCCCGGACCCGAGCACATCATGGCGTTCGCCGAGTCGGCCCGGTCCTACGGGCGCCGGCTGCCGCTGTCCTGGGAGCTGTCGCACCACAGGTACCGGGGGACCGACGTCACCGTGGGCGCGATGGCGGGCGCGGCCTGCGCCGAATGGCACCTGCACGCCTGGGACCTGGCCAGGTCGCTGGGCAAGGACTACCGTCCGGCCGACCCCGAGCTCGTGCTGACCTCGTGGCGGGCAGGCATGCCGCAGCTATGGCCAGTGCTCACCGGGTGGGACGACGACGATCCCTGGCATTTCCTGCTGACCGCCTCAGGCCGGGATCCGGCCTGGCTCCAGGTATTAGTGGTGGTGGATTCCTATGACCTATGACGTAAAACTCGTCCGGGCAGCCTACCCGGCACTGAGCGACGGCTATGCCTACCTGGACGGCGCCGCTGGCACGCAGGTCCCCGCGGCGGTCATCGAGGCGATCGCGGACGCCTACCGGTCCGGGATCGGCAACGTCGGGGGCACCTTCCCCGCTAGCGGGCGCTCCGGCTCCATCGTGGCCGAATGCCGCCAGGCCATAGCCGACCTGACCGGTGCCAGCCCGGACGGCGTCGTCCTCGGTCCCAACATGACTACGCTCACCTACCGGCTCGCGGACACGCTGTCCCGGCGCTGGGAGCCGGGCGACGAGGTGGTCATGTCCCGGCTCGACCACGACGCGAACGTCAGGCCCTGGGTGCAGGCCGCCGCGCGCCGTGGTGCCACGGTGCGCTGGGCCGAAGTCGACATATCGACCACCGAACTTCCTCCCGCCCAGTACCGCGACCTGCTGTCCGAGCGCACCCGGCTGGTCGCGGTCACCGCGGCCAGCAACGTTGTCGGCACGCAGCCGGACGTGGCGGCCATCGCCGCGGCCGCGCACGCAGTCGGCGCGCTGGTCTACGTCGACGGCGTGCACGCCACCCCGCACGTGCCGGTGGACGTCCGGGCGCTCGGCGCCGACTTCTACGCCACCAGCGCCTACAAGTGGTCCGGGCCGCACATCGGCACCGTGGTCGCCGAGCCGGCCCTGCTCGAGACCCTGCACCCGGACAAGCTCGCGCCCGCCCCGGCGGGCGTGCCCGGCCGGTTCGAGCGCGGCACCGCGGCCTTCGCCGACCTGGCCGGGGTCACCGCGGCGGTGGAGCATCTCGCCTCCCTCGGCCCCGACCCGGATGCCGCCACCGGCAGCAGGCGCCAGCGGGTGCTGGCCTCGATGGCCGCCGTCGAGGAGTACGAGACGCGGCTGTTCGCGCGCCTGCTCGGCGGCCTGGGCGCGATGGAGCACGTGACGCTGTACGGCCAGGCGCCCCGGCGCGCGCCGACGGCGTTCTTCACCGTGGCCGGGCACTCGCCCCGGCAGGTCGCCGAGCACCTGGCCGGGCGCCAGGTCAACGTCTGGAACGGCGACAACTACGCCTGGGAACTGGCCGGGGTGCTCGGGCTGCGGGACTCCGGCGGTGCCGTCCGGGCCGGCCTGGTGCACTACAACGACGAAGCCGACGTCGACCGCCTGCTGACTGCGGTCGGCGAACTGGCCTGACCGCCGTCGCCGAGATGGCGCCGGCCGGCGTACGCTGAATCCGGTGCCCTCTTAACGGTGCCCCCTTAGCCGCCCAGGACGGGACGATGGCGATGACGGTGCTCGGCAGCCTGCTGGCCATGCTGGCCGGGCTCCTGCGCGACCTCACGCAGCTCGCGGTGAGCCCGTCTGGACTGACCGCGCTGGCCGGGGCCATCCTGGCCGGGGCCGTCTTCGCGGCGGTGCTGGCCCTGCTCACCTCGGTGGCCAGCGCTTCCCGCGCGACCGCCGCCCTCCCGATGATCCGCCGCGCCTCGGCGCTGCGGGAGAAGTCCTGGCGCGCGGCGTTCCTGCGCCAGCGCGATCCCGACGCGGCGGGACGGTCCAGGCCCAGAGCACCATCGGCGGCCCCGGCGGCCGCCATCTCTCGCTGACCCGCGCGGACTTCCTCCCGCTGACCTGCGGGCCTCGCGGCCGCCTCCAGCCCTCATCCCGTCGTAGCTGGAAGGCCGTTGTCTCATGTCTAGTCTCCTTGGCGTCCCGGTGGACGCCGCCTACCACCTCGTCTCCGGGTTCACCGGTATCCTTACCCCCGTTCTCGGCGGCCCGGCCGCTGTCGCCGCGATCATCGCGTTCACGATGGCGGTCCGGGTTCTCCTCATGCCGCTCAGCCTCCGCGCCCTGCGCGGGCAGGCCGTCCAGGCCCGGCTGGCCCCGCAACTGCAGGCGCTACGGCAGCGGTACGGCAAGCAGCCGGAGCGGCTGCAGCGCGAGATGTCCGCGCTGTTCAAGCGGGAGGGCACCAGCCTGTTCGCCGGCATCACGCCGCTGCTGCTCCAGTGGCCGTTCCTGTCGGTCATGTACGTGCTATTCCGGTCGCCGCAGGTCGGCGGGAAGCCGAACACGCTGCTCTCCCGTGACCTGTTCGGCGTGCCGCTGGGCACGCACTGGCTCAGCGGCGCCGGGCCGGCGAGCCTGCAGGGCGCGGTCTTCCTCGGCGTGTTCGCGCTGCTGGCCGCCCTGTGCTGGCTGTCCGCCCGGCTGGGCCGGCTGATGACGGCCCAGGCCAGTGGCGGCCAGCCCGCTTCCGCGGGAACGGGGCTGCTGGTCAAGGTGCTGCCGTACCTGACCGTGATCATCG
>Ga0208565_1001609_pt1 | contig 12984 bp, 12 predicted proteins | sample Sb_taG_7_FD_187706 | JGI IMG/M metagenome (GOLD analysis project Ga0208565, IMG submission 187706) | Peat soil microbial communities from Weissenstadt, Germany - Sb_50d_2_FS metaG (SPAdes) (version 2) | ecosystem: Environmental > Terrestrial > Soil > Wetlands > Peat | place: Germany...
TCTCAACGCGGCCGAGTTCACCTATCCTGGCACCAGCCTGCGACTTGTCTACTCGCTCGCCGGCGAAGCCCAAACCCCGAACTCGGTTCCACAACAGAATCCCACAGATCAGGAGGTCTGAGGCTGGGCTGACAAAGCCGACAGCCGCCCACCCCTCCGGGGGCCCGGTGGCTGGGGGGGCGATTGGTACGTCTGGCATGCCCCTGACGGCCTCAGGGCGAGAGCGGCCACCGGACTCGGATGCATGCAAGCGGCGTTGGGGGCCACCCACTTTCTGGCACCCAGGAAACGTGGGCGGCCCTTTCTGTCGCGGCATTTGCCATCCGCCATCCGCCATCCGCCATCCGCCATCCGCCATCCGCCATCTGCCATCCGCCATCCGCCATTTCTCATTCCCCATTCCCCATTCCGCATTCCAAAATCCCCAATTTCCAGTGGGGGGGTGACCATAGAGGTCGCACCACCCGGGTTATGATAGGAGCAGTCTTGGCTCAAGACCTGGATGGCCGCACTGGCAGGGGCGGGTCATGTAACGGCCCGACGGAACTGATCTGAGAAGGGGCACCGATGCGCGTATCGACCCGGCCTGCTCTGGAACGGATCCTGGCGATCGATTCGGCAGTGCGCCGACGGGATTGGCCCAACGCCCGGACCCTGGCCCGTGAGCTCGAAGTGGTGCGCCGGACGATTCAGCGCGACATCGAGTTCATGCGCGATCGGCTTGGTGCGCCGCTGGAATTTGACATTGTTCAGAACGGATACTTCTACACCGACCCATCCTACAGGCTTGCCTACTTTCCAGTGACCGAGGGCGAGCTGGTCGCCTTGTTGATTTCCGCCCAGGTCATGGACCAGTACCGGGGGACGCCGTTCGAGCGTGATCTTCGCAAGGCTATGGCCAAGGTCTCCAAGAGTCTCCCCGACACGATCGAGGTCTCCCTCGACGAGCTGACAAACTACCTGTCGGTCCTGCCCCGCGTTCGAACGACGTATGATGCCGAGATCTTTCGGGTTCTGGTAAGGGCCGTGTCTCACTCGCGGCAGTTGAGCATGGTCTACTGGACCGCCAGTCGGAACCAGACGCAGAGGCGGACCTTCGATCCCTACGACCTGGTGCTTGCCCCCGACGACGACTGGTGCCTGATTGGCCATTGCCACCTGAGAAACGCCATCCGGCTGTTCAAGGTCCAGCGGGTGCGTTCGGTGGAGGAGACGGGCGAGTGTTTCCGCCGCCCGGCCGACTTCAGGGCCAAGGAGTTCATGGCGGAAAGCTTTGGCACGATCCGAGGCGATGGAGACTTCCACGTCGTGCTCCGGTTCACCCAGGCCTATGCCGGAATCATCCGCGAGAAGGACTGGCATCCCGGCCAGGTCCTCGAACCCCAGCCCGACGGCACCTTGATCCTCCGACTCCATGTGAACGACCTGCGCTTGATCAAGCGCTGGGTGATGTACTGGGGGCCCGACTGCGAGGTGCTGGAACCAGCAGAGTTGATCGCGATGGTCGTATCGGATTTGCTAGCCGTTGGCCGGATCTATCAAGGGGCAAGAACCCGCTAACCAACCCCGCCGTTGCGGTCCCCCGGGCCGTGGGATCGCAGAATCGCCCTACAACCCACGCCCCGATCCCCGATGGCGAAGGAGGTATCGATGAGCGAAGCCGCAGAGGAATTGATTCCCGTTCGCGCCTTGAACCAGGTCAGCTACTGCCCGCGGCTTTACTACCTGGAATATGTCGAGGCGGTCATGCCGACCAACGAGTACGTCGAGGACGGTCTCTTCCAGCACCGGCGTGTCAACGACCCCGCGCTCGCCAGCCGGACCAGGAAGGAGGGAGACGCCCTCCGCACCCGCAGCATCACACTCAGCTCTCAGAAGCTCGGAATCACCGCCAAGCTTGACGTCCTCGAGGAACAGGATGCAGTGATGCGGCCCGTGGAGACCAAGCGATCCGCGGCGCCCAAGGACGACCACGGCGAGCCCACCTTCTGGCAGAACGACGCCGTTCAGCTCTGCGCCCAAGGGCTCCTCGTCGAGGAAGCCTTCGAGGTGACGGTGCCCAGCGGAGTCCTCTACTACGTGGGATCCAAGACCAGGGTCGATGTTCCCCTGGGCCCCGCCCTCCGCGAGGCAACCCTGGCCGCGATCGACCTGATTCGAGACCTCTCCTCGCGGGAGACACCGCCGGAACCGCTGCCCCCCGAGCTCCGCCACCGCTGCTTCGGCTGCTCGTTGGCGACCATCTGCCTTCCCGAGGAAACGCTCTATTCGATCCAGCACTCCGGGCCCGAGCCCGAGCCGCCGGCAGAGCCTTCGGAGGGAGAGGGCGCCGACGGGGTCGTGCTCACCCGCGTCATCCCCCTGAACGATGAGAAGGCCGTGCTCTACGTCCAGCAGCCGGGCGCCCACGTCGGCCGCCGCGCCGAGCACCTGGTCGTCACGATCGACGGCAGGCAGACCAACCGGATCCCGATGGCGTCCATCCGGCAAGTGGTCATCTTCGGCAATGTCCAGGTCTCGACCCAGGTGCTGCAAATACTGGCCGAGCAGGAGATCCCGGTCTCGTACCTGACCGGCTACGGCAAGTTCGTGGCCTCGGTGATGCCGGCGCCGCCCAAGAACGTGGCCCTCCGCGCCCATCAGTACCGTGCATTCGCCGACCCCGCCGTCACGCTCGGCCTGTCGCGCTCGATCGTGGCCGCGAAGATCGCCAACCAGCGGACGCTCCTGATGCGCTCCCTTCGTTCCCACGCAAAGGATCCAATCGCCGATGAGGAGGCGGACATTCCGGACCCGGCGCCCGCTCGGGGCAGCGACGAGCCCGCCGCACGAGATATGGCCGAGATGCTGGGTCGAGTGGACCAGGCGCCCGACCAGGGTGTTCTGCTGGGTCTGGAGGGGCAATCCGCGGCGCTTTACTTCGGCGAGTTCGGCCGGATGCTCAAGGCCCGACCGCCCGGCCAGTCGTTCGACTTCACCACGCGAAACCGCCGTCCGCCCCGCGACCCGGTGAACGCCCTCTTGAGTTTCGCTTATGCGCTCCTGTGCAAGGACTGCTTCGCGGCCGCGTGCACTGTCGGGTTCGATCCGTACCAGGGTTTTTATCATGCCGGCCGCCACGGCCGGCCCTCGCTGGCCCTTGACCTGATGGAGGAATTCCGCGCGATCATCGCCGACTCGGTGGTCTTGAACCTGGTCAACAACGGCATGCTGACTCCCGCCGATTTTCTGACCTGGCGCGACGCCTGCCAACTCAACGACGAGGGCCGGGAGGTTTTCTTCAAGGCCTACGAGCAGCGCAAGTCAACCGAGGTGACTCACCCGGTCTTCGGTTATCGCATGACCTACGGCCGGATGCTCGAAGTCCAGGCCCGGATGCTGGCCGCCTTCATTCGCGGCGACATCCCCCGCTACACCGGTTTCACCGTCAGATGAGTAGTGGCGAGTGGCGAGTGGCGAGTGGCGAGTGGCGAGTGGCGAGTGGCAACTGGCAACTGCCGACTGCTTTCTAGGAAAGGATCGTGCAATGCAGGCTCTGGAACTGTGCAAAGCCCTTGTCGAAGGTCACGAGCTCAAGGCCTGCCGCGAGAGCGAAGGCAGCGAGGTACGCATCGCTCCAGACTTTGGGAGAAAAAGCCCGGCGCTGCGTGTAGCCCCGCCAGAGCGGCTCGATGTTCGCGGGCTCGTCCGCGAAGGAAACACGCGGATCGCCGAGGAATTCGTCGAACATCCGCCACGCGTCAGACATCGACACCGCTTCCGCCCCAAATGCCTTGGGGTTCGTGGCCAGTCGCAGGAAACCTTGCTGCGTCAAGCGGCAGAACGCGCAACTGTCGTTCGACAAACCCTCAAACCAATTGTTGCCGCTCTCGTGATGGATATGAGATCTGAAGGCCAGGGCCAGCCACAAGTTGATGTCAGCCAGAAACATCCTCGTCTTCCAGAAGCTCCGCGACGCGCTCGGCGGTTAGTGGACGACTTGCCGGTCGATCGGACGGCACGAGCGGCAATTGGACTCGACGTCGAGAATTGGGCGGACCCGCTCTTGACGGCGCCGTGTAGGACACCGTCACCACCGCACCCTCCGGCAGCGGGAGTTCGCCTTCCAGAACCACGACGCCGTTATGGACGCGACCAGGAATTTCCATAGCTGCATTCTCAGTCGCAGTGCAATGAAAATCAAGTCCACCCTTCGGTTCGCTCGGGACAATCGATGATCAGAACAAACCCAGCAAAGGACCGGCCGCGGATGAACGCGAATGAACGCGGATCGGACAGGCGGGATCGGAAAATGCAGAACCCAGTTCCTTGTGGTTGTTGACGGTCAGTCATGCAATTGGTATATCTGTGAACTGCGCGTACGTTCAGGATCGATGAGGAGATCCCGGAAGATGCCAATCATTGATTTGTCGTTCGTTCTGGTCGGGACGACGTTTCCACTCGACCACGGATACTGTCTGTTCTCGGCACTATGTCGCGTTGTCCCTGGGATGCATGGTGACCGCCGCGGAACGCGCGGCCAAACGGACTTCTTTACTGACCAAAAGCTCGATCTGACCCCGCCGCCCTGTGACCCCACTGCCCTGGATCTGATAGCCCTGGCGATCGTCCACAACTTCTGTTACTGAGAGCGCCTTTAACGCTGAGGCAGTGCAGGGCAATTCATCATCCGGCCCCGATCAAGGTATGGCCAAGAATGGAAAACGATCCGCGCCACGAGGAATGCTGGGCAAAGACGACGGAAGACGGGCAGCCTGGCATCAGCGTTCGCGATCACTGCCTCAACGTCGGATGTGTGGCTGAAGCGCTGCTGCAGCTTTTGCCACGCACCGTCCGCGTCCTGCTGCCCGCTGGCTCGATTACACTCGCCGCAGAGCACGATGTGGGAAAGGTCCTGCCGGGGTTCCAGCGGAAGTGTGAGCCGTGGCTGTTGCAACACGCCTTGATGGACCGGGCTTTGAAAGAGGGATGGAACGTGCGGGAGTCTGACCACGCTAAGGTCAGCCAGTTCACCGTGCAAGAGTTGCTGGGCAAGTGCCAACTGAATCCATGGGCGGCTGCTCTCGGGGCACACCACGGTCGAATCAAGGCCGAGCGCGTGGAGGTACGCCAGCCGTGGGAATCGGAGCGAAGGCGGTTGGCACAGGAGCTCATCAAGGAATTCGGGCCGCTGCCGGACGAGCCGCCAGACGAAGCGACGCTCTGGTTCGTGGCCGGCCTCATCACGGTAGCGGATTGGATCGGCTCGGACGAGCGGCACTTCCCGCAGGACGCGAGCTGGGAAATGCCAGAGAGGCGTCGGCGAGCAAGGACGGCACTGGGGGCGATTAACTGGGAGCCCGTGGCGGCGCGGCAACTGCTTGGATTTGGCGAATTGTTCCCGGAAATTGCGGAAGCGAACAGCTTGCAGACGGCCGCGATGCGGACCGTGCGCGAGCCGGGCGTCTATGTCATCGAAGGGCCGATGGGCTTCGGCAAGACCGAGGCGGCGCTGGCGGTGGCGTATCGCCTCATCGCTGCCGGCAAAGCGGCTGGGCTGTACTTCGCATTGCCGACGCAGGTGACCAGCAACCGCATTCATCTTCGGGTGCGGCCTTTCGTGGAGCGGATTTCCGAGAAGCCGGCGGCGGTACGGCTGGCCCACGCCGCTTCCTGGTTGGTCGAAAGCGAGCCGCTCCCAAAGCTGCGGCCGGCCAGCCCTGACGCCGAAGCCGAGCAGCACGTGCGCGTGGGACGTTCCTGGTTTGCGTCGCCGAAGCGCGCCCTCCTCGCCCCGTTCGGCGTGGGAACGGTGGATCAGGCGCTGCTGGGTGTGGTGGCAGCGAAGCACTTCTTCGTGCGGCAGTTCGGGCTTGCCGGCAAGGTTGTCGTTCTCGACGAAGTTCATACCTATGATCTCTACACCAGTACGTTGATCGACGCCCTGGTGCAGCGGCTGCGCGAGCTCCATTGCACCGTCCTGGTGCTCTCGGCGACTCTCACTAAGGCGCGCCGGCAACAACTCCTGGGAGTTGATGGCCGTCAACCGCTGAGCGACGCCTACCCGCTACTTTCCCGGGCCGGTAACCTGTTGGAGGAGGTCGCCTGCGATGCGCCCCCAGCGAAGACGGTGGTCGTGCGATTCGTCGATCCAGGCGACCTCACTGAAGAGAGTCTGGCACGTGCCCAGCACGGCCAGTGCGTGCTGTGGATTCGCAACACGGTCGACGAGGCGCAGGAAACGTATCGCGCGCTGATCAGCGCGAGCCACGAGGGCGGTCCGGAAATCGCGCTATTGCATGCCCGTTTTCCCTTCTTCCGCCGTGAGCAACTCGAGGCCTACTGGATGGAGAGACTGGGCAAGGATGCTGGTAACCGGCCCAACGGCTGCGTGCTGGTGGCGACGCAGGTCGTCGAGCAGAGCGTGGACATCGATGCCGACCTGCTGGTCACCGACCTCGCGCCCACCGACATGCTGCTGCAACGCATCGGCCGGCTGTGGCGGCACAATCGTGATCGGCCGCCGGGGTGGAAACCTGAGGTGTGGATTCGGCCGTTGCCCCTCACCGACGAACAGATAATGCGGGCGACGGAAAAAGAACTTCGAGAGGCTCTGGGAAAGAGTGCAAGAGTCTACGCGCCTTACGTGCTACTGCGCTCGCTCCAGCAGTGGCGCGGTCGCGAATCGATTACGCTACCAACCGACGTGCGGTCTCTTCTGGAAGCCACTTACGCCGAGCCAGCCACCGCTGAGCCCCGGGCCTGGCATGAGTTGCGCAAAGACTTGGAAAAGCAGAAGCGCAAACTGGCCGACCAAGCGCTTTCCGCCACACTCGTCTGGTCGCAGCCAGCTCTGCTCGACGAGGAGGGCGTTCAGACCCGCTACGGCGGTTACCCGACGGCCGGCCTGTTGCTCGCGCGCACCGTCGCAACGACGGGTTTAACCACGGTGCGTCTGAGCTTGCTGGACGGTCCGGCGGTAGAAGCCAGCGATCGCGCGTGGAGCTTCGATGCGGCCAAAGCGATCCACCGTAACCTGGCACGCGTGCCACGGTGGGCGGTGGACGCCGCTCTGCGGAACTCGCCCGGCTGGCTGACAAATCACGTCGCTCAGCCGGCAGCGGTGGGCCTGCTCCGCCCTGACGGTGGTATTGGCTGGCTGGACGGCGAGATGGAAACCGGGGTCTCCTATCACCCCGATCAGGGTCTCATCATCAAACGCGCGCCAGCGCGGCTCGCGCCGCGGGAGGACTTTGATGAATCTTACGACTGAGGCATGGATTCCGGCGGTCCTGAGAGGCGGAGGAGCGGTAACCCTGAGCCTGTGCGAAGCGTTCGAGCGCGGCCACGAGATTCAAGACCTCGCCGTCCGCCCGCACGAACGCATCGCCCTGATGCGGCTGCTGATCTGCGTCGCCCAGGCGGCGCTTGACGGACCGGCCCACGATGACGAGTGGAAATCATGCAGGCCGCGAATTGCGCCGGCAGTTCTCGATTACCTCAAGCGATGGCACCGCGCCTTCGAGCTCCTTGGCAGCGGCCAGCGGTTTTTGCAGGCCACCAATTTGAAAAAGCCCACGAACGGGTCCAGAGCGGACGACGAAGGCAACTCGACCAGCAAACTCGATCTCGCATTGGCAACGGGGAACAACACCACGCTGTTCGACAACGTGGGCGGCTCGGAGCGGGCCTTCTCCCCCGCCGATCTTGCCTTGATGCTGTTGACTTTCCAGTGTTTCTCCCCCGGGGGGACGATTGGCGTCGCGCTATGGAATGACACGCCGACGGTGGGGTGGACCAGCTACCCGAAGGAGAGACCAGGCCAAAGCGACCACGCGCCGTGCCTGGCTGGCGGGATGCTGCACGCCATGCTGCGGGGTGACAGCCTGCTCGATTCGGTGCACCGCAACCTGCTGACGAAGCACCAGGCGGAGCACCTCTACGGCGGGAAGTCTTGGGGCAGGCCGGTCTGGGAGATGATGCCGGAACGATCCACCGACTCCTTGGCAGTCGGCAATGCAAGCCGGACCTACTTGGGCCGCCTCGTTCCGCTGACGCGCGCAATTTGGCTCGCGAACGATCGGCGGTCGCTGACACTCGCCAACGGTCTGGAATATGCACCTTACCCCGTTTGGCGTGAGCCTTCGGCGACGATTGTCACGCGCGAGGTCAAGGGGCAGCCCACTCGTGTGGTCTTGGCGGGATCCGTCGACAGAGCCCCATGGCGCGTGCTGCACGCGCTGACGGTCAAGGCCGTGATAAGCCAGAACCCCATTGGCGGGCCGGCGGCGTTGCAGAATCTCCCTGACGAGGAAGCGTTCGATCTCTGGGTCGGGGGCCTGGTCGCCAACAAAGCCAAGCCGGTGGACACCATCGAGTCGGTTTTGCATGTCCCCGCCGCGATGCTGAGCGAGCCGAGCCAGATGGCCTACGAAAAGGGAGTGCGGCACGCGGAGAATACGGCGTTTCGAGTCATGCGGGCCGTCTCCGTTTATCACAAGGAGCTGGGCGACAGCCTGGACCGTCCCGAGATGAGGAATCGCCGCCAACAGATTCAGAACCATGCCGCCGCGCAATTCTGGACGGACGTCGAGAGCGCCGTGCCGCACTTGCTGGAGGTGGCCGCGAACCCGGGCAGTCTCGGGCTCAATGCCGAGTGGCACAAAACGGCGTGGGGGCGATCTGTGTGGCGGGCTGCTCTCGACGCCTATGAAAGGGCGTGTCCGCACGACACACCGCGAAAGATTAAAGCGTATGCGTTGGGCCAGAGAGCACTGGTCGCGGCACCGGCCGAGGAACTAGACGCTGAAACGGAAAAGGAGGACGACGCATGAGTGACAGTCAACCCGATCCACAAAAAATGGCGGTGGTCTTGTTGGCCTATCTTCGTCAACTCAAGTGCGACCGCGGCGCGATGGCCGACCTGCGTCGCGCGCTCAACCCAGCCCAGCGCCACCGCGCCTGGCCGTTGTTGGCGCGCGTGGGCGGCATTGACAATCCGCGCATCGAGGCCGTCGCCGGCCTGTTCGCTTATCACCCCGACGAGACGCCAGGGGGTAACCTGGGCACAACCTGCCGCCTGCTGGCAGGGGAGAACAACACCTTCGAGGCTCGGTTTCACCGCCTGCTGGCATGCGACCGCGATGAGATTTGCGATCGGCTGCGCCCCGTGATTCTCGCCGCGAAAGCCAAAGGCTTTCCCGTGAACTACGAGCAATTATTCCTGGACTTGTGCTACTGGGGCGACAGGGTCAAGGCCCGCTGGGCTCAGGAGTACTGGGGTGCGACGGGAATTGAAGCAGGAACGCCAGCAAGTGCCGTGGAGGCAGCGCCATGACTCACCTCACACAGGTCACTCTCGATTTTGCCACCGCCGCGAGGCTGCGGCTGCGCGACAGCTACGACTGGCATCAGGCCGTGTGGAAAGCGTTTCCTGGCCGTGACGGCGAGCAACGCGATTTCCTCACGCGCCTCGACTCGCGTCGGGAAGGCTTTCGGCTGTTGATCGTGTCGACCGCGGAACCCGTGCGGCCCGACTGGAGCAAAGCCGACGCCGAGAGCTGGAAGACGAAGCCGATCCCCGAAGCGTACTTCACGCGCAGCCGGTATGCGTTTCAGCTTTGCGCCAATCCAACGAAAAAGGTCACGAAGGTCGCTGCCGACGGCAGCATCACCAAGAACGGTCGTCGTGTCCCACTGCGCGGCCGCGAGGAACTCGCGGCCTGGATCAGCCGCAAGGGCGCGCAGGGCGGCTTCTCGGTCGAGGAAGACACGCTGCAGACCGTTCCGCGCGGGCGGGAATACTTCGAGAAAAACGGCCAGCGCGGCCTGCACAGTGCCGTGGATTTTCAGGGCGTGCTTACGGTGACCGACCCCGCCAAGTTTCACGAAGCGTTCACGCGCGGCGTCGGCTCGGCCAAGGCGTTCGGCTTCGGCCTGCTGGTGATCGCGCCAGTCTCTTGACTCAACCCCAACGACGGAAAGGAACTGTCATGAAACTGATCGAGCTGCATATCCTCCAGTCGTTCCCCGTGTCCTGCCTGAACCGCGACGACGTGGGCGCGCCCAAGACCGCCGTCTTCGGCGGCGCCAACCGCGCCCGCATCTCCAGCCAGTGCCTGAAGCGGGCAATCCGCGAACAGGCGCAGGAGCTGTCGCCCAAGTTGTTCGCTGGCAACCGCAGCCGCTTGATCATCACACCGCTGGCCGATGCTTTGAAGAGGCACGATGTCGCCGATCCCCGGGCCACGGAGATCGCCAAGCAAATTGGAGACTACCTCGCCAAAGCGGACGAAGCCGCTGAGAAGAAAGGTGAGCTCAAGGTCAAGACGCTCATGTTTCTCTCGCCCGCCGAGGTGGAGGCCATCGCCAAGTCGCTGGCGGAAATCGTGAAAAAGGACCCCAAGGCCAAAGACCTTCAAAAAGCCGTGGCCAAGGCATGCAAGTCCGCCGGGCTGAAAGATGCAGGCGACATCGCCGTCTTCGGGCGCATGGTGGCCAGCGATCATTCGCTGACCCTTGAGGGGGCAGGGATGTTCAGCCACGCGCTTTCCACTCACAGGGCGGAGAACGACATCGATTTCTTCTCTGCCGTGGACGACCTGCAAAAGGCCGGGGAGGCCGGTGCCGGCATGACCGGGACGCTGGAGTTCACCTCGGCATCCTATTACCGTTATGTTGGGCTGAACCTCGATCTGCTGGCCGACACAGACCATCTGGGCGCCCTTTCGGAAGCAGAGCGCAGGTCTGTCGTGGAGACGTTCCTTCGCGCGGCGATCCTGGCCGTGCCCGGCGCGCGCAAGAACTCCATGAACGCGCACACGCTACCCGGCTACGTGCTCGGCCTGGTCAAAGACAAAGGCCAGCCGGTGCAATTGATCAATGCTTTTGAGAAGCCGGTGATTTCCAGGAGCGGCCTCATGGACGCCTCCATATCCGCACTAAAAGAGCACCACGAAAGCTTGACAAAGACATGGGGCATCAAGGCGAAAGAGGTCGAGATCCCCGCCAAGACGCTGGACGACTTCTGCGAGGAGATCGTCGCCCATGTCGTCTGACACCGCCTACCTCGCGCTCCTGCTGGACGGCCCGCTTCAGTCATGGGGCTTCGCCAGCCGCTTCCAGCGACGCACCACGGGATTGCACCCGACCAAGAGCGGCGTCGTGGGCCTGATGTGCGCCGCGATGGGGCTGGCCAAAGGATCGCCTGACGGGCCCGTCACGCTGGCGAACCTGGCCAACCTGAATATGACCAGCGTCGTCATCCCGCGTCCAGTGCCGCGCTCGGACGTGGCCGAGTTGCCGGTACGCCGCCTGGAGGACTACCACACCGTGCTCGACACGCGTCGGGCCAGCGGAGCGATGAGCAAGGACGCCGTTGTCACCCGCCGCGAGTACCTTCTGGATGCCCGCTTCGGCGTCATCTTGGAAGGCGGCCTCCCCTTGCTGGAGCGAGTTGCCGCTGCGCTGCAAAACCCGGTCTGGGGCGTTTGGCTTGGCCGCAAGAGCTGTATTCCCGCTTGCCCGGTTTTCGTGGGGCTGTGCGAATCACCGGACGCGGCTTGGAAGGCGATCCTCGGAGTGTGCGGGTTGAACCCACAGACACCCAGGGAAACCTTCACCACGGTCAAGGACGTCTCGAAGTTCGCTGAAGGCACCGACTCGCTTAGCGACCAGCCCGTCAGCTTCGGCGACGGTGCGAGCAGCGGCCCGGACAAACGCCAGTTCGCCACCCGCCGCATCAGCGTGAAACCTGGCATACGACGTTCGTAATCTAACATTCGTCATTCCCATCATGCCCATCTTCGAAAAACCCCCGCTGGAGACGCTGACGCCGGCCAAAGACCGCTGGACGCCGATCTACCTCGAGCACGGCCGGCTTGAGGTGGACGACTCGAGCATCAAATGGATTGGCGCCGACCGGCTGGTGTACCGGCTACCTGTCGCAACGCTGTCGGCGGTGCTGCTCGGGCCGGGGACGACGGTCACTCACGCGGCAATGAAAGCTTGCGCCGACTCGAATACGCCTGTCTGCTGGATCGGCGAGGACGGGATGCGGTTTTACGCCTTCGGCATCACGCCCAATCACGACAACACAATGCCGCGGCATCACGCCGCGCTCTGGGCCGATAAGAAGAAGCGCACCGAGATCGCCCGGCGGATGTTCCAGAAGCGGTTTGCGGGCGTGAGCGTGGAAGGGCGTTCGATCGCCGAGCTGCGGGGCATGGAAGGTTTGCGCGTGCGGGCCAAGTACGCCGAACTGGGCCAGGAGTACGGCGTCACCTGGAAAGGTCGCGATTACGACAAATCGAACTGGAACCTGGCCGACAACATCAACCGCGCGCTTTCCACGGCCAACGCGAGCCTGTACGCCGTTTGCGCCGCCGTGTGCTGCTCGCTCGGTTACTTGCCGTCACTGGGATTCATCCACGACGGCGGCACGCTGCCGTTCATCTACGACGTGGCTGACCTGTACAAGGAGGTCACGTCGTTTCTGGCGGCGTTCCAAGCCATTCGCCAGCGGCCCGACGACAGGGGTGAGCTGGTGCGGACGTTCCTCAAGGAACGCATCGAGCAGGAAAGGCTGCTTCTCAAAATGCCGCAGGACCTGGAGGCACTGATCCAATGACCGTCATCGTCGCCCACGACACGCCCGACGCGATTCGAGGGATGCTCAAGCGCTGGTTCATCGAGCCGCGCCCCAACGTGTTCGTCGGCACGCTCAATGCCCGTACGCACGAGAAGACGATCGAGTACATCAAACGCAACTCCGCAGATATGGGCCTGCTGATCATTAGCAATTACCCAAATTGCCAGGGCTACAAAATCGACACAACTGGCCCAACCGACCGCAAGGGCATCGAGGTGAGTGGCCTGTGGATGGTCGCCGAGAAATGGGTGGATGATGCACCGGCTGGCCCATCCGAAACACCCGACGTTTCGCCTGAAATGGTGATTTAACCCTGGGAAATCCAGGGTTCTCCCCACGTGCGTGGGGATGGTCCG
>Ga0208565_1001612_pt1 | contig 12977 bp, 11 predicted proteins | sample Sb_taG_7_FD_187706 | JGI IMG/M metagenome (GOLD analysis project Ga0208565, IMG submission 187706) | Peat soil microbial communities from Weissenstadt, Germany - Sb_50d_2_FS metaG (SPAdes) (version 2) | ecosystem: Environmental > Terrestrial > Soil > Wetlands > Peat | place: Germany...
CTGCCACATGCGGCGCTGCCAGGGCTGGCCTGGCGCGCAGGCGGCCGCCGCCGGGGCGCTGGCGCAGGGCAATGATCCAGGCCACGTGGCCGGCCAGGAAACTCACCAGCCCCGCGGTAAAGGCGATCTCACTGCTGCCGAGCAGGGCCACATCGCCTGCGCCGCCGAGGGCGAGCGCCCGTTGCGCCGGGCGGTCGCGGCCCGCCATCAGCACCGGCATCAGCAACGGCTTGGTCAGCCAGCGCTGCCGATCGCGCCCTGTCGCCGCGAGAAGCGTGTCAGCAGCCGCAAGAGCCACGAAAACGACGGTCGAGCGACGGGCCACACCGCACCTCCCCGACTTCGCCCCGGTCAGATGGAGGCGAGAGCCGATAGCCCGGCCTGAGCTACCTCCATGTCCTGGCTGTAATGGCCGCCGCTGACGCCGATCCCGCCGACCACCGCGTCCCCGACCTTGATCGGATACCCGCCGCCGAACACCACCAGGCGGTCAATCCCGGGAGCCGCGCCCATGGCCAGCGGCGGATCGTCCTTGACGAAGTCGTGCCACGCGTCGGTGGCCATGCCGAAGCCGACCGCTGTGTAGGCCTTGTCCTGGGCTACCTGGACAGACAGCAGGGCCGCGCCATCCATGCGGCTGAACGCCTTCAGCACCCCGCTGTCGTCCACGATCGCGATCACGAAGGGATGGCCCATCTCTGCCGCCTTCCGCTCCGCCGCCTCGATCATGGCCCTGGCCAGCTCGGTGGTCACGCTGGGCCGCTCAAATGTCGCTGCCATCTGCACCTCCGGTCCCCGGCCCCGGCACAGCCTTGACCGCGTACCGCTGTTCGGCCTCGCGCACCTGGGGCAGCCCGATGAAATCCACGAACTCCGCGAACGTGGGCAACTCGTGCATCGCCGCGGCGGGCGTGCCCGCCCGGGCGATCTCCTGCAGTATCCGCCGCATGGCCCCGGTCGCCGCCAGCAACGTGCCGATCGGGAAGATAACGATCCGGTATCCCAGCTCCTTCAGGCGGTCCAGGCTGATCGGCGGAGTCTTCCCCCCTTCCGCCCAGTTGAACAGCAGCGGCACGCCGGGAAAGGCCCTCACCGCCTCCTCGGCTTCTGCCTCACTGGTCAACGCCTCGATGAACAGCACGTCGGCCCCGGCCTCACGGTATATCCGCCCGCGCTGGAGGGATCGCTCCAGGCCCTCCACGGCCCGCGCGTCAGTCCGGGCGATGATCACGAACTCGGGCTGCGTGCGGGCCTCGACCGCCGCCCGGACCTTCTCCGCCATCTCCTCCGCGGGGATGACCAGCTTGCCCTCCATGTGCCCGCACTTCTTCGGGGCCACCTGATCCTCGATGTGGATCCCGGCGACCCCGGCCGCCTCGTAGGCCCCGACCGTACGGATCACGTTCAGCGGGTTGCCGTAGCCGGTGTCCGCGTCGGCGATGACCGGGATGTCCACGCAGGCCGCGATCCGCCCGGCGTTGCCGGCCATCTCGGTCATGGTCAGCAGGCCCACGTCCGGCCGCCCGATGAGAGCGGCCGAGGTCCCGAACCCGGTCATGTACACCGCCGGGAACCCGGCCTCCTCCACCAGCCGGGCAGACAGCGGATCGAACGCCCCGGGCGCCACGATGGTCTGGCCGGATTCCAGCAGGGCCCGCAGGCGGGCCGGCCCGCCCGGCCGCCGGGTAAGCCGGGTCGTCACCGGACGTCCCTCACTGGCCAGCCCCTCTCCCGGCAGGCACCACATCGCGCACATGCGACCACGGCTGCACTCTAGCCCTACAGCGCAGGCACAGCCAGGGTTCTACTGTGCCGCCCGCTGCCGGCCCGCAGCTGGGCCAGCACGACCGCCGCCCGCTCGGCCTGGCCCGATCCGATCAGGCCCTCGGCCAGCAGTGGCCGCCACAGCTGGGCGTACATCCGGCTGCGGCCGTCCAGGGCCGCCTCGTCCTGCCAGGGGCCCAGCGCGTCGGCCATGCCCAGGTAGTCACCGGCTGCCTGGCAGGCCAGGGCCCGGGCCGTCACCGCCGGCAGCTTCCCGGCCGCGACCGATGATTTCACCGAACGGCCCGTAGCGTTGCGCCTCGCCCGCCAGCAACTCCTCCGTCGGCCGGATCCTCCGGAGTACTGGATCGTGCTGGGGTATCTCATGCACGATGGCCGGCCGGTGACCGGTGCTGACGGGCGGCCGGTGCGGATAGCGGAGCCGTTGTGGGATCGCGCGACTCATGACGCGCTGGTCAAGGCGACGGCGCCGAAACGCGACGGAAGCCGCGCGCCGAAGGGCGCGCAACTGCTGTCGGATGCGGCGTTCTGCGGGGCGAGGCTTTATATCGCAGGCCGGGCCAACTCTATGCATGCTTACGGGTGTACTGCGCGGGTACGCGGGATTCGCGCGTCGGCGGAGTGCAAGCCCGCCCCGGGCATGGCGATCACGGCGTTGGATGCGCTGGTGAGCGGATGGTTCCTGGCGTCTCAGACAATCCCGGTGATCACGTTGACCTTGGCGGACCAGCGGTAAGAAGCCGTTTCGGATCCTTGGTGTCTCGCCCGTATCAGTCTGTCCCGCTGCGGGCCGTGCACAAATCCGTGCACAAATCTGGTCCCTGTGCTGCGTCGCTACCGCTGTTCCAGACCTGCGCGATCGCGCAGGTCTGCCAACTCGTGTCCTTGGCAGAGTCCCTGGTGGCGCAGTCCCTTGGCGTTCCCGTAGGCTGGTGTCCTGTGGGCGAAGGGAACGAGCTGGCCGGTCACGTATTCATTTCCTACGTCCGCGAGAATTCGATCAATGTCGACCAGCTGCAGCGAACGCTCGAATCGGCAGGGATCCGGGTGTGGCGAGATACCGCAGACCTATGGCCGGGCGAGGACTGGCGTGCGAAGATCCGACAAGCCATAACCGAAGATGCACTTGTGTTTATTGCTTGCTTTTCTCATGAGAGCAACGCACGCAAACGCAGCTATCAGAATGAAGAACTTGTCCTGGCCATTGAAGAGTTGCGGTTGCGTCATCCGGGCGAGCCCTGGCTCATACCCATCCGATTCGATGACTGCGATGTCCCCGATCTCGATATCGGCATGGGACGAACACTCGCCTCGATCCAACGCGCTGACTTGTTCGGCGACCGTTCCCCGGAAAATGCCGCCCGGATCGTCGAGACTGTGATTCGGATACTTCAGCGGCGCTCAGCCCGCATAAGCCCGACTACCGCCGAACTCGAGCCTGTCGTCACGATGCTCTCGGGTAGCGAGAATGATTTCGACATCGAAGGAGGCTGGTCCAAGCCGGAGAGTCGGAGCGAGCCACGTGTTGAGATCCGGATGGCTTCTGAGTGGCTGGCCAAGCAGCTACGCATCGACCAGGGCTCCGAGCTCGTGAGCCGCCACCAGCTGCGTCGGATCGATTCGGCGCCGTGGGCATTGCAGACCAGTTTTTACTCAATGGGATTCGTCAGGCAGGGTGCTACCCGATTGCTCGATGCATCGAATATCTCCGAGGGGATGGCGCGCTACCTAGCCGACACGCTTGGCATCAGATTGTCCACCTCACGTGATGAGATCGGGGTCCGGAAGCCGGACAGTAACGAGGCCGCATTCCTCCAGATTCCCGACGACGGCCGGGTACAAGTGCTTGAGGTCAACCGTACTGTCTTCGACGAGCGTGACATCCCAGCCCTGCTAACTGTCATTGTCTACCAAGCCAACAGGAACCGCGTCGCCTATGAGCAGCGGATTCGCCGCCCATAGTTGATCTGGATGCGTCACTGACGAGTTCAACGCAGGCAGCCTTGCTCGCGATGGTCGCATGGATTCCCCGCCTATCGGCCAGACCCTCAATGAGCACGAAGCCGAACCTTGAACAGGGGCCAGATGCGGGCGGACTCGGCGGGCCTGGGCGGACGTCCCTTCTTGGCAAGGCGGGAAGAGCCGTCGTCCCGGCCATGGCGGTGGGCAAGGATGGGAGGGATGGAGGCTCACCGCCACGCTGGTGCCCGGTTCCGGCCCGGTGCGCGACTGGTTCTTCCGGGAGTCATAGCCAAAGATTGCGTTCCTGCAGGGAGATCCCATGAAGAAGTGGCCTCTGGCGTGGGCCGCCGCCGGGCTGACGCTCACCTGGCTCACGCGCAGGTTCTCCTCGCCGGCCCTGCCGGACCCCGGCCCGTTGCCGGCGTCCATCCCCATTCCCGATGCCGAGCCGCCCGAGGACATGGAGCTGATCGCCGTGCCGACCGGGGTCAACAACCGGGTGGCCGCGTACGCCTACCGCGGCGGCTCGGTCTTCGACCGGCGGGACTTCTATATCGGCGCGGCGCTCATCAAGCACCCCCGGGGCGACCTCCTGGTCGACGCCGGCTTCGGCCGTGACATCGCCCGGCAGTTCGCTACCATGCCGCGCTACTTCCAGGCCATCACCAGATACCAGTTGTGGAAGCCGGCCGCCGGCCAGCTGGAAGCGGCCGGCTACGACTTCGGCCGGCTCAAGGCCATCCTGCTGACCCATGCGCACTGGGACCACATGAGCGGCATGCCCGACTTCCCCGGCCTGCCGGTCATGGTCACGGCCCGGGACAAGGCATTCTTCGACAAATCGCAGGCCCTCGGGCACGTCGGTCCCCCGAGCTTCGGCCCCCCGTTCACCGAAACCCCGTTCAACTGGCAGGTCTTCGACTTCGAGGGAGGACCGTACCTCGGCTTCGCCCGCAGCCACGACGTCCACGGCGACGGGTCAGTCGTCTGCGTGCCCGCACCAGGCCACACACCAGGCAGCATCATCATCTTCATCACCCTCCCGCGGAACGTGCGGTACGCCCTGGTCGGTGACCTGGTATGGCAGCGCGAAGGACTGACAAGGCGCGTCGAGCGGCCCTGGCTGATGAAGCTCCTGGGCGACACCGACCCCGAAGGGACCCGCCAGAACCTGCTCAAGATGGTTTCGGTGATGCAGCGCATCCCGGAGATGATCGTCGTCCCGTCCCACGACCAGCGGGCTTACGCCGAGATGGCCAGGCTCCCCAACGTCACGACCAAGGGCCTGCTCCTGTAACGGCTAACAAGCTCCATGGGCCGACAGTGACCCTGGACGACGATGTCGCTACGGACGCGACAAACTAGACGACGCCCAGCCGGTGCGGTTAACGTGCGTTTAGAGGAAGTAGCCGCCCAGTTAGTCTTCGCACATCCGCGAAGTATTCACGCATCCGCGCAGCGTCGGCGAACGAGGGCATGAAGATCTGGTAGATCACACTGTCCCGGAGCCATCCGGTCCCCGCCATGTCAGGATTCCTCTCCATCGGTGCCCGCGCCGGCGGCGTCCTCCACCCCCAGCACCCGCCAGGAGCGCTCCAGGCAATCCAGCAGGCAGCCCATCCGCGTCGACGTGACCGGCGCCAGCCCGCCGCCAGCACCCGTCACGATGTCGGCAACATCCGCGATCACGTCGGCCCGGGCCGGCCGCTAGCTTGCTTCCTTCGGGAGGAAGATCCCCAGAGGTTGCGCGATGAGGCGGGTGACCGCGCCGTTGTCGTCGAGTTCGAACTCCGCCGTGACGGCGGGCCGGTCCTTCACGCCGAAGCGCAGGCCGCCGATGGGCTCTAGGTCGAGGGGCGGGCTGCCGGGCGGGGTGACGGTGAGCGTGCGCTCGCCGCGCAAGGCGACCGTGACCTCGATCGGGCCCATGGCGTAGGTGCCGCACAGCCGGCGCAGCACCTCGGGGCCCCGCGTGTCCGGGCGCCTGTCGAAGCGCAGCGGTTCGACCAGCGGCTCGAACTGGACGGTGAGGGCGTTGACGTCGCCGTCAGGGCCGGACAGGAACGTGAGCGGGAAGACCATCGGCTGGTCGGTCAACTCGTGCCACTCGAGGTCGAACGTCTCGTAATGCCGGTGGGCCAGGCTCAGGTCCATGGTGCCAAGGGACGGCTCGAGCGCGTCTGCGTTGAGGGCGATGGCGAGGGTCCCGTAGCCCGGGTGCTCGTACTCGCCGGCGTAGGCGGACAGCGGGCGGGCCGGCGGAGCGTCGGAGACGACCCTGCGGGCGGCCTTGGCCTCGCGGACCCCGGCCATCCCCGCGTCGAAGCGCGGCTTGAGGAAACTGAACACATCCAGCGGCTCAGCCCCGAGCAGCTCATCGAGTACCCGGCACGCGACGACCAGGTCCATCCCGCTGGAGGAGGTGTTCGTCATCACGGCGACGCCGATCCCGTCGTCTGGCAGCAGCATGCACTGGGTCAGGAACCCGTCGATGCCGCCGTTGTGCCAGACGAGCCGGCGGTGAGGTGTTCGTCATCACGGCGACGCCGATCCCGTCGTCTGGCAGCAGCATGCACTGGGTCAGGAACCCGTCGATGCCGCCGTTGTGCCAGACGAGCCGGCGGTCCCGGTAGCGGCCGATCACCCAGCCCAGCCCGTAGGCGTAATGGGTGAGCCCGGGAAGGTCCGGGAGGTTCGCCAGCATGTGCGGCGCGTGCTGCCTCTCCAGCGTGGCCGGCGATATCACGGGCTTGCCGTCCAGTTCCCCGCCGGCCAGCTGAGCCAGGAGCCACCGGGCCATGTCAGCGGCGCTGGAGTTGATCGCGCCGGCGGGCGCCGTCGCCGGCAGCGGCCGCTGCGGCACGGGCACGATGACGCCGTCCCGGCGCGTGTACGCGGCGGCGTGGTCGTCGTCCGCGAGCATCTCATCCACCGACAGGTTCGTGCGGCGCATCCCCAGCGGCCCAAGCAGCCTGCCGCGCACGAAGTCCTCCCACGGGACGCCAGCGAGGGCCTCCACCACGTGCCCGGCGACCAGGTACCCGAGGTTGCAGTACTGGAACTCCTGGCGCAGGTCCCTGCTCAGCGGCAGGAACCGCAAGGACCGGACGATCTCGGCGCGAGACCTGCCGGGTTGTCCGACCCAGGTCAGGTCGTGCCCGGGCAGCCCGGACCGGTGCGACAGCAGGTCCACGATCGTCAGGCGGTCGCTCGCGATGGGATCGTGCAGCCGGACGCCGGGCACGTAATCCCGCAGCGGCCGGTCCCATTCCAGCAGTCCCTCATCGACGAGGGCGCCAACGGTCGTCGCGGTGAACGCCTTGGTCGTGGACCCGATGGCGAACAGCGTCTCCTGGGTGACCGGCAGGCCCGCCTCCCGGTCCCGCAGCCCCCACCCGCCGGCCAGCTCAACCCGCCCGCCCCGGACGGCGGCAACCGCGCACCCGGGAACCTCCCACGCGGCAAGCTGCTCAACAACAAACCGCTCAACGCTCTCCATGCCAGCTCCTTTCCATTTCGAGTACGTATACGACCCCGGGCACTCGGTCGGCCGCGCAGGCGGTATCGCCCGCGCGGCCGGCCGTGCGGTGCTCAGGCGGCCGAGCGGATCAGCGTGGCGTTCGTCGGCTCGACAGGGACCAGCCGGTTGATCAGCACAACGCCGGTGCGGCCCGTGCTCGGGCGCGTGATCAGCGAGGCCGACGAACCCGGCCCGCCCCCGTTGTGGCCGGCGGCATCCATCGGGCGCCGCAGCAGCCAGCCGAGCCCGATCTCCGCGGCTGAGTCATACTGCGTGGCCTGCGGGCGCAGCGCCTGCTCGGCGAGTTCCCCGGGCAGCAGCGTCCGCCAGCCGGATCCGAAGCGAACCAGGTCCGGCCCGGTCGACCACAGCCCGCCCGCGCTCTGGAGCGCGAACATCGGCAGCGGCTCGGGCGCGAACGAGCCGTCCTGCGCGAGCCGGTAGCCGCGCGCCGCGTCCGGCGAGACCGGGGCCTGCGTCGGGAACCACGAGTCGGCCATGCCGAGCGGTTCGAGGACGAGCCGGGTCGCCGCCTGTGCGAACGAGGTTCCGGTGAGGTCGGTGATGAGCTGCCCGAGCACCGCGTAGCCGCCGTGGCTGTAAGCGAACTCACCGCGCGGGCCTGAGCAGCCGGCAACCGGCCCGAGCACCTCGGCGACGTCCGCCACCGCCTCGGCCCACACCGACGGCGGGCTGTCGACGCCGCCGGTGTGTGAGAGCAGCTCCCGCACGGTGACGGCGTCATCGGCCAGCCTGAGCGAACGCAGGTGCCTGTTGACCGGGTCGTCGAGCGCGACGGCGCCCTCCGCGATCAGGCACAGCACGGCCGCGGACGTGACGAGCGTGGTGATCCCATGGGCCGGGAAACGGTGGCCGGGTCCCAGCGGCGCGTTCCCCTCGAGGTCGGCCCAGCCGCGTGAGCACGCCCACACCTCACCGGTGGGCCCGCTGTCCCAGTCACCCGCCACCGTCAGCCCGACCAGGCCGAGCTCCGCATAGGAGTCCTCGACGATGCCGGGCACCTGCTCGGGCACCGGCCCGAAGCTCGCCGTAGCCGGCCGCGCGACCCGCGTGTCGGTGGCGGGGGCGCCGCCCGGGAAGACACGCAGGCTGGTGAGCCGGTGCGGGGCCTCCGGCTCGGCGGCGGCCTCTACCAGCAGATCCGCGACCTTCGCGCGCAGATGAAGGGAGCCGGCGTCGATGAGAACCAGGTCCTCGCGCAGCTTAGGCGCTACGCCCCCCAGGATCGCGGCCATCGTCTTGGGCGGCACGAGGGTCAGGAGGTGTTCGGTGACGTGTTCGCTCAGCTCGTCGCGGGAGGGTGCGGTCCATCCCGGCGCGTCGGCCTCGCCGTAGCGGCCGAAGACCCAGCGCACCTGCGCGAGCGCATGGCCATGTTCGGCCTCGGCGGCGGCGATGTGCTCCTTGAGCACGGCCCAGCTGCTCATCCCGTGCTCACGGGCGACGGCCAGCTGGGCGTCGTGAAGGGTGGTGAACTCTCCTGCGGCCAGCCGCCGCTTCGCCTCGAGCTTGAGGTGACGCAGGCTCGGACGGTCCGGGAGGTCACGGAAGTCGTCGTGGGCAGCAGCCCTTGACTGATCGGGCACGGCAGTCCTTCCTCGGCGCCCGCGGGTCCGCGTTCATCGGGCTGGAAAGACATACCTACACGTGTAATCGCTCGAAACCGGTGAGCTTGAAGCTCTGCCCGCAGACCCAGGTGCGGCCGACACCGCCACCGGCAAGCCTACCCGGCAACCCCGCCCAGGCACGACCCGAATTCACCCCAAGGCGATCACCGCGCCCACCACAAGGTCCCGCCCAGCCGGGTTAAACACGATCCCGCGGTGAACCGACCACGCATTTCCCGGACGCGGGGACGCCCAGCCCGCTTGCCGCGGTACTGCGCAGGCACTCGCCGGCCTACACCGCCGAAGACATGACCGATGACGCGGTCGCGGTCCTGGATGCCCTCGGCTGGGACTCGGCGCACCTGTTCGGCCACTCCATGGGCGGGCAGGTGGCCCAGCGTACGGCTCTGCGCCACCGGGGGCGGGTGCGCAGCATCACCTCCTCAGCCTCGCTGCCGGGCGACGTCGGTAGTCGAACTCCAGCAGCAGGGCCTGATCCGGCACCTCGGCGTGAGCAACGCGACGGCGGAACAGGTCGCCGAGGCACAGGCGATCGCGCCGATCGTGTGCGTGCAGAATATGTACAACCTCGCCTACCGCCAAGACGACGAGCTGATCGACGAGCTCGCCGAACAGGGCATCGCCTACGTGCCCTTCTTCCCGCTCGGCGGCTTCAGCCCACTGCAGTCCTCGGCGCTCTCGACCGTAGCCGCCCGGTTGGATGCGACGCCGATGTCGGTCGCCCTAGCCTGGTTGCTGCAGCGGTCGCCGAATATCCTGCTAATTCCCGGCACCTCGTCGGCGGCGCACCTGCGCGAGAACGTCGCCGGCGCGGGACTCTCGCTCTCCGACGAGGAGCTCGCCGAGCTAGACAAGATCGGCCACTAGCGGGGTATCCGCCGGCCCACTCCTCGTGACAGGCGTGCCCGACACCCCACGGCGTCCCGACGAGTCCTGCGCAGCACCGTTGGCGCGAGTTGATCGGTTCTCGATGGAGCCGACACTTGGCCCGACCCTTGACTAGTGCAGTCAAGTGGAAGGTGAAGGCCGGGTAGCCCCCCGGCCCCCCGGAGCTGGTAGCGGACCCGCTCGGCCACCGCCCGCTCGGTCGCCTTCAGCCCGGTCAGCAGTTCCGCCAGGCCGTCGACAAGCTCGGCCAGCAGCGTGTCCAGCCCCAGCGGCCGGCCCTGCCGGCACCGAGATCCATATAGGAGAAATCCTTCGAGGTGGATCTGTCGTAGCTCGCTAGGACAACGGCCAGGTCGTGGAGGAGAATCTGTGGTACGACCTGGCCGGGCTCACGGACCAGGCCGGCCCTGGCCGCTGACTCCAGCCGGATCGGGCGCGAAGGCGTTGCTCACAGGGAGCTGAAACGCGGCATGGCTGGCTCAGGATCGGCTTCGTCGACTTGGGCGCCGTTGCGTATCGGGCTGTTCCGGACGCTGTGGATCGCGGCGCTGGTCAGCAACGTGGGCACCTGGATGCAGACCGTGGGCGCCCAGTGGCTGCTGGTCCATGACGCTCACGCGGCCATCCTCGTCTCGCTCGTGCAGACCGCTGACACGCTGCCCGCTGTCCTGTTCGCGCTGGTGGCCGGCGTGCTTGCGGACATTTTCGACCGGGTCAAGCTGCTCGTCGCGGTTCTGGCCGGGATGACCGCGGCCGGCGCGGCGCTCACCGCGCTGACCGCCGCGGACCGGATGCCGCCGGCGCTGCTGCTCATGTTTACCTTCGTGCTGGGCACCGGCGCCATCCTGGTCACGCCCGCCTACCAGTCGCTGGTGCCCGACATGGTCCCGCGCCCGCAGGTGCCTGCCGCCTCGGCGCTCGGCTCGATCAGCATCAACCTGGCCCGCGCCATCGGCCCGGCGATCGCCGGGCTGCTGGTCGCCCGGATCGGGGTTGCCGCCGTGTTCGCGCTGAACACGGCGACGTTCCTGCTTTACGCGATCGTGGTGGCGTGCCATCCCCAGCTGGGCGGGACTCCGCAGTCTCCCGAGCGATTCATCCCGGGGCTGCGGGCCGGCGGCCGGTACGTGCGCCATGCACCCGTCGTGCGGCGCATCCTGCTGCGCGCGGCCCTGTTCCTGGTACCGGGCAGTTCGCTGTGGGCACTGCTCCCCTTGATCGCAACCAGTCGGCTCGGACTGGGGTCGGGGGGCTACGGCGTGCTGCTCGGCGCCCTGGGAGTCGGCGCCATCGGCGGCGCGTTCATCCTGCCGCAGATCCGGGCCAGGCTCTCCGCCGACGCCCTGGTGGCCGCCGCGAGCCTGACCTACGCGGCAGCACTGGCCGCGGTGGCGCTGTCGCGCAGCCTCGCGCTCACCATCGTGGTGCTGCTGCCGGCCGGTATTGCCTGGATAGCCTTCCTGTCCAACGTCAACGCCGCGCTGCAGCTCTTCCTGCCCAGGTGGGTACGCGCCCGCGGCCTGTCGGCCTATCAGATGGTCCTGTTCGGTGCCCAGGCAGCCGGGGCCGCGATCTGGGGAGTCGTCGCCGGGGCTGCCGGGTTGGTGCCCGCCTTCCTGATCTCCGCCGCCGTCATGGCCGCCGGCGCGGCCACGATCTGGTTCTGGCCGTTCTACCAGATCGCAGACATGGACCGGAGCCTGGTCCGCTGGCCCGAGCCGCAGCTGCTCATCAGCGCTGACCGCGGCAGCGGACTGGTCCTGGTGCGGACCACCTACACCATCGCGGCCGAAAAGGAGCAGCAGTTCCTGCAGGCCATGGCCCGCCTGCGCCAGTCGCGGCTGCGGACCGGGGCCACCGGCTGGGGCCTCTACCAGGACGGCCAGAACCCGCGTCTGTTCATCGAGCTGTTCGGCGTCCCGAGCTGGGAAGAGCACCTAAGGCAGCACCGGGAGCGGCAAACCGGCACCGACCTCCAGTACCACGACGACGCCGCGGCCCTATCGGACCCGCCGCCGCAAACCGACCACTACCTGGCTGCCGACGTCCACCAGTAGCCAGAGCCCAGGTCATCACCCGACCCGGGGTGGCCGGGTTGCCGGTTACGGCCAGGGGTAGCGTGATCGAGGGCGGACGAGACCCGTTGCCGCCCACGCGCTACGATCGCTGAGGCACCAGCCGGCACCTCCCGGGGCAGCCTCTCGCGTGCTCGTCTGGGAGGTGCGTCCAGCTCAGCCGCGGTGCTGCCGCGCGGGGCTGTCATAACTGCGCGGAGGGAGGCTCAGATGGCTACGGATAGCCGTGGCGAGGATGTGCGGGTGGCGGTGCTGGGGACCGGCATCATGGGCTCGGCGATGGCCCGCAATCTGGTTTCCGCCGGGCTGCGCACCACGGTCTGGGATCGGTCGCCCACGGCGACCTCGCCGCTGTCCGATGCCGGAGCGCTGGTGACAGCGTCGCCGGCGGAGGCGGCCCGGGATGCGCACGTCGTGATCACGATGCTGCCGACCGCCGACGTGGTTAACTCGGTGATCTTCGCTGGCGGCGTCGTGGAGGCGCTGGCTGAGGGCGCGGTATGGGCGCAAATGGGCACCATCGGCCTTGCGGCAACGACCGGGATCGGCAGCCGGCTCGGTCAGCTGCGGCCCGATGTCCTGTTCGTGGACGCCCCGGTATCGGGCAGCAAGGGCCCCGCTGAGGCCGGCCAGCTGCTCATCCTGGCGTCCGGCCCGCCTGCAGCGGCCGCGGCCGTGCGCCCGGTGTTTTCGGCGATCGGCCGCAAGACCGTGTGGCTGGGCGAGGCCGGCCAGGGCAGCCGGATGAAGCTGGTCGTCAACGCCTACATGTCCATCTTGATCGAGGGCGTGGCTGAGGCCCTGGAACTGGCTGGCCTGCTGGGCATCGATGCCTCTGAGCTGGCCGAGGCCATCGAGGGCGGCCCGCTGGACGCACCGATCGCGGACGCCAAGCTGCACAAAATGGAGCGAGGCGATTTCGCACCCGAGTTCCCGCTGGAGTGGGCGCTCAAGGACGTGGACCTGGCGATCGCGGCCGCCGGCGATGACGAGCTGCCGCTCCTGGCCGCGCTGTCCCGCCAGTGGCGCGCAGCCGTTGACGCCGGCCACGGCCGGGAAGACATCAGCGCCGCCCGCCTGGCGCTCGGCGGCCACCAG
>Ga0208565_1001621_pt1 | contig 12937 bp, 15 predicted proteins | sample Sb_taG_7_FD_187706 | JGI IMG/M metagenome (GOLD analysis project Ga0208565, IMG submission 187706) | Peat soil microbial communities from Weissenstadt, Germany - Sb_50d_2_FS metaG (SPAdes) (version 2) | ecosystem: Environmental > Terrestrial > Soil > Wetlands > Peat | place: Germany...
AGACCCAGCATGCACCTTCCGCCCAGCCCCATCCAGCGAACCCACGGCAAACCACGCGCAGACCCCGGCCCGCCCCCAATTTCATCCCGGGCATCGCGCCACGAAGTGGCCCATCTTTTCCTTGGTTACTCAGTTGCTCGCGACGCGTGATCTACGCCGCGAGCACCCGGTGATAAGAGCGATCATCTACTACAACTCCACGCGGGATACAGGCTTGAATCGCGATGATGGATCCAAGAACCAGACTTCAGCCACGCGAGATTGGCAGACCATGACTGCTGCGGACGTACCGCCTTACCACGCACTCCTAGAGCCCGCGCTTCAGGCGGTGTTCTCCTTGGGCGGATCAGCATCGATCAGCGAGATCGTCGAGACCGTCATCAAACGCGAGGGATTCAGCAATGCCCAGCAGGCCGTGCTGCACCACGATGGACCAGGCACCGAGATCGGATACCGGCTGGCTTGGGCGCGTACCTACCTCAAGGGCATGGGCCTGCTGACCAACAGCTCTCGGGGCGTGTGGTCGCTGACCGAGGAGGGCACCTCTCTGCTGACTGATCCGTCTATCACCGATACTGACCGCAGCGAGCGCATCCTTGAACTTCGGGCGCACTACCTGAACGAACTGCGCGAGGTCCGCAAGAGCAGCCCTACGCAAGATGACGGCCGGTCTGATGACGAGCCGGCAGAAGAACCCACCTGGAAAGAGCAGCTGCTCGAACAGCTCATGACCATCGCCCCCGATGCCTTTGAACGACTCGCCAAGCGCCTCCTCCGCGAGGCGGACTTCGACAGTGTGAACGTAACCGGTAAAAGTGGTGATGGCGGGATAGACGGCCTGGGCGTCTACCGACTTGGGCTTGTCAGCTTTCCGGTCTTCTTCCAGTGCAAGCGCTATCGTGGCAGTGTAAGCCCTAGCGCTGTCCGCGACTTCCGCGGTGCTATGGCCGGTCGTGGCGATAAGGGTCTGCTCATCACCACAGGTACGTTTACCGCTGACGCCAAGAAGGAAGCCACTCGGGACGGCGCCCCGCCTATCGATCTTATTGACGGCGACCGATTGTGCGAACTTCTACAGAAATACGACCTTGGGGTACAGACAAAGACGAGAACAGTGGAGGACGTCACAATTGATAACGCCTTCTTCTCAGAGATATAGCAGCTCATCCGCGACCCGCTGCTTAGAAGGTCGTTCAGGCAGGGGGTCAACCTGGGCATGCCCAGATCGGAGGTCGTTGAGAGTCTCCGTGGATGACCGTCAGTGACCGCAGTTTCTCACTCGTTCTGGCACGAATATGGCACGCTTCCGGTGGTGAACATCTGATCCGTCGTGATCTACTGCCATATCGATGTTATCGAACCTGCCCACGCTGACCCGCAACTGTGATAAATGCATTCGCCGCGTCCAGGGAACGGCCAGATCGCTTTGCTCGGTCACTCTCGTCTTCTGATTCGTTCATATCGATCGTCGCAGTCATGGCATCATGTGCTAGACGTAGGAGTTCTGCATCTTCCATCAGAAGCTGAACTCGCAGCAATGCAGCACGGGCTGCAATGCGCTTTCGAAGTACCTCCGCACCCGCTTCCTTATGCTCGGTCGTATCTCTTCCAAAGCGCTCGATGATGTGCCATCGCGTATTTTGCTCACCGCGGTACTCCGCTATTGATTGGCCGAACATGATGCACGCCTCAAGCCGTTCTTGGCGTAGCCTTTCCGACTTGGCTGCGCTTTCGGCTCTGACGGTATTCTTATGCTGAAGCAATCCGTTGACGAGAGCTCCTCCGAGGGTTCCGAGGACAGCGATGACAGCGACAAGGGCAGCCTGCATAGCACAAGTCGATCACCCCTACCCCAGCGTGAGCAACTTGCCTTGTGCTGGCTTCTGTCTGCATCTGTTTACATCGATGGGTACCGCATGGAGCAGCGTAGATTCGCCGCGCGTGTTCGGGCCTGGCCTCTGGCCTGGCCCTCGCCGTCAGGCCCGCTGGGCTGGCAGAGGCTCCGGCGCTCAAGGGCGGGTCCTGAAGATCGTTTCTGCGAAGCGGTTTTAGAAACGATCTTCGGGTGCCCTTGAGCGCCGGAGGGGCCAGCCCGGATAATGCGCGGCGTTCCGGCCCGCTTGCTGACACGTTCTCCCGGCGACAGGCGTACTCGGCGCGACGGGCGACGGCCTGGCCATGGTGCTGGGGGCGCGGCAGCAGGATACGGCGGGGACCGCTGGCGGCCGGTCACTGGGACGCCGTGCGCGGGCCGCCGCCGCGCCGTAGGACCCGCGTCCGAAGGACGCGGCGAAGCGGCCCGCCCCGCAACGGCGAGTCTCCCGGGTGGACCTCGGCCGCCTACGGCGGGTCACCCTGGCCGCTCATTCCCTCGACTGCTCCCGCCCGTCCTCGCTGTTCACGGCCTGGGCCGTGAGGCCCGGCGCGCCGAAGGTGCGCCCTTGAAGCCGTAGAGAAATTTGTCACAGTCTTTCCGGGCGCACAGGGTAGGCGTTAGCGTCGTGGCCGTGACTGGTGCGATGGGTGGCGAGCCTGGGCGGTGGCGGACGTTCGGGGAGCGGGAGATTTATCGGAGCCCGTATACCTGGCTGGGCCAGGTCGATGTGGAACTGCCGGGCGGGGAGCGGTTCTGGCATGACATGATCCGGCTGCACCGGGGGGCGGCGATGGTGCTGGTGGATGAGGTGGATCGGGTGCTGATGCTGTGGCGGCACCGGTTTGTGCAGGACCGGTGGGGGTGGGAGCTTCCGGGTGGCCTGGTTGATGAGGACGAGGAACCGGCCGAGGCGGCCAGGCGCGAGCTGGAGGAGGAGACCGGGTATCGCGCCGGGCGGGTGGAGCAGCTGATCGCGTTTCAGCCGCGGGCGGGGGCGATTGATGGCGAGCTTTTCGCGTTCGTGGGGCGGGATCCGGAGCAGATCGGGGAGCCGACCGAGGTTAACGAGGTTGCGCGGATGGAGTGGGTTCCGCTCGTGTCGATTCCCGGAATGATCACGGCTGGGGAAATCTGGAATGCCGGGTCGCTGGTGGCATTGCTGCGGTTCCTGATGGACGGCGGCTAGCGGTGCGTGAGGACCAGGTGCTCGGCTTCGTCTAGGGCCAAGTGCCACGGGTAGGTGTCGATGAGGTTCACGCCGGTGCGGGGCGGGTGGGGCTGGAAGCCGCCGGGGCCGAGCAGGATGCGGATTCCTTCGGCGCGGAGGGCTTCGACGCTGCGGCGGAACGGCGCGCGGCTGGCCAGCGCGGTATTGACGAAGGGCAGGACCACGACCGGAACCTCCAGGCCGGTGGTCTCGGCGAGCACGCCCAGGGCGTAGGTGTCGCTGATGCCCAGGGCCCATTTGTTGATCGTGTTGTAGGTGGCCGGGGCGACGATGATCGCATCGGGAATCTGGGAGCGGGGCGCGCCGGGCTTGCTGTACTGGCTGCGGACGAGGCTGCCAGTTTGTTTCTCGATGGCGGCCTGGTCGAAGAAATCGAGGGCGGCGGGGGTGGCGATGACCTGGACCCGCCAGCCGCGTTCCTGGGCGAGACCGACGAAGGTGCCGATGGCAACGGCGGGACCCGCGCCGCACACGATGACTGACAGGACGCGCGGGCGGGCGTCCTGGGTCACCGGGTGATCCCGATCTGGCTGGCGAACTGCTCGGCGTCGCGCCGGATGCTGGGCGGGGCCGAGGTGATCAGGTCGCGGACGAGGCGGTGGACGGACGGGCGGCCGGTGACTTCCTCGGGGGCGGTTTCCTGGGCGGCGCGCAGGGCGATGTAGGCCTTCTCGTGGCGGCCCCACTGCAGGAACGCGCGGGCGGTGTCGATGAGCAGGCTGGCTTTCCGTTCGGTCACGGTGATGGCGTGCAGGTCGATGCCGCGGGCCACGTCGACGGCGGTGCCCGCGTCGCCGAGGGTGACGGCGACGTTGACCCGGTGCTGCCTGGCGTTGACCGGGCCGAAGGCGGTCCAGCGCAGGTTGCCGTCAATGCCGAGCCGCCGGGCGGCGGCGTCGGCCTCGGCGAGCAGGTCGTAGGCGGTATCGCGCTGGTCGCGCTGGGCGGCGGCGACTGCACCGCGGAGCAGGAGCGACCCGTAGACCGACAGGGATCCGGGGGTGTGGGCGGCGATGTCGTGGTCGAGCCGTTGAGCCTGGCTGCTGGCGGTGGTGATGGCCGCCGCGAGGTGGCCGCCGTCCATGAGGGTGTGGGTGATGATCCGGGCGCTGGCGCCGACTGTGACCGGGTCCTGGCTGGCCAGGGCGGCGCGCATGCTGCGGTCGGCAGCCACGGCGGCCAGGCCGCGGTCATCGAGTTTGAGCAGCAGCCCGGCCGCGACGTGATGAACGTCGGCGGATAGCGCGAACGCGCGGAGCTGTTCGTCTCCGTCCAGCAACTGGCAGGCGGCGCCCAGGCGGCCGAGCAGGCCGGAAAGGAGCGGGATCAGGTCGGTGTAGCGGCAGGCCTGGTACTGCCGCCGGGCGTCATCTGCTGCGCGGGCCAGGGCTCTGATATCGGGTGGGGCTTGAAGCGCTGCCGCGTCTGGTGCGTGCCCGGTGAGCACGGGCGCGAGGGCCTCGGCGTCGGCTGGCGGCCTGGTTCGCGGGATGCCGTCGAGTATCGCGCTGGCCATCGTTGCGCCGGTGAGCCCGACGAAGGTACGGCGTCGCACTGGATCGTCCTCCTGCCTGTCCCCTTCATCGAGGGTAAACAGGCCCGAGGCGGATGGCACCTGCGGCGCGGAGGTATCCCCCGGCGGGATGGCCCGGGGGGATCCGGGTCGGTGCGGGGCCAGGCCGAGGCTGATCCGGGCGGGGTCGGGCAGGCCGAGGCCGTTGGCGATGCGCTCGAACACCTCAAGCTTCTCGACCTGCTGGATGCCGCGGATGATGTCGCTGACCTTGCCTTGCGGCAGCACGCAGGCGATGCCGATCTGGGTCTGGCTGGCTCCGGAGTACTGCTGCACGAGGGCGAAGAACCGCCCGATGTCCCGGTTGCGCAGGGCCGCGATGACCTCGGGTCGCTCCCAGAGCGAGGCCGGGATCTGGATCAGGTCGTCGGCGCGGCCGGGCATGCCGTTGCTCGTTCCTCCGTCCGCGGTTCCCGTGCGTGGGTACGGCGTGACTGATTGCGAGCTTATATCCCGCCTCGGTATACCGCGCGGATATGGGCGCGGCGGCGCGTATCCGTAACCGTATGGTCATGGGAACTACAGGCGGAGCCGCAAGGGTTGCCTGTCCGTCGTGTCGCGGGCAGGGGTGGAAATTCCGCCGCTCGCGGCGGGCATTGGTGATCGGGACCTTGATCCGTGTCGCTGCTGAGGCTGTCAGGCAGTCATGCCTGGACTGCGGCGGCTCCGGGCAAGTCCGGGAGCTGGCATAGCCGATGGAGTCTGGCAGCAACTACCCGGAGGCCGCATGGCTTGCGATGGCTGAGCGGTCAGCGTTGCGTGCACGACCGGGTGCTCCGCCGTGGATGCGGGCGGAGCTGGTCCGGTTGCGGACGGCGTTCCCGGAGTTCTCGTTCGGCATCTGCCCGGGCTGGCGGGGGCTGATGTTCGAGGCCTGGCGCGAGCCGAGCTCGGGCGGTTTGTGCGCCGTGATCACCCAGGATGCCGGTGAGCTATGGCATGAGCTGGAGAAATGCCAGCGAGCAGGTTGATCACCCTCACTAGAGCCGGGCGCGCACTCTGCCCGGCCCGATATCGGGAGCACGTTATGACTGTCGAAGATCCCCGGCGCATGCGGATCGCTGGCCAGGTAGCCGCTCAGGTGGCGGGTGCCGGGTGGGACGCTGCGTCGTACCGGTGCCCTTGCGGGTTCGCCGGTGATGACGCCAGTGAATTCGACCGCCACCTGGATGCCGTCGATGACGCCGGGCTGGAGCATTTCGAGGTGCTGGACGGCTGGACCCTGGAGCAGGTGAGGCGGTGGCAGGCCGCTGCCATCACGCCGGATGTGCGCATGACCGCGCGTGCCGCTGGGGGCTTTAGAGACGGGGCCTGGCGTGGCAGCAGAGCATGAAGAACGCCGTGGGCTGCGGGAGGTCGCAGGAGCCGCCGTGCCGGGCGCTGCCCGCGCTTGCCCTGTCGTTACCGCCGGGTCGGGCTATTTTGATGGGGAGGGCAGGCCGTATGTGGTGCGGATGGAGTCGCCGCTGTCGGCCGGGGAGATGGTGACCGCACTGTATGGCGAGCATGAGCGTCCGGCGCCAGCGGACCTGGAGACCGATGGTGATGTGTGGGGGCAGATCGCGATGGTGGTCGTCCAGGATGGCCTGCATGAAGTCTGGGAGCTGGCTGACGTGATCGGCGCGCAGGAGCCGTGTCATGCGCTGGCTGCCCCCGGGTGGCTGGCCTTGTGCCGGAAGCGGGCGGCCGAGGTGGCTGCGGGGAAGCCTGGCGCTCCTCTGGCTTGGGTCCGGCCGGGGTCTGACCAGGGAAGGCGTCCAGGTGGCGGCTTTGGCCAAAGGGGGTGACAGCTAGGCAGTCGGGCAGTAGGGTGCTTGGGTAGACAAGTTACTTGAGTAAGGCACATGTCATGCCCTATGAGTACACTCCGCCCAAGTACGCCCAGGTGATCGACGAGCTGCGGCGGCGGATCGAGTCCGGGGAGTACCCGCCGGGGTCGCTGCTGCCCAGTGAGCATCAGCTGAGCGATGAGTTCCAGATCGCCCGGCCGACTGTGGTGCGGGCGCTGCGGGTGCTGCGGCAGGACGGGTGGATCGAGACCCAGCAGGGCAAGGGCAGCTTCGTCCGGGGCCGCCCGGCGCTCGCCGGGCTGGAATCACCGCGGACCGGCGAAGAAGCCCTGAACCGCGACGAGTCCCGGGAGCCGGGCGAGGTGATCGAGGCGGGCATCACTCCCCCGCCGCCCCGGGTGGCCGCGCTGCTGGGCGCCGCGGGGAAGGGCGGGGTGCTAGCGCGGCGGGTGCTGGTCCGCCAGGACGGCGAGGCCTCGGAGCTGGTCACCTGGTGGGTGCCCGCGGCGCTGGCCGAAGGCACCGACCTCGGTAAGAGCGAGCTGTTGCAGGGCGGGGTCCGGGGGCACCTGTCCCGGCGCAAGGGCGCCCGGGTGGATCACGTGCTGGAGCAGGTCACCGCCCGGCATCCCAGCAGCGGCGAAGCGAAGCTGCTGGGCGTGGGCAAGTCGGCGGCGATGCTGGTCATGTACGTGGCCGCTCGGGATGCCTCGGGCGGCCCGGTGCTGGTCCTGGAGGTCGTGATGCCCGGTGACCGGCACGAGCTCGAGGACGCCTACCAGGTCGGCTGAGAACAGTCCAAGATTCCCTAGCCTGACCGCTTGACTAAGCAAGTGATATCGTCGTACCTTGAAAGGACTTGCTTAGTCAACTGGCCAAGCAAGCCGGTATCTACAAGGAGTTGCCAATGGCTCTTCAAGGTCCGATCCCGGTGGAGTTCGGCGTGGTGTTCCCCTCCGGCGCGTACGCGGCTGGCGCGTTCGAGCCGGTACGGAACTTCGACGCCTCCACCGGGGAGAAATTCGTCCAATCCAACGACAAGACCACCGGGCAGCCGCTGTGGGTGATCGAGGTCATCGACCCCGACCCCCAGGCACGCACGCGGGCGGTCAAGGTCAAGATCGCCGCCCAGGCCCAGCCGGTCATCCCGGCCGGGCCGCCCGGGTCGCCGTTCGTGCCGGTGGAGTTCACCGGGATGACGGTCACGCCGTACGTCAACCAGGCGGGGCGGCTGGCCTACTCGGTCAAGGCAACCGGCATCCGGGCGCCCGGCCGCGGCCGTCCCGGCGGAGAGGTCAGGGAGGTGGCGGCATGAAAAGCGGCGGCGGGTCGTCCGCGCACGTCGGCATGTACGTCGGCGAGGACTGGTGGACGTTCCTGAGCACGTACGACGACCACACGCCGATCCTGGACGTCACGTGCGGGTCGGCCACGGTGTCGCTGTCCGTCGCCGACCGCAAGACCGGCACGGCGGCGGTGGAGTTCGCCCGGGACCTGGCCGGCAAGGCGGCCAGATTCGCCGCCGAGGTCGAGCGGCTGCACGCCCAGGAACACGACGGCGACAGCGAGGCCTGCACGGCCTGCCAGAGCCGCAGGGATGGTGAGGCGGCCTGATGGTGACCGCGGGCGGGGCGGCAGGAACGGGAATTCCTGCCGCCCCGGGTGTCTCCCCCAGCTGGCGCATGCGGAGAGGAGCTGAGTCTAATGCCGCGCGGCCGTAACCGGGTGACGGGCGAGCAGCTCGCCCAGGTCGACAACCGCGACTCGTTCGCCGTCCCGGTGTGGCGGTCCCCCGTGTATCGCACCCCCGAGCCGGTGATCATGGTCGTCCAGCTCGTGCGCCTGATCTGGCGGGTGCTCCTGTTCGCGTTCACCCATCCCGGGGCCGACGCGGTAGCCGCGCTAGTCGTAGTCACCTGGCTGGGCCTGAACTGGCCCGGCGTGGCAGGCCTGGCCGCGGTGACCATCACTGGCCTGGCCGGGCTGCGGATCATCCACCCAACCTGGTTCGCGCGGTTCGTGGCGGTGCCGGTGCGGGACTGGTGGCGGTGGTGGTTCTACCGGCGCCGGTGGAAGGCCGCGATGACCCTAGCCGGGCTCGCGCCGGACTACCGGGGCCAGCCGATACTTCCGGTCCTGGATCGAGTGCACAAGGCCGGGGCGGTCGACCTGGTGCGGGTCGGCCTGGTGACCGGACAGGCTCCCGCCGACTTCGCCGACAAGTCCGGGAACCTGGCGCATGCGTTCGGCGCGCGGCTGTGCCGAGTCCGCGACCTGGCTCCAGGCGTGCTGGAGCTGGAGCTGGTCCGCGCGGACACTCTCGCCGACCCGATCCCGGCGCTGCCGATTGCCAGTGTCGTGGACCTGGCGGGGCTGCCGGTCGGCCGGTGCGAGGACGGATCATCCTGGCGTCTGCGGCTGGTCTCCACGCATGTCCTGATCGCGGGAGCCACCGGGTCGGGGAAGGGCTCGGTGATCTGGTCGCTGATCCGCGCGCTGATGCCCGCCATCGCGGCGGGATGGGTGCAGGTGTGGGCGCTGGATCCCAAGCGGATGGAGCTGTCCTTCGGCCGGGCGCTGTTCCACCGGTACGCCTGCCAGGCCAACGCCATGGTCGAGCTGCTGGAGGCCGCGGTCGCTGAGATGCACGACCGGGCGGAGCAGTTCGGCGGCCGGACCCGCACCTTCACCCCCTCCATCGAGTTCCCGTTCCTGATCCTATTCGTGGATGAGCTGGCGTTCCTGACCGCCTACCAGCCCGAACGCGACCTGCGCAAGCGCGCCGAGGCTGCTATCGCCACCCTGACCAGCCAGGGCCGGTCGGTCGGGGTATGCGTGGTTGGCGCCCTGCAGGACCCGCGCAAGGACGTGATCAGCCTGCGGAACCTGTTCTCCACCCGCATCGCCCTGCGGCTGGATGAGTCCGACCAGGTAGACATGGTGCTCGGCGACGGCGCCCGGGACCGCGGCGCGCTGGCCGACCAGATCTCCCCGCTCCCCTACACCGGCGCCGGAGTCGGCTACGTGCGGCTGGAGGCCTCCCCCGACCCGGTCCGGGTCCGCGGCGCGTACGTCACCGATGACGACATCTGCGCGATGGCTGCGGCCGTGGGATACCTGCCGGGCGGTGGCCTATGAGGGAGACCGCGTGGCGGACTGACGAGCCGTGCCCGGTATGCGGAACCGGGCTGGTCCTGGTCGATAACGGCCAGCCCACCTTGAGGGCCGAATGCCGCCTGTGCGGTTACGCCGGGCCCTTCGATGCCGACGACGCCTCGGATGGCTCCTGGTGACCGGGGCGGACCGGCGGGGGACGCGGGCGGAGCGGATGGCGATGCCGCTGGCCCGGAACGTGGTCAAGGACCTGGCCGCCGAGCACGGTGCGTGCCAGCGACCGGTGCAGCTGCGCCGCACCGAGATCGACACCGGCTACGTCGAGCAAGTCCTCATCCCCTGCGGGCACACCCTGGCCACGGTCTGCCCGCCCTGCGCCGAACGCGCCCGCATCCTGCGCGCCACCCAATGCCGCGAAGGCTGGCACCTCGACCACGAACCGGTCATCGACCCGGACCCGGCCACCGGGCAGCAGAGGGCCCTGGCCACCGACCGCGCCGAGGTGCAAGCCGACCGGGACGCGCTGGCCAATGAGGGTCTCGATACGGCCGAGCTGGACGAGCGGATCAGCGAGCTGGACCAGAAGATCACCGACGCGGGGATGCGCGGCAACGTGCTCCCGAACCGGTCGCGCCGCCACCGGTCGACCAGGCGTAGGCAGGACGCCGCGCCGCTTCCCCGCCGACCGGTCAGCAACCGGACCGTCGGCAAGACCTATACCGCGCCAGACGGGAAGACGTTCCGCCCGTCGATGTTCGTGACGCTGACCTGCCCGTCCTACGGCCGGGTCTGCGAGGACGGAGCACCCGCCGACCCGGACACCTACGATTATCGCCGGGCCGCCCGGGACGCGCTGCACTTCGCCGCGCTGTTCGACCGGTTCGTCCAGAACCTGCGCCGCCTGGTCGGCTATGACCTGCAGTACTTCGCCGCCATCGAACCCCAGCGGCGGCTTGCCCCGCACGTGCACATCGCGATCCGCGGCACCATCTCCCGCACCGAGTTCCGCGAGGTCATCGCCGCGACCTACCACCAGGTCTGGTGGCCCTCCACCGAGACCGTCAAGTACGACAGCGGGCACCTACCGGTCTGGGATGAACACACCGGCACCTACCTCGACCCGGACACCGGCGAAGTGCTCCCCTCGTGGGACCAAGCCTTGGACGCAATCGGCGACGGGGACGAGCCGCTGCACGTGGCCCGGTTCGGCCAGCGGTTCGACGCCCAAGGCGTGCTCGCCGGGTCCAAGGACGCCAGGCGGTATATCGGCTATCTGACCAAGTACCTGACCAAGCACATCAGCGACTGCCACCGGGCCGCCACCGACGCCCAGGCCGCCCACGCCGCACGGCTCGCCGACGCCCTGCGCTACGAGCCGTGCTCCCCGACCTGCGCGAACTGGCTCCGCTACGGCATCCAGCCGAAGAACCCAAGGCCGGGCCTGCGGCCAGGGGCCTGCAAGGGCAAAGCCCACCGTCGCGAGCACCTCGGCTACGCCGGGCGCCGCGTGCTGGTCTCCCGCAAATGGTCCGGCAAGACCCTGGCCGACCACCGCGCCGACCGCAAGGCCTGGCTGACCGGGATGCTCGGACTTCCGGCAACCGACCCCACCCGCTACACCTGGGAACCGGTCAAACCCAGCGACCCGGACCACATGCCCAACGGCCAAAGGCTCCTGCACGTCGTCGCCGACCGCCAGAAATGGCACGCCGCGCTCACCAACGCCCGAGCTAGAGCCAACGGCGAGACCAGCCCGAATCTTTCGGCAGCCGGAACGGCGGCCTGATGGCGGCCCCGCGCGACGAGCTGCTGACCGTGGCTCAGGTACTCGCCGAACTTGGCGACGTATCGCCTCGGACCTTCTACCGGTGGCGCGAGACCGGCAAGGCGCCCAGCGCCGTCCGGCTTCCCAACGGCGAGCTGCGCATCTGGCGCAGCGATCTTCGCGCGTGGCTGGATCGACTCCGAGAGGACCCTGCCGCATGAAGTCCTACGACGTGAAGTTCTGGGCTATCCGGCCCGGCAAGGCCAAGACAAGACGCACCTACGAAATCCGCTGGAAGGTCAGCCGCACGCCGCATTCCAGCACGCTCGGCAACAAGGCCCAGGCCGATAACTTCCTGTCTGATCTGCGGCAGGCCGCGCGGAACGGCGAGGCATTCGACACCGATACCGGCCTGCCCGACTCGATGATCAGGGCAACTAGCCACGGGCGGTCGTGGCTTGAGTTCTGTCTCTCCTACGTCGACATGAAATGGCCAGCAGCCGCGCCGAAAACGCGGGACGGGTTGATCGATTCTCTGGCGACAATCATCCCGGCCGTCGTCGGCGAAGAGGCCCCGGACGGCATGGATCGCGGGACGCTACGTGGCGCCTTGCGGCATTTCGCGCTGGCCCCCGCTTCGCGTGAGCTGGATTGCCCGCCAGCAGCCGCAACGGCGCTGCGGTGGCTGGAGAAGGCCTCACTTCCGGTCAGCGAGGTCGGCAAGCCCCAGCATGCTCGTGCCGTCCTCGACGCAATCTCCGTTACACAGGATGGCCGGGCCGCCAGTGCGACGACGATCGCGCGTAAGCGATCCGTCTTCGCCAATGTGATCCGGTACGCCGTCGAGTTGGAAGAGTTGCCATCGAACCCGCTCGATCGGCTGAGCTGGAAGCCCCCGAAGGTCTCCGAGGTCGTGGACCGGCGGGTTGTGGTCAACCCGCGCCAAGCCCGCGAACTGCTTACCGCCGTGAGCTACGTAGGTCAGCAACGACGCGGCCCGCATGCGAGAGGTCAGCGGCTCATGACTCTGTACGCATGCATGTACTTCGCCGCACTACGACCCGGCGAGGCAGTCGCGCTGCGACGGCAGGACTGCTACCTGCCCGCCACCGGCTGGGGCCGTCTCACCCTGGAGAAGTCCCGGCCCGAGGTCAACCGGCGCTGGACCGACACGGCGTCAGCCCACGACGAGCGCGGACTCAAGCACCGTCCGGCGAGCGAGACACGGCGAGTGCCCATCCCGCCCGAGCTGGTCGCCATCTTGCGCCAGCACATCGACACCTTCGGCATCGCCGCCGACGGCCGGATCTTCAGCAGCGACCGCGGACACCCCGTCGCCTCCACCGCCATCAGCGACGTCTGGGCCGCGGCCCGGAACCTTGCCCTGACACCCGCGCAGGCCGCCTCAAGCCTGGCCGGACGCCCCTACGACCTGCGCCACGCGGCTGTATCGCTGTGGCTAAGCCGAAGTTACGGCCAATTCGGTAGGCTATTTTAGGTCTGACCTGGGCTTTTACAGGGTTGGCCGGGCAGTGTTCTGGCTACGTCAAGGTCAGCGGGATGGTGGTGCCGAGGAGGGTGAAGGCCTCGC
>Ga0208565_1001623_pt1 | contig 12928 bp, 15 predicted proteins | sample Sb_taG_7_FD_187706 | JGI IMG/M metagenome (GOLD analysis project Ga0208565, IMG submission 187706) | Peat soil microbial communities from Weissenstadt, Germany - Sb_50d_2_FS metaG (SPAdes) (version 2) | ecosystem: Environmental > Terrestrial > Soil > Wetlands > Peat | place: Germany...
CAGGGTATAAAGGCCACGGGAAACGGTGAACGTGAAGCTACTCCCAAGCGCTCACCCCTGCAAGCGCGGAGAGGCCTCGAGAGCGCTCACAGGTCAGGGAAAGGCGCGGAAAGTGGCGAAATGGGGCGACGAGCGCCACCTCAGGGCGTCGAGTGGACGAAGGCCGCCGCGATGGAGTTCCCGACGCACGTCGGGACCCTGACGAGGCAGTATTCGGGCTCCGTTTCCTCTGGCTGACGGGGGCTGCCTTCATCCATGGCTCGGGAAGAACAACCCAGGCGCTCACCGGGCCCGTGGCCGCGACGACGCCCCGAGGACCCGGTGACGGTTCTGGCCCACCGGGGCGGATCGGGGCCCTGGCACGAGAACACCGTCGACGCCTTCGCCGGTGCCCTGCGCGCCGGGGCCGACGGCGTGGAGCTCGACGTCCGGCGGTGCGCGGACGGGGCACTGGTCGTGCACCACGACGCCGAGGTCCCGGGATCAGGGCTCATCCACGAGCACCGGCGCGACGAGCTGCCGGCGTGGGTCCCCACCCTCGGGCCCGCCCTCGCCGCCTGTGCGGGGGCGGTCGTCAACGTGGAGATCAAGAACATCCCCACCGACCCCGGCTGGGACCCGGCCCACCAGGTGGCCCGCGACGTCGCCTCGGTCCTGGTCAGGGGGGTCGGCGCCTCCGAACCGTGGCCCGCCCACGTCGTGGTGTCCTCGTTCTGGCCCGACACGCTCGCCGCCGTGGGCACGGCCGCACCGCTCGGGCTCCTCGTGCACCCGGCGCTGGACCCCTTGTCCGCGCTCGACACCGCGGCGGGCCTCGGCTGCGCGGCGCTGCACCCCCATCACTCCCAGGTGAGCCCGGAGCTCGTGGGCCGGGCCCACGGGCTGGGCGTGGCCGTGGCCACCTGGACCGTGAACAGCCCCGACGACCTCGACGCCGTCGTCGAGGCCGGGGTGGACGTCGTGATCACCGATTCGGTGGTCGACACCCTCACCCACCTGGGACGGCTCTGACAGATCCGGTCCCGGGGCCCCTCGGACACTCCGGGCGTCGGTCGGGCGGATTGGTCGAAGGCGCCGTTCTCGGGGACAATCGAGGCCATGAACGTCGTCGTCTGCGTGAAACAGATCCCCGATCCGGCCGCGCCCCAGGCCCTCGACCCCCAGACCCACACCCTGGTCAGGGAGGGGAAGCTGATCATGGACGACTCCGACGCCTACGGCGTCGAGATGGGCCTGCAGCTGGCCGAGGCCGCAGGCGGCGGGGAGGTCACCCTGGTCTCGATGGCGCCGGCAGGAGAGACCTCGGGCCTGCGCACCGCCCTCGCCATGGGCGCGGCGAAAGCCATCCTCGTGAGCGACGACGCCCTCAAGGGCTCCGACGCGCTGTCCACGGCCAAGGTCCTGGCCAAGGCCATCGAAAGGGCCCAGCCCGACCTCGTCATCGCCGCCACCGAGTCGACCGACGGGTACACGGGGACGACGCCGGTCCAGGTGGCAGAGCTCTTGGGCTTCCCCTCGGTCACCTTCGCCAAGAAGGTGTCGGTGGGCGAGGGCCGGGTCCACGTCGAGCGCCAGACCGAGGCCGGCTACGACGAGGTCGACTGCCCGCTCCCCGCCGTCGTGACGGTCACCGCGGGCGTGGTCGAGCCGCGTTACCCGTCGTTCAAGGGGATCATGGCCGCCAAGTCGAAGCCGGTGGACCAGCTGACGGTGGCCGACCTCGGCCTCGACGCCGGCCAGGTCGGCGCGGCGGGCTCGCGCCAGGAGGTCACCGACGTGAGCGCGGCCGAGGAGCGCAAGGCCGGCGAGATCGTCGTGGACGAAGGAGAGGGCTACGAGCACGTGGTCCGCTTCCTCGAGCAGCTCAAGCTCATCTGACGCCGGCCGCGGCCCCCGTTCTCGCACGCACCCCCAGGAGAAGAGCATGTCGATCGACAAGATTTGGGTCCTCGCCGAGTCCGCCGAGGGCAACCCGACGGGCACCACCCTCGAGCTGCTGACACAGGCCCGCTCGATGGGCGCCACCACCGAGGCCGTGGCGTGGGGAGCAGACACGGCCGCAGTGGCCGGCGAGCTCGGGAACTACGGCGCCACGACCGTCTACGACGTGGGCGATCTCGGGGACTCCCTTCCGGGTGCGCCGGTGGCCGGCGCCATCGCCTCGCTCATCGGATCGGGCAACCGTCCCGACGTCGTACTCGTCCCCGCCAGCTACGACGGCCGCGACATCGCCGGCCGCCTGTCGGTGCGGCTGGACTCGCCCGTGATCACCAACGTCGTGGACCTGAGCGCGGACGGGGACGACGTGCGCTCCGAGCACGGGCTGTTCGGTGGTGCCCAGGTGGCGACGGCCCGGTTCACCGGGGAGCGCCCGTGGATCTTCGTCGTGCGCGCCAAGTCCTTCGCGGCGGAGCCCGCCGGCGGGGGCGCCCCCCAGATCGCCCCGGCCCCGGTCCCCGAGCTCGGTGCCACCGACGGCACCAAGGTCCTCGCCCGCCACGCCGAGGAGCGCACCGGGCCCAAGCTCGACGAGGCCGAGGTCGTGGTGTCCGGTGGCCGGGGTCTCGGAGGCGCCGAGCACTACGCCATGATCGAGGAGCTGGCCAAGCTGCTGCGGGGCGCGGCGGGCGCCAGCCGGGCCATCGTCGACGCCGGCTGGGTGCCCTACTCGCACCAGGTCGGTCAGACGGGCAAGACCGTGAAGCCCACCGTGTACATCGCCTGCGGGATCTCGGGTGCCACGCAGCACCTGGTCGGCATGAAGGGCTCGAAGAACATCGTCGCCATCAACAAGGACCAGGACGCCCCCATCTTCTCGGTGGCCGACCTCGGCATCGTCGGAGACGTCCACAAGGTCGTTCCCAAGCTGATCGAGGCCCTCAAGGCACGCGGCTGAACCCGGCGCCCGACGCGGCGCCCCAGCTCGACGTCATGACAACGCGGCGCCCGGTGGGCGTCGTGATCCGTAGGTGGTTCCTGCTGTAGCGTGCCAGGTCCGGTACGCCGCGTAACCCGGGGGTGCGCTCCCTCTGAGCAACGGGTGATTCGCACGCATGCTGTTCCCCACCACCGACTTCGCCATCTTCTTCGCCGTGGCCTTCACGGGGAACTGGCTGCTGAACCCGTACCCGCGACTGTGGAAGGTGTTCATGGTGGCGGCCAGCTACGTCTTCTACAGCTGGTGGGACTGGCGCTTCGTGTTCCTCTTGGGGGCGGTCACGGCCATCGCCCAAGTCGGTGCCGTGGTGGTGCAGCGTTGCGAGGACGAGCGCCGGAGGCGCCTCGCCATGGTGGCGAGCGTCACCGCCCTGCTCGGGGTCCTGGGATGGTTCAAGTACTACGGCTTCATGGCCGTGAACGTGGACAACCTCTTCCACACCGTCGGGACCGGGCGGCTCGTCCCGCTGCTGGCGGTGACGCTCCCCGTGGGCGTGTCGTTCTTCACCTTCATGGCCCTCAGCTACGTGGTCGACGTCTACCGTCGCAAGCTCGAACCGGCGCACGCGCTGGACGTCGCGGTCTACCTGTCGTTCTTCCCCCACCTCGTGGCCGGTCCCATCGTGAGGGGGGAGGAGCTGCTCCCCCAGATCCGTCGCCGGCGCGACCCGGCCTCCATCGACTTCGGACGGGCCGCGTGGCTCGTGGCGGCGGGCCTGTTCAAGAAGGTCGTCATCTCCTCGTACGTCGACTCGGCCATCGTCACCCCGGTCTTCTCGGCGCCGCACCAGCATTCGGCCCTCGAGATCCTCTTCGCCACCTACGGGTTCGCCGTCCAGATCTACGCGGACTTCAGTGGGTACACCGACATCGCCATCGGACTGGCCATGTTCCTCGGCTTCCGTTTCCCGCAGAACTTCGACCGGCCCTACACGGCGCGCAGCCTCCAGGACTTCTGGCGGCGCTGGCACATGACCCTCTCCCGCTGGCTGCGCGACTACCTGTACATCCCGCTGGGAGGGGGCCGCGGCTCGCGATGGCAGGTGGCCAGGAACATCATGATCACGATGATCCTGGGCGGACTGTGGCACGGGGCGGCGTGGACCTTCGTGGCCTGGGGCGCCATCCACGGGTCGGGCCAGGTCGTGGGGCATCTCCGCCGGTCCCACCGGCAGGCCCGGGGCCTCGACCCGCTGCCCGACGGCACGCTCCGGGTGATCGTCCAGCGGCTCGTCACGTTCCACATCGTGTGCCTGGGCTGGATCTTCTTCCGGGCCGACTCGTTCTCGACGGCGACCACCCTCATCGGCCGCCTGTTCACGGCATGGGGCCGCGCCCCGCTCGTGACGCCGCTGGTGGTGATCACGGTCGTGGGCGCGGTCGCGCTCCAGTACATGCCTGCGATCCTGGGCGGCCGCGTCCAGGGGGGGTTCGCCCGTCAACCCTGGGCGGTCCAAGGGGCCATACTGGGGGTCGTCCTTCTGGTCATCACGACACTCGGGCCACAGGGTGTCGCACCGTTCATCTATTACAAGTTCTAGGGCCGACACCGAGGTTGCGGCCCCGGGTCGTCATCGAGGTTGCCGGGGGGCGGTTCCGAGCTTGCCCATGCACACGCGGACCACATGACCGATACCCCCACCTTCCGCACCAACGGGCACGGCGGCGAAGGCCACGGGCCCGTGGCGACCGGCAGGTTGGGAGCGCGCCCCGTCCGGGACACCCCTCGTGATGGCGCCCACGTCGAGAGGCGCCTCGGAGCCGGTGACGACGATCTCTTCATCGGCACCCGGGACGCTGCCAACGAAACCGACGCGCCCGTGCGTGTCCCGGGCGTGGCCGAGGGAAAGGTGCGCCCCGTCCCGGGCCGGGTGCACGTCACGTGGCGCCACGCGCTGGCGGCGGGGGTGACGTGCTTCGCGGTGTGGCTGCTCCTCGACGCGCCGACCCTCTTGCGTTCGGCCCAGGAATCGCCGCTCGGAACGCGCCGCAGCGTCGCCATGGCGGTGCTCCGCCCCGTGGCCGACGTCTCGGACGCGCTCGGCCTCTCCCACGTCGTCGGGGGGGCCAACCGCGCCATCGGGCACACGGGCAACACGGGGAGCGGCGTCCTGCAGGTCGAGGGCCCGCCGGCGCACGCGCACCGGGCCCTCCCACCGCACCCGCCCGTCGTGGCGCCCCCGGTGACCGGGGCCAGCTCGACGACCCCGGTCACCGGGGCCAGCCCGACGACCGCGGTCACCGCGCCCGACGGCCTGGCGCCCCTGGGGACGCCCACACCGTCGGCCCCCCTGCGCCTGCTCGTGGTGGGCGACTCTCTGGGGATCGACTTCGGCCAACCGCTCGTGAACGACCTGGCCGCCACCGACGTCGTGAGCGCCGTGCTCGACGGCCACATCGACACGGGCCTGTCGCGGCCCGACTACTTCGACTGGCAGACCGAGCTCCAGACCGACCTTGGCCGCTACCAGCCGCAGGCCGTCGTGGTGTTCATCGGCGCCAACGATCCCCAGAGCTTCGTCGACGGCGGCACGGCGCTCAGCTACGGCACCGCAGCATGGGACGCCGCCTACGCCAAGCGCGTCGGGACGTTCATGCAGGCGGCGCGCGACAGCGGGGCCCGGGTGCTGTGGGTCGGCATGCCGCCCATGGCCGATCCCGTGCTCAACGCCAAGATGGAGACCCTCAACGGCATCGCCCAGAGCCAGGCGGCGCTGCACCCCGGCGTCACCTACTTCGCCTCGTGGCCGGTGCTCTCGGACCCCCAGGGCCGCTTCGCCGCGTTCCTCCCCAACGCCTCGGGCAACGAGGTGCAGATCAGGGATCCCGACGGCACGCACATCGCCGGGCCCGGCGCCCAGCGCCTGTCCCAGGCCGCCCTGGCGTTCATGGGACACGAGTGGGGACTCGTCCTGTGACGGGCGGGTCCGTGTGGGTGCTGCGCCACGCCAAGGCGGCATCGCAGGGGCCCGACGACCACAGCCGGCCGCTCACGGCGCGGGGAAAACGCCAGGCCTCCGACGTGGGGCGCCACCTCGCCGGCGCGCCGATCGCCGGCGTGGCGGTCCCCGAGCTCGTGCTGTCCTCCTCGGCACGGCGCGCCCTGCAGACCGCCAAGCTCGTGATGGCGGAGATGACCACGCCGGTGGAGCTCGTGGTGGAGCGCAGGTTGTACGACGCCGATGCCGACGACGTCGCCGAGGTGCTCCGTGAGCTCGGCGCCGGCGCGCCGTCGGTGCTCGTGGTCGGCCACAACCCGACGCTGCAGGAATTCGCCCTGCTCCTCGTGGATCCTCAGGACGCCGGGCGGGCCCGGCTCGAGGAGGGTTTCCCCACCGCCGCCCTGGCGGTGGTGGCGGTCCCCGCTCCCCCGTGGGGGCGGTTGTCCATGGGGACCGGCACGCTCCTCGAGGTGCGCACTCCTCCCCGCTGACGCTCCGGGCGGGGGAAGCGGACGGTCCCGCGCCACACGAGGTCGGGTACCCATCTCCCCGAAGCGGGGGTGAGGAGGGCCGGTGCCTGCCACCGAGAACGTCACGGTGCTCTTCACGGACCTGGTCGGCTCCACCGAGCTTTCGTCCTCACTTTCACCAGGAGCCGCCGACGAGGTGCGCCGGGCGCACTTCGCCACGCTTCGAGTGGTGATCGCGGCCACCAGTGGGACCGAGGTCAAGAACCTCGGCGACGGGCTCATGGTCGGGTTCGACGCCGCGGTCTCCGCCCTCAACGGTGCGGTGACCATGCACCAGGCCGTCGAGCGCCACAACCGCCAGGCTGCCATCTGGAGGGCCGACACCATCGACGAACTGCTCCGTGAAAGCCGTTGAATGCGAGGCGCTGGCCGACCAGTTGGGCGACCCGGTGAGCAAGTTCTGGGCTGTCGTGTTCCGTGGCACGGTGTGCGTACAGGTCGGTGACATCGCAGAGGTGGCCCGATGCCACGAGGAAGCGGCTCGACTCGCGTCCGACGTGGGGCAACCCATTTTCAAGTGGACATCTTCGTTCAGTCGGAGTTGGTCCATCCTCCTCGCCGGGGACGTCGCCCGAGCCGAGGCGCTTGCCGACGAGGCGTTGCAGATCGGCAACGACACCAGACAACGCGACGCGCTCACCATCTACGGAGCCCAGCTCTTCAGCATCCGTTGGCATCAAGGACGCCTCGGCGAGATCGCCGACATGGTCGTGAAGATCGTCCACGACAATCCGGGAGTGTCGGGGTTTCGTTCGTTGGCCGCTCTCGTGTGCATGGAGTCGGGACGTGGTGACGAAGCCCGAGGCATGCTCGATGCAGAGAGATCCTCGGGCTTTCCCGACGCCCAGAACTTCCTCGTGCCGACGTGCCTCGACGCATGGGCACGGGTGGCTCTGGCATGTTGGCCGCAGCTGGTCGGGTTCACCGGGGTCAACATTTCGGGAGCCATCGCCCATTGCCTCGGGACCCTCGCCACGGTGCTCGGCCGGTATCAGGATGCAGACGCCCACTTCGCCGAGGCACTGAGGATCCACGAGAAGCTCGCCGCCCCCTTCTTGATCGCCATGACCGACCTCGAGGGGGGCCGCATGCTCCTGTCCCGCCGGACGTCGGACGACCTGGTGCGCGCCGAGACCACCCTCCGCTCGGCCCTGGCGTTGACGCACCGCTACGGGTACGCAGCGTTGGAGGCACGAGCTCGTGAAGCGCTCGCACTCTCGAGCTGAGGAAATCGCACCCGGTTCCCGGACCCGGTGACGACCGGGCGCCCCGTCCTCAGACGAGCGGCCAGGGGTAGTGGTGGGTGTCGGGATCGGGGACCGGGAACCGGCCCGCCTCGAGCAGTGCCCCGGCGCGCCGGCTGACGGCGGCCACCTCTCGTGCCGAGAGCAGGGAACCCAGGCCCTCGGGCGGGGACCGGGCCACCCGGGACAGGTCCTCGACCAGGTCGGCGGGAAGAGGCTCGCCCGCGAACTCCCAGATCACCGTGCGCAGCTTGGGCTCGGTGTGGAAGCACAGCCCGTTGTCGATGGCCCACACCCGGCCGTCCTCGCCCAGGATGCAGTGCCCGCTCTTGCGGTCCGCGTTGTTGGCCACGACGTCGAAGGCGCAGATGGCGCGCAGCCGGTCGAGATGCTCCTCCCGCTCCACCAGCGTGAAGTGGTGCTGGGAGAAGTCCGCGGGGATGAACAGCTGCAGGGACCCCGGCCCGAGGGGCGCGTCGTCGCGCTCGACGGTCTCGGGGACCAGGTCCCACCCCAAGGTGCGCGACAGCTCGTAGGCGGCGACCTCGCGCCGGTAGATCGCCTCGGGGAAGTCCCACAGACGACGCTCGCCGCGCCCGGGCTTGTACACCGCGCCCGCCTCCTCCTCTCCCAGCACGCACGTGGCGAGAAAGGTGTGGTTCGAGCTCCACGGGAGCCGGCCGACGACTTCGATGTCGCCGTCGGTCAGGAGCCTCAAGTGGCGGGCGGCCGGTGGCCGTTGGTCCTGGGGCACTCGTGTCCAGACGGGTCGAGGGGGCCCCCGCACAGCGGGCACGGTGGACGCCCCGCTTCGACGAGGGTGGTGGCGCGGATGGCGAAGGCGGCGGCCTGGGAGCGCGTGATGGTGAAACGGGCCATATCGCCTTCCTCGTCCTCGGCCACCAGCTCTTCGGCCACGAGGACGATCCGGTCGAGCGCGTCGTCGTAGCTCACCCCGAGCGTGCCGATCACCCAGTGCGGGTCGGCAGGCTCTTCGAGCTCGAGGTCGACAGGGAGGTCCTCGGGCCGGTCGAGATCGGCGAGCAGGCGCCCGAGGTACTCCGCCAGCACCGACACCTGCTGCTTCTCCGCCTTCAAGGTGACGACGGTGAGCCCGCTCCGGCACTGCAGCAGGAACACGCGCTGGCCGACCTCGCCCTCGGTGCCGACCGTGAAGCGATCGAGGTCTCCGAGGTCGAGGGCCGGGCTCATGACACCGCCAACTCTGACAGTGATGCGGTGGCGTTGACGCACAGCACGTAGGAACCGGTTTCGCCGCGCACCAGCGCGGTGACCGAGCACGGGGACACCGCCAGCCTCTGGAAGAGGTCGAGGGGGACGCCGGCGGTGGCGGCCACGGCCGCCTTGATGGGATCGGCGTGCGACACGGCCACGAAGGTCTCCCCCCGATGCCGATCGGCGAGCCGGTCGAGCGCGGACAGCATGCGAGCCTGCATCTCGGCGAACGACTCCCCGTCGGGGAAGCGGAACGAGCTCGGGAACGCCTGCACCGTGCGCCACTCACGGCGCTTGCGAAGGGTGCCGAGCTTGGCCCCCGTCCAGGTGCCGAAGTCACACTCGAGCAGGCCCCGTTCGACGCGCACCCGCAGGCCCAGGCGGCTCGCGATGGGCTTGGCCGTCTCCATGGCACGCTCCAGGGGTGACGCGTACACGGCGACGGGCGGCTTCCCGAGCGAGGCGATGCGCTCGGCCGCCCGGTCGGCCTGGGTCTTGCCCTCCTCCGACAGGTGCAGGCCCGGGGCCCGCCCCGGCAGCACCGACCCCGTGGTGGGCGTGCGGCCGTGCCGGACGAGGAGCGCGAGGGCAGGGGCCGGAATTCGGCGGGCGGGCACGACGCGCCATCGTACGCTGTCGGCCGTGCACGTCCCGCCGCTCGACGAGCTGACCAGCGAGATCACGAGCTGCCGGCGGTGCCCACGGCTCGTGGCATGGCGGGAGGAGGTGGCGAGCCGGCGACGGGCGGCATTCGCCGGCCAGGAGTACTGGGGCCGGCCCGTCCCGGGCTTCGGCGATCCCCGGGCCCCGGTGGCGGTGGTGGGCCTCGCCCCCGCCGCCCACGGGGGGAACAGGACGGGGCGCGTCTTCACCGGCGACCGGTCCGGGGACTGGCTCTTCGCCGCGCTGTGGCGCGCCGGGCTCGCCAATCAGCCGACCAGCGTGGCGGTCGACGACGGCCTCGAGCTGTCGGGGGCCTATGTGCTCGCCGCGGTGCGGTGCGCGCCGCCCCAGAACAAGCCGACGCCGGCCGAGCGCGACCGGTGCCGCCCGTTCCTCGTGCGCGAGCTCGACCTGCTCGTCGAGCTGCGCGTGGTGGTGGCCCTCGGCCAGTTCGCCTACCAGGTGGCGGCCGACGTGCTCGGGCTCCGGCCCCGGCCGAAATTCGGCCACGGGGTCGAGGCACCGACACCCGTCGGGCCCACGCTGCTGTGCTCGTACCACCCGAGTCAGCAGAACACCTTCACGGGCAGGCTCACCGAGCCCATGCTCGACGCCGTGTTCGACCGGGCCCGCACCCTGTCGGGCCTCGACGGCCCGAACCGCGGCCGGGGCCGGCCGCCGGTGTGACGCGCCGGCTCAGGCCGGCGCGGGAGTCAGGCCCGGTCCCTCCACCGCGGTCTGCGGCCACCGCCGCCTGCTCACGCGGGCCAGCTTGCGCAGCAAATCCAGCGCGCCGGGGTCGTCGTCTCCGGGACGCGTCTCGATCGTCCCGTCGGCGACCATGCCGGCGAGGATGTCGCGTCCCTGGTCGGTGCGCACGATGGTGAGGGTCCAGTCGCTGAAGGCGCCGATCCCGCCGGTGGAGATGTCGGCGTGCTCGGCGGCGAAGTCCGGACACGACTTGCAGCCCTCGCGGGTCCAGGCGTGGCCCTCTTTGAGGGGCACCTCGTGGTATCCGCCGTCGCGCGTCCAGATCTGGAACACGCCCTTGATGTTGATCTTGGTGATGGCGCTGCGCTCGAGGCCGTACTTGGCCTCGAAGAGCTCCGGGAAGATGGCGTCGTCGAAGGTCTTCGAGCACAGCAGGCCGATCGACAGGGCCAGGCGGCGGGCCACCTTGCCTGTCTTGCGGGCTTTCATCACGGCGGGGATCGAGGCCTGGCAGCTCATCCCCACCAGGGCGATGCGCTCGGCCCCGGCCTCGACGGCCTGGGGGTAGGCGAGGGTGTTGGCCGAGTACGTGTAGCGCGAGCCCGCCGCGGCCAGGACCTCGGCCCGGTTGCGGGCCACCGCCGGTATCGCCTTCCACGTCCCCTCGCCCTCGAGCGCGGAGACCAGTGCGGCGTCGATCACGTCGTGCTCGAGCGCCCAGATGAGGATGGCCGACACGAGCCCGCCGTCCTGGCCCGAGTCCCGCACGTCGGGGTCCGTCGCCCGGGCGAGGACGATGTCGCCGGAGATGCCGGCCACCTCGTCGGCACTCCGGTCGCGCCCGAAGAGGAACGAGTCGATGTCGGTCTCCCAGTCGCGAAAGCGCGGGCACGCCCTGGTGCACATGGTGCAGCCCTTCACGCCGTGGGTGCAGTCGGTGGGGCCGCCGTCCTCGTCGACCTTCCACGGCCGGTAGACCCCGCCCTCGTCGTCGTACTTCAGGACGTCGTGGGGGCAGGCGATGATGCAGCCCGCGCATCCGGTGCAAAGTCCGGAGGTCACGACTTCCTTGTAGAGATGGGCCCAATGCGGCTTCTCGGGAGGCACGGCGCCCACAGTAGCGTCGGCACTCGTGCCCGAGTTGCCCGAGGTCGAGGCCTATCGCAGGTTGGCGGAAGGGGCCGTCGGCCGGACCATCGAGCGCGCCGTGCTCGGTGACCGTCGCTTCGTGCGCGGCCGGTCGTCACCCCGCCACCTCCTCGCCGCGCTGGCCCGATCCTCGTTCACCCGCGCCCGGCGACACGGCAAGCTGCTGGTCCTGGACATGGGCGGGAGCGGGGAGGGACGGCGCCTCGGCCTCCGTTTCGGCATGACGGGCCGACTGCTCGTCGACGGGCGCGCCGGGGTCGAGCGGCTCGTCTACTCGAGCGAGCGCGACGAGACGGCGTGGGACCGCTTCGGCGTCCGTTTCGCCGACGGGGGCAGCCTGGTGGTGCGCGACCCCCGTCTGCTGGGCGGGGTGGAGCTCGATCCCGACGAGTCCCTGCTCGGGCCCGATGCCCTCGGCATCTCGGCCCCGGAGCTGCGCCGGGCGCTCGACCACAGTGTGGTGGCGCTCAAGGCGCGGCTCATGGACCAGCACCGCGTGGCGGGCGTGGGCAACCTCATCGCCGACGAGGTGCTGTGGCGCGCCTCGCTCGCGCCCCACCGACGTTCCGGCTCACTGACCCCGGCCGAACACCGACGCCTCCACCGTCATCTGCGGGGGACCCTGGAAGAGCTCATCGCGCGGGGAGGATCGCATCTGGGCGACCTCATGCCCGAGCGGGTCACCGGCGGTCGGTGCCCGCGCGACGGGACCGAGCTCGTCCGGTCGACGGTGGGGGGCCGCACGAGCTGGTGGTGCCCCCGCCACCAGCACTGACCGGCGCCGGGGGAGGACGGCCCGGGCTCAGTCGGCCAGCTCGGCCAGGACCTTCTGGGCGTGGCCGTCGGCCTTGACGTGGTACCAGGCCCGCCGCACCTTGCCGTCGGGGCCGACGAGGAAGGTCGAGCGGATCACGCCCACCGCCTTCTTCCCGTACAGGGTCTTCTCGCCCCAGGCGCCGTAGCGCTCCATCACGGCATGGTCCTCGTCGCTGAGCAGCGGGAAGCGCAGGCCGAACTTCTTGCGGAAGGCCACGTGCTTGTCGGCGCCGTCGGGGGAGATGCCGAGGACGGCCACCCCCGCCCGGGAGAAGGCCCGGAGGTTGTCGTTGAACTGGCACGCCTCTTTGGTGCACCCCGGCGTGTCGTCGGCCGGGTAGAAGTACACGACCACCGGCTTGCCGGCGAAGTCGCGCAGCGACACCTTGGTGCCGTCCTGGTCCGGCAGCGAAAAGGCCGGCGCCTTGTCGCCCGGGCCGAGGCGTGTCCTGCCGTCGGTGTCGTCTGCCATGGGGAGCTCCTCCTGGTCGGTGCGGGCCCCACACTGGCACAGCGCCGCCGGTCGCCGGGCGTGGCGCGGGCCGGCGGCTCCCGTGCGAGACTCGGGGCGCGGGAGCTCGGAGGTACCGGGCTGAGAGGGCGCCTCGCCGGCGCCGACCGTCGACCTGATCCGGGTAATGCCGGCGGAGGGAGGACCGAGATGCGCATCACGGACGTGACCCAAGCGCGCGACGCGGAG
>Ga0208565_1001625_pt1 | contig 12921 bp, 10 predicted proteins | sample Sb_taG_7_FD_187706 | JGI IMG/M metagenome (GOLD analysis project Ga0208565, IMG submission 187706) | Peat soil microbial communities from Weissenstadt, Germany - Sb_50d_2_FS metaG (SPAdes) (version 2) | ecosystem: Environmental > Terrestrial > Soil > Wetlands > Peat | place: Germany...
CCAACCAGGGTGTACTAGCCACTGAGCAGTAGCTAGGAAGTGCGCTCTCTTACTCTCATGGGTGCTGAGGGCGAACAGCTAATCGTGACCAGACAATTTCTCAGGATTCAGTCCATCCTAAGAATGTGGCGGTCGAAACTGCCGGCTCATTTTCGGCAGGGACGAAGACGCAGTTTGGGCTGCGAGGCGCTGAGAATCTGCGATATTCCGGCGGCAGGGTCGAGTCGCCTTTCGTTATCTCCACTTGAATTATCGGCCGAAAACGGCCGACAGTCTTCCTTCCCCCGGCGAGAATTTGGCTCTCCATTCCCTCGGCATCGATCTTCAAATAATCGAGGCGCGCGAGATGCTCCCAATTACAAAGATCATCGAGCGATACAGACAATACGGAGATCGAGTCAGCCGTTCCATTCCGAAGAAGGCTGAAAGAATTGGGCCTCGCATTGTTCAGGTAGAGCTGCACTTGCTGGGTGCTTGCACCGACGGCGATGTTGCGGACGCGCAGATTGCGAAAGCCGTTTAGTTGCGCATTTTTCGAAAGGCGGCAGGCGGTCTCGAGAAACGGCTCGACAGCAACCACAAGCCCTTCGTCTCCAACTTCCTTTGCAGCCTTCAGGCTGTACACGCCTACGTTCGCGCCAACGTCAACAACAACAAAGCCGGGCCGCAGGAAACACTCGAGCGAAGATAACTCCGGCTCAAGGAAATCCCGGTGGAGATAAGCGCCGCGGCCACCGAAGCCTTCCCGGTTATATCCGGACACGACAGCACCGTTCGCGAGCCGCGTGCGCAGAATCGAAGTGCGTGGAGTTAGCGCCAAGCGAACTTTTCTGAAAAATAGAAGACTTTTTGAAGGCTTCCCGGTAATAACTCTGCGATGGTCTGCCACGGATACAGTCATAGAAGAAAGAAAATCATCATGTATGGGGAGAAGTTTGCGTCGAGCAGTTTCCGTTGCCGCCATCTGCGTTCTGTTTCTTTCGCGCGAGTGCGCCGTATCCCATGGTGCTGACTGAGCTTGGCCAAACCGCGTCGAGCAGACTGCTTACCAACTGCACGGCTGCACAAGCCGGCACGACAATGAAGCTGGCAACTGGCCGAGGAGTCAGCGATCCATGGCAATCGGCCGTCGCACCGAGTGACGTATAGAGGAAGGTCGACAGTCGATACCCAATCTCTAGCCACGTTCCACCTCTCGGCTGGATCGTGAGAATTTCCCATCCTGTTCCTTCGAGCAGTTGCTCGAGCCAGTAGCAAGTAAACCGGCAGTAGTCGTAAGGCTTTTCATGCAGTTGCTCGCTCAGCGGCACCGTGAGAAGGAGCATCGCGCCCGGCTTGGCAACGCGCGCCATCTCCTGAAGACCGACAGCAGGATTAGGCGTGTGTTCCAAGACCTCCGTGCAGAGGATGCTGTCGAAAGTGCCATTCGCGAAAGGGAGTGCCAGTGCCGAAGCCATGACATCGGAATGTTCGACGCCATGAATCGTCGAAGGCATGTCCGCGCCCCAATGTTTCTCAATATTCGGAAGGCAGGGGCCATATGGCTTTTTCCCGCAGCCGACATCGAGAAGGCGGCCGAAGAGACGCGAGCCCTCGGCCCGGACAAATCTCGCAATCTCACGCTTGGCGATGTAGCGCGGATGGAGGTAGGTATCGCCAAACGTCCGTTTGATGCTTGACCAGGCTGGTTTCATTTTGGGGCGAGCACCGCGATGATTGTTATTCGGACGCGACGACCGCAGGCTTCGGCGATCGCGGAACGATCATTTTCCAGTACGACTCGATCTCTGTTGCACCCAACGCCCTCGCACCCAGCATGATGAGAGGGAAGCCGACCGCACTCACGACCACCAGCATTTGGAAGCAACCCCAGCGCGAGTCTGCGGCGAGAATCGTTTCGAGCCAGACATGCAACCGGGAACAAATCGCGGCGGCGACGGCCGAGGAGAGCGATACTCGCCCCAGAAAAAGGACTAATTCGCGAACTTCCTGGCTGCGCGTCCGGCGTGCCAAGAGGCCGAAAAGCACAACGGAATGAGCAATTACGCTGAGCGAGCTCGCCGCAGCTAATCCCAGGTATCCCCACCGCCGCGCGCACCACCAATAAATCGGCAAGGTAAGGAAAGTGAATGCTGTCCCAACCACTGCGGGAGTCAGCGTGTCGTGAGTAGCATTAAAGCCCCGCGAGACGAGGGTCTGGGCTCCGCGCGAAAACATGCCGACGGAAAACAGCGCTAGCGCTGCGGAAGTTGCATTGAAATCCCCGGCAAGCAGACGCGTGTGCGAGAACACGAAGTGAATAATCGGATCTCTGAGGACGATAGTGATCGCCGAAATCGGTATGAGAAATAGAATCAGCCCTTTCAATGTGACGGTCAGAGTGCGATTCAGCTCTTGGATCTTACCCTTGGAGTGTAATTCCACCATGAAGGGAAAAGACGCAATTCCCACCGCATAGGCCATGCAGGATACGGGCACGACCATTAAAGTCCTGGCGTACGTGAGCCAGGTGATCGAGGCCGGAGCGAGATAGGAGCCGAACCAACGGATCATCCAGTTGTCGGTGAAATCGATCGAAAGAGCGAGCATGATTGGAATGGCGAGTTTTATGAACATCCGGAATCCGGGGTGACCGATATCCAAATTCGGGGTGAATTTCGCCCCCAACCGCCAGACCGCAACGATCTGGAGCACGAAAAATCCAGAGAATGTACCGGCCAGCAGTCCGACTGCGAAGCCCGTAATTCCGATTCGCGAAGCCAGCAACCAACCACCGAGGATGATTCCAACGTTGTAAACGATCGCGGCGAGCGCCGGCATGAGGAATCGCGCTCTCGCGTTCTGGACAGCGCCCATGACGCTGCCAAGATAAAGGAAGAGCTGCGCCGGCAACATGAGGCGAGTCAGAAGCACGACTTCCGATCGTTGCGCCGGAGCGAAGCCCGGTGCAATCAGGTGGACGAGTTGCGCAGTAAAAATCTCGCCGACGGTGATTAGAACAATCAAGGCGATGCTCATGAAGGTTAAGACGGTAGAAAATACATGCCATCCTTCGTCCGCGCGGCCTTCGGTGATGTACTTCGTAAATACGGGAATGAAAATTAGGCTGAGCGCCCCGCCGGCGACCAGGTAGTTCAGAAAATCAGGGAGTGTAAAGGCGGCGTAGTAAGCATCCGTAATTGCGCTGGAACCGACCTGGTGAGCTACTGTCCATTCGCGCACGAATCCCAATACCCGGCTGAGCAGGATCGTACCCATCACAATGCCGGTGGATTGCAAGATCTGGTGATTGAGAGCTCGTGCGTTCATGAATTAGAGCGATTCACTCGAATGGGATGGCATTTGCCGCCGGCGAGAACGGCAGCATAGATTTCTTCCAATTCGTTCGCTGGGACGCCAGTGCGAGTTCTCAGGCCGTCTGCGCTTGCGGAATGCGTTACCGCTCGGTGAGCATGAGTTCCAGTTTGGCGGAGACTTCTTCTTGCTTCTTTGTCCCGATGTACCAGTCGATCGTGCGATGGAGACCGTCCATGAATTTTACCTGCGGCTCCCAGCCGAGCAGCTTTTTGGCAAGGGCGTTATCGGCGACGCGATTCAGCGGGCCGGTGGGCATTTCCAGTTGGTGTTCGATTTTTGGGTCGCGCCCGAAGGTCCGCAGAATTTCGTGCACTGCGTCTATGACCCGAATACGCTCCATCGTGCCAAGGTTCACCGCGGTTCCATCGTTGATTTTTTCGGCGGCCAAAATCGTTCCGCGTACGATGTCGTCAACGTATGTCCAATTCCTAATTTGCTGGCCGGTTCCCCACACTACGAAGGGATCCTGGTTAATGAATGCGCGTGCGATCATGGCGATAATCGCATGATTCTCGATGCCCCGGGGGCCATAGACCGTGAAGTACCGGCAAGAGGCGGATTTCATCCCAAAGTCCTTGTAATAGGATTGGAGAGTCATCTCCGCCATTAATTTGGCCCAACCATACATATGGTCCGCGTCATAGGGCGGCCCAACCATTTCTTCGGTGAGATAAAGAAGTTCCTTTGGGTCTGTTTGAATGTAATTCGGGTAAACGCAGCCCGAAGAGGCGTAAACGACTTTTTCAACTCCGGCGTCACGACAAGCGCGGAAAACCAGCCCGTCGAGAAGCAGGTTGACCGAGCATGCGGCCTGATGGAGATCCACATAGCCGCGTCCGCCATGATCGGCGGCGAGATGGAACACAACACTCATGCCATCCACAGCGCGTTCGGCGACGCCGGGACGCCTGAGGTCTTGCTGTATCAGTTCGACGCTGCCGTTCTCGACGAGATCGCGAACATTTTCGATTTTTCCGCTGCTGAAATCGTCCACCACCCGGATCTTGGCCCCTTTCGCTGCGAGAGCCATGACCAAATTGGAACCGATGAATGAGGCACCGCCGGTTACGAGCACGTTTCGATTTTTCCAATTCATTTTTCACTCCTTGTGGTTGTCAATTGAACTTCCGAAGGTGGAGCAACTCTAAAGACACACTTGCAACAGATCTGGGAATCGTAATGAGATATCGCTTCCAGAGGCGCCGGGGTTCCGCCAAGAGCCGGAAGAGCCATTCGAGCCCATTTTCGCGCATCCATTCAGGCGCTCGGCGAAGCCGTCCTGAGTTCATATCGAACGCGGCTCCCACTCCCAACATCACCGGAACGGTCAATTTAGAACGATGCTCGCTGATCCATCTCTCCTGTTTCGGTGTACTCAGTCCGACCCAGAGAATGTCGGGAGCGCACTCTTCCACCAGCGTTGCCACATCTTTTTCTTCGTCTTGTGTTAGAGGACGATAAGGCGGGCAATAGGTTCCGGCGACGGCGATCCCGTACTGCATCTGAAGTCGCCGGGCTAGATCGTCTGCGACTCCCGGCGCGCCCCCATAAAAAAAGTGGCGATAACGCTCAGCGGTTGTTTCGCAAAATGCCAGCATCAATTCCGAACCTGGAACGCGGCGGCGAAGCGGATAGCCAAACCATCGCGCCAGCCAAACGAGCGGCATTCCATCGGGGACGACCAGATCCGCATCGTTCAGGATCTTGCGAAAGCGGGGGTCCTGGCGCGCCTCGGCAACACCATGCATCCCAGTAATCGCCAGGTAGTGCCCCGTCCCGCGACGATCGATCAGGCGCTGCATAAGCGCGACCGCATCGGCGGTCTCGACCGGGTGGACTTTAACTCCAAGGACTCGAAAGCTTTGTATTTGGGCTTCCGCCCCGGACTTTGCAGCATCAAGCATGCGTGGCCACCGTGTGCTGATAAATATTCATCAACAGCGAATAATTTTGTTCCGCCGTATATCGCGTCTCATACTCTCGGCGAGCTTCTCGCCCCATCGCAGCGAGTTCTGCCGGGTGGCTCCAAGCCCAGTCAACTTTCTCAGCGAGGTCCGCCGGATCGCCAGCAGTGAAATGGAGGCCTGTGCGGTGCTCGGCGACGTTTTCTTCCATTGCGCCAAGCCGTGAGCAAAGTACAGGCGTGCCACATGCGAAGGATTCCACAATGTTTAATGAAAAAGCCTCGTACCATACGCTGGGAATAATCAAGAACCTGGCTTGCTGAATTGCCGCGCGGGTATCGCCGAGACTTAGCCAACCTCGAAATGAAACGTCGCGTAGGCCTCTGGCGGCGACTTCCTGCTCGAGCTTCTTGCGTAACGGACCGTCACCAACAATTACAAGGGGAATCGTTTGCGAAACGTGCTTCCACGCTGCCAAGAGAGTTGAAACGCCCTTTTCCTCCGAAAGCCTCCCGGCAAAGATTGCGTAGTCTCCAGGGGAAGTGCGTTCGCCGGGATCGGGAAAAACAAAATTCGGTTTGACGTGTACCTTGTGGCCTGGCAACCCGCTTCTGATGAACTTCCGTCGCGCAAATTCAGTGAGTGCCAGATATCCGCTCACCGATTCATCCCATGTGTGCCGCGCGCGATGCACTTTCAACATCAAAGCGACAGCGGCGGTCGTCGGGCGCGACTCCCGGTAACAACCGTGCCAAACACTGTGCCACAGGCCGCCGCCGGAACACTCTTCGCACACGTGTCCGTCACGATAGAAAGTTGCCGCCGGACACAGCAACCGGTAGTTGTGCAACGTCTGCAAGACGGGGACGTTTGCTTCACGGCAAGCCTCGAATATCGAAGGAGAGATCATTAGAAATGTATTGTGAACGTGGACCAGATCGGGGGATTCGGCGCGAAGGATTTGCAGAATCTCCCGTTTGCTGTCTCCGGCGGAGATGATCCGCGTGAGATGCACGGTGCGTCCGACACCCGATAGATTCGCGAATTCGTGGTTGCTTCGCACGTAGGTGATCACGCGATGTCCGTGCCGCTCGAGCAATTGGCGTTCCTGGTCAAAAACGACGTCCTCACCGCCCGCCTGCAGATAGCTGTTGTGTGCGAGAAGGATTTTCATTTGCCGTAGGAACCGGATGCTCTTGAGTTCGAATCTGGAATACCAGACTCTTGTATGCGGAAGTTGCGTGGGTTATGGATAACGAGCACGCAGATCCAGCGGACTGGTTCGAATCTATCTATTTGATCCTCGGAAAGGACTAACTTGCTCGTGTGCTCACGCGAGAATCGAAGTTCTCGCCGTCTAGGGATTTTATTTTCATTAGATACACATCTCGTAGTACACGCCAATCTGCTGGATCGAGGCGCACGGCTTCCTGTTGGATCAAGACGGGAATTCCCTGATAGGTCGGATAGAGCCCGCGAAAGTGTTGGTCCAAACTCAGATAAGCGTTTCTATCTTCGATTTTGAGAAGACGCGAACGTGTAGCGGGGCAGCGCATCAGCGGCTCCAACGAGATAACGGGGGCGATCGCAGGCGGCGTTCCCGGCTTTTCCGCGAGCACTACCAGGTTTCCGAAGAGCCACGGCGCGGCTTTTGCGGCGGAGAAATAAAGCTCCTTGAGTGCTCTGTGAGCCGCGCTCATAGCCTGTTTCCTCCACTCCGATGGCGCGCAGGTATGGCGGCGGACGGAAATCATCTGAAGGCCGGCGTTGCGCAGAAGAGTTTTCAGCTGCGAGACTCCAAAACTTCTCTCAATAGTTCCAAGGAACCGGTCGCGAATCTCCGAAAGCCGCCGGTACGGGTTGTATGCGTAGGGCTCATAAAGAAAAATTCTACCGCCGGGGGTGAGCACACGCTGGACCTCTCGCAGGACCTGGCTTGCACTCTCCATGTGGTGTAGTGACTCGTTAAAGATCGCGAATTGAACGCATTCATCCTGGAGGGGCAGATAGTGGCCGTCACTGGCCACGTAGAACGGCGACTTCCGGCGAAACTTTCGGCATCGCTCTTGAGAAAGTCCCAGAGCCACTTCATTGATATCCGTGCAAATGATTGAATGGCCTAGCGTCGTCAGGAATTCGGATTCGCCGCAGGTGTTCGCTCCGATATCAAGAATCAAGCCGCCAGGGGGCTCGATGGCTGCCTCAACCTGTTGGATTTTCTCAGCGTAACCCGGGTCTTCGCTGACCTTGCGCATCACGTCTGTGGAAAGATACCTGTCTTTCTGCCCGAGAATATTCCTGTTCTGAAAATCTCGCTCTTCGCTTGCTGACACCACTGGAAATGCCCGCATAAGGAACTCCTTTCTTTGCGGCGAACTAGGGAGCCGCGCAGAGGGCCGCAGGATCTGTTTGTGGAGAGTTCGTCGTGGAGTCTTTGTCCTGACCTGTCGTTGAACGCCAGCCCGAAAAATTAAGATTCTGTGAACTACTGGAAGTATTGAACTGAAATACATTCGGATTCGTAGCGTCGTGCCAGGTGTTGTTATTAGAAGTCAGAGAGGTAATGAACGCCGTCGGCGACTGCTGGATCATAAACAAGGATTGGCCAGTTGCTTCACCGACAATCGTGTCTTGAAAAAAGGACCAATTTTGCGACGAGGCAACGAATTTTGCTCCTGTTTCCCAATTTGTTCCTGTCCGCGGGCCCGGGCCACCATACACCGCGATTTGGGAGAGCTGGTTGCCGTACAACAAGTCTCCGGTCAGCTCGACTGAGGCAGATTGATTCGCAACGACTCCCCCTTGATAATTTCCGCAAATGCGGCTGTTAGTGAGGGAGATTGGCCCCATATTGGCTTCTACCAGGATTCCGTTCATCCGGTTCTGAGAAAGAAATGCTTTATCGAGCGAGATGTCCAGGTTGTCGGTATCAAACCATATGCCGCGTCCTTGATTTCCAACGGCTTTGTAGCTCCGGAAGACGCCCCCGTGAAGCAATAGAAACTTCGAGCCGCCAGTCTCCCAAGTCAGGAAGTTTCCCCAGGCCCCGCGCCAGTTGTTGTATGACGCCTCGACATCATCGGTGGTCAAGTTCTTGAGTTTGTAGCCATCAATGCCGAGTTCTCCGTTGTTACTGGATGAGATCCGCTGCACAACGGAATTGGTTACTCCGAACAGAGCCAATCCTGTCCAGTTATTCCAGACAATCGAAGTGTCTTCGAGGGTTTCGTCGGTAGCAGCTACGATTGCAACTGCGGATCGTTGACGAGTGGAAATGCAAGAATTGGCGTGCTCGAAGGTGAGGCCGCTTATCGTAAGATGCGGAACCTGGTAGCTCTCGAATAGTTGCGGGCGCACCGCTACCTCCACCGTTGCAGCGTTGATATCCGAAACTCCGGATGGCCAGATGTAAGCTCGATCGTTCGACTCATCAACGAAAAAGCTCCCCTCCGCCATCTGATCCAGTGACAGGACTTGGGTCAAAAGCTTGCCATTCACGGAAATCATCTCTCGCCGAAGCACGATTTCCTGAAGTGTGGGCCAGCCAGCCGGCACGGTGCATACACCCCATTGGAAAGGCCATGAATGCGTGTAGCGGTGAGAGTCTGTTGAGTCCCGCTGCCAGCCCGTCCACAGATCAGACCCTGAGACAATCACTGTGCCTGTTTTCGAAGCCTGAAAAGTGACGGGAACGCCCACCGTCGGATTGGTTCCAGCGATCTGGATGAACTCGCGATACGTGCCGGGGTTGATCGTGATCGTTGTTGGGATGTTTTTCCGCAGATTCGCCGCCGCAGCCTCGGCGGCTTTGCCGATAGTCTTGAATGGTTTGGACGCTGTCCCGGGGTTTGAATCCGATCCGGTCGAGCCGTCCACCACAAGCTGGACTGTTTCAGTGCTCGCCGAACCTGCGGACACATGTCCTGCCGATAGAACTAGAGAAAATACGAGAACGACACACATCGCCAGGTTTTTCATTTGCGCTGCTCCCTAACGGAATTCAGCCTTTTAGAAATGCCATTTGATTTGACGATTTCATTTGAAGACGCAGGAACTCGGTGCAACCCAGAATCGTTAGAAATGCAAGCGCCGAGTGACATGTGATGTTTCCCGCTACCAGACAACGAATTAGGACGACACTTGCCGCCATCATGATTTCGATCGCAAGGTGTTTGTGAGATTGATCCAAGGAGGAAGTCCCGGAGGCTCGAATCAGGCACCACCAAATACCCAGGACAACAGCAAGAAGCGCGGCTGGGCCCCAAACCCCCAAGTCGAGAAGCGCTTCAACAGGGGTGCTCAATATGTCTGACTTGCCGGGAATCCCGAGGCCCGGAAGGACGACAAACCGACCACCAGCATAGCCGCCATAACCGATCCAGGGTCTTTCAGCGATTTTTTGAAGGGCGAAAGTCCATAGCTCAGCACGGCCCGAGAGACCTTCTGCTTCCGCAACCGATTGTCCGCGAAGCAGGAAGCTGCCCAGAGTGCTCCCGAAATTTGTGAAGGCGAGCACGATCAATCCGCCAAGTGAAGCTGTGACTCCGACCAGAGCCCCCAGCGCATATCGACCCGTGATAATGAAAATCAAGATAACGGCAAAGAGGAAGGCTCCCACAGCCGCGCGCGTTTGCGTGAAAATCAACGTAATGAACGACGCGGCGAAAAGGAACCGGTACCATCCGCGATCATATTTTCGCGTTGGATCGTCGAGGAGGCGGCAGAACGCTATACCGCCGAGGATCGCACAGTATTCACCGATGCTATTCGCATCCAATATGGGGCAAACGCCCTCTAGCCGGACTCGAAGTGGCCCGTAAGCATAGCCCTCGAGCAGCCCTTCGCTGGGATCCACAACGGCGCCTATCCACGCCGAGAGCACTAGTAAGCCAAGCAGTGTCCAGGTCCAATTCGCGAATGCCTCGTAGTCTTCGAGAGAGTCCAGCGTCATCACGATGGCCGCGAGCAGCGCCAGATCCAACAAGTATTCGACGGACCGAAAAAGAGTGAATGCAGGCGAGACGGACCATGCGCTCGAAATGAGAGAAAGCAGCGGAAAGATCGCCATCATCCCAATCAGCCCGCTGAATAGCGAGCGAAGCCAGGTGGTTTTTCCCGTCAGCAGACGCTGCACCAAGACCAATGCGACGAATGCGTCAAGGCCCATTCGGAACGCGGCCCAGCCGTCGATCGCTGATGCATGAATGTCCTGCTCATCTCGGACTCGAAATACGAGTGCACTCAGAAACATGACGAACCACAATCCGTGCCACCATGTGAAGGACTTTGCAAGTTTCCCTGATTCCCGGACTAACGTCCGCGCGGCGGGAATGGCGACGAACACGATAAGAAGCGGAGCGAAAACGAGCAGGACGTTTACGGAAGTGTGGCGAAACGGGGCCGCAGCATAGAATGCCAGGACCGTCGCCGCGGCAAAAAACGAAAGCTCCCAAAACCATCGGACTCGACTCAGCATAATCAATTCGCGACCGCTTCCCCGCCCACCATTTGCTCGTAAAGAGCCGCGAGCTGCTCGCCTCTCCGGTCCCAACTGTAGTGTTTCTCGATTCGCGCGCGGCCCGCCTCCCCGAGGTGAAGACGATGCGCCGAATCCCGGGAAATTCTCTCGAGCGCTCCGGCCAAATCGCTTACCACCTGTTCGGGCGAGCTTGCAGGGATCTTGATGCCGGTGACGTCGGTGACCTGTAATGCCGGACCTCCGAGGTCCAAGCAGATCACTGGAAGGCCGGCGCCCATCGCTTCGACCGTAACCCATCCACCCGAGTCATGTAGCGAGGGGTGCATGAGCACATCGCATTCCGCCATCTTTTCGAAGACTTGAGGACGCGGAAGCGTATGCCAAAGAACAACGCTGTCGCGCAGCCCGAGGTCATCCACCAAACGCTCCCAGCGTTTCCTTTCCGGGCCATCGCCGATGAGCCAGTACTCGCTCTGTGGGCATCGCTCATGGAATTTAGCGAATGCCCGGAGGCCAAGTTCAAATCCCTTCCAGTGAAGGAATCTGCCGAGGCTTAGAACGCGAAATGGATTTGCACGCCGAGGAGGAATCCGGCCCAATCGCAATAGGTCCTCTCGTGTCAAACCCAACTGCGACGATAACGAAACGCACTGGCAACCCAGCGCCCTCAGCCGATCTGCGGTTTGGGGAGTCACCGCCAGTCCAGCATGCGCGCGCTTGGCAGTCATGCGCACGAAGGGATCGAGTTCCCCCATGCGACGTGCAGCGTCTCGAAAGACTTCGTAGCATTGACCGCGGAAGCTAAACGATTTGCGAAAACTGCGCGGCGCTGATTCTGCTCCTCCGACGGGTCCCCACAGAAAGGGGGCCGGCAACAGCGGGAGGAAGCTTGGCAGCCAATAGCTGCCGAAAGTCACGTGGTGGACCAAGTCAAAATCCACTTTTCGAAATAACTTTCGTGCCAGCCAGTAGCTTCCGATCTGCCACAGGTAGTAGTAGGTGCGAACTCCTCGCTGTCCTTTCTTCCAAACGCGAGCCCATTTAGGTAAGTCGTAATAGATGAAGTGCGCGCGAGGCATTGGGTTGGCGGCAAGCGATTCTTCAATCGCGTCGCGATGGTTTTCCCTGGTGATCACCCAGCATTCGTGGAACCGGCTAATCTGGCAAACCCAGTTCCAGCCACTGCCCGGCTCAGAGCCTTTGCCGGGCTCGCACGCGTAAGCAGAAACAAGCACTCTCAACGTGTCTTTCCGTTTTTCAGCATTGTGGAATATTGATCGCGGATAATTCGATCGCGACTCGAAAGGATTGGTCTAGCTCGTTCAGGCGGCACTCGCTGGAGCGAGGTGCTGCATTATCTGTCTTTCGCGGTAGTCAATTGCGTACTGTTTCGCATTTTCTTCCGACATCTGGGCGGTGGAGCTCAACAGGTAGAGCAAATACAGACTGCGATTCTCCTCGCGGACATCCGTGCGTGCCTTCGCCACCGGCTTGATGCGAAGAACGCACTCGGTCTGCGCCACAAAATGGAACTGGTCCCACAAGTTAGGAAGGTCCCAACCCGCGGATTCCCAGTCAAACGCAGCCAAATGATCGTGATCCATTCGGGTATTCCACGGCGTGAAATCGCCGTGATGTATGCCGCCTGGAATTACTGATGAACGGATCTCTCGACTTGCAACTCGTAATACTTCCTGGCCGAGATTCTGCCATTTTGTCCCTAAACGCTGCGCCTCGCGTTCCCACCGCCGCGCGGTTTCACGGACCAAAGCTGCACCATCCAATTGCACGACATAGCAACTTTGCAGTTTGTCGAGAAATCTTTCATGAACTTGCGTCAAGGTTGCGGGTCCCTTCTCACCGGTGAGGGGAGATTGGAAGACGATCGGCTTCCCCAGCCAATCGCCCGCGAACAGCAAACGCGGGATATGCGCCCGGATTTTTGGGAAGGTGCTCAGTTTTCGCAGAATCTCTGCCTCGCGCTGCAAGCGCTCTCCAGCGGAATCCGTCAGCGGCATCTTGAAGTAGCCGAGAATTGCGCCGTCGCGACGCATCACTTGCACGGTCAGTTTCTGAAAGGTCCCCGGTGTGCCCAACGCGAGTGAAAAGATTAGGTTGGCCTCGCCGGTAATCTCGCTGGCTAGCTTCTCAATCGGCAGCGGCTTCTTTGAAGCGATCAGA
>Ga0208565_1001626_pt1 | contig 12914 bp, 15 predicted proteins | sample Sb_taG_7_FD_187706 | JGI IMG/M metagenome (GOLD analysis project Ga0208565, IMG submission 187706) | Peat soil microbial communities from Weissenstadt, Germany - Sb_50d_2_FS metaG (SPAdes) (version 2) | ecosystem: Environmental > Terrestrial > Soil > Wetlands > Peat | place: Germany...
GCGTGCTCCTGGGAAGCGTCGCCGAGGATGTGATTCGACACTCCCGCTTCCCCGTGCTGACGCTCAAGACCCCTTCTCTGCTCGATGCCACGGTCTCGGAACCGGCAGAGGCTTGTGCGGTGGTTGCTCGGCAGGCCGAGGCGAAGCCGTCGCGGAGCGTGCTGGTGTTCTAGCCCTGAAACTCGCGTAAGTCCTGGTTCGTCCGGCTCAAGTCTGATTGCCATAACCCCTATTCTGGTAATGGCGAAGGGACACCTCAAGACAGGCTTTTCGGGCATGGTTCAAACGCAGGTCACAGCTCAGGGATGGCTGGGGTCGACGCCCGAACGGCGACGTCCCCAGATCCGAGGCTGACGCGCTGGGGGCTCGCTAGCTATTGCCAGCTCGACCCCAGCCACCCCGCTCTTGTCACCCGCCAAGAACCGGGAGTTGAACCATGCCTGATCCCTGCGGGTCGAGCTTGTCTCTGAGTCGGCTTCCGGCATGGCCAGTGCTTCGATCTCTCCTCCTGGAGCGACCCGGAATTCAGGCAACTTGGTAGGCGTGATATGCTACCAAATGCTACATTTTCCGGGTTTATTGCAATCGACAAAGACTCGATTTTCGGCATAACCCCTTAATTTTGTGTAGCTTGTGTCAATTATACTTATAAGCATGTGTTCTGGAAAGTTTAACGCAATTACTTGCAGCATCGAGAGTTGCGCTGCTTTTGGCGTATGTAGCATGGTGTTCGAATTTACCCCCCTTTTGTCGCATTTTACCCCCGCCTTGCCTTCCAATCGGCTTTGAGAGTAGCAGGGGCCAGCCGCGATCCGGCAACCAAGGAAAGAGAGTGGCCACGTTCGCTCTCGTGACAACGGTCGCGCTCCAACCGCCTCCTGCCAGATCAACTCCGGGTGCACCTGCCCGCGCTGCGAACCGTCAAGCTTTTTCCAGCCTTTCTTACCTGACTGATCGACAAGTCGTGCGCCATCGGCATGTCGGGCGGCCAGGTTTCCTCGCTTCAATGAGCACACACCCGCGCACCGCCGTTCGGCCTGGGCGACACGCGGGCTTGCTTCTGCTCCGAAAATCCGGCCCGGAATTGGCCGGATGGCGCGGCAACACCCCCAAACCCCCATTGGTCGCCGGGGGTGCACTGCTTTCGGGGGGGCGTGCTTCCGTGGTGCCGGACCCGGTTCGAAGGCACAGACATCGGCGCGCCGTAGTGCCGTCACACGTACTGATCACCGGAGACGAGTGTCGGAGGACGTCGCGAGGGAGACATTCTGCTCCGCGCGCTCCCCAAGAGTCGGGGGCAACAATACCGGGTACGCAGCGACGTCCGGGCCAGACTCACACGCGGGCTCGAGGCACCATTGAAGCTCGGCCTCCTACCCGACACACGCCCCCAGCTACCAAAAACTACCAAAAGGCCGCTCAATTTTCATCATTCCGGGTCCCGCGAAGCGGCATGAGAGACTCACACCGAATTGCCAAAGATGGTCCCTACGATCCCGACATACATAGTGTACGACAATCTCGCGCAATGCTTCGGCCACGAACCCTTGTGGGGGCAACATTCGTCTTCAATCACCGGCCGCTTGAGACACCCGAGAGCGGAAAGGAGCGGAAAGGGCCAGCCACTTTCTGGCACCCGGGAAACGTGGCTGGCCCCAACGTCCCCCTCGGGAAACGTGGCTGGCCCCAACGTCCCGGTGGGGTGAGGGAACCCCGACTTAGCCGCCGTGGCCGATGCATGGCCCGAGTTGCCCGAGGCCCTGAAAGCCGGCATCGTGGCGATGGTCAAGGCCGCGCGTTCCTGAGACTCGCCCCCTCCCCGGCGTGGGTCGGGCCGCGCCCCGGGAGGCGAACACAATGCGAGCGTACACTGGATCGAAATCCCCTTGCACGGAGTGGGTCGGGAACCGCCCGGGAAGGGAGGGCGCCGGGATTTCGAGCCGGACCCCAGTTCACTCCCGAGGGTCGGATGCCGTAGACTGATGCTTGAAGCCGGGAGTCATGACCCGGCGAATGGCCGCTCTGGTGGGCGCGGCGAACCCTAATCCGCTCCGTCCCACCCGACGGCCCGCTTGGGGACCTGACTCCGATCTGGCCGCTGTCGAGGATGCGCGGCCGTAGGCGATCCGATCCGGCATCTTGGCTCTGGTCAATCCCCCAAGGCGTGAACGATCCACAGCAGGACCCGATCACAGTCCTGCGTGGAAAGGCAGAGTGATCAGGGTCCTCTTCGGTCAGTCCCTTCATTGGAATCCGTTATATGACCGCTCATAGGTACTTACCGATTCTCAAGGGGAAGCAAGGCGAGTACTGGGCGCTTCGCCTGCTGAGAGATTCGACTAGAGACCAAGTTGTCCCGATGATCGAAGTGGTTCCTCCGTCCGCGAAAAGGGATGTCAACAAGCAAGTCATCGTGACCGCCAGCACTATAGCCAGATGCTGGCCGGCGAGGCGGATTCTGGTTGATTTCCACTTCATTCAAGGTTTCATTACGAAGGAATCCGGGGCAACGCCGATTGACGAGTTTTTCGACAACGCGGAAGGAGAAAATTGACGCCATCCCAGTTACTTCTCCTGGGAATGGAAAGGCTTATCATGCCGCGGTTCGCCGAGTGCTCGAACTCGACAACCGCGGACTCGCGATGCGCGTGGGACCCGATGTCTCCCTGGACGAAGGCAGGAGAGTCAAGGCCATCGACATTCTCTTGACCCACCTGGGAGCGTCCGCCGATGTCGTCGATCTTGTGCTCGATTTTGGGACGATCAGGGGGCTCCATACCAACCTGCTTTCGCACTCAATGCATACGGCAATAGCATCACTCCCCCACCTTTCCGAGTGGCGCAGCCTAACCGTGGCTGGGTCTTCATTTCCCAAGAACCTTGGAGAGATCCAGCAGGGCGAATGGACGTACATCGAGCGATCAGAGTGGTTAGCCTGGCGTGCTCTGGCGGGTCTCAAGCCCAAGATCGCGCGGCTTCCATGGCACGGCGACTATTCTGTGGGATCGCCTGACCTACCCTTCACGGGCATGGCCAACCTTCCTGCGAGTCTCCGTTACTCAGTCGGAGACGACTTCCTCGTCTGGAGGGGCTACTCTCTGAAGACGCATGCCCGTGGTTACCTGCAAATCTGTGACATTTGTGCGGATCTGTCCGGGCGATCTGATTTCGCCGGGGCGAGCTTCAGTCCTGGTGATTCCGAAATTCGAGCGAGAGCAGCCATGTCAGGTTCGCCTGGCGGTCCTTCGCAGTGGCGGGCATGGGCGACGAATCACTACATCGAGCTTGTCGTCTCTCAACTCGCCAATCTCCCCTCGCCTTGATCTTATCCCGAACTATCAGACGCAGGTGATCGCTACTGACCGCCGAAACAAGCAGACCAGATAGCTCCTTCTTCTTCTTAGTTTTCAGCCCATGAGTGATGCCGACCTCTTTGAGCGATGCGGTAACTTCTTCTCGCCAAAGGAGTTGAACAATTGCTTCAGGATTCACTTGCTCGTTCTTCTGAGCGTGACGGATCTGCGTCAGTTCAACGATGCCATCCTTTTCTTCGGCAAGCATAATCCCCCAACACCCTGGGATCTTTGCAGTCGCGGTTAATAAGTGCTTGGAGCCTACAATGAGCGTGATGGAGTCGAAACACTCACCATAAATCTCGGATTGTTGCGGGAGCCGATCGAGTGTGTCCAGTTCACTCTTGATCTCATAACCGTCGATGGAACCATTGATCACGGCCATGTCGGCTCGTGCCTTACCTTGCCTGAGTCCTAATTCATCGATGATGAGAGTGGAGGATTCACCGTTGTGATTTTCCTCAAGAAGCGCTCGTAACGCCCTGCGTATGTCGAAATCACGCATGGCTATATGACCTCTGGAATGACGAAGGAGAGTCGTCTGGCTTGGTAGACAGACAGGCCCCTCCAGTAGCGTCCTCACGAAGGATACTGTCGGTAATCAAGTTCGAAAGCTCCAGTGTTGCCAGGACTGCCCGCTCAGAAGAGCTGAATCGGCCACTGGCAGAGTAAGCGAGGCCTTGGGTTCCCTGCCTTGCTTGGTCGCATTCGAGCCAGGGGGACCGATCGGGTCGCCACGTGCGCGCCCCGATTAAGGACCATTCTTGGTTCAAGGTCAATGGGGATGTGCGGTTTGGGGCGAACATTACACCCGACGAAGTGTCCCCAAGTTCATAGTCTCCCGCCGGAAGTCAAATCATGGATGCCGCTGCCTTCGTTGACAAATGGCGGAAGTCTCGACGCTCGGAGCGATCCGCCTCGCAAGAGCACTTCCTCGACCTTTGCGAAGTCTTGAAGCATCCCAAGCCCGGGGCGGTCGATCCCAAGGGGTTGTCGTTCACGACGGAGCGCCGGGTCGCGAAGGAGGGGGGGAAGCACGGGTTCGCCGATGCCTGGAAGAAAGGGTTCTTCGGCTGGGAGTACAAGAAGAAGGGAGGGGATCTCAACGAGGCTTATAACCAACTTCTCCAGTACAGTGGGGACCTAGGGAACCCGCCGCTGCTGGTCGTTTCGGACATGGACCGGATCGAGATCCGGACCCGGTTTACCGACTATCCGACCACGAACTACGTCATCACGCTCGACACGTTCGCGACACCTGGGAATCTCGAGAAGCTCCGCTGCCTCTTCTACGAGCCCGAGAAACTTCGGCCCGAGAAGACGATCGAGAAGATTACCGAGGAAGCCGCCAAGAAGCTGGCGGAGCTGGCCCCGAGCATGCGGGATCGCTTCACCGATTCGACGCGAGTTGCCCACTTCCTGGACCGGCTCATCTCTTGCATGTTCGCCGAAGACGTTGGGCTCTTGCCGAATCGGGTTTTCAGCCAGTTTCTCAAGAAGACGAATCGTGACCCCCACTATGTTAACCGCGACATCACCCAGCTTTTCGAGGCGATGGCCAACGGTGGGGACTTTTTCGGTGAGAGCATCCCGCACTTTAACGGTAACCTCTTCGACAATACGCCGCCTTTGGACCTGATCGGGACTGAGTTTCCTATCCTGATCGAGGCCAGCACGTTCGACTGGAGCGAGATGGACCCGTCCATCTTCGGGACCCTTTTCGAGCGGGTCATGGACCCCGCCCAGCGTTCCCAGCTTGGCGCTCATTACACCGGCTATCGGGACGTTGCCACTCTGGTCGAACCCGTCGTCATGGCACCGTTACGCCGCGAGTGGTCCGAGGCCCTGGAGAAGATCGCTTCCTTGGCCCCCGATGTCATCGAGACACGCCACGGGGAGAGCCTCTTCCAACCCGCCAATGAGTCACGAATTCAGGAAGCCCAGAGGCTCGTCGACGTGTTCCTGGATCGCCTCAGAGCGATCCGAGTCCTTGACCCGGCTTGCGGATCGGGGAACTTCCTCTACGTCACGCTGCGAATGCTGAAGGACCTGGAGAAAGAGATCCTCGTAGAGTGTCGGCACCGTGGGTTGAAGGAATTCGAGCTTAAGGTTGGACCGCATCAACTCTTCGGGATCGAGATCAACCCCTATGCCTTCGACCTGGCACAAATGACCGTGTGGATCGGGTTCATCCAGTGGCAGAAGGACAACGGCTTCCCCATTGAGCATGAGCCGATCCTCCAGGCCCTCCACAACTTCGAGAAGAAGGACGCGATCTTGGACTTGACCGATTCTGAGAACCCCGCCGAACCTGATTGGCCCGACGCCGATTTCATTGTTGGCAATCCCCCGTTTCTGGGGGACAAGAAAATGAGGAACGAGCTAGGTTATGATTACGTGTCAAAGCTTCGAAATCTCTATAGCAACCGAATTCCCGGTCAGTCTGACCTGTGCTGCTACTGGTTCGAGAAAGCAAGGTCACAGATAGAGTCCGGGCGATGCCGTCGTACCGGGCTGCTTGCCACACAAGGCATACGCGGGGGTGCTAGCCGGGAAGTCCTGAAACGAATCAAGCAGAGCGGAGATATCTTCTTTGCTGTGAGTGATCGCAACTGGGTTCTGGACGGAGCCAACGTCCACGTCTCGATTGTCGGATTTGATAATGGCACCGAGAGGACAAAGAATGTCGACGGAGCCACCGTCGAGAGCGTCCATGCCAATCTAGCGTCGACAAGCGACATCACGAAGTCGCGGAAGCTGAAAGACAATATCAATATTGCATTCGTTGGTTCGTGCAAGAAGGCTCCGCTCGATATCCCCCTGTCGTTCGCGCAACATTTTCTCAAGCTGCCCAACCCAACCGGTCGTCCGAACAGCGACGTGCTCTTCCCTTATGCCAACGGAAAATCGGTGATGCAGAGGATCGGTGACCAGTGGATCATTGACTTTGGTGAAATGCATCTCGAAGAGGCATCGCTCTACGAATCGCCGTTTGAATACGTCCGCACCAATGTTTATGAGTTGAGGCGTGAGCACCGAGAGCCCAGACAGCGCGGGAAATGGTGGTTGCTCGCCAGGTCTTGTCCCGACATGAAAGCGGCTCTGCGCCCGCTGGATCGTTTTCTCGTAACGCCAACGGTTTGCAAGCATCGTGTCTTTAGTTGGCTCACTTTCCCTACAAACCCCGATCATCAACTGTACGTGTTCGCGAGATCGGACGGTTATTTCCTTGGGCTCTTGCAGTCTCGCGTCCATCAGATTTGGGCTCTGTCTCAAGGAACTCAAGTCCGAGAGAGAGAAAGTGGCTTCCGCTACACGCCAACCACCTGCTTTGAGACGTTTCCGCTCCCGGAAGCTACGCAGGCGAAACGAACTGCAATCGAAGCATCCGCGAAGAGCCTCGATGATCGTCGGTCGAAATGGCTGAATCCTCCCGAGTGGACGCGACCGGAAGTCCTGGAGTTCCCCGGCTCGATCGATGGACCTTGGGCACGCTACGTTCACGATCCAGACGACCGGGGTATCGGGACCGTGCGATACCCCCGTTTGGTCGCGAAGGACGCCCACGTCTTCGACCTGGCTAACCGAACCCTGACGAATCTCTACAACGAGCGCCCGACCTGGCTGGACTTGGCCCACAAGGCCCTCGATGAGGCTGTCTTCGACGCCTACCGCTGGGACCCGTCTATGACAGACGAGCAGATCCTAGCCGCCCTGCTCGGACTGAACCTCGAACGTACGGCAACAGGCGGCGCGCTGCCGGCTGGTTTTGAGCCCGACAGCGGCACCTCTGAAGACGATGCCGAGTAGCATCCGAACGAACCTGCATCGTGTGAACGGCAACTGATGGAGGCCCACAAATGGAGTGGATCAACAGCCTTCTCGACGTGATTAAGAACCGCACGATCTGGATGACGTGGGCCTTATGCCTCGCTTCCGGCTACCTGGCCATGGCGCCAGACCGGATGATCCCGGACTTATGGCTTCGCGGGTTCAGACGGGAGCATGGTTGGGCCTTTTTCGTAGCCTTCATCTTTTTCTGCGGGCTCGCCGCGCTCGAGTCCATCGGACCGAGGATCCAAGATGCGGTCGGGAAGTGGTTCGTCGTTCACGAGGGTTGTAAGCGGCTTAAGAAGCTTACCGCGGATGAGCAAGCGGTTCTGAGACGGTACATAGAGAGGGGTACCCGCAGCCAGTATTTTGGTGTGTACGACCCGGTCGTGTGTGGACTCGTCCGGGAAGGGTTCCTCTACAGCGCGTCGCGGCTGGGGGACTTTACCCGGTGGGGGTTCAATATCGTGCCCTGGGTATGGGACTATCTCAACGACCACCCCGAGCTGGTCGGGCTCCCGGAGCGGCGCACGGGCCCTCAGGACAAACAACAAATCAGACCACCATCGCCTGAATGACTGCCAATTCATCGGAACCTCCCATTGTCTAACCGCAATCGGCGCGGCGCGGCGACGGACCTCAAAGCATTTTACCCAAGTCGAGGGCCTCGACGGCTCCCCGTCGGGCCGCCGCATTTGCGCCAGGACGGGCCCGCGTTTCGAGGCCCGGAGGATCCGATCGACCCATCGGCCCCGAGCGCCAGAGACGATCCTGAAGGCCCTCGACCGGAGCTGCTCCCGGTCGAGGCGATCGACCATGCTGGCGCCCCCGAGTTGGCCCCGGTCGAGGCTCTCGACCAGGCCCCCCAGCCGGCGTTTATCGCACTCGCCCGCCCCGCCCCGACTTCGATATGCGATAGTCAATTATCTTCGGCCGCGGGGGGGCGGCCGCGGTCTGGAAGGATCGAGCCGCCGCGGAAAAACCACCCCCCCAACCCCCTGGGAACATCCGTATGAGTCGCCATCACCGGCCGCGAAAGCCGTTCGATTGGCTTGGGGAGCGAAAGCACCGCCGCGGCGCCTTGAACCTAATCCGCCAGGCGATCCGAGAGGGTTGGCTTGACGGCAACGAGCAAAGCGACCGACGCGACCGACTGATTGCAACCTTGAGCAAACTCTTGGACGTCGAGCACTTGCCCACTCCGGAAGTCATAAGCCTGTGCCAAACGTTCTTAGCGATGGCCTTGAGCGACCTGGATAGTGAGCTTGCCGCTCTCAAGGCACGTGCCAAGCACACGGCTGACAGCCGGTCTCGACCGGTTTGAGCGCAGAATGTGGGTTGCCCCCCCGAACCCCCCCCAGGGGGGGGTTCTCCGAGCGATCGGGACGACGCCCGCGACGCAAGAGCCGCTTTCGGGTGTCGGATGCGGCAACCTGCCCGCTCTTTGGTCGAAAGACTGCCTCTATCTCAGTTTACGCCATCGAGAGACGGCGAGTTACGATACCCCTGGCTGGTTTGCTGCTGGCGCCCCGGCCCGCCTGCGAAGAAATCCACCCTGTCAATTCTGGGAGGAGCGGGTTTTCGTGTCACCTGGCGACCGCAAACCGCCTGTTATTTACCTGTTCTGAGGCATCCGCGCCCTGGCTGTTATTTCGCTGTTCTGAGCGAGACTGACCCGAGGCCCCGCCGGCTGGCATTCACTTCCGATCGTGGGGACTGTACACTTGGTTTCAATGGGTTGGCTGCGGTTCGACGGGACCGCATCCAGAACGCGGACCCTGGCGGGTGGTTTCTCTGTGTGGCCATTCCGCCTAGGTCCGGCCCGTTCTACACACAGAGCCCCGCCATGTTATCCGACCGAGCGACTGAGCACTCCAACGGCCCGCCTGCCCTTGCGCGGTACGAGCGCCCCTCTCTCTTCCCCCATCGCGTCCATCGCATCCTGGATACCACGACCCGGATGGGGGATGCGTTGCGACGAATTGGTTGCGACCGACATCCGGACGCCGCCAGGTTTCACAGAATCTGTGCAGTGGTGTGGCTTTTTCGAGTCAGGATTGCGTTCGGTCAGTACTGGCGCGTGGCGCGCCGTGGGAAGCGTACAGAAATTCATCATCGTCTGCACCATCTCCATCAGATCGTCGTGAGCTGCTATGACTCGGCGCTGGTGAAGATGGCCAAGACCACTCCATTCCGCGATGTCCGGGCAGATGAGAGGCTGGCCGATGAGACATGGCGATCGGACCCCGCCGTCTTCGATCAAGCGAGGTATCCGTTCCTGACGGATGAGGAGTTGGCCTCTATAACACGTGGGCTCGAGAGGCGCGCGTTCAAGATCTACTGCTACGCTTCCGACCTCAGGAATGCGTTGTGGGAGCAACTCGATCGCCTGCACAAGTTTCCCCGATTACGGAACACGGCAACCGCGGGTGGGGTAGACACCCTTGTCCGCTCCGACAGCTGGCGCGATGTCGCCCCGTGGAGGGAGAAGGTGGCATACCAGTTCCGATCGACTTCCGAAGCAAAGGCCCAGGGGGAGGATCGAACGCTCGAGGCCCCAGCCACCGGACCGCTGGTCATCCTGGGAAAACCCGGCGATCAACCGATAGTGAACGGCAACATTACACCCCGCCTGACACTCGCCCGATACCACATCATCAAAGCGCTGATCGATGCCGCGGAGAAGGGATTGACTGGAGATGAGCTGGTCAACAAGAGCGGACACGGCGGAGCGGTCAACACGCTGAAAGCCATGGCGAGAGATCGCGACTGGGGAGCCGTCATCCAATTGCCCGGTTCATCTGGTGGCCGATACCGCATCGTCTCGAGACTTGATGGAGATTGACGGAGATTGACGGACGATTGTACAGGCATTGACGGACGGGTTTTTCGTAGGTTCGCCCCTGGCGTGACAGCCCACGCCGGGAGAAACCTACGATGCCGCCAATCTTCGTCGATGCCCGCGACCTGGCCGAACGGCTTGGAGTCCGTTACGACACCATTCTGACCTGGGTTCGCCGTGGCAAGCTTCCCCACATCCGAGACGGCCGTGGCCGCTACCTGTTCAACCTGAACACGGTCCTGGGAACGCTCCGTCAAAAGTCCCTGGACGCCCACCTGACGGCCGCCGGAAAGGGGGTGGACCATGCGTCCTGACTCCCGCCTCAAGCCCGACGTGGACGGCCCTGGCCCTGTCAGGCTGGCCGATGACGTTGACCGCCAGCCCGAGGATCCGCGCCCCGAGGCCAATCGTGGCCCGACCCTGCCCGCCGGTTTCGACCACCAGCCCGAGGCCCCAGCCGTGCCCGACCCCAAGTGGGTTTCCCTCGCGGTCGAACCCTGCCCGCCAGCATCGAGCCGATGCTTCACATCGATGACCTGGCTGAACTCCTCTCCTGCTCCTGCCGGCTGTTGGAACGCATGCGATTCGCCGGCAAAGTCCCCAAGCCGGACAGCCACGTCGGCCGCTGCACGAGGTGGAAGCCCGCCACGATTCGACGTTGGATCGACAGGGGAGGCCGCCCATGACGACCGGTGATGACGATCGGCGAGAGCCCATCACAGCAGACGAGGTGATCCGCGACTACGGCCGGGAGTACGACCTGGCAGCACTGGCCTATGGCCGCCACCACCACGACGAGACCGGCGAGCCGTACTGGACGGCCGACGAGTGGGATTCCGTCGTGGGTCTCATCGAGATCGAGGCGGGGGTGCGATCATGACCAGAACCGCGACGTTCGACCCCTCCCGAGCCGTCGTGTTCGATCTGGAAGTCTGCCCTGGCCGATGGTGCGTCGGGTTTCACGGGATCGATCATGCCGGGAGGCTGTCAACGCCGAGAATCCGGCGGCCAGGCACGCCGAAAAGTTCCACGGATCGTACCACCACAGGATGGGCAGGGCCAGCAGAGCGATCAGCGCCCATCTCTGCGAACGCGGGAATCTCCATTCCCATCGATGCCAGGTCAATCCCGCGCAGTGTTTACACCAGCGGCGCTCTACGGGCATGGGCTGAAGTCTTCTGGATTTCTTCAAGGACGCATCAGCTCGCGCCAGACGGGGCGACAGGCAAAGGGCCGGTAGGGATTTGCCCTTGGCGGTCTGAGCGTTCGTCTCAGGGCAAGCCAGGCCGGTATTACGAATCCGGCCGTTTTCGCCTCCATCCCGGGCGGGGGCGGCCTCTGTTGTGTACGGAGAGACTACGGAAACTCAACGTCGGAAAACTGCAATTCTCTGCGTCCTCTCGCATCGGACTGCTCCCCCTTGCGAATGTCGCGGTTTTGACGTAAGATGTTTTGCGTAACGGGTTTCTTGAACATGTCCGGGAGATAACGGATCGCCTGAAAATCCTGGTGTCGGGAGTTCAACTCTCCCTCTGCCCATTGCACTCAGGAGCATGACCGTGGCCACAGTGGGCCAGGTCCAGGCGGAGATGCATTCGCGCCACTCCGCGCCTTCACAGTTCATCTCAATGATGGCCGCGGCTACCTGATCAAGCACCCTGATTTCATCAGCCTCTCGCCGAACAACCGCGAGATGACAGTGCAAGACGAGCAGGGCGTGCACTACATCGACATGCGTAATGTCAGCGAGGTCCATGTTCCTCAGTCGCCAGCCGGTGCCAGCCCCAACGGGGGATGACGGCAGCCGGCGGGTGGGCCCCTTTTGTCCCTTTCCGCGGTCACGAGGCAATCGCCACCGAGCTACGCGCGCTCGAGCAAAGCTGAGCGTGCGCCGAGCAGCGCCGCCCCACCCGACGCCACCAGCCCTGCGGTCCCGCCCACTATGGCCACCAGATCATAAACCCCGTTGCACGGCCGGACCGGCCACGACGGCGGCTGCACTTGCTCGCGCATCCGGAGATCGTGTTCATCCGCTGAGGCAAGTATCACGTTTCCTTTGGTGAAGTCGTCCACGGTCGGCCCTTTCTCAGCAGCAACCTGTGGACGGATCGCACGCGACGAAATTCGGCTCCGGAGTGGTCAGGGCAGGCAGGAATCGGGGACGGCCCTTCGAGAACGTCATCCGGGAGTATTGAATCGTTCCCGCGGCGACGATTTCCTCGGCCCGCCGCAACAGGTCGAGAAGGCCGCGCACATCGAGCGTTCCAATCCCGGAATCGCGCCCAGCGATCGGGCGAGGCCAGCGGAGAGCAGTTTTCGTTTCAACGAGACGACACGGGGCTAAGAACGCCGATTATCGCGGAGGCGTAACTTGCCTCTATGACACCCAACTCCTCGGCGCCTGCTTGCATGCATCCGAGTCCGGTGGCCGCTCTCGCCCTGGGGCCGTCAGGGGCATGCCAGAGATACCAATCGCCCACCCAGCCACCGGGCCCCCGGAGGGGTGGGCGGCTGTCGGCTTGGTCAGCCCAGCCTCGTTTTTCATACAGGGGGTTGTGGGCGCGTTTGCTTGGGGTTTTGGGCTCTTTTCCTCTGATTTTGGGGTCGGAACGAGTCAGGATCTGGGTTATTGACCGTTTTAAAATCCGGAATGATTTTCCAGAATTGGCTTGCTGATGGCCACAAGTCTTTCATACACAAGGGATTAGATTGCGTCCCATGACCTTGTTCAAGGGGGTTTTTCATAATCTGGCGCCCTAAGGGGTAAAAGCTATGAAAAACCCCGGCTGATGAGGGACTGACTCCAGCCGACGAAGCTGGCTCTGTCGTTCTGCGTCAGCCCCCAGCCAGCAAGCTTGCGAACCTGTTCAGGATCGATGTTCGGGACC
>Ga0208565_1001631_pt1 | contig 12894 bp, 6 predicted proteins | sample Sb_taG_7_FD_187706 | JGI IMG/M metagenome (GOLD analysis project Ga0208565, IMG submission 187706) | Peat soil microbial communities from Weissenstadt, Germany - Sb_50d_2_FS metaG (SPAdes) (version 2) | ecosystem: Environmental > Terrestrial > Soil > Wetlands > Peat | place: Germany: Weissenstadt...
ACCGGTTGCGATCCACTCAGTGTGCCGTCCCGTAGCGCGTTCATGATGTGAGGAGCCGTATGCCTGAAAGGGCACGTACGGATCTGTGGGAGCCCCAGGGGAGCAATCCCCTGGGGCCACCCGGCCCGGAACTGCAGTGCAAGTACGGATCTGCGGGAGCCCCAGGGGAGCAATCCCCTGGGGCCACCCAGCCCGGAACTGCCCGCCTGGGCTTCCGTTGCGGAGGCCCGGGCTTCCCCCCCAACCACGAGGAGTTTCTACCGATGTTCACTCCGAGACGGCTTTCTGCATTGGTTCTGGCTCTGGGTCTGGGGCTCGCAATCGCGTATGGTGCCCCGATCCGGGCTGACCAGGCCAGCCAGCCCAGCCTGTCGGATCTGGCTCAGGCGCGGTTCGATGCGGCCACCAAGCTTTACGATACGACCTGGTCCCACTACCGGCAGAAGCGTGTGCTCGCGGGTTCTGTGTATGGCGCGTCTATCCATCTGCTTCTGGCCGAAGTTGAGCTCAGCGCCAGGAGAGACAAGCACATCGCCGCGTACGAGCATCATCTCTCCAGGGTTAAGAAACTCCAGGATCTCGTTTTGAAGATCAAGGATCTTGGGAGAGCCAACATCATGGAGACCGTAGAAGTTACATTTTTCGTGGCCGAAGCGGAGTACTGGCTGGCAATCTCGCGCGAGCCGAGCGAGACGGAAAAACGGCGGGAGCGACTGCGGAAGATCGACCATCGCTCGGTGCGCGAGCCGGCCCGAACCGACCTCGCGTCCAAACAACGAGCCGGGGGGCCGAACCGTGCAACATGAGGCGGCTGCGTGCTATCATGATTCCGACGCCGGCCGAACCCGCCGAGAGGCGAAAGGTGACAGCCACCAAATCTGGAGAACACAGAAAGTACAAGTAAACGTGGCAAGTCTACGATTGTTTCTTCGGTCTTCCATGGGGCCGAACCGTGCATTCGAGCCCCAATCGCTTGAATCGCTTGGCCGTATTCGGGGCGGCTTCGCGGGGTCAGAGCCGTTTTCGGGTTTTCGATCTAGAAAACCGGAAACCGACCCTGTCGCCTGTCACTTGACCCCTATCACTCGGCCGTCCCCCTTCGCGGCCGTCAAGGCTGCTCGGGATTGATCACCGCGAGTCCCTCGAGCAAGGCGATGTTGCAAAGTCTTTGATCGGAGCAAACGAAATGATCGATCGGGGCGGGCGTCTGAATCGACAAGGCCACAGCGAGCTGAATCGCGTCGAGGGTGTGAATCTGCCGCGTCTTCCCGTACTTTGCGATGAGGTCACCAGCCGACTCGAAGTGTACATTGAGGATCCGGACGGGGGTGACTGTGCGGTCCCGGACATCGGCGTAAAACCGCAGGCGAAGCCGGTCGAAGTCGGCTTCGGAAATCTCTCCCATCCGCGCCTTCTTCGCGAAGACGGATGGTCCCTCGGTCAGCGTCAATCGCGCGACGGAATAAGCGGACCCGGCCTCGCCCAGAATTTGATCGACCCTGAGTGAACCGGGCTCGGTATGATAGTGCTTTACCAGCGCGCTCGTATCAAGGAAATAGTGCGGCATTCAGGAACGGGTCTCCCTCTCTTCGATAACAGCCTGAGCCATCGAGCCGGGAATCTTGGCGAGAAACCGACGGACCTCATCAATCGAGGGCACGTCCTTGCCCTCCAGCTCACGAGCGCAATAGTTTATGGCCTCGTAATCGATCAGATCCTCCGCCATGGCCTTCTCGTCGGAGCTAGGCCCAGGCTGATCGCCTTGCTGGAAGCGGCGCACCGCCTCCTGCAAGACGGCCTCCTCGGACGGGAAGTCACCGCTCTGGACTTTTTTGCGGACAAAGTCGCGGAGATCGTTGGAGAGAGAGACATTCATCGGTCAAACCCTTTCTTGAGACCGGGCCACGAGCCCGCATGATCAAGCATACCCCAAGTCGTCAGTTTTTGGAGTTCCGGGGACTCCATACCTAACTCTTGACGCGGGGTTGTGGCCGGGTTAGGAACGGGCCGGGAATAGCCTCCTGATTTCCAGTTGGCGGCTGTTCGGCGCGGGTCTCCAGACCCCGCCCACCCCGTTCCGGGGGCCCGGCCGTACCGCAGGTCGCCCGCGGGGTCGGGGCTGGAGACCTCCCGTCGGCAATTGCGGTGGGGTCAGGAGACCCTCGCCGAACACTGAACAGCCTGCGACGATGGCCGCCCCCCCCGGCCGGCCCGCCATGTGGTCGGGACCTCGCCACTATTCATCCTCGCGCCTTTTCGGCAGCCGGAAACGATAAGACCACCGACTCTGCTGTTTTGGCATTCTGTCTGTATGGCCGTCACAGCCATTTCGGCAATCTGCGGAATCGGCGGTCGGGGCCAATTATCACAAGCTGAATTCGCAAAATGACTTAGACTCTGCGAGCTGAAATCGGCACGCCCCTTGCTTCTTTATGACAAGGCGGAAGCGGAGTGAAGGCTCGTATACCACGGGCCGCCACCCCTGACGCTTAACTTTCAAAGGAGTTTTGCCATGTCTATTGAACGTTGGGACCCATTTCATGAGGCGATCAGCCTCCGCGACGCGATGAATTCGCTGTTCCAGGACAGGTTCGTGCGGCCGGGTGGGACGGCTGCACAGAGCCGTCTCACCGCCCTCCCGCTCGACGTGAGCGAGACGGAAAATGAGTTCGTGCTCAAGGCGTCACTGCCGGGAATCAAGCCGGACGACGTGCAGATCACGGTTCACGGCGATACCCTGACCATTCGGGGTGAATCCAAGGTGGAGGAGGAAAAGAAGGGCGAGCACTGGCACATTCGCGAACGGCGGCACGGCGTGTTCCAGCGGTCCCTGTCCCTGTCCGCGCCGGTTGATTCAGACAAGGCCCAGGCCGAGTTCGAGCACGGCGTTCTCACGCTGACCTTGCCCAAGTCGGAGTCCGCAAAGCCCCGGCAGATCAAGGTCGGCGGTGCGGCTCAGGGCCAGGTCGCTCAGGAGAAAGTTAAGAAGTGAGGTCGGGGTACTTGACCCAGGCAACGATTCAACGGGGGGCGAGGCCGAGCAAGCCATCACTGTCCCGCGAGATTCATCGCGGGGCGGTTCGTTCGGCCTCGGCGAACCAGTCGCGGATGGAAAGGGTGAAGCCGGGAAGAACGTCACCGCCGTCGAGATCTTGATCCTCGAGCTTCGCTCAGCCACGCACGAACTATGGGATGGACGAGTGATTTTGGGGAGCGAAAGGGGCTGTGACATCGAAGGCAACTTGCCCCCCAGAACTGGACCCATGGGAGCCACGGGTGAGCAATCGCCCGGGGCGGACCGGCCTATGCCCCACGGACTGGCTCGATTGCACACGTCGGGCGATCGGCAGACAGGTCAGAACTGTCAGGAAGGTCAATAGCATCGAAGGTTCGGGGACGGAAACTCCAGCACTGGGATCAACGGGCGGACCGATTGTCAGCGTCGTCTGGAGCAAGTTCAGGGGGCCGCCAGTCATGGTACCCGAGACGACGACACGTTCGGGATGTTTGACCAGATCGGCGAGATAGGGGGGAACATCGGCAGGGGTCGTTCCCTGGGATAGACTCAAGGAGGCGTTCGTCCCGACGCCGTAGACAGAGCCCGACATGTTGGGCTGGCCAGGGCTTATGACCGAGTAGCCGCCTTGAATGTTGCCGGTGATGGCCACGGAAACTGCTGCCATCGATGGCGGGGAGACCGGCCCTACCGAGAACGTCAGGCCGAGGTTCGAGTTGATGTTGCCGCTGCCGTAGTACCCATTCGGGCCGTCGGAAGCCATGAACTCTTGCAAGGGCAAAGAAATGACGATCGGCTGGGACGGGTCGCTCAGTGTGAACGAAGTGTTGTAGGGGTAGCCGTCCACCCCCCCAGCCAGGTTAACCTGAATGGGGCTCGCCGCGGCCATGGCGTGGAAGAGACCGAAAACCACGAGGGCGATCAGGCAGTTGCGCACCGTGGACATGTGGTCCCTCCATGGAAAACCGAGCCGCCGGCCGCGAGGCGTCCAATCCCCCAGACCGGTGCGAATCGCGATTGGAATGCATTTCCGTGGTCCTACCAAGCACATCCAATCTCGGTGTGATTCACGAGCCGAGATACCTCAGACGGCCCGCGAGGTCGAAGAATCGACCCCTCGTCCAGACAACCTCTGCGTGGATTTCAGCAGATCGCCCCTTGCCGGTCAAGTGCGAACGTTTGAGTAGAACTCAGATCACAAAATAGAGGACAGCTCGAGCCGCCCGAAATTGTCATCGTCCTCCCCGTTCGACGTCGGCGGAGGTCTGCTTCGCTGACCCTCGGGCCTTCCAAAGTCGGGCGACTGCTCGGCGCGATCATCGTCGTGGAACCCGAACTACGCCTCGAGCCATGCTAAAGCTTCTCGCTGTTCATCTTGTCAAGTAGACTCACGTGCCCTTGCAACCCTCCAGCGCCGCTCTCCGAAAGCGTCGTTCAAAGTTCCCCCGACCATTCGGGATCAGCGCGACCTCTGCCCCCCAGACGGAAACTGTCGAGGATGACCCGGAAACGGCAGGGGGGGCAATGGATCGTGGACCTATGGGTGGTCCACCTGAGCGGCATCTGGCCTCAAGTCTATCAGGCATACTTGCAAGCGAAGATTCTTCCCGAGATGGGGACTCAAGAGAGTTCGAGGGAGAAAAAGCCCACAAAAGCCGCATAATCCTTAGCACCGGCGCGATCACACCCGATTTTTGCGAAGAATTTACGTTGGGCTCTTGAGGTCTCAAGAAGGGGTTGGTATGTTCAGTAGCCGTAGAAATCAATTTGTCGAAGAACAGCGATATTATGAACAAGGTGGCACACAAGCATCACTGCCCTTGACTTGCTGAACGAGTTGAGTCTTAGCTGTTTGTCTACGGGAATTCCGCGGATTAACACGATGAGGCGTGCCGACCCTGCGATTCGTCGCATCCGGTTTCTTCACCTTGTTCTTGCTTGCGGGCGTCACCGTATGGGGTGAAGGTCACGTGCTCCGTTCGGCAACGGTAGCGGAGCGGGCCATATCAGCGCCGTCCTACTGAGGCAATTCGATTCTCAACACCACTTCCGCTGTCGCAAAGCGTAGCGACGGGGGTAGTGAACTGGTCGTGAATCACACGTCCTCTTGTTCCTCTTCATCATGGTTCATCGCGTTTTTACGCGGCCGATGATTCCCTGCGCGCTGAGGGACACACCGGGCATCGAGGATGCACAAGATGAAAAAACACACATATCATTGTCGCCCCCGCAGATTCCCTATCAACGTGACGAAACTCGAGCGGCGCGTGCTACTTTCGGCGGCCGGTGCCTGGGTATCTCAGTACGTCAACCCCGGGGATCCGACGCCATTCGACTACACTGACTGGTCGGCCACGGCCGCAAGCGACGGCATTCAGGACGCCCACATCGCTCTGTCATCGCTGCCGACCAATATGACAATATCGTACATCGACGTTAACCGCTATGGCGGCGGAGATTGGTGGTACAACGATCCAGGACAAGGCGGCTATGCGGCTGCGCTGCAAAATTACGGGAACAACTCATCAACCGCCGATCTTTTTTTTCAGCCGAATTTCCTCATTGCACCTGGCGGTGCTGGTGGTGCCGATCATGGATGGCAGTATGTGGTCTCCGTTTACTATTTCGGCACATCAACGCCCGACACCATATATATGACCGATACCTATACATACAGCCGTCTACTCATGCCCTCGGAGAAGTTCCAGGTCAACTGGAAAGGGCAGGACACGCCGATCGTAGACGATGTGGGTCCCGATGGCGGGGTCGGCCCGGATGGAATCCAGGACGACCACCTGGGGCTTTCGAGTTTGGCCCATTTTCCGGGAAGCTCCTCGAGTTATCCCGTGAACTACGTCAGCGTCACGGGCCCCTCGGGGACGGGACTGAATTACGAGTCGAATCTCAACCTCGACAACTACGCCAACGCGGCGCTCGTGAATCTGAACGGCACGAGTGCCGATCTGTATATCAATCCGTACGTCAAGACCGGTCCGACGACCACCGCGAACCTTGTCCAGGGGCAGAACCTGACTGTAACAGTCCACTACAGCATTGAAGGCTTGGACATCCCGGACCAGCAGACTCTCTCCGTCGGCACGACAAACCCAAGCCTCGCGGTTCCACTACCTCCCAGCGTGAGCGTCAACATGAGCCCCACCTGGACGGCGACATGGGGGGGGCAAGATGATCCGGCATCCAGCGGCGGTTTAGCGCACGTGAACCTTACGGGCCTCCCGGGTATGATCCAAGGGGCCGACCTGAGCGACCAGGTGGGCGTGAACTGGACTTGGGGAACCCTTTTGGGAGGGAGCCCGCTTACCGTCACGCAGGCACAAAACTCACCTCAGGCGAGTCTCTCCTTCGCTCCCCTGACGAATGAAGCGTGGCATGGAGTGCCCTCGACGCTCACGCTCCGCCTGGATTTCGGCGGGGGCAGCGTGTCTGGCACCCAGCTCTCGGCCGGGCCGACCGATCCCGGCAAGGCGGTCCCGGATAATTCGAGCGACCCGGCCGGCCCGGCCTACCCGATCGACGGACCCGGCCTGTTGCAGGCCATCCAGAGCCGCGCTTCAACAGTCTACTTGAACCCCGCCGATACGTACAACCTCAGTCAACAGCTCATCCTCAACAATCCGATCACCATCACCTCTCTGTCGTCGACCCAGCCCACCCTGACATTCACCCAGCCACAAAGCTCGCTGGTTCTCTGGGATTCGCTCATCCAGATCAACGCGAGCCATGTCACTCTGAACGAGTTCAAGGTCCGTATCTCCGGGCCGGTGTTCTGGAACTGGAATTCGAATTTCGGTCCGTCGGTCATCAAGCAGGGAGCTGGCGGACTGCGTAGTGTCCAGCTCACGAATCTGGATATCCAGGGACCCACCGAGGACCCGTACGACGGCAGCTACATGCCCACCGAGAGCTTTTCCTACACTGGATATTCCATGGCCGGCAGCGGGCTTTCCGGCCTGCCCCAATTCCCGCTGTTCTCGGACAACTTGAATGGATCAACTATCGGTTCCTCGTGGACCAACGTTGGCAACCAAGGGAATTGGTCCGAGTCCGGAGGCTATCTCAAGCAGAACAACACCTCGTCTTCGAATAACGAGGTGATGCTGGTCAACAATCCGCCCAGCTTCCCGACGGACATGGAAATGGTCGCTCAGGTGACAATGACCAGCGCGCTCAGCGGTGACGGGCGCGTTGGAATCGGTCTGAATACCGATAGCAGCGGCAACGGTTACAAGCTGGTGTTCCATGATTCCGGAGGCTCCACCGTCCTTCAGTTGCTTGACGACGACGGCGTCCAGTGGAGCAGTCCGGTCGCCAGCTACATCGACTACCAGAAGAACTCCCATCCTTGGGCTGTCAATACCGCCTACGACTTCAAGCTTCTGGTCATGAAATCCCCCCTGAGCGGGCAAGACACACTCTTCGGCAAGGTTTGGGCGTCCACCGACCCGGAGCCGGCCGTGTGGTCGATCACCCAGACCGGTTGGAGCCACGCCGCCGGCGCCCCGTCCCTCGAGGGCGGGGGAGGGGGAGACGGATCGGCCGAATTCCAGAATGCCGTCGCCGTCGCCCTGGCACCGTCCGGCCTGTCCACGGTCTTTACGGATTCGTTCGCCGGCTCGGGGTCGGTTGGATCAACCTCGGTCGGTGGGACATGGACCAATCCCGCCAACAATATAGGGCAGTGGTCCCAGTTGTCGGGCGTCCTCAGCCAGAATAACTCGACCTTGAGCACTTCTAACAAGCTCCTGGTGGTCAGCTCCCAGGAGTCCCTCTCCGGGAGCGCCCAGATCACGGCTCTCGTCCAGGTAGTCAGTACGCTCACCGGCGATGCCCGTGTCGGTGTCGGTCTCAACGGGGATGGCAACGGGAACGGCTACAGCCTCGTCTTCCGCAACGTCGGCTCTAACCAGGATCTCCAGATTCTCTACAATGGCACGGCCGTGGCCACGACAAGCTATTCCTGGTCGACCTCCAATTCGTATTTCTTCAAACTGCTCGTGATGAGCGACCCCAATGGTGTCGCGACGGTCTACGGCAAGGTGTGGCAGAACAAAGGGAACCAAACCTCCGAGCCGACGAGTTGGACCCTCTTCTGGACGGGCGGAACCTTGACCACGGGAGCGCCGTTCCTCGATGGGGGCTCGGGGGGCTCTGGAGGAGGCGGCATAGCCTCCTTCCAGCAGGTCTACGTCACGACGCCCGCCGCACCCGCTGTAGGTCTGATTGTTCTACCGAACGGCGTGTATGGCGGCACGATATCCGGGTGCACTCTCACAGGCGGGAACATCCAGATTACGGGTGGCGATTGGACTATCTCGGGCAACATCTCCGAGGGCGCGCTAGCCAATACAAGCTCTCAGGCCTTTATTTCTACTTACAATTATGTTTTTGACGTAGATATACTGAATAACCAGCTTCGCCAGTTGGACCCCACGGGAAAGACTTTCCGGCTCTTCAACGCCGGGGGAACGCTTACATCCGCCGCCGAATTGGCGATCCAAGGGAACACGGTCGTAGGTGGGATCGGGATGGGTGAGTATACCGGCGACCTCACGTACACGTATAATGACACCAGCGCCAACAACTACCAGAACTACTCGTGGGGGCCACCCAATTCTCCGGAGTTCATCCTCGCGGAGGGCTACGTTCCACTTTACGAAGGTAAGCCGGCTTTCGTCTCAACCGACGGCCGAATCCTTCAGCTCAATGATTTTGATGGGTTTTCCGTGCCGGCCGGCTTTAGCATCGCCCCGGGAGATTTCGTTTCGATCATTTCTTCGAACGATCCTAACGCGGGCCACTACTATCGAATCGCGCAGGTGATCAACAGCTCCACCTTCTTGATGGACCAGCCATTGCCGACGGGCGGAAGCTACAACTATGTGATCAACGTCGGTAGTGGCTATTCCGACTTGACGATTGGAGGATCCCAAGCCGGTCAGGGCAATGCCATCGACATCCAAGGCGCGATGTCGGACCCCTTCAAGCTCAATGGTTTCGAATACCACACCACGATCGTCGGCAACCATTTCATCGGCGGCGGATCCTTCGATATCCAGAGTGCGGTCACAAGCAATTACAGCCAGTTCATTTGGGGCTGGACCCACACATCCATGCTCGGAATTGCCGTCGATGACAATATCTTCGAGGATATGAGCTCCGCCGGCGTCATCGCCGTCCAGCATTCTTCAGCAACCAAGTCGGACGTCGGTCGCTTGTACTGGCAGGGTGAAATGCTCGGCAACGTCTTCGAATTCAATAATCCTCAAACTTCTCCTATTACGGCAGTGACGATCGGCAACAATGAGTACACTGCCGGAGTCTACCAGGGCAACAACATCGCAACGCCGGGTGATTCCTCGGAGCTGTCATTGACGACCAGCACGCTCGTCAACGGAGTGAGCACCGAGTCGAATACGACTCAGGTCCCGAGCTCATTCACCCAGGGGGGCGGCACGGTCGTTCTTGGTATCGTCGAAGGGACCGTCGACGGCATAGCCACTTCGGGCTCCACGTTCCAGGCCAGCCGTACAATCACCCTCCCCACATTGACGCCGCCCGCAAACGCGGCTCCGTTGCCACCCGTTCTAGACGCAACAACCTTGTCGGGCAATTCCATCAATTTGACATGGACCGATCCGACTAACTTGCCCAACACCGCCGCCGGTTACCTGATCGAAGAATCGATTGACGATGGCAATTTCACGCAAATCACAACGGCACCGGCGGGAGCAACCAGTCTGGCCGTCGGCGGCTTGACTCCGTTAAAGCCTTACTATTTCCGCATTCGCGGCTACAACAGTCTCGGCGACAGTGGTTACTCGAACGTCGCCTCCGCTACCACGAACAATCAGATTCCCTCCATCAATTTCTCGAACGGATTCGCAAATTCCAGCGGAACGCTGACTTACAACGGTTCGGCCGCCATTAACGGATCGGTTGCGCGGCTGACGGATGGCGGCGGCGGAGAAGCTGGCAGCGTCTTCACGACGAGCTCTGTTGATGTTTCGACCTTTTCGACCGAATTTCGCTTCCTGCTAACAAACGCCAACGCGGATGGTTTCACTTTCACGATCCAAACCAACGGTCCCAAGGCGTCGGGGCCCGCCGGAGGCGGACTCGGCTATGGCCCGGATACCGCTGGCGCCAGCGGCGGTATTCCAAACAGCGTGGCGGTCAAGTTCGATCTCTACAACAATCAGGGGGAGGGCAGTGACTCGACAGGGCTTTACACCAAGGGCGCGGCCCCGACCAACTTCGGCTCAATCGATCTCAGTTCCACTGGAATCAATTTTCACAGTGGGGACGTATTCCAGGCAAACCTGAGCTACAACGGGTCAACACTGACCGAGACCCTTACCGATACGCAGACGAATGCCACGGTCACTGAAGCTTACACCGTAAACATCGGTCAGACCGTGGGTTCATCCACGGCATACGTAGGTTTCACAGCAGGGACTGGAGGACTGACAGCCACTCAAGACATCCTTACATGGACGTACTCCTCAGGTTCCCAAGTGCCAACTGCGCCGGGTAATCTGGTGGCGACGGCGAGCGGGACGACGATTGGATTGAGTTGGTCTGCGGCGACGGGCGCGACGAGTTACAACGTTTATCGGGGTACGAGTGCGGGTGGCGAAGCATACGAGACGGGCGTTGCCGGAACGAGCTTCAGCGATCCTGGGTTGTCGACGGGCAGCACGTACTACTACTTTGTGACCGCAGTCAATGCCGCGGGTGAAAGTGGCCACTCCTCCGAGAGTTCGGCGACGACAGTAGCAGCTGCACCTGGGAATCTGGTGGCGACGGCGAGCGGGACGACGATTGGATTGAGTTGGTCTGCGGCGACGGGCGCGACGAGTTACAACGTTTATCGGGGTACGAGTGCGGGTGGCGAAGCATACGAGACGGGCGTTGCCGGAACGAGCTTCAGCGATCCTGGGTTGTCGACGGGCAGCACGTACCACTACTTTGTGACCGCAGTCAATGCCGCGGGTGAAAGTGGCCACTCCTCCGAGAGCTCGGCGACGACAGCGGCGGCCAGCAAGCTGGTCTTCGGCCAGCAGCCGACCAACGCCACGGCCGGTGGAGCGATTAGCCCCGCAGTCACCGTGAACGTGGAGGATGCCTATGGCAATGTGGTGACGAGCGACAGCTCGACAGTGACCCTGAGGCTCAGCAGCGGGACGTTCGCAAGTGGGTCAAGCACGGCGACGGCGCCTGCGGCGAACGGCGTGGCGACGTTCAGTGGCCTGAACATCGACACGGCCGGGAGTTACACGCTGGCGGCGTCCGATGGCTCGCTGACGAACGCGACCTCGAACAGCTTGACGATCATCCCTGCGACGGCCAGCAAGCTGGCCATCACCACGCAGCCAAGCAACGTGACCGCGGGCGTGGCGATCAGCCCCGCCATGACCGTGGCCATCCAGGACAAGTACGGTAACCTGGCAACCACCAACACCTCGACGGTGACCGTCGCCGTGGCCACCGGCCCCGGCACCACCTTCGATGCATCCAGCACGCTGACCGCAGCGGCCAGCGGGGGCATCGCCACCCTCAACAAAGTGATCCTGGACAAGGCCGGCAGCTACACGCTGAAGTTCAGCGACGGCGCGCTGACTGCCTCCACCACCTCCAGCTTCACCGTCAGCGCGGCGGCGGCCAGCAAGCTGGCCATCACCACGCAGCCAAGCAACGCGAGAGCCGGCGTGGCGATCAGCCCCGCCATGACCGTGGCCATCCAGGACAAGTACGGTAACCTGGCAACCACCAACACCTCGACGGTGACCGTCGCCGTGGCCACCGGCCCCGGCACCACCTTCGATGCATCCAGCACGCTGACCGCAGCGGCCAGCGGGGGCATCGCCACCCTCAACAAAGTGATCCTGGACAAGGCCGGCAGCTACACGCTGAAGTTTAGCGACGGCACGCTGACTGCCTCCACCTCCTCCAGTTTCACCGTCAGCGCGGCGGCGGCCAGCAAGCTGGTCTTCGGCCAGCAGCCGACCAAAGCCACGGCCGGTGTAGCGATTAGCCCCGCAGTCACCGTGAAAGTGGAGAATGCCTATGGCAATGTGGTGACGAGCAACAGCTCGACGGTGACTTTGAAGCTAAGCAGTGGGACGTTCGCAAGTGGGTCAGCACGGCGACGGCTTCGAGCGGCGTGGCGACGTTCAGTGGCCTGGTAATCGATACGGCCGGGACCTACACGCTGAAGGCAACTGATGGCTCGCTGACGAACGCGACGTCGAACAGCTTCAAGATCAGTTAGGGAACGCTCCGTTGCTCCACAAGGGTGCTCATTCTCTGTGATCTGGAACGCAATATACTTGCTCCAGAAACTCGGCAATAAAGGACTATTGGGGTATGTGTGGTCCGGGAGCGGGGACACCACACCTAACTCTTGGCGCGGGGTTGTGGCCGGATTTCCCACCATTGCTTGATTGGCACGTGTGATAGCTCCTGGCATGCCCCACCATGTCACCCTGCGGGGAAACCCCAGACAAAAGACATTCTTCGGTGAGGAAAACTACCAGCACTACCTCGAGCTCATAGCGCAATTCTGCCGCGCAGAGCAGGTCGCGAGTACTCCGGGAAATTATTCCCGGCCTGTTCCAAATCGCCGGGCCGGCTCGTGCAGTCCTTGCGAGTTTGAGCCGAAGGCGCTTCCACGGTGGCTTCCATGCCTATCTCCTCTTGCTGATTGGTGGGGACCACTCTCCCATCGCCTGAGCGCAACAAAACCGATAACATCTCACGAGGCGGTTTGGCCATTTCAAGGCCAACCTTGCGGCGTGCCAGTGCCGTTGGCCCAGGCGCGCGCCGGGCAAGGCGCACCGTCTTGCCCGCCGGCCCCG
>Ga0208565_1001635_pt1 | contig 12859 bp, 11 predicted proteins | sample Sb_taG_7_FD_187706 | JGI IMG/M metagenome (GOLD analysis project Ga0208565, IMG submission 187706) | Peat soil microbial communities from Weissenstadt, Germany - Sb_50d_2_FS metaG (SPAdes) (version 2) | ecosystem: Environmental > Terrestrial > Soil > Wetlands > Peat | place: Germany...
TCTTGGGTGCGTCACTCTTGGACGTGCTGGACGACTCGGACGACGACTTCTCGGCCTTGGCGGCACTCTTGTACGAGTCGCTGCGATAATCGGTCTTGTAGAACCCCGAGCCCTTGAAGAGGATGGCCGCGCCGGGTCCGATCTTGCGTCGCAGCTTGGGGGCGCTGCACTTGGGGCAATCGGTCTGGGGTTGAGAAACGATCGACTCGAAGGCTTCGAATTCATTCCCGCAGCCGTCGCACACATAATCATAGGTTGGCATCAGTCACTCCCAACAAACAAGCAGTTCTGTCTTCGTCCTGGCCGCCAGATCCGTTGCTCGGATCAAGGGCGCTCGCTTCATCCGCCGATGCGTTCGGAGGACCGAAGCATCAGGGTTTGACCGAGACGGCCACCTTGCTGGGGCGGAGCACGCGGTCATGGATCTTGTAACCTTTGCCCAGCTCGGCGACCACCGTCCCCTCGGGATGCTGGTCACTTGGTTGCTGCATGATGGCTTCGTGGAAATTGGGGTCGAACGGTTGTTCCAGTGCGGCGATCGGCTCGACCCCATACTTGGCCAGGATGCCCAGCAATTGTTTCTGTACCATGTCCAGCCCGGACGTGATTCCCTCGTTAGCCGATGCGCGAAGGGCTTCGATGGCGCGCTCGAGGTTGTCGATGCTGCCCAGCACCTCCTGCGCCAGGCTACCGATTGCGTACGTTCGAACCTCCTCGGCCTGCTGCCTGGCGCGCTTCTGGTAATTGGCGAAATCGGCCTGGATACGCAGGACCTGGTTCTTCAGCTCGTCGCGTTCCTTCTGTAAGAGGTCGATCTCCTCGCTGGGCAAGACAGAGGCTCCGTTAGCTTGGCCCCCGTTCGGACCCGGTTCAGCAGCCGCGTCCCGGGGCTGATCCGAGGCGGATTCCGAATTTGGCGCCGTCTGGTTGGGATGATCGGACTGAGGATTGAGCTTGGTCATGATTCACCTCTTGCGGCGGACAACGGTTTTGGCCGCCAGCGGGGAAGCGGTCGGGATGCTGCGGATCAGGTGTCGTGGGTGATCTCCGGGGTCTCGGTCTCCTCCGTGAAATAGTCCCGCAGTTTCTCGAAGAAGCTCTTGCGCCTGGGGCTGACCTGCTCGCGCTCGATCTCGGCGAACTCCCGGAGCAATTCCTCCTGTCGGGGCGTCAGGTGCCGTGGGGTCTCGACCACGACCTCGACAAGCTCGTCTCCCCGTCCGCGGCCGCTGATATCGGGCATGCCGCGCCCCTTGATCCGGATCATCTCGCCGCTCTGTGTGCCGCGCGGAACCGTGACCTTCTCGGCTGCGTCGAGCGTGGGGAACTGGATCTCGGCGCCGAGCGTCGCCTGGGCAAAGCTGATCGGGACCTGAGTGTAGAGGTCGTTCCGCCGCCGCTCGAGGAACGGATGTCGCCTGACCACCACCTGAATTCGCAGATTGCCCCGCGGCGCTCCGATGTCTCCCAGTTCGCCCTGGTTGCGAAGCTGCAGCCACATGCCGCTTTCCACGCCCGGTGGAACATCGACCTGGAGCTTGCTCGTCGCAGGAGTGCGACCGGCGCCTCGGCAATGGGGACAGGGATCGGTGACTCTTACCCCATCACCGCCGCAGGCCGGGCAGGTGGTCGCCACCTGAAAGAAGCCGCGTGCCTGAACGATCTGGCCCCGGCCGCCACAATAGTTGCAAGTCGTGGGGCTCGTCCCCTTGCGCGAGCCCGAGCCGCGGCAGTCGCTGCAAAACTCCTGGCGGCTCACTTCGATAGTGCGGGACGTACCCCGCGCCGCCTCCACGAGCTCGATCTCGAGCTTCATCAGCAAGTCCGGCCCGGGGCGCGGCCCGCGCCTGCGCTCGCCGAAGAGGTCGCCGAACAGTCCGCCGCCGAAGATATCGCTGAACGCCGACATGATGTCGTCGGTCGAGCGGAAGTCGTGGACGGCCGCGCCTTCGAGCCCAGCGTGGCCGTAGCGGTCATACCGCTGCCGCTTTTCGGGATCGGACAGAACCTCGTAGGCCTCGGCCGCTTCCTTGAACTTTTTCTCGGCGTTCTTGTCGCCCGGATTGCGGTCCGGGTGAAACTTGAGCGCCATCTGCCTGTAGGCTCGTTTTACGTCATCGGGCTCCGAGTCTCGAGCGACCCCGAGCACCTCATAGAAATCGCGCTTGGTCGTGGCCATCGGCATGGCGTCTCAATAGTCCTCATGGACGTTCAGGAATCGACGAGGGCCGTCCATCGACCTTCCCCAACTCCATTGATATTCCAAGAATATCATACGACGCCGATTCCTGACAGATGACCCGGGGCCAGGAGATCCGGGAAACAGTTGCTCATCCAGTTCGGACGGCAACAGTCATGCCGGATCCTCGCGATGCGAACCCAGCGCCGGCCTTGCTGCTCTCTCCGCCGTGCCAGAGAGAGGCGGCCGGCGCGGGCAAGGTCGGGGTACCTTGCCCGCACCGCGGGGTCAGACCCCCGAGCCGAACAGAAATAGAGATTACAACCCGGAGCAGGTCATTAGCGGACGGAACCCTCGATTCCCGGTCCGCCTTCCTTCTCGTCGTCCTTGATGTTGGTGATCATGGCCTCGGTCGTCAGCATGAGCGCGGCGATCGAGGCGGCATTCTGCAGCGCGGTTCGGGTGACCTTGGTCGGGTCGATGATTCCGGCTTCGAACATGTCCACGAAGTTGCCGGTATTCGCGTCAAAGCCTACAGCGCCCGACTTCGACTTGACCTCCTCGGCAATCACGCCCCCGTCATGGCCGGAGTTGGACGCGATGTAACGGGTCGGCTCCTCGAGGGCCCGCAGAATGATGGCCACGCCCAGCTTCTCGTCGCCCTGAAGCTCGGAGTGCAGCTTCTCGACGGCCGGAATCACGCGAATCAAAGCCACGCCGCCACCAGGGACGATACCCTCTTCGGCGGCCGCCCGGGTCGCATGCAGGGCGTCTTCGATGCGGGCCTTGGTTTGCTTCATGTCGGTCTCGGTCGGAGCACCAACGCGAATCAGGGCCACGCCACCGGAGAGCTTGGCGAGCCGCTCCTGGAACTTCTCCTTGTCGTACTCGCTGTCGGTCTCCTCGATCTGGCGGCGGAGCTGATCGATCCGGCGCTGGATGCCGCCCTTCTTGCCGGCCCCCTGGATGATGGTCGTCGTGTCCTTGTCGACCTTGATCTTCTTGGCCTGGCCAAGCTGGCTGAGCTGAAGGTTTTCGAGCTTCAGGCCCAGGTCCTCGCTGATCACGGTACCGCCGGTCAGTACCGCCATGTCGCCGAGCATGGCCTTGCGGCGATCGCCAAAGCCCGGGGCCTTGACCGCGGCGATGTTGAGTACGCCCCGGAGCTTGTTGACGACCAGGGTGGCCAGGGCCTCGCCCTCGACGTCCTCGGCGACGATCAAGAGCGGCTTGCCCGACTGGGCGACCTTTTCGAGCAGGGGGACCAGCTCGCGCAGGCTGCTGATCTTCTTCTCGTGAAGCAGGATCAGTGCATCCTCGAAGACGACTTCCATGGTGGTCGGCGAGGTCACGAAATAGGGGCTCAGGTAACCCTTGTCGAACTGCATGCCCTCGACGAATTCGAGCACGGTGCTGGCGGTCTTGCCTTCTTCCACCGTGATCACGCCATCCCGGCCAACCTTCTCGACGGCATCAGCCAGCATCGCGCCGATCGTCGGGTCGTTGTTCGCCGAGATCGACCCGACCTGGGCGATCTCCTCCTTCTTGGACACGGGCCGCGAGAGCTTGTCGTGCAGCTCGTTCACGGCCACCTCGACGGCCTTCTCGATCCCACGGCGGACGGCTGTGGGGTTGGCGCCCGAAGTCACATTGCGCAGGCCTTCGCGGTAGATGGCGCGGGCCAGGATGGTCGCGGTCGTCGTGCCGTCACCGGCCACGTCGGACGTCTTGGAGGCGACCACGTTGACCAGTTTGGCGCCCATGTTCTCGAACGGGTCGTTCAGCTCGATCTCCTTCGAGACCGTGACCCCGTCCTTGGTGACCAGTGGGCCGCCGAACGACTTGCTCACTATGACGTTCCGCCCGGTCGGGCCGAGCGTCGAGCCCACTGCCTTGGCCAGGGTGTCGACGCCGCCGAGCATCTTGCGGCGACCGGCGTCGGAAAAGATGAGTTGCTTTGCCACGGACGTTTGCTCCTCGAACAGGTTGGGGATAGAGACCGACTGCGGTGCCGTGTCACTTGACGATCTTGGCCAGGATGTCGGATTCGCGAAGGATCTTGATCTCCTCGCCGTCCACCTTGATCTCGGTACCCGAGTACTTGCCGAAGAGGACCTCGTCCCCCTCGATCACGCCGATCGCGACACGCTCGCCGGAATCGAGGAGCTTGCCGGGGCCAACCGCCAGCACCTTGCCGCGCTGGGGCTTCTCCTTGGCCGTATCGGGAAGGACGATGCCGCCCGCCGTCTTCTCTTCCGCCTCGATCTGCTGAATCACCACCCGGTCTTCCAGGGGACGAATTGCCAGCTTTGCCATTGCCTGATGTCCTTTATGCATGAATTCCCAGAAACTGAATCGCTATCGCCTGTGGTCTGTCAGGATCGCGGGGGCTGGGCTCACATCATTCCCATGTCGCCCATGCCTCCCATGCCACCCATTCCGCCCATGCCACCCATGCCTCCGCCAGCATGAGGATCATGGCCAGCGGCCTCTTTCTTCTTCGGGGGCTCGGCGATGAGAGCCTCGGTGGTCAGGAGCAGGCCCGCGACCGACGCAGCGTTCTGAAGGGCCAGGCGGGTGACTTTGACGGGGTCGACGATACCCGCCTCGAGCAGGTTGCCCCACTCGGCGGAGTCTGCATTGTAGCCGTAATGGGGATCATTGCTCTTCTTGATGCGGCTGACAACGACGGCGCCGTCCACGCCGGCGTTCTCGGCGATGAACTTGGCCGGCTGTTCGGCGGCGCGGCGGACGATTTCCGAGCCCATCTTCTCGTCGCCGGTGAGCTCGAGGCCGTCTATGACCCTGCTCGCGCGGATCAGGGCCGTGCCGCCGCCGGGGACGACTCCCTCCTCGATGGCCGCGCGAGTGGCGTGCAGGGCATCCTCGACGAGGGCCTTGCGCTCCTTCATCTCGGTCTCGGTCGCGGCGCCGACGTTGATCTGCGCGATGCCGCCGGCGAGCTTGGCGAGCCGCTCCTGGAGCTTCTCGCGGTCGTACTCGCTGTCGGTCGTGGTGATTTCCTTGCGGATCATCTCGGCCCGGCCCCTGATCTCATCCGATGAACCGGCGCCTTCAACGATCGTGGTGTTCTCGCTGTCGATCGTGACCTTGCGAGCTCGGCCCAGATCGCTGAGCTGGATGTTCTCCAGGTCGATGCCCAGGTCCTTGAAAATGGCCTTGCCTCCGGTCAGCACGGCGATATCGCCGAGCATGGCCTTGCGGCGATCGCCATAGCCCGGGGCCTTGACGGCGGCGACCTTGAGGATGCCCCGCAGCTTGTTGACGACCAGGGTGGCCAGGGCCTCGCCCTCGATATCCTCGGCGATGATCAAGAGCGGCTTGTTGGCCTTGGCCAGCTTCTCGAGCAGGGGGATCAGCTTGGTCGGGGAACCGATCTTCTCCTCGTGGATCAGCACATAAGTGTCTTCGAGCACAACTTCCATGCGATCGGGGTCAGTGACGAAGTGGGGGCTCAGGAACCCGCGGTCGAACTGCATGCCCTCGACCACGTCCACGGTCGTTTCGAAGCCCTTGGCCTCCTCGACGGTGATGACGCCGTCGGTGCCCACCTTCTCGAAGGCATCGGCCAGCTTCTCGCCGATCGACCGGTCGTTGTTGGCAGCGATCGCGGCAACCTCGGTAATCTCCTTCTTTCCCGAAACCTTCTTCGCTTGGGCCTTGACGTTCTCGACGATGGCCTCGACGGCCTGATCAATGCCCCGCTTCAAGGCCATCGGATCGGCACCGGCGGCCAGCGCCCTAAGGCCCTCCTTGAAGATCGCCTCGGCCAGCACGGTCGCGGTGGTCGTGCCGTCGCCGGCCGCGTTGGAAGTCTTGGAGGCCGCTTCCTTGACGAGCTGGGCACCCATGTTTTCATAGGGATCGGTGAGCTCGATCTCCTCGGCCACGGTCACGCCGTCCTTCGTAATCGTCGGGGCTCCCCACCCCTTGTCGATCACGGCATTCCGCCCGCGCGGGCCCAGCGTGCTCTTGACGGCCCGCGCCAGCTTGCCCACGCCGCTGGCCAGCTTTTGACGGGCCTCATCTTCATAGGCCAGAATCTTCGCCACGTTGTTTCTCCTTCGCCGTTATCCAACGTGTCGGCCGAGATCAAACCGCCCGGCACGACCTGGGAGTCGTGTCATCTGACAGCTCCCCAACGAGTAGTTGCTCCCCTCAAATGCAACTCATGTACCATCACGCGGGAATTACTGAAAACGCGATGAGCAATGGACTTAGATTCATGGCCCAGGGAGAGCCCCTCGACATGCCCTGCCGTTTTGGCAGACAACGCCGCGTTTTGTCACCTAGCGGACGGGCCGCTTCACCATGGTCCGCAGGCACAATTCGAGGCTCCGGACGGCCCACCCAAAGCGATCGAAAACGCACGCGTGACGGCCGAGAATTGACAGGCGTCAAAACAAGTCCTACAGTTGTCTGATCTGGACTCAATTCTCTCCGATTGTCTTTGGTCAATGAGCCGACATCATGCGAAGCCACTTCCTGAGGATGACCACCACGGTTTTCATGCTTGTGGCCGCGGGCGCAGTCGCCGGGCAATCGACAGTCTCGGTAAAAGAACGGCTCGGCGTGATCATGAAGCGCCAGCATGAGGCGCGCGAGCGATTCAGCAACGACTTGAAGGGGAAGACGCCGGAAGCTCAGAAAGCGGGGGTCGAACGCTATGCCGCAGAGACGGACAAAAACACGGAGGAAGCTCTCGGATTGGCCCAGGCGAACCCGACCGAGCCCGCAGATGTCGAGGCCCTCGAGTTCGTGATCAGGGCGGCCAGGGCGGGGCCAGGAGATCATTCCTACCGGGCGATGGAGATTCTGCTGCACGGCCATGTCCGGGATCCTGGCATGGGCCAGATCTGCGGCCGGATCTTCTACTTCGTCCACGCGCCGGTGGCCGAGGCCCTCATTCGCTCGGTACTGCAAGAGCACCCCAACCGCAGCGATCGAGCCCGGGCGTGCCACGCCCTGGCGAGCTACTTGATGTACCAGGCCAAGATGATCCGCCGGATTCGCGAAAAGCCGGCGACGATCGACGAATACGTTCATGAGCGGCATAAGGCAGCCACGGCGCGGTTCGTGAAGGAAGCTGACCCGAACGCCCTGGACCGGCAGGCGGAGGCGTTGCTCGAGCGAGTCGTTGCCGAGTTCGCCGACGTTCCGGACTGGTACGACAAGCGGCCGCTGGGCGCGATCGCCGAGGGCGAGCTGTTCGCGGTGCGGCATCTGAGCGTCGGCAAGCTCGCGCCGGAGGTTGTGGGGCGGGATCACGAGGGGAAGCTGTTCGCGCTGGCTGAATATCGAGGCAAGGTCGTCGTGCTCACGTTCTCCGGCAACTGGTGCGGCCCCCGCGCCGGCATGTACCCCCAGGAGCGCGAGCTGGCCGCCCGGCATGCGGGCAAGCCCTTCACCCTGCTGAGCGTGAACACGGACGCCAGCCTGGATACGCTTCGGGAGTCGATCGCCAAGGGCGAGATCACCTGGCGATGCTGGTGGGATGGCGGCATGACCGGCCCCATCACCACGCGGTGGGGCATTCGCTTATTCCCGTCGATCTTTGTGCTGGACCGGACGGGCGTGATCCGTTTCAAGGATTTGCGGGGCGACGATCTCGACCGGGCGGTCACGTCGCTGCTGGACGAGGCGGCGGTCAAGACCCCTGCGCGCTGATACCAGGGATTCGCGGCGGTCCATCATGGAAACTTGCCACGCGATTGCTCTGTCCCGGCGGCCCGGATAATCTCGGTCTGGGCTCGGAGGATCGATCGCAACGCCAAGGGGAGTTTTGAAGATGCGCGGGCTGTCACTCTCAGCAAAGGGTAGGGCGGGGCTGAGGATCTTCAGTGCGGTTCTGGGATTGGGGATACTCGGCGGACGGATGGCTCCGGCCGAAGGGGCGGAGCCGGTGACCGACCACCAGGTGATCACCCTCTGGCCTGGAGGAGCGCCCGGGGCCAAGGGCAATGATCCGGAGCAGGATATTCCGACCCTGACGGTCTGGCTCGCGAAGCCGGAAACGGCCACGGGCGCCGCGGTTGTTGTCTGTCCCGGCGGCGGTTACGGGATGCTGGCCAGCGATCATGAGGGCCTGCAGGTCGCCGAGTGGCTCAACTCGCTGGGAGTGTCGGCGTTCGTGCTCAAGTACCGGCTTGGCCCGCGCTATCACCACCCTGCCATGCTTCAGGACGCAGGACGGGCGATCCGGACGGTGCGGGCTCTCGGCCAGAAATGGGGCGTCGACCCGCATAGGATCGCAATTCTCGGATTTTCCGCGGGGGGGCATCTGGCCTCCACGGCCGGCACCCATTTCGATGCCGGCAAGCCGGACGCCGAAGATCCGGTGGAACGCGTCAGCTCCCGACCCGACCGGCTGATCCTGGTTTATCCCGTGATCGCCCTGGCCACGGCCTACGGCCATAGCGGGTCAAAGCAGAACCTGCTGGGCGATGAGCCTTCGGACGAGCTGGTCCGCTCCCTGTCGAACGAGACCCAGGTGACCTCTCGGACGCCGCCCACCTTCCTCGCACACACCAACGAGGACACCGGTGTCCCCGCGGAAAACAGCTTGCTGTTTGTGATGGCCTTGCGTGCAGCCAAGGTGCCAGTCGAGTTTCACCTCTTCGAGAAAGGCCAGCACGGCCTGGGGCTGGGCCACGGCGCCAGCCAGTTGGGGATCGGTCCCAACCTGGCGTTCCAGGAATGGCCCAAGCTTTGCGCGATCTGGCTCAAGGGCCAGGGTTTCCTCGACCGCACCGGCGGTCATGCGTCTCAGGCCGCACCATGATCGGTCAGTCCCGGACGCGCAGCCTGGGCTCGGAGCCTGGGAGGTGAGGGTGGGTAAAAAAAACCGGCCAGAAAATCAGTTCCGTACGACTACCTCTCCCTTAGTCGTGCGGCACCGAATCAACTGGCCGGTTAGCGGAGGGCCTGAACCTCCGAGGGACCAACCTCGAATCCAGGCCGTGTCTCGAGAAAGGGCGAGCGGGGGGTCGTGCGAGGCGTCCCGCTCGCCCTTTGGCGGGGGAGCTGTCTTACCGAAGGCAAAACGGCCGTCGCCAGTGGGGTGGCTGCTTCTAGGTTGGAAGCGACCCGAGCTTTACTCTTTTTAGTCACTTCTTGAGGCTACTCTTCTTTTGTCATGACTTTCGTTTCACGGAATGCTGGTAGAGCAAACCGAATGCCAGAGAGATTTTCACTCGCGTAAGAGCATCGATTTTCCTCCCAAGTCGCCCCGGCTTTCGTGCCGATCTGTCAGAAGAACTCGCGAGTTACGTCGATCGCTTTGTCTCCGTCGGAAACCGCGCGAATCTGTGTCCAAGATCGACCGACCAATGAGGTCCGTCACTTTCATGTGCAGGTCCGCCCAAGAATCCGGCAGCCGGTATCGATCCTGAGTGTCGCCTGATTCCGGATGTGGCTCGATCGGTCGTTCGAGTTCCAATCTCGTCCCGCAACGGTTCAAGGTTGCCGTGCAGAAGAGGCAAGTCGGCGAGATCGCACGCTGGATTGATCTCTCTATGGAAGCGGGAACGAATCCGGTAACCTGTGAGCGGCTCCAAGGTCCGCACAGTCAGGAGTCGTGTCCGACCGATGTCTTCCCTCGAGCCATTGCAGCCAGGAGCTCGCTCGGGCACATGAACGATCTTGGAGTCAGCGACCTTCCGCCTGGTCTTGAATCCCTGGCACGGGCACTTTGCGCCTGGGTGCGCCAGGGGAATTCGGCGAGTCTTGAGCGCTTATGAGACCGACCGCGGACAGCAGCGAGGGCAACGTCGAGCCGCTCTTGAGCGTGGATTGAGGCGAGGATTCGGCACCCTATCAAGGTGTCCAGTCCCCGATCAGAATCGCTCCGCGCGAGGCCTGGAGAGAATCGCCGACAGCGACAGGGCGATGTATGCGAGGGTGACCAGGACCATCAGGCTGCCCGAATGAAAGTGTGCGGTCCGCAACGAGGCCTGGCCGTTGCGGATCAACAGGCCCATGACCAGTTGGAGAACGATCAAGAGCGCTGACAGCAGACCGAGTCCAATGAGCACTGCCTTCATGGTAGGAACCGACCTCTCATGGGAAATCAAGGATCAACCGGCCGCCGCTCTCGTTGCGGTTCGCGAGGCCGGACAGCCGGGAATGCGTGACCGGGGCGGGGAATCGCATTGACTTTCGCGCCCGGACATCATGGAGAATAGTCAATCGCGGTGGTTTCGTCACCCCGTGGGTTGGTGCCACGGCGGTCGTGACGACGCCCCGCGGGGTTGTCTTGCCAGACGGGGCATCATCGAGCGTGCATACTTGAGCAAAACCAGCGATCGAATTCGCCAGAATGTGGTATCGGTTCGAGGCCGGATCGCGGCGGCCGCGCGCCGCTCGGGCCGGGCTGAAGCGTCGGTCGAGCTGGTCGCGGTCACCAAGAAGTGGCCTGCGGAACTGGTCCGGCCGCTGGTTGCGGCGGGCGTGCTCGACCTGGGCGAGAACTACCCCCAGGAGCTCTGGAGGAAGGTCGAATCGCTGGCAGAGCTCGAACAGCCCGTGCGCTGGCATCTCATCGGGCACCTCCAGACCAACAAGGCCAGGCGGACCCTGCCGCTGGTGCGGATGATCCACGCGGTCGATTCGCTCAAGCTCTTGCAACTGCTCGACGCGCTGGCGCGCGAGGTATCCAACCCTCCTTCGGTCTGCTTGCAGGTCAACACATCGGGCGAGGAGTCCAAGCATGGCTGGTCCGCCGCCGAGATCCTCGCAGACGCCGATGCCATCGCCGCTTGCCGGAGCATCCCGATCGCGGGAGTGATGACAATCGCGGGCTGGGGCACGGACGCCGAGACGGCCAGACCCTCGTTCATTCAACTCCGCCAGACCCGGGACGCGCTGCGGCAGCGCACGGGCCTGCCGCTCTCCGAGCTGTCGATGGGCATGTCCAGCGATTTCGAGGCCGCGATCGAGGAAGGAGCGACCCTCGTTCGCGTGGGCTCGGCGCTTTTTGCAGGGGTCGAGGGATGATCGATCTGACGGTCCATGCTCAGGGAACAGTGCTCGCCGTGCACGCTCAGCCCGGTGCGAAGCGCAATGCCGTCCTCGGAACGCGCGCCGGGGCGCTGCGCGTCGCGGTGACCGCGCCGCCAGAGAAAGGCAAGGCCAACGCCGCCATCGGGGCCGTGCTCGCCGCAAGTCTTGGCTGTCGCTCATCTCAGATTGCGCTCATTGCCGGGGAGACTTCGCGTCAGAAGCGGTTTCTCGTCATCGGAGTCACGCCCGATGACCTGCGTCGAAGGCTCGCCGCCGCGATACCAGACGCCGGTCCAACCTTACCTCTATCGTGATCGAGCCATGTCGCCATACCCCGCCGAAATCACGATCGACCCCTGGAGCGGACCGCCGCCGGCCGCATCGGTTCGCGTGCCCGGCTCCAAGAGCTTGACCAATCGCGCCCTCGCCATCGCGGCGATGGCCGATGGCCCAAGCACACTGACCGGCGCTCTGGACAGCGAGGACACGCGGGTCATGGTGCAGGCTCTCAAAGCGCTCGGCATTGCGGTCGTCCACGACACCGATATCGCCCAGATCCGGGTTGAGGGCTGCGGCGGCCGCGTTCCGGTTCGCCAGGCCAGCCTGGACGTCGCCAATTCGGGAACCAGCCTGCGGTTCCTCACCGCGATGCTGGCCACGGGGGTGGGAACCTACCAGCTCGATGGGACGTCGCGGATGCGCCAGCGGCCGATCGCCGACCTGCTTGCGGCCCTCCGCGACCTGGGTGTCAGAGCCCGCAGCGACCTGGGCACGGGCTGCCCTCCCGTCACGATCGAGGCGCGCGGCCTGGACGGGGGGTTCTGCACCGTGCGCGGCGACGTATCCAGCCAGTTCCTCAGCGGTCTGCTGATGGCGAGTCCTTATGCCAACGACACGGTCACGGTCGAGGTGCAGGGCGTCCTCGTTTCGCGACCGTATGTCTCCATGACCCTGGCCGTGATGGAAGCCTTCGGGGTCAAGACCGGCAACCGCAAGTTCCGCCGTTTCGACGTCTACCCCGCGCACTACCGCGGACGCGCCTTCGCGATCGAGCCGGACGCCTCGGCCGCCAGCTACTTCTTCGCCCTGGCCGCGCTCACCGGCGGCACGATCACGGTCGAGGGGCTCGGCACCGCGAGCCTCCAGGGCGACCTTGCGTTCGTGGACGTCCTCGAGCACATGGGCTGCACCGTGCAGCGGCAGCCCGATCGAACCACCGTGACCGGCGGAGCGCTCCGCGCGGTCGACGTGGATATGAATGCCATCAGCGACACGGTCATGACGATGGCCGTCGTCGCCCTCTTCGCCGACGGCATTTCGCGCATCCGCAACGTCGGCCACATCCGCCACAAGGAAACGGATCGAATCGCGGCGCTGGCGGCCGAGCTGCGCAAGCTCGGAGCCAGCGTCGACGAGCTCCCCGACGGCCTGGTCATCGAGCCTCCCGCCCCGGCCATGCTCCAGCCTGCCCGCATTGACACCTACGACGACCACCGCATGGCCATGTCGTTCGCCCTGGCCGGACTCAAGATCCCCGGCGTCACGATCCTCGACCCGGGCTGCGTGGCCAAGACGTATCCGGGATTCTGGGACGACCTGGCGGTGCTGCGGAAGACAAGCGCCGGCTATACCTTACGCGGCCGTGAGTGAGACGTCATC
>Ga0208565_1001643_pt1 | contig 12836 bp, 11 predicted proteins | sample Sb_taG_7_FD_187706 | JGI IMG/M metagenome (GOLD analysis project Ga0208565, IMG submission 187706) | Peat soil microbial communities from Weissenstadt, Germany - Sb_50d_2_FS metaG (SPAdes) (version 2) | ecosystem: Environmental > Terrestrial > Soil > Wetlands > Peat | place: Germany...
CCGCAGAAGGGCCATATCAGGATATTACGGATCTGTATATTCGCAGCCGCGTGTCCCAGGCTGACGCAACCATCGCGCCCACAACGTCTTGGGTGCGACAGTGCCATTCCCGACGCTGCCCCTGTTTGTTCACGAACGCCTTTCCACCCAGGCCATCATCGAAACGCTGCAAGGCCACCGCAAGCCAGAACAGCCGACGCTTTTCGATCTGTTTGCCGATCCGCACCATTCCATCACCGACCAGGTGCTGAAGGCTTACGAGTATCGCGATCAATGGACTAACCGCATGGTCCTCGGGGATTCGCTCGTCGTAATGAACTCGCTGCTGCATTATGAAAACCTGGGCGGTCAGGTGCAGATGATCTACATGGACCCGCCCTACGGTATCAACTACGGCAGCAACTTCCAGCCGTTCGTCCGCCGCCGGGACGTGAAGCACAACGACGACGACGACCTGACCCGCGAGCCGGAGATGGTACAGGCCTACCGCGATACCTGGGAGATCGGACTGCATTCGTATCTGACCTGCATGCGCGACCGGTTGCTCCTCTGCCGCGAGTTGTTGGCGCCGAGCGGCAGCGTGTTTGTGCAGATTAGCGACACCAATCTCCACCATGTCCGGGAGGTGTTGGACGAGGTGTTTGGCCCAGAGAATTCTGTCTCAGTGATCGCTTTCAAGAAAACCACCAGTGCCTCGGGTACATTGCTTTCGTCCGTGAGTGATTTCTTGCTTTGGTATGCCAAGGACATTGATGCGATCAGATACCGACAGCTTTATCTCGACAAGGAAGCAGGTGAGGCGGGTGGAACACAGTATACCTGGGCCGAGCACTCCGATGGAACACGCAAGAACTATGGTTCGTTTGAAAATCTCTTGAATGCGCCTAGCGGATCGCACGTTTTTCGCCAAGACAACCTAACAAGTCAGAGACCTGCCCAAGAGGGCGACGTGAGAAGGTTCTCATTCGAGAAGCGCGAGTACACTCCGGGCAAAGGGACATTCAAGACCGATCTGCGCGGCCTTCAGAACCTCGAAAAGGCTCGTCGCCTCATCTCGGTTGGGAACACTTTAAGCTACGTCCGATACTTGGATGACTTCCCGGTTTTTCCGATTTCCAACGTTTGGGACGATACCGTTTCATCGGGCTTCGCTGCACACAAACTGTACGTTGTGCAAACAAACCTGGCTGTCGTTCAACGTTGCATCCTCATGACCACCGACCCCGGCGATTTGGTCCTGGACCCGACGTGCGGCAGCGGCACTACGGCGTATGTCGCGGAGCAATGGGGGCGGCGCTGGATCACAGTAGATGTCAGCCGCGTCCCACTCGCGTTGGCTCGGCAACGTCTGCTGACGGCGACATTCCCCTGGTATGAGCTGAACGACGAGGATCGCGGGCCGGTAGGGGGATTTGTTTACAAACGCAAGCAGAACAAGAAGGGCGAGGAGGTCGGCGGCATTGTGCCTCATGTCACGCTCAAGAGCATTGCCAATAACGAGCCGCCGTCCGAGGAAGTGTTGGTCGATCGGCCTGAGAAGAACGAGAAGATCACGCGCGTGACCGGGCCATTCACGTTTGAGGCGATGATTCCGACCCCCGCCGATCTAAACACGGCGGCAGATCAACCCGCGGCGCCGGCGGAGGTCCAGAACGAGGGAAGCCGGATGTTGGAAGTGCTGCGCCGGAGCCCGGTGCTGCGTCTTGATGGCAACCGCACTATCACGCTGCAAAACATTCGGCCCCCTGCCAAGTCGCTCACGCTGTCGGCGGAAGCGTTGGTGAAGAACGGCAACGACAAACCGGTCGCCTTCGTCTTCGGCCCTGAAAACGCGGCAGTCAGCGAAAAGCTCGTCAAGCAAGCTGCGTTCGAGGCCAAGGCGAAGAGCTTCACGCACCTGTACGTCATCGGTTTCGCGATCCAGCCACACGCCCGGCAACTGGTGGACCAAAGCGAAGCGGTGATGGACATACCGGCGACCTACGTGCAGGCGACGCCGGATCTCTTGATGGGCGATCTGCTCAAGAACATGCGCAGCAGCCAGATCTTCAGCGTGTGCGGGTTGCCTGAGATCGATTTGCGCAAGCTGAAGAAGAACGGGAGTAACGGCGACACGAAGTACGAAGTCGAATTGTTGGGGTTAGACGTGTTCGACCCGACTACGATGGACTCGCAACATCGCCAGGGCAACGACGTGCCAGCGTGGTTTCTTGATACCGATTACAACGATCTGTGCTTCCACGTCTGCCAGGCGTTCTTCCCGCGCACCAGCGCATGGGACAATCTCAAGAAAGCGCTTAAGGGCGATTATTCCGAAAGCGTATGGGACCACCTCGCCGGCACGGTCAGCGCCCCCTTCGAGGCGGGCGAACAAGAGCAGATTGCGGTGAAGGTAATAGACGACCGGGGAAATGAGCTAGTGGTGGTGAAGAAACTTGCGGAGGCGAAGCGATGAACAGCTTCGAGGTGCCTGAGCCGATTCTGAACGCGCCGTTCGCGGAGCCGGCCAATCACTGGTACATCCGCGAAGGGGAAGAACCGCAAAAGCGGCCTGGGCGTCGGCCGTCAATTGTATATCCGCCGCGCGACGAGCGAAAAGACAAGCACGTCGATTGGAGCTTGACCGATGGTACCCTCAGGCCATCGAGGGAGTATGCACCGGGCTACGAGCTGGTGCTCGTCAATCTGCTGCGCGAGCGCGTCGCCGCCTGGCGCAAGCAAGGTTATGCAAATGTGACGCGGACGACGTTGCAGCTCTTGCAATGGTGGCGGCGCGAGGGGCGGCAGTGGCCGCTCTTCTTCGCACAGGTGGAAGCGGCGGAGACGGTCATCTTCCTGAAGGAAGCCCGGCCCGATTTTCTGCAAGGCATCAGCGTGCCGCGCGATGAGCCGAGCGACGAGCGCAAGGCGGAGGATTTCGCGGGGTTTCTCCGCTACGCCTGCAAAATGGCGACTGGTTCCGGCAAGACGACCGTTATGGGAATGCTGGCGGCCTGGAGCATTCTCAACAAGGTTCACAACCGGGGCGATGTCCGCTTTTCCGACGTGGTCCTCGTCGTCTGCCCCAATGTCACTATTCGCAGCCGGCTTGCCGAACTTGATCCGAAGAACGGCGAGGCGAGCATCTATTCCACGCGCGATTTGGTCCCGCCAAACCTGAGGAAGGATCTATCGAGAGGGACGGTGCTGGTGATGAACTGGCACGTCCTCGATCCGCAAGAAGTACAGTCGGGCGGCGAGCGCTCCCGAGTCAACAAGGCCGGACGGGAGGAAACCAGGACCGTGACGATTCGGATCGGCGCGAAGACGACGACGGCGCGCGGCAGCCGCTACCTTACACTCGATGACTTCAATCGTCAGTCTGCGGCCGGTCTTCTAAACATAATCCCCGGCTCAGAGGAAAAGGACAAAGAAGGCAATCTCAGCAAAGTGCAGGTCAAATCGGTCCGCTACGTCGAAAGCGACACGGCGCTCGTCAACCGTCTCCTCGGACGCGACATCGGCAAGAAGCGGAACATTCTCGTCATGAACGATGAGGCGCATCACGCCTATCGTATCCGGCGCGAGGAACCCGACGAAGAGGAAGGGAATCTCTTCGGGGAGGAGGACGAAGCCGAAGATTTTTACCAGGAAGCGACGGTTTGGATCAATGGGCTGGATCGTATTCAAAGGAAATGCGGCATCAACTTCTGTATTGATCTGTCGGCGACGCCCTATTTTCTTGGCCGGGTCGGGCAGGAGACGAATCGGCCGTTCCCGTGGGTCGTCAGTGATTTTGGCCTGATCGACGCCATCGAATCGGGACTGACGAAGATTCCGCAACTGGCCGTGCGCGACACGACCGGGGCGGGGATCATTGGCAGCGACGACAGAACCCCCAGCTACTTCAACATCTGGAAGTGGATTTTGGAAACGAAGCTGACGCCGACCGAGCGCGGCGCCAAACGCGCGAACCCCAAGCCAGAGGCGATTCTCAAGTATGCGAACACACCCATTGCCATGCTGGGCGGCCTCTGGGAACAAGAACTAGCAGATTGGAACAAGGAAGGGCGCGATCGCTCCCCGGTGTTCATCATCGTCTGCAAGACCACGCCTCTGGCAAAGATGATGTATGAATGGCTCGCCGAGGGGAAGCCGCCAACGGGCCTTCCGCCCTCCAAGCTCGAAGGTTTCCGCAACATTGACGGCAAGTTGAACACCATCCGCGTCGATTCCAAAGTCGTTCACGAATCCGATACGGGTGAAGCGAAGAGCGACGAGGTCCGCTGGATGCGCTTCACGTTAGACACCGTTGGCAAGACCGATTGGCCGAAGGATCGCCAGGGGAGGCCGCAATACCCCGACGGCTTCGAGGAGCTGGCGACGAAACTGGAGCGGCCACTGTCACCGCCGGGCCGCGACGTGCGCTGCATTGTAAGCGTGGCGATGTTGACCGAGGGTTGGGACTGCAACACCGTGACGCACATCATCGGGTTGCGGCCGTTCATGTCGCAACTCTTGTGCGAGCAAGTCGTCGGCCGCGGTCTGCGCCGGCGCAGCTACGAAGTCGATGACAACGGAAAGTTCACCGAGGAGGTCGCGAAGGTCTTCGGCGTGCCGTTCGAGGTGATCCCGTTCAAGGCAAACACGCAAGGTCCGCCCGTCGAACCGCCGAAGCGTAAGCACGTTCATGCGATGCCATCGCGGGCGCAGTATGAAATCCGGTTTCCCCGCGTCGAGGGCTATACGCAGGCGATCCGCAATCGCATCGTCGTGGACTGGGAAACCGTCGCGCTGCTGGTGATCGACCCGATGCAGATTCCGCCGGAAGTCGAAATGAAAGCATCCTTGCCGAACAATCGCGGCCGTGCATCGTTGACCGGCCCCGGCAAGTTGGAAAACGTGACACTGAACCCCTACCGCTCTGGTCGGCGGCTTCAGGAGTTAATCTTCGAACTGGCTGCTTCATTGACGCGCGATTACGCGAGGCAGCCGACTTGCGACGTGCCGGCGCACGCGCTATTCCCGCAGATCGTGGCCATCGTTGATCGCTACATCCGTGAGAAGGTCAAGCCCGTAGCGCCAGCCGACAAACGGGATGCTTTCCTGTCGCCCTATTACGGCTGGGTGATCGAACGCCTCATTTCGGCAATGCGTTCCGATACCGGCACCGGCGAAGTAGCCGAGATACCACGCTACGAGGCAAACCGCCCGGCGGGTTCAACGGCCGATGTCGATTTCTGGACAAGCAAGGAGGTTCGCGAAGTCGTCCATTGCCATCTGAACTATGCCGTCGCCGATACGCAGAGGTGGGAACAATCGGCCGCGTACTACCTGGATCGCCATCGCCTGGTGGACGCTTTCGTCAAGAACGCGGGGCTTTATTTCACGATCCCGTATCTGCACAACGGCCAGATGCACGACTACGTTCCTGATTTCCTCGTCCGGTTGAAAACCGATCCAGTTCTACACCTGATCCTGGAGACGAAAGGCTACGATCCGTTGGAGGAAGTCAAGAAGGCGGCCGCACATCGCTGGGTGAACGCGGTGAATGCGGAAGGGAGTTACGGGCGCTGGCGGTACGAAATTGTGCATAAGGTCGGCGATATTGACGGGCTGTTGAACAACATCGATTGATGCGATGGCTTGGGCCTGGACTCGGCGGTTCTTGGCACGCAGAATCGTCTACGGCCGCGAAGCCCCTGCTGCATAGTGGGCATCTGATCCATTTCGCGAGAGGCTTCGAAGGGATTCGGAGAATGCATGGCAGCGACCCCATGCACGCCAATGAGCGAGACCCTTACCTGAACGCGCTGGGCCGGATTGTGTCGGCTATCGAGGACGCGCGGCTGGAGCTGATGAAGACAGCACAAAGGATCTAGCGCAATGCTTGACGCCAGGCCATTTCACCGCGTAAATCGCGTCGATCCATGATGAGACCTTTACAGGTGCTACTGCTTGGCACGGCCGCCCTGATCGTGCTTATTATACTTCGGTTCCTGCTTGCTAGGCCACGTCGGCTGCGGCATCTGCCCCACAGTAAGCGCTTGTCGCTCCTCAGCGCTGGCGAATTGGATTTCTACAGCGTGCTGCTTCGGGCCGCCCCATATGGCATCACAGTCTTCGTGAAGATTCGGCTTATGGATGTGGTTACCGTCGACGATGACGATTGGTCGATTTACGGAGCCAAGGGCAGCGGGATGCACGTAGATTTCGTGCTGGCCGATAGTTTGACCACGAAACCGCGGATGGTGATCGAGCTTGACGACCGGACCCACGCACGGTTGAACGCTCGGCGGCGGGATGCTTTTAAGGATGCCGCTGTTCGCTCGGCTGGAATGCCCGTGCTACGTGTGACGGCCGCCGCCCGTTACGATGCGACCGACCTTCGCACAAGGATTGCCGCGCTTTTGGAGGACCACCTTGAGTAGCGCATGCCCACGGGTTCGTTGTCGATCACTTCAAAAGGATGATCCTCGCGGAGTTGAATTTGGTTGACGTCCACGCGGCGAAGCGGGTCGCTGCTGGCTCCGCGGGACGGGTTGGAGGGCGGAAATGGCTACATTTGCATCCGAGTGAGTCCCTTCTAGGAGCGTTCCTTGAATCGTTCCCGTCTCGGTTCTATAGCCTCATGCCGGCCCACGCCTAGGTCGCCATTGCCAGTTCCCACCCATCAGACAGCAGCAGGAGACCTCCTGGCCTTCCAGGGCAGAGAGACGCTATAAATGGCATCGAAGGTAGCGACCTTGTAGAGAGCATCGAGCGTTGGGATATTGAAACAGGCCTCATCAAACACGTCGGCCCGGACGCAGGGAGCATCTGATGGGAGACCAAGAAATACGCACAGCACTGGAGCGCCACTGGGCCGCCTCTGCCGCGGGTGACCAGGCCGCAGAACACGAGATCTACCTAGAGGACGCAATCGTTGTGTACCCTCAATCGGGGGAGCGCATTCGCGGGCGGCACAACGTGCAAGCCGTCCGCAGCCACCACCCGGCCAAGCCGTCAGGCTTTGTTGTCCGGCGGATGGTCGGCGGACGCGAACTCTGGGTTACTGAGTACGTTATCACCTACGAAGGACGGCCGGTCCACACGGTGAGCATCATGGAGTTCGACGGCGACAAGGTCGCTCGTGAGACGCAGTACTTCGCCGAGCCATTCGAGCCACCGGCTTGGCGGGCACAATGGGTGGAGCGCATGGCATGAGGCGTCTGGGTCAGAACGTTAGGATTTGACCAGCCCCCGTGGCCCAGCGCCCTGCTATTCGATTCAGCACCTGGCGCGACTCGTCGCGCTGGACAAGGCGGGAGAACATGCCTGTTTATTCGGCTTGCCTGCGCAGGCACGGTCCAGAGAGGTGGCGCGTTTCGCTTTGGGTGTTCGGACGGCAAGGTAGACAAGGTCTCTTCGGTCACGGCTTGCGTCTCCGGCCCCATTTCTTCTGAACCGTCAACGCCAAAGGACTAATTTGCCTGATTTCGCCAAGTCACGAGACGCAACCAGCCAGAATGCTAGGCTACATTTTTTTTGCCCAGTAGCAAATCGCCTAAAGTTCAATGCATTTCGTGGTGTAGGCTTGAAGCATGAGTTGAGGCACTGTGCCGATCTCGAAGATGCGAAAGGGAGAATTATCATGACTCCTGACCTCGAAACACTGACCGTCGAACAAGCGCAGGCTGTGGTCGCCACGACCGAGCAGCCGACCGCTGCCGTCGAACCGGCCGCTGAGCCAGCCGCCCCTACCCCGGCGGAGACGAATGAACCGGTCCCAGCGTGAGTGGCCGCCCTGACCAGATGCTGTCAACCACTTCTCTCGCTCCAGCAAAGACATCGCTCAAGAGAGTTCAGGGATTAGCGCTACCCTGGACTCTTACCTTGCCTAGGACACTTCCCTGTTCCAGTCCAAGCCGTTCGGAAGTTCTTCGTTTGCATATTCAAGATGGATTACCCGTCGGTGCTCGGGTGTTTCGGAGCAGCGGAAGCGTGGAGCGTAGGCGGGCACATCCACTAGCCCGCCCGCTTTGGCGCAGCAAACCACCTCGGGCACGCGGAACAATGTGTAGCAAAATTGATCGAACTTGGGCGCGACAGGACTTGAAGCAATTGCTGAAGGCGGTGTTTCGGGCCGACGCGCGCAACGGACATCGGCTTGTCTGAGCATGTCAATGGGACCCACGTACGCACGCTCGCGGCCCCAAAGCCTCGCACCGGCGCGGCCCATTCTCCTTGGCCCGGGGCCCGAGCAGGTCGGGACGGTCGGAAATCAGCCCAACCAGTTCGATGGACCGGGGCCGTCGTCACACTTATACGGCTCAAGCTCCCGGATCGTCAGCGCCGCCCCCTGAAAGTCGCCGCGCACGAACGCCGCCCGGGCGCCCCGCGCCCGGGCGATCTGGATGTCCAGAATCGCGGTGTCAATGCCGACATGCTTTTGCTTGGCTCGGGTATGTTCCAACACTGTGATCATGCATTCCATCGTGTCCACAGCGGAAAAGACGGCAGCCGGGCCGTCGCGGTCGGCGACCGCATCACCCTTGGCAACTGGCGGCAGCAGCGAATCTGTCCTCGTCTCCGCAGGGGCAACCGGGCGAGGCCCTCGGCACCCCGACCTCGGGGCCGGCGGTTCGCGGACACCGGAAGCAATCACCGGCGTCGCGGGCTTTGCAGGATTGCTTTTCGTGTTGGGGTATTGCCGTACTTGCTTCATGACCTTCCTCCCATGCTACGGTACAGGTTCATAGGATCCGGCGCCCCAGAACAGAGCACACGCCTTGAGCGGCGTGTCCCGGGGCCACTACCGGCCAGAGGGACTTGATGCAGAGCACTCAGCCCCGGCTTACACCTACACGTCGTTCCGCCATCCCCAGCCGTTCGCGGAAAACGACTCCCCTGCCGGCCCTGCACGCCCGGCAGAAAACCGCCACCCCCGGGCCGGATTCTGCGAACAAAAAGGCGCCCCACCGCGACTAAGGGGTAGGAACAGTGGGGCCAATCATCGCGGAGGCCCACATGCCAGTGGACGACCGAGACGAGCCCACCAACGACGTCGAGAATGACCAGCTGGCTGTCTGGAGCGCCTGGCTGGGGCCGTTCTCTTCCCAGGGGGTCGCGCCGGGCTCAATCCAGGCCGCCGCCGCCCGGCTGAGAGACCTGCTCGTCAAGAAGGCGACCGACCTCGTCCCCGCGGAGGAGGTCGAAAACCTAGCACAAGACGTGTTCGTGGATCTATTGAGCAAGCAGCCCCCGCCGAACCTCGGCGACCCGATGGGCTGGCTCTACGGGATCCTACACCATAAGGCCACGGATTACTGGCGCGACCGAACCCGACGACGTGCGAACACCGGCCACTACCTGGAACGCGTGCCGGACGGAACCCACGGCCCCGATTCGCGCGCCGAGGCGGACGACGACATGGATTGGCTCCACGCCCATCTCGCGAGGCTCCCCGAAAAGAAACGGTTGGTTCTCCAATTGCGGGACTTTGAAGGCCTCACGTATGAGGTCATCGCCGAGCGGTTGGAACTCTCCACGGCCGTAAGGGCCCGACAGGTTCACCAGGAATTGCTCGGCCTGCTGTGGAAGAAGGCGGCGCCGCTCGCGATCGCCCGGGAGTTCGACGCCAGCGCGTGCTACATCTGGCTCCTCAAGCCGCCCGGACCGTCGTTCGAGCTTGCCAGCGCCGGCCGCGCGGACTCCAGCTTCGAGGTCCCGGCCCAACCCCGGCCTGGAGGATGGACCGAATTCATCTGCGGGATAAAGACGCCGGTTTGGATCACCGAGCCCAAGGATCTCTGTCGGTTCACTGCTTTCTCCTGGAACGGACACGCGTGGGAGGCGCAGCTGCCGGACAACGCGCCGCGCGAGATCAACCAGGGGATACTGGGGGGGAAGGTGGCCTCCGAACTCGGGTTTCCGGTTTGCTCCCGTGGAGCCGTTGTGGCCGTCGCCTGGCTCAAGTTCCACAAAATGCCACAGCGGCTTCCCTCGTCCCCGGAGATGTGCCGGCTGGCGGAGGTACTTGTACCGGCGCGCATACGGGCCAGGTAAGGTGGACGCCGGTCGGTCAGGAGGACTTTTTAGCTTTGCGACGCTCAAGAGGTGTGTGATGTTGGTTTCTGAGCTGTTCGACCCGGACAAGCAGCCGCTTCTGTTACTTGGAAGTGACCGCGCGGCCGACCGCGAGCGCGGGTTTCAGGTGGTCGATCGGCTGCTGCTCGACCCTGCCTGGTTGAGCACGTGGTGCGTCTACCAGGCGAGTCTGTCTGCGGGCGGCCCCCCCCGGGAGCCAGCCAAGGACGTGGAAACGAGTTCACTCCCCTGCGAGGTGGAACGGGCCATCGTCGAAAACGGCGTGTTCGTTTCCTACCTGGACGGGAGGGTTGAGCCCGGCCACGTCGAGACCTTGCTCCGCAATCCGCGGTTACTTAAGACGCTGCACAATCGGATCCTGGGCGCGCGCCCGTTCTCGCCTGACGATTGGCGTCTCACCGTGAAGGAGATCCAGCGTCTGTGGGACAACGTGTCTGCCGACGCCTTGGCCGCCCTTTCCATCCGTGAGCAGCATCTGTTGGTTCTGCGCTTCTGCCACGGCCGCGACAAGACCGCGCTGGCCCACGAATTCGAATGCGGCACGAGGTCCGTGCAGAAGCTGTTGCGTCAGACGCTTCGGAAGGTGGGCGTGCGACTGAGCAGGCCGGCCGAAGTCCCGTTCCGGCCTCACGAGGATTGTCCGCGCAAAGGCTATCCGGGGGACTGTACCGAAAAGCGTACCCCGCTGGCCGGCCTGTCGCACGAAGATCCGCTGGACCGCGTCTGCGACCGGTTTTTCGAGGGCTGGAGTGACGCGAAAGGCAAGGTGCTCGATCGGATGCGCAAACAGCCCTACGCTAAGGCGGCTCTGGGCAGCGTTCTATTGCAGGCGGTGCGGCAACGCGCGATGAAGCCCTTCGTGGAGAGCGGATCGACCCTAGCCCTGGCGCTTTTGGCCCTGTCGGAGTTGTATCGGCAGGGTGAGGGAGCGTTGGCGAGCCGGCGGGTGAAGACCAATAACCTGCTTGTGCAGATGGCGCTCTATTCCCTGACGGAGGCGTCACCACTCGTCCTGTACGGAGATATGTACTTCAACCGTAAGTACGGGGGTTATTTTCCGGTGGCCGAGGACGTGATCTGCCGGGCGACGGCCGGAGATGCCGAATGCGCGGACGAGGTTTGGAACGCCTGGGCCAGGCTTCGCCAGGACGTCCGCATGTTCGACCTGTTGTTCATGACGGCCTCGCGTTTCAGCCTTTTCTGCGGGCCCTTCGTCGGCAGCCCGGACAATGCTCTGTTGAAGAGTGCCTTCTATACCGGGCAGAGGGTTTTCTGTCTGATCGACGGGACCAAGATCGTCCCGAACAATAGGCTTCCGTTCGAGTGGGCACGGCCCGAGTGCATCCCGGTGTTCGCTCAGGCATTTGGCGGGTTCAACATCAGACAGCTCAGTGCGATTTACGGTAAGAACCGGGGCGGGCGGTTCGCCGATCTCCTTGACTCCGCCGCAAAGAGGAATCCGTGCGTCCGCCTCGGGTACACGGACGTTAAGGTGCCGATGGCCCATGCGGCACGGTCCTGGGCCGAATGTGTAGAGACGGTCCTTTCCCGAACGGACGGAGAATTGGCCGTTTTCGTCTCCGAGCCGGACACGGAGCACGGCGGCGTGTTCGAGCGGTTTCTTCGGGACGCGGTCCGAGAGGGAAGCGAGTGCTTCGCGCGGTTCGGATGCAAAGTCCGAATTGAGCCCCCCGAGCGCTCCCTCGTTAAGGTGAATCCGAAGACGTGTTCGTTGCTCCCTGCGGGAGCGGAGGCAGGGTGGGCGGTTCCGGTGTGGAGATGTCGGTATGTCCTGGGGTCCGGCGATGAGTGGGCCAACGAGGCAGGTGGCCGGCGGGCCTGCGAACCCGTGTGCCGCGAAGGCGGGACGGCAGAATCCCCGGGAGCCCGGTAAAGGTCAGGCGTCCGCGACCGCTGCCAGCACACCCTGCCGGTCGCGGAACAAGGTGCCGACGGGGTTCGGATGGGTCTGCCTGGACAGGTTGGTATCGGCACAGCCGGCTAAGACCACACCGCAGCAAAGAGCCGTTGAGTACATGTTCCCCACCGCTCTGTCCCCTTCTTACGCAGACATTCACCACCCCCTGCTGCTCAAGCCCTACCATCCCGTTCAGTCTAGTCAGCCTGCGCGTCAGCCGGGGTCCTGCCCCGCTGGGCGCGCGGTCCATTGCGAGTCGTCAGTAATTGTAAGGGGCCGACGCCGGCCTGCAGGTGGCACCGGCATGCAGTTTCGATGCATGCTGCCCCTGAGAACAGTGGAATCGGTGCAAATCGCGGAATGTGTAAGTGCGTCTGGTTCTCGGTTTTCTGCTTGCCAGACCACTCTCAGACGGTGGCAGGAAGTGGGTTCGAGCCCCTTATCCTTTCAGCGACCTCGATTCTCTTCCCGTCCGTCGCTTCCCGGCGGGCGCAGAACGGGATCGAGCCTGTGTTCCGAGGTCCCGAGCTTTGCGCGCTGCGGTCTGATCGACCGGTGTATCGAAACGAGCTGTATTCGCGCCCCGGCAATGGCAGCTTCCATGCTCTTGGCTAGAAACTTTCTATTGGTTCTTCACTGATTTAATGGACACTCTTTAGAAGAAATGGGTTTATTGTTATTCAGAGCGAATTTGAGCAGCGAACGCGCACGCCGCCAGATCAATCATTTAGGCCTCGCCACTCACGATGGAGATTGGCGAGAAGTGTCCTTTTTCTCGTGGCATTTGAATCAATCTGGCTCGCGATGAATTCGGTTCTTGACGCTCAGGACGAGCAGGCCCCCCATGAAC
>Ga0208565_1001645_pt1 | contig 12829 bp, 13 predicted proteins | sample Sb_taG_7_FD_187706 | JGI IMG/M metagenome (GOLD analysis project Ga0208565, IMG submission 187706) | Peat soil microbial communities from Weissenstadt, Germany - Sb_50d_2_FS metaG (SPAdes) (version 2) | ecosystem: Environmental > Terrestrial > Soil > Wetlands > Peat | place: Germany...
CCTACTTTGGCATGCAGTTGCTCATCGCAGACCGCGGCAACAACCGTTTCCTGCTCCTGAACCCGGCCATGGACACCACCTGGACCTATCCGTCCGCGACGTCTCCGCCCGACCCCTACGGCTTCGTCTTTCCCGACGACGCCTTCTTCATCGACAGGGGTCGAGCCATCATCTCCAACCAGGAGCAGAACGAGACCATCGTCGATATCGCCTATCCCTCGGGCAGGATCCTGTGGGAGTACGGGCACCCGAAGCAACCCGGAACGGCGCCCGGGTACCTGCATGAGCCCGACGACGCCTATCTGTTGGCCAACGGGCAGGTCACCGTGGCCGACGCCGACAATTGCCGCATCGTGATCATCAATCACGACGGCTCCGTGGCCGGGCAGATCGGCAGCGACGGTCATTGCGTGCACAACCCACCTGCCTCGATGGGATCGCCAAATGGCGATACGCCGCTCGCCGATGGCAACCTCCTCATCTCCGAGATCAACGGCTCGTGGATCAGCGAGTACACATTGCAGGGGCACTTGGTGTGGACGGCACACGTGGCGGTGTCCTACCCCTCGGACCCCCAGCAGCTGGGACCCGACCTCTATCTCGTCGCCGACTACGCAAAGCCCGGGGCGTTCATCTACACCAACCGCGTCGGCCAGGTGCTCTACCGGTACGAGGCGGCTTCGGGCCCCGGCATGCTCGACCACCCGTCGCTCGCAGAGCGCCTTCCGAGCGGAGTGGTCATGCTCAACGACGACTACGCAAACCGGATGGTCGCCATCGATCCCACCACAGGCGCACTCGTCTGGCAGTACGGAGTCACCGACGCGGCGGGGACGGCACCGGGGATGTTGAACACACCGGACGGATTTGACCTGCTCGCGCCGGACGGAAGCACGCCGACCCATCCCACGACGGGGTGAGATCCTTTGCCGCCATTCATTTCGTCCTCCGGAAGCCGTCGGTGACGGCGGCGGCGGAGGAGAATCCGTGAAGGCCGGGGCCGACGCTTTCGGTCGAGCGCTCGCCGACTGGACGAGGGGCGGGACAGAGCCCGAGATTTACGAACGCGACGATGGCTTCGTCGACGTGGGCGCAGGGCCAGAGCTGTTCTTCGCCGACTTCCCGCACTGGCCTTCTGCGGAGCGCCTGGCCATGCGGTACGTGCGGGGCCGTGTCATCGACGTGGGATGCGGTGCCGGAAGGGTGGCCCTGCACCTTCAGCAACGAGGGTTCGACGTCGTAGGGCTGGACTCATCCCCCCTGGCGGCCAGGATCTCACGCCGACGCGGGGTGCGAACGACGTGGTGCTCTCCCATCGGCCGACTGACCGGGAGTATCGGCGCGTTCGACACCATCGTCCTGTTCGGGAACAACTTCGGCATCTTCGGTTCTCCGGATGAGCTCCGAAGAGCGCTCACGGACTGGGCGGCCCGGACACCGCCCGGCGCGCGGATCCTGGCCGAGAGCACCAGTCCGTACTTCGGCGGGGCCCCGGCTCTGGACCGGCGCTACGACCTCCGGAACCGAGAGCGCGGGCTCATGCCCGGCGAGTGCCGCTTGCGGGTTCGCTATCGCGACTGGGCGACCCCCTGGTTTCGCTGGCTCTTCGTCTCGCGCCGCGAGATGCGGTCGCTCCTGCCCGGAACAGGATGGCACCAGAGCAGGATCCTCGGAACGACGCCGCAGGAGCCGTACGTCGGCATCCTGGAAAAGGATTGATCCGCCCCCAGGGCGAGACCTGGTTCCGGTCGTGCCCGGAGCATGAACCACACAATCGGATCAGGCGAGGCCCCTTGACTCCTCGACCCGGTGCTTCCAGACGACGGCCAGGCCGAGCAACGCCGCGTAGGCCACCAGCACGAGCGCATCCTCGATCCCCAGTCCCCGGTGGTCCAGCACCGCCAGCCCGAGCGACGCCTGATGGAAGCTCGGGAGAATCCTGGCCGCGGTTTGCAGCGACGGCGACATGTGGCCCACCGGGTTGAAAAGGCCTCCGAAATAGCCGAGCACGAACATGAGAGCCGTCACAACCGGGTACGCCGTCTCCGCAGTGACCATGAACCCGACGAAGACCCCGAGGATGGCAAAGGGGATGGCCGACACCCACAGCAGTCCGGTGAGCTCGAACCAGCTGGCCACACCGAGGCTCACTCCCCCGAATGCCATGCCCACCAGCTCCACCAGGACGAGCACGGGGAGGATGACCACCATGCTCGCCGTCACCTTGGTGGCCACGTACGACCAGGCCGGGATGGGGGTGACGCGCAGCTGACGCGCCCAACCCGAGGAACGCTCCGTCGACAGGCGGCTCCCTCCGGCGTTGAGGGCGGCGACCAATGCCCCGAATGAGCACATCGACACCATGAGGTAGACGCGCCAGGTCACGGTGCCGTCGACGACCTTGCCCGGGCTGTGGTCATTGAGGAACAACATGTAGAAGACGACCGGGAAACCCACCGTGATGGCCAGGAACTTCCAGCTGCGCAGCAACCGCGCCACCTCGAAGCGCTCGAACGCCACCAGCGCACTCACGGTGCCCGCCCTTGGTCCGGAGCCGCGTCGCACCCGGTGAGCGCCACGAACGCCTCTTCGAGGCCCGCCCCGGTCACTTCGAGGCCGGAGAATTCGACGTTGCTGCGCACGAGGGCCCTGATGGTGGCATCCGCGTCCAGGGAGTCGAGGGTGACGCCCGTGCCGCGCACCGTCACGTCGGTGACCCCCTCCAACCGGTCGAGCAGGTGCTCGTCGGGACGCCGGGACACGAAGCACACCTGCCTCGTGGCCACGGCCGCTTTGAGCGTCGCCCCGGGGCCGTTCGCCACCACCCGACCACGATTGACGACCACAACCCGGTCGGCGACCTGATCCGCCTCCTGCAGGTGGTGCGTGGCGAAGAGGATGGTGCGCCCCTCCTCGCCGAATTGGCGCATCATGCGCCAGAACGAGCGGCGGCTCTCCACGTCCATGGCGGCGGTGGGCTCGTCCAGGAACACGAGCTCAGGATCTCCCGCGATGGCCACGGCGAAGCGCACCTGCTGGGCCTGTCCGCCCGACAGGCGCTGCGTCGGTCGGCCCAAGAGGGCGCCGATCCCGGCTCGCTCCACGGTGAGGTCGAAGGGGGCCGGACGGCGGTAGAGCCGGCGCACCAGTTGCAGGGCGCTTCCCACCCTGACGCCCGACGGCAGCCCGCTGCCCGATCCCGTCTGGAGCATCGCCCCCACCCGGCCCTGGGCCACCGCCTGGCGGGGGCTCGTTCCGAGCACCTCCACCGAGCCTGCGTGGGGACGCAGGAGTCCGAGGAGCAGCGAGATGGTGGTGGACTTTCCGGCACCGTTGGGCCCGAGGAGAGCGACGGTCTCGCCCTGAGCCACAGCCAGGTCGAGATGGTCGAGGGCCACGTGGTCCCCGTAACGGCGCACGACCCCGTCGAAGCGCAGGGCCGGGTCCCCACCCACGACCTCGCTCCGGGCCCGCACGACGCTCGGGGCGTGACGCGCCGATGGGCTCGCCCCGCTGTCGGTCCGGTGTGTCTCACTGAGGTCGACCATGGAGTCCTACTCCGGCAGACTGGGCGCAGGCGTCGGGCCGACGGGCCGCCGCGGTGCGTCATGGTCGAGCATCAGCTTGCGAAGCTCGTCGGGTGCCAACGAATTCGGTTTGGTGCTCCGAATGAACTCGGTCAGGACCTCCGCGAAGCGGACGGGCTCCTCGACGTGGGGAAAGTGCCCGGCGCCTTCCATGATCTCGAGCCGGCTCCCTTCGATCGCCTCGTGAGCGGCGTACGCGTGGCTGACAGGGATGATCCTGTCCTGGTCACCCCAGATGATAAGGGTGGGCATCCGTGCCGCAAGGTACAAACGGTCGATGGCACTCACCGACTGTCCGCCGGGATCGATGACCCCGCGTACGGTGCGGACGAACGCGTTTCGATTCTCCTGCGTGGTCAACGAGGAGTACGCCCGCCACATCTCGACGCCCCGGGGCCAGCGGATGTTGCGCCGCTCGAGGAACTCGACGACCTTGTCCCCCCACTTCGGCACGAAGGGCGGGAAAATGACCGGAAGGACCAGCTCCACCCCGGGGACGGCCAGGAGACGCAGCAACCAACTCACTTCTCGCCCCAGGCCGCCGCTGCCGACCAGCACGAGCCGCTCACAGTGCTCGGGGTATTGATAGGCGAGCTGCATGGCGACACCGCCGCCGAAGGATTGGCCGACGACCGTGGCACGCTCGATCTCGAGGATCGTCAGCAGGTCGCGCAGTCCGCTTGCCTGTGCTCCCAGGGAATAGTCGCTCGACGGCTTGGCCGACTCGCCGTGGCCGGTCAGGTCAGGAGCGACCACGGTGTGACTACGGGCAAGCAGGGGGAACACCTGCTCCCAGGTGCGGGAGCTCCCGGCGATCCCGTGGACGAGCAGCACGGCAGGGCCGTGACCGGCTCGGCGGTAGGCAACGTCATGGCCGTGGATCGAAACGTGTTCGAGGTCCCATCCCAGGCCGCCGGTTGCTCGGTCATGACCGATTGCGTCTTTCCCCATACTTCGAAGGTGCCACCGTCCCCGGGGTATCGGAAGAGTCGATAGACCCCTTTTTCCGATGGCCCGATGCCGCAGTGCCGAAGCTCGCGGGATACGGTCGTGCCATGACGCCCGATCAAGCCAGTGACGACGAGGTCAGAGACGCCACGGCGGCCGCCGAGCAGGTGATGCACCCCCAGTCGGTCCCTGTCAACGCCTACGAGGCGCCCGAGGCCCTGGTGGTGATTGCGCCGTTCCCGGCCGTGACGCCCGACGACGTGACGGTCGAGGTGCGCCGGGGCGTCCTTCGGATCGCGGCCCGGCTACGGAGTGCAGGACCTCGGGAGTACCTCGTACGCGAGTGGGACTACGGGGGGTACGAGCGGGAGATCGACCTCCCGGGGGGTTACGGCAGCGGGCTCGAGGCCAAGCTCGCCAACGGGCAATTGGTCGTCCGGGTCTTGCGGGGGCCCCTGACCGAATCGCTGTCGGTGCGCCCCAGCTGACCGGGCCCGTCCCGACCGGCGGGGCCGGCTCCCCGGCACAGTCGAGGCGCCCGCAGGATCATCCCGTCAGGACGCGATCTGCCTTGGCCTCGCCACCCTGAGGGCCACTCCAGCCGCCCAGGGCGACAAGGGCCTCGTGAACAGCACGTCTGGCCTCGAGCAACTCCAGGGAGGGCCCTGCGGTGTTGCTCAAGCGGTCGACCGTGGCCGCCACTCCCATCAGGTCGGACCTCGCTCGGCGCAAGAGGACTCCCGGGGACTCGTCCGCCGTGGATCTGGCCATGTCGTCTCCCTGTGTGCCCGCACACCAACACCAACAGTCCAACAGGCACGGTATGGGACCGGACCGAACACCGTGTAGAGCCAAAAGTCCCTTTGGCCCCACGAGGACGAATCGGAGATCAGGACGAGAGGGCCTCGGCCAAGACATCCTCGAGTGCGGCTGACCCCGGGACCATGCGAAGGACGTGGTAGCACTTGCTGCTCACACCCAGGTCGGTCGTGGCCGCGATCCGGCGTCGCGCCAACTCGGAATCCTCCTGAGTGTCGTGGATCCCCTGGCCGTCCCACAGGGTGATCACGATGATCTCGCTACGCGTGCTGTCGTGCTCCAGGCACAGGAGGCCTCGGAAGTCGGAGTGCCCGACGAACATCTGGGCAACGCCGTCAAGGGCATCGGACAGTCCGAGCCGCTCATCTTCGTCGATGTGGAAGGTGAGGACTCTGGCGCTCGTCACAGTGTCAGCATGCTGCGAAGCCAGCCCCGCGGCCAGAGTCCTACGGCTCTAAACCACAGGGGGACGCATCACGGATGCTCGTCTCCGACCCGTCCTCGGCTTGGACGACACGTATTGTGCCCGTGTTGTGGAACGCGCCGGCGAATGCTTGATCGACCCGTCACGCCGTCGTCATGCCGCCCCCGATACCGAATCGGTCGATGTAGAACGCGAATCGCTTTCTCACACCGGCGGGCTCGATACCGAACTCGTCCAGCGCGTACTCGTGCGCGCCATGAGCACCTCGAGGGTTCTCATCGGCCCAGATCGACATGTGCCGCCTGGCGTCGTCCCCGAGCGCCAGACCGAGTCGCCGGTAGGCACGCTCGACGGTACCCACCGGGTCAGTGTTCAGGTCCCTGAAGTAGACGTCGGCGAACCGTTCTTCGCCCGCGGCACGGCGGAACGTGATGGCCCGATGAAGGGCCTCGGCCCACAGCGCGACCTGCCCCTCACCCAGGTCGGGGTCGACCCGATCGCTGACCCAGCTCCGGGTATAGGCGATGAGACTGCACACCGAGCCGAGCACCTCGGCCGGGTCGCGATGCGTCCAGAGGAAACGGGCGTCGGGGTACGACTCGATCAGAGGGCCCAGCGCCAGCATGTGCACAGGGGTCTTCAGGTGCCACAGCCGAGGTGGGCAGTGCCACTGCAGGAGCTGCAGCACCCGACGGTGGAACCGGTAGGCAGGGGTCATGTCACAATTCATGACCCACTCCGTGTAACGCGGGATATGGGCCATGCCGTCGAAATGTGCCGTGCGGAATTCCATTCCCAGCAGGTCCTGGCACTCGGTCGCCCCGGTCGCAGTCTGGAAGTACATCGATTTCATCCGGGGGAAGGCCTCGTACATGGACGCGAGCCCGCGGGCCGCCTCGGCGATGCGCGGGTCGGTGTGCTCGGTGGCCGAGTCCGGGGGTGGCACGGGGTCGGTCGACTCCCACAACCGCAGCGAGCGGACCTGGGGATCGGCCGACACCAGCTGGCTGAGAGCCGTCGTGCCCGTCCGGGGGAGGCCGATGATCACCAGTGGCCCTTCCACTACCTCCTCGGCGACGACGGGATGCCGGTGGTGGACGTCCTCGACGCGCAGCCGGTTGGCGAGCAGCATCCGCAGGCGCAGCTTGAGGATCTCCTCCCCGAGCTCGGTGAGATCGGCCTGTGCGGCGAGAGACTCGGTGAGCAGCGAGAGCCCGTCCAAGAAGGAGTCGCCTCCGAAATCCTCCAGTCCGGTCTGTTCGATCGCCTCGGCCACGAGATCGGGAGCGCGCAACATCACACGAAGTCCGACCCGCCGTCTACGTTGACGTTGGCGCCGGTGACATAACCGTTGCGCCGGGAGGCGAGGAACGCCACCACGACGGCCACCTCCTCGGGCAGGCCGGCACGACCGAGGTCGGCGGGTTGGTGGAAGACCTCGTCGATCCACCGCATCACGTCGTGGGGGTCCGAGGCGTCAAGACCCCGTTCGTCGAACACGCCCCGGAGCGCCTCGGTGAAACTGGCGGTGACGATGGTCCCCGGACTGACCGTGTTGACGAGGATGCCTTCGGGGGCGAGGGAGCGGGCGAGGTTCTTCGACACGCTCGTCAACGCGGCCTTGGACGCTGTGTACGCGGGAAGGATCGGGCTCTGGCGCTGGGTCGAATGGGCGGAGAGGTTCACGATCCGCGCCCAAGGTGCCCGTCGCAGCAGAGGCAGCGCCGACCGTACGCACCGGACGGCACCCAGTGTGCCGAGCTGGTACGCGGTGACCCAGTCGGCGTCACTGAGCTGCTCGAACCGACCGGCGGCCGGGCCGACGGTGTTCACCAACACGTTGAGCGCCCCCCAATGCGCCTCGACCTCGTCGAAGCCGGCTCGGACCGAGACGTCGTCGGCGACGTCGACTTGAAGCCCGAGAGCCTGCGGACTGCCCAGGTCCCCGAGGAGCGTCACGGTCTCGTCGAGGGTGGCGCGCCCCCGGGCCAGCACCGCCACGCGAGCGCCCTCGGAAGCCAGGCATTCGGCGACGGCTCGTCCCATCCCTTTGGTGCCACCCGTCACGACGGCGGTGGCGTCCGAAAGTCCCAGGTCCATTCGGTGCTCCTGTCTGGTGGGCTCACATGTCGTGGCGGGTGGCGCGACGGCGTCGTCGGGTCAGCGCGGGAATCGCCTTCGCACCGCAGCGCGTCGGCGGGCGACGATGGCACGCCGCTGCGCCCCGTCGACGCGGGCGGTTCGTTCCGGCAGCGTCGTGGCGAGGTCGTCGACGGCCACGACGCGGGTGGTCGGCACGGGGGCCCCCTGTGCCCGTAGCCAGCGGAAGATGACCGGGCCCTGGCGGTGGCCGGCGGTGTCGAGCCAGTTGGCGACGCCCGGGTCGGAGTGCGCCACCACCGCCCGGAACACGCCGTCGTCGTCGATGCTGGCCTGATGCCCGTTGAGACTGGATTGTCGGTTGGCGTAGTCGATCGTCTCCCACCAGTGATTCCCGAGGGAGACGCTCCAGTACAGCGCTTCGGGAGGGGTCACTTCGATCACGAGCGCCTGTTCGTCGCCGAGCTCCCACGATCCCCACACGCTCACGTTCTCGGCCGCGGCGCCCATCGACGTCAGCGCGGCGGGTTGGCGGAAGACGTTGATGCCCTGGGCGCGGCCGCCGTCCTCGACGTCCAGCCAGAACACGATGCTCGCCTCGAGGAACTTCCCGATGGCCGTCAGCTGCCGGGCGACCCCGGCGGGGGACAGCGGTTCGGGGTCCGGCCATGTCGGACCGGGCTCGAGGCACTCGATGTCGAGCCAGGCCGGTTCCTCGGAGTCCCAGTCGTAGAAGAATTGCCTGACCACCAGGGACGAGGTCCGTGGGGACAGCGCCATCCAGTTGCCTGCGTGCTCGCGTGCCGACAGCATGATCTCGAAGGAACCGTCGCCGGCGGTGTCGAGGTCGTCGGCCACGATGTTGACCGTGCTCTCGATACCCGACATCACCTGGAATCCGAGGTAACGGGCGGTTCCCCGCCGCCCGCGCACGCGATAGGTGGCATCGCCTCGCAGGGCGGCTCCCGTGTAGGCGGCGTCGGGACAATCCATTCCCCATTTGAGGACGGCGTCGACGTTGGCCGGGGCGAAGAACGGGTCATAGGGATTGGAGGGGCGCAATGCCTCGTCGACGGCGAGCCCGAGGAGCACGAGCAGGTGACGGTAGCCCGCGGCGCGGTCGACAGGGGAGGCCGGGGCACGCGCCGATGCCACCAGGGCGGCGGCGCCGCGCAGTCCTTCGAGCATGTCCTCGAAGGCGGCTCCCGAGAGCAGGTCCCCGTCAGAGCCTGCACCCTTCCGGTACGCGGATCCCACCGTGGCCGGGAACCAGTCCCAGGCTCCGGCGTCTTCCGGTGCAGCCATGTGCCCCCCTCGGTCGGGCCGGACTGTAGTCCGGCGCGGCCACCTTGACTCGGACGACATCGCGGTCCCCGCGCGGCCCCACGGTCGGTGCCCGGTTGCTAGGAGACCGCGAAGGGGCTCTCCTCGGCACGCAGCCCCTTGATCAGGTTGCCGACGGCACATTGCGCCATGGCGTGTCTGGTCTCGGTCGTCGCCGATCCGATGTGGGGGACGATGATCACGTTGGGAGCCTTCAGCAATGGCTCGTCGGGGTGTGGAGGCTCGTCCTCGAGCACGTCCAGGCCGGCGCCGGCGATCTCTCCGTCCGCCAAGGCCCGCACCAGGGCCGTCTGATCGACGACGCCACCTCGCGAGGCGTTCACGAGGAACGCCGTGGGCTTCATCAGGGCCAATTCCTCCGCTCCCATGAGGTGCCGGGTCGCAGCATTGAGATCGACGTGGACAGAGACGAAATCGGCTTCTCGCAGTCCTTCGGCCAGTCCGCCGACGCGCTCGACACCGGCGGCACCGGGCACGTCGTCCCGGGAATCGACGTAGCGCACGAGCATCTTCGCGGCCGAAGCCCGGGCCGCCACCGCCTGCCCGATGCGGCCCAACCCGACGATGAGGAGGACCTTGCCCGCCAGATCACCTCCCAACGGGTGGTCACTCCACTCTCCGTCGGCGACGGCACGCATCCTCTCGGGAATCCGGCGCGAGAGCATGGTGATGAGCGCCATGACCAGATCCGCCACCGCGTCGCTGAGCACCGGCGTGATCGTGACCATGACCTGGCGCGCCCGTGCGGCTTCGAGATCGATGTGGTCGACCCCGACACTCATGGTGCTGATCACACGGAGCTTCGGTGCCGCGGTCATGACCGCCCTGTCGACGGGCACGTGCGAGCTCACCAGGAGCCCCTCGGCGTCCGACATGGCTGTCTCGAAGGCGTCGTCTGATCTTCCCGCCGGCACGACGGACAGGTCGAAATCACTCAGCTGGTCCAGCAGTGACGGTGCCAGTGGCACTGCGATCACGGCTCGGGGGCGGGGGCCCGTCATTACAGGTAGGCGGACTTCGCTTCCGAACCGGTTCGTGGCCGGACGTGCTCCAGGGCCAGGCCGGCACCGATCCCCAGCAATCGTGCATCTGACGCCACCTCCACGAACCGGAATCCCTGTTCCAGCCGTTTCACGGCTGTCTCGCTGTTCCCGGCGATGCCCGGCACGACGTCGTGGCGCCGACACGCATCGAGCACCTTGTCGAGGGCGTCGGTGAAGATCGGCTCGTCGTGGTCCGGCGCCGGAGCGAGGCCCAGTGTGACGCTGAGGTCCGCCGGCCCCACGTAGACGGCGTCGACACCGGGGACCGACACGATCTCCTCCACCCGGTCGACGGCAATCTTGGTCTCGACCATGACGATGCAGGTGACTTCGCCGTTGGCCCGTGTGAAGTAGTCGAATCCCGCGTAGTAATTCGCCCGCAGCGGCCCGTAGCTCCGAATCCCCTGAGGCGCGTACCGGCAGGCCGCCACCGCCTCCAGCGCTTCTTCTCGGGAATTCACCATCGGCACGATGACCCCCCACGCCCCGGCATCGAGGCACTTGCCGATGATCCCCGGCTCGTTCCGGGGGACCCGCGCCAGGGGCACGGTGTCGGTGGAGGAAATGCCCTGGAGCATGGGGACCAGGTGAGAGAAGTCGATCATCCCGTGTTGCATGTCGACACACACCCAGTCGAACCCGGCGTGAGCCATGATCTCCGCAGACATCGCACTGGGTACGGTCAGCCATCCACCGAGGGCGGAACCTCGTTGAGCCCAGATTGCTCGCAACGAGTTCTCGCGCATTTCGTCCCTCCCGGAATCGCGAGCCGTAAGGCTATGCCAGTTCTCGAGCTCGTCGGCACTCGGACCTGTCGATCGGGTCAGCTCGGCAAGGGGAGACGCGCCCCACGCCCCGTGACCGACGCCGAGGCCCTGTCGACCGCAGCCGACACCGCACCGTGCACCGATTGGCCATCGGCGAGGCGTGCCGCCAGGGTTCCCACCAGGACATCCCCGGCCCCGGTGGTGTCGACCACGGAGACCGCAGGAGCCGCGATGTGGATGCAGCCTTCCGAGGTGGCTACCACGGCCCCGTCGGCTCCCATGCTCACCACGACATGGCTCGGACCGTGACCGAGGATCGTGGTGGCCGTCTGCCGCGTGCCCGCGATCCCCGCCGACGGCAAGCCGACGAATGATGCGGCCTCGTGCTCGTTCACGACGATGGTGTCGATCCGCTCGAGAACCGGGCCCGGCAGGGGGACGAACGGCGCCGCATTCAACAGGACATGGGTGGCCGGCCCACAACACCCGATCGCTTCCACCACCGCATCGAGCGGGACCTCGAGCTGGGCCACGAGGACGTCGCTCTCCGAGATCCGATCGGCGACGGCTTCGACGTCGGCGGCGTGCACGAGCCCGTTGGCCCCGGCTGCGATCACCACCGAGTTCTCGCCGTCGGGGGTCACCATGACGAAGGCTGAACCGGTGGCGGCTCCGGCCACCTCGGCGACGAGGGACACGTCGACGCCGCGCGCCGCCAGATCGTCGCGTTGGACCATTCCAGCCGGATCCGCTCCCACCCGTCCCAGCAGGGTGACCGTGGCGCCGCTGGCTGCTGCCGCGACCGCCTGGTTCGCCCCTTTCCCCCCCGGACGAGTCAGCAGTGCGGCGCCGCTCACCGTCTCTCCGGCTCGGGGGCGGCGGTCGACGAAGAACACGTGGTCCTCGTTGATCGATCCGACCACGAAGACGCTGCCCACCTGTCATTCATACCGTCGCGCCACGGCGCCGAGAATCATCCCGTGCCCTTGCAGCGTCTGGGGAAACAGAATCGACTGGGGAGAAAGTGACAAGAGTGGATTGAGTGGTGAAAGTCAAGATCGAGCCCGAAGGCGCGCGCCGGGACGTCGGCCGGAACCCGCCGCGCCCAGCCGACGTCCCGTCTGATCCACGTAACATCCCGATCTTGCGTCGGACCTCCTGGGCTTCTGTGGCGATGGCCAAGCTGAGCACCAAGGTCCTCCTGGCATCGGCCATGCTCGCCGTCGGCGTCACCATCCTTCCGGCTGTGGCCGGCGCCGATCCGGGCCCGTCGCCCTCACCCTCGACGAGCACGAGTTCCTCGAGCACGACTTCCTCGAGCACGACTTCCTCGAGCACGACTTCCTCGACCACGACGACGACGGCGCCCGTCCCCGTCACCCTGACCCCGGCTCAGGTGCAGCAGATGTCGGCGCTTCAGCTCCAGATCACCCAGACCGGAGCGTTGCTGGACCAGTTGGCGCAGACCTACGAGACCGACTCCACGCAGCTCGGCACGCTGCAACAGCAGGAGTCCACGACACGGGCCGCCGTCGTGGCGATTCGAGCGAAGCTCGATGCGGCCCGCCTGCGCCTGCGGGCTGATGCGCTGATCGCGTACATGGGAGACGTCCCGTTGACCCAGGGCACCACCTTGCCCATGTCCCGCTCCAACGCCGCCGCCCTGACGAGCGAATACGAACAGGACTCGATCGCCGACACCTCCGCGGTGGCATCGGCATACGAGGCGGACGCACGCAGCCTCTCCGACGCCGATGCGTCACTGCTGGACACCGAGAGCCGGGTCCAGGCCGAGCT
>Ga0208565_1001653_pt1 | contig 12761 bp, 10 predicted proteins | sample Sb_taG_7_FD_187706 | JGI IMG/M metagenome (GOLD analysis project Ga0208565, IMG submission 187706) | Peat soil microbial communities from Weissenstadt, Germany - Sb_50d_2_FS metaG (SPAdes) (version 2) | ecosystem: Environmental > Terrestrial > Soil > Wetlands > Peat | place: Germany...
GATCGCGTACGCCCTCCACGAGTCCAGATCACTTACGACGTGCAGGTGGGCGATGCGCAGATCAAGAAGGAGCTTCCTTTCGTGGTCGGGGTGCTGGCGGATCTGGCCGGTCATCCCGACCCCGACGAAGAACCTCTGCCGGATCTCAAGGACGAAAAGCGCAAGTTCGTGGAGATCAACCGAGACAACTTCGACAGGGTGATGGGAGGGATCAAGCCGCGTCTGGCGATGAAGGTCGAGAACAAGATTGAGAAGGATAACACGAAGGTCGGGGTCGAGTTGAAGTTCCGTACGCTCGACGACTTCGAGCCGGTCAACGTCGTCAACCAGGTCGAGCCATTGAGGAAACTGCTGGAGGCTCGACAGCGTCTGTCCGAACTCAAGTCGAAGATCACCACCAACGATCGGTTTGATGCCCTGCTGCAAAGGATCATTCACGACACCGATCAGCTCAAACGCCTGGGCCGTGAGACTGGCCGGTTTGCCGAGGCCCCATCCCAGGCAGGATCTGAACCAGAAACCGAGCCCGCGCCGGCGGCGGAGGAGAATGAATCATGAGCCCCGTCGACAAGACAGCCCAAGGCGAAGCCACGCCGGCCGCTCCCCAGGCCGTCACCATCGAGACCGCCGGTCCCAGCCTGCTCGACGAGATCCTCAAGGCGAATCGCATCAAGGAGGCCGAACCCGAGGTTCGCCAGTATCATTCCGACCTGGTCGGCCAGCTTGTCGAAGACATCATGAAGGGGGAAATGAAGGTCTCCGGCGAGACCGAGCAGATGCTCAATGATCGGATCGCAGAGATCGATCAACTGCTCAGCGACCAGCTCAACGAGATCATGCATAAGGAGGAGTTCCAGAAGCTCGAGGCCTCCTGGCGAGGTCTGCACTACCTGGTGTTCGAGTCCGAGACCGGCACGATGATGCAGATCCGGGTGCTCAACACTTCGAAGAAGGAACTCCTGCGTGATCTGGAGCGAGCCAAAGAGTTCGACCAGAGCGCCCTGTTCAAGAAGATCTACTCTTCCGAATACGACGTGTTCGGAGGAACGCCTTATGGTGCCCTGGTGGGGGATTACGAGTTTGGTAAGCATCCCCAAGACGTTGCCCTGTTGAAGCGCGTCTCCCAGGTCGCCGCGGCGGCACACGCTCCCTTCATCGCCGCCGCCTCACCCCAGCTCTTCGGCTGGGGGAGCTACACCGACATGCCCCCGGTCCGGGACCTCGCCGAGATCTTCCGCACTCGCGAGTACGATAAGTGGAAGTCATTCCGCGAGAGCGAGGACTCACGATATATCGGCCTTTGCCTGCCTCATACGCTGATGCGCCTGCCCTATGGCAAGGCGACCGTTCCCGTCGACGGCTTTGACTTCGAAGAGGACGTCGACGGTCGTTCCCATGAGAAGTACCTCTGGGGCAATGCGGCCTATGCCATGGGGGCACGCTTGACCGACGCCTTCGCGCGCTACGGTTGGTGCGCATCGATCCGGGGCGTCGAGGGTGGTGGGCTGGTCCGGGATCTTCCGGTCCACACCTTCCTCACGGACGACGGCGAGATCGCGGCCAAGTGTCCCGCCGAGGTCATCGTCACGGAACGGAGGGAGAAGGAACTGGCCGATCTCGGCTTCATCGCCCTGACCCACTGCAAGAACACCGACTTCGCGGCCTTCTTCTCGGCCCAGTCGGCCCAGAAGCCGTTCGAGTACGACAGGGATGATGCCACCGCCAACGCCCGTCTGTCTACCCAGCTCCCCTACATTCTGATGGTCTCCCGTTTCGCCCATTACCTCAAGGCGATCGCTCGGGACAAGATCGGATCGTTCATGAGCCGCAAGGACTGCGAGCTCTGGCTCAACCGATGGGTCATGAATTACGTGTCGAACGATCAAACCGCATCGGACGACACCAAGCGAAAATACCCGCTCTTTGATGCCCGCATCGACGTCGAGGACGATCCGAAACGGCCAGGCTGCTATCGCTCGATCGCCTATCTTAGACCCCACTACCAGCTTGACGAGCTGACAGTCTCTTTGCGTCTGGTCTCGGAGCTGCCGGCCTCTGTCAGCAAGTGAGGTGTCGGGGCGGCCCTTCTCAAACGCAGAGCAACCGATCGACGGATTCCGCAAGATCACGGTTCTTCCCTCTGGATTGATTTGATGGTTCCCGATGGGAACCGGCAAGGACAAAGGAGAACAGCAGATGGCTCTCGTGGATTACTTCCTGAAGGTCGACGGAATCGATGGCGAGTCACAGGACGACAAGCACAAGAACGAGATCGACTTGGAGTCGTGGAGCTGGGGAGCGACCAACGTCGGCGACGCGGCCTACCGCGGCGGCGCCGGGGCCGGAAAGGTCGCCTTGCAGGACTTTCATTTCGTGATGAAGGTCAACAAGGCCACACCCAAGGTCATGGAAGCCTGCGCCACAGGGGAACACATCAAGAAGGCCATTCTCACGTGTCGCAAGGCGGGCAAGCAGCAGCAAGAGTACCTCAAGGTCACACTTCACGATTTCATCATTTCCAGCTATCAGACCGGAGGCTCACACGGAGAAGTCGTTCCGGTCGATCAGATCAGCTTGAACTTCTCCAAGATCGAGATGGAGTACAAGGAGCAAAAACCCACGGGCGAGCTGGGTGGAGTCACCAAGGGTGGCTGGGACGCGAAGGCCAACAAGAAGGTCTAGAATCTCTCGGTTGGCGTCTCGAGTCGCTGTCGGTCTGGCTGAAGCACCGCGATGGCTGCCTCTCCCGGAGCGATCCGCGGTTCGACTCGTGACGCCTGGTGCGGCCAGGAGGCCGGTGCCATGTTGCGCCATTCACGCTCACCCCGTCTTCAACACTCACTTTGGGACCGACTGACCAATCCGGAGCTGATCCGGGGAGAGAATGTGGTCGTATCTCCCGGCAGCGAGATTGAACGGCTGAAGAGCGAAGTTTGTCGCGACCTCGAGTGGTTGCTCAATACCCGGACCGCACCGATCGACATTCCCGATGGTCTCAAGGATCTCCAGAGTTCGCTGGTCAAGTTCGGTTTGCCAGATTTCTCAACGCTGAACTTCGGTGATCCCAAAGTGAAGGATCGACTGGCAGCAATCCTCGAGTCGGTGATCCGGAACTTCGAGCCGCGGCTGGTCAAGGAAACGGTCGAAGTCGAGTTCAACGAAAATGAGCAGGACAAGTCCCGGTCGATGATGCACTACCGGATTCGAGCCGAGCTGAGAGTTGAGCCAATCCCCCAGCCGGTCGCGTTTGACACGGTGCTTGAGCTGGGGAACAAGACCTTCATCGTCAAAGGCGAGGGTGGATGACAGAGGGAGTCGCCGCTGCCTCGAAGGGGCTATCTGGTTCATCGGGGCATGGATGTCCTCTCAGGCCCCTCTCGCCGTCTCCCGCTTCCAGACCCCGTTTGATTTGAGCGTCCGAGGAACGGGCCGGCAATAACTTCCCGATTTCCACTTGCCGGCTGTTCGACTGTTCGGCGCGGGTCTCCTGACCCCGCCCACCCCGTTCCGGGGGCCCGGCCGGACCGCAGGTCTCCCGCCGGTGTCGGGGTTGGAGACCTTCGGTCGGCGAAGTAGCAAGGTCAGGAGACCTTGCCACAACTTGGGGTCAGGAGACCTTGCCACAACTTGGGCCGGGATTACGAAAACTCCGGGAAATTATTACCGGCCTGTTCCTTAGCGCGTTTTACCGTTGAGTTGCAGACGCGGCGGGACGTCCTCTCCTTCTCCCGCGGGGAGCGGGGGGAACCCCGCTTGCGGGGTCGGGCCGGAACGGCCGGATGAGGGGAATTTGCGGGCCAAGGCTAGCATCTCATCCCTCATCCGCCCCTGCGGGGCACCTTCTCCCGCGGGGAGAAGGTAGGATCGCCACGGCCTTTCTTGATCGCTGTATGCAACGCGCGAGCAAACCGCGCTAGTTGGAGCGCCGGCCTACGAGTACTTTGGCTTGACAGCCAGACGAAGGGCTAACTCAAGAAATGGACCGAGACTTCCTCGACTACTACAACCGCGAACTGGTCTTCTTGCGAGACATGGGGAGACAGTTCGCCGATGCGAACCCCGGGGTTGCCGGGTTGCTCGAGCTCACAGCCGATGGGAGTGAGGATCCACACGTCGAGAGGCTCATCCAGGCGTTTGCTTTCCTCGCGGCACGGATTCGCAAGAAGCTCGACGATGAGTATCCCGAGATCACCAATGCGCTGCTCTCGGTGATCTTCCCTCATTACCTGCGGCCGGTCCCTTCGATGACGATCCTCCAGTTTCAAAGCTCGACCGACCCTACCAAGGCTGTTGCCGGGCAAACGATCCCCAGGGGCACAAAGCTCAAGTCGCTCGTTGCAATCGACGGTGTCCGCTGTCAGTTCCAAACGTCTTATCCGGTCACACTCTGGCCCATCACCATCGAGTCGGCAAGTCTGATCGCAGATCGGGTCGTGCAGGCTGGCAAGCCGTCCGCCGCGGTCTCCCTGCTCAAGATCGTCCTGAGCTGCTCCGCACCAGGTGGCTGGCAGGACTTGCAGGGGTTGAAATCGCTCCGGTTCTTCCTGGGTGGCAATGAGCCCATTCCCTCGGTCCTGTATGAATGCCTGTTCAGTCGAGTCAGCGAGGTCTGGATCCAGGGCAAGTCCACCTCCAGCGGAGCATACCGGAAGGTGCTGCCGCGCCGAGCAGTTACGCGAGTCGGTTTCGAGGCCGGTGATCAACTCTATCCATCTTCTGCCGACGGGGAACTCGAGAGTGCCGATCTGGGCCGTGTCGGCTTCGAGCAAGACGAGCAACTCTATCCGTACCCCGAACGCTCGTTTCCGGGCTACCGTTTGCTGCAGGATTTCTTTTCGTTTCCAGCGAAGTATCTCTTCTTCGATCTCCAGCTCGCTGATTCGGGACAGCCTCAGAACAATGTATTGCGCTCGGCCGGGCTGGATGGCCCGGTCGAACTTCTGTTCTGGCTTGATCAACCACCACGGCACGAGATCGTCGTCCGCGCCGAGAATTTCCGCCTGGGCTGCACTCCCGCGGTGAACCTGTTCAAGTGGACCCCCGAGCCAATCGCCTGGAACCAGCTCCAGACCGAATACCAGATCGTTCCCAGCACGGATCACCCGAAGGCTTACGAGGTCTACTCGGTGGATCGTGTCCTCAGCTCCGGCTCGTATCTGGACCAAGGGGCCATGTTCGAGCCGTTCTATGCCTTGCGGCATGTTGCTAACCAGCCGGACAAGCCCGCCAGGTCATCGGCCAGGACGAGGAAGGATGTCGGTGCGGAAGAACGAACGGCCTACTGGTTCGCCACGCGACAGCCATCGATGCGCGATGAGGAGGGAACTGAAGTCGTGCTCTCGTTCACCGACTCCAAGTTCAATCCTCACAGCCCGGCGGTTGAGAAGATCACCACGTTTCTGACCTGCAGTAACCGCGACCTTCCACCCAAGCTCCCCTTCGGAGGCGACCAGGGCTACCTTGAGCCCGAGGCCGAGATGGCGGTCGGCCTGGCGCGGATGCTGATCAAACCGTCGCTGCCCCTTCGCCCTCCACTGGGGCGATCGGCCCAGTGGCGACTGATCTCTCAACTCGGCCTGAATCACCTCTCCCTGGTGGGCGCCCCGAAGGGAACCGAAGCACTCCGCGAATTGCTCACGCTCCACGACTTCGCGCGGACCGCGACAACCCGCAAGATGATCGAGGGGATCCTCGAAGTCTCCCACGCTCGGATCGCCGGGAGAGTCACATTCCCAGAACCGACTGACGAGGGCGAGTCTTCCGACGAGCGGGCCCGAAAACAGAAACTGAAGGGGAAGCCGCTCAGCCTCGGGGTCGAGATCAGGCTTCGCTTCGATGAGGATGCTTATTCGGGGGGGATGGCATACCTCCTGGCCACTGTCCTGGATCGGTTCCTTGGCGCTTACGTGAGCATCAATTCTTTCACCCAACTGGTGGCGACCAGCAAGCAACGTGAGGTGAACTGGAAATGGCCGGCCCGCAGTGGCGATCGGACCCTTCTTTGATCGACCGGCTCCTCCAGGAGCCATATCGGTTTGACTTCTTTCAGGCGGTGCGCCTGCTCGAGCGGATCGAGTCGGAGCGTGTTTCCGTGGGCCATGATGGCCCCTTTAACCGCGAGATCGTCCACTTCGCGCAGCAATTGACCCTGCAGTTCCCTGCCAGTGCCCTCCACACGTTTCTCAACACTCCCGAGCCCGGTCGTTCCGGCGCTCTTGGGGAGCTCACCGATTTCCACTCCGCCGGTGAATCCCTTCAACTGGTCACGTCGTTCATGGGGTTGATCGGACCACTCGGCGCCTTACCCACGGTCTACACCGAGGAACTCATCAGACTCAAGGAACAAGATCGAAAACCCGCGCTCGAGTTCCTGAACCTGTTTCACCATCGTCTGGTCTCGTTCTTCTACCGCGCCTGGGAGAAATACAACCTCCCGACTCTATGGGAGACCAGCAGGAACGAAGCCAAGGGGGAAGGAGCGGTGGACGATCCGCTCAGTGTCCACCTCTTCGATTTGATCGGCCTGGGGGTGGGATCGCTACGGGACCGCCAGGCGTTTGCCGATGCCTCCTTGCTCTTCTACACGGGGATCTTCACTCAGCAGCACCGGTCGGCACTGATGCTGGAGCGGTTGCTTCGTGACTACTTCGGTCATCCCACCTCGGTCCTTTCCTTCTCGGGACAGTGGCTTCGACTGCAGCCCGAGCAGCGATCCCGGATGGGACAGACCGGGGCCTTCAACCAGTTGGGCCGGGATGTCGTCGTCGGCCGCAAAGTCTGGGATCTGCAAAGCAAGTTCCGGGTTCGGCTCGGCCCTCTCAGCTTTGACGAGTTTCAAGAGTTCCTTCCCGGCGGAGCGGCAGCCGAACGGCTCATGCAACTGGTGCGGTTCTATGTCCGCGCCGAGTTTGATTTCGACGTGCAACTGATCTTGAAAGCTGATGAGGTCCCCGGCTGCCGGCTCTCAGGCGACGTCTCGAAGGCCGCCCAGTTGAGTCGATATTCCTGGCTCAAGCGGAGGGCGTTTCGGCACGACGCCGATCAGGCGGTTTTCCGTCCCGGAGCATGAACTTGACCGGGTGCTCCAGCGGGAGAGTGGGTTCGTATCCTGGAGTGAAGTGGTGAGTTGATGGATCGGTCGCCTCTCGTTGCTCCGGTGGGAGCGTGGTAGAGTAAGAGGCGTCGGCGGAACATGGGCCCGGGCACGCTACAGATGAGCGGCTCCATCGCAGCAGGGTGAACCGCGTTCAGGACGAGGGGAGAGCGGCATGGCCAAGCGGCCGGTCCACTGGTTCGAGGGGATGTTCCTGAAACCCCACCATTTTCAGGCTGCCGACCGCTACTCTCGTGATCGGCTCCTGGAATCCGAAGACTGGCTGCACCCCCATGACTGGGGCCTGCGCGCGGTGCGGTTTGACGACGACGCGATAGCCAATTACGCGTTGAGACTGCTCTCCTGCCAGGCTCGCTTCAAGGACGGCACGACCCTGTCAGTCCCGGACGAGGCGACCGTCGATCCACTCGAGCTTCGACCCGTGCTGGGACAGCAGTCCGAGGCGATCGTGTATCTGGCCATACCGGCCTGGCAGTCCAGCCGCTCCAACGCCGAGAGAGTGCGAACAGACCAGAACACACGATACCTGGTCAGCTCGCTGGAGTGCCCGGACGAGAACACCGGCGGCGATGAGGAGGAGATCGACTTTCGGAATATCCACGCCCGGCTACTCCTGGAGAACCAGCTCACACCCGGATTCGAGATTCTCCCGCTGGCCCGAATTACTCGCACCGCGGGGGCCGATGCGCCACCTCGAGTCGATCGCGCCTATGTTCCGCCGATTCTCGGGCTCGATGCCTGGACTCCTCTCCAGGACGACGTCATGGCGCTCTTCCGCCAGGTTGAGGCCTGGATCGAGCAGGAATCCAATCAGATCGTCGGCCGGAAGATCGCTTTTGACAGTCAGGTGCTGGGGGATGCCGAGCGAATCCTGCGGCTTGCGGTCCTCAATAGCGCCTCGACGGTCATTCAGGCGGTGATGTTCACCAGAGGGCTTCATCCACTGCTCATGTATCAGGAGCTCTGCCGGTTGCTCGGCCAGCTCTCGATCTTCGGCGAGAGCCGGCGGCCAATCAAGATCCCGGGCTACGATCACGACAAGATCGGACCGATCTACGCGACCGTCATCACCGAGATCCGGCGCTTGCTCGGTGAGCTCGGGCAGGTGCCTTTCGAGAAACGATATTTCAAGCTCGAAGGCCGGCGCTTTCAGGTTCATCTCGAACCCGACTGGACGCTGGAATCCACGAAGTTTTACATCGGCGTCGAGACGACCGAACTGAACGACGCCGAGTGCGACGAGCTGATGAAAACGACGGACTGGAAACTGGGCAGCGGCGAGCAGGTGGAGACGATTTTCCAGAAGCGGGAAGAGGGTCTCAAAATCACCCCCTTGAACCGTATCCCCCCGGCCCTCCCGGCAGGAGTTGTCTACTTCGAGATCGTGCGTAACCCGGAGTACTGGAAAGATGTGGTGCGGACCAGGACTCTTGGCCTGCGGTTCAAGCTCGACCGCGGCAAGTTCTTGAGCCCGCAAATGCTCGCCCTGACCAGTCCCACCACCGAGAGAACGGTCAACCTCCAGTTCGCTGTCTTCGTCGTGAAGAGTCGTTGACTTCGCCGTCGCTGGCCGAGCCGCCTCCCTCTGGGTGATTCGCGAGGATGCTGCCGCAGATGACAGACGCATTTGCCGACGTGGTGATGCCGGTCTTTCAAAAGGTCCTCCAGCTTCTGGACCGGCTTTTCCTGGGTGAGGCACGCACTCCCGACGAGGTCATGGCGCAGACTCGGTCGTGGATCGAGGAGGCCGGCAGGAAAACCGTTGCGAAGCCGGACCTGGCGCGCTCGTTTGAACTGGCCAAGTTCGGACTGGTCACCTGGATCGACGAGATCCTGACTGATTCGACCTGGGGCGCAAACGCCCGCTGGAGTGTGGGGGTCCACCTACTGGAATGGAGCATCTACGGAACTCGTATGGGTGCCTCGAAGTTCTTCGATGAGGCGGAGAGGGCTGAAGAGGAAGGCGATATGGACGCTCTCGAAGTCTTCCTGCTGTGCGTGACCCTCGGTTTCAAGGGTATCAAGGCTCACGACGAGACCAACCTGTCCGAGTGGGTCGAGCGAGTCTATGGCCGTGTGAGCGAGGCCAGTTCTGTCGCTTCCCGGCCATTCACGGAAGAAGACGGCAGCGTGTCCCGGTTCGGGCCCCTGCGCGGGCCGTCGCTGCTGCTCACCGTCGCCATCCTCGTGGCCATCACCATGCTGTTCACCCTCGCGGCGTACTTACTGGCTGTGCATCTGGATTATTACAGCGGGGGCTAGCCGCCCTCGCGTTCACCTGATCGGAAACGGGGCAATCTCTTGGAGTTGGTCAACTCGATCATCAACAGCCACGTGACCTTGGTGGTGTACGGGATCGTCGGGTCCATCACCGCGGCGGCCGCCCTGATGTGGTCGAAGCATCCCGTTCGCTGGATCTTGGTCTTGCTGACCGTGGGAGTGATCATTCTCGCGGTGGGGATCAATGTGCCGTCAATCGACCCGCGGCTGCCAGGCGCTTTCCGGGAGCCCTATTTCAAGCTCTGGGTCTTGGTCTTGGGCCTGGTGGCACTTTACACGCTCGTGCACCTCATCAGCACGTTGATCAGGGCCCGCCGCAAGCCCACCGCCGAGGATGTCAGCACTCCGCCGCGTTTTCCCGATCTCGAGGGAGCCTGGGATGAGATCCTGATACGTCTTGGGCATGCAAGTTACGACACCGGGCAACAGAACCTGTTCTTGCTGCTGTCACCGGATGAATCTCTGGCCGCGGCAATGATCCAGGCCTCAGGAGTGAACATGTTCGCGTCGGCACCCTCGGGCCCCGACGCGCCGATCCACGCTTATGCCACCGCCGACGGCCTCTTCATAAGCTGTGCAGGAGCCTCGTCGTGGGGCCGGCAAGACGCCGAAGGGACGGCCCGGCTCGAGGATCTATGCCAGAAAATCCTCGCACTCAACCCCGATCAGCCAACCCTGCGAGGCGTGGCCGTCCTTTATCCCATGGAAAAAGCCACCTCGGCTGAAGCCCTCCAAAAAGCCAGCCCGCTACGAAACGACCTCCAGACCATCTCGGCGGCTTTCAAGCTCCGCTGTCCCGCCATCGCCGTACTTTGCCTCCATGAGTCGCGCTCGGGGTTCAACGAGTTTGCCAGGCGCATGCCGGACAGCCTCAGAAACAATCGGTCTGGGTTCTCGGTACCACTGACCTTGCCGTTCAACAAAGGCGTTGCCCAGCGGGGCCTCAACTGGTTCGCCCAGTGGTTCCAAAGCTGGTCGCTCAACCTGATGGTTCAGGATTACCTCAACAAGGAGGGGAACGGAAAACTCGTCGAGATGAACGCGCAGATGCGCCGGGACCTGCCCGGCCTGCGTGACCTGATCGATTCCTCGTTCTCGACCCACGCCCGAGCCGAACCGATCCTCGTGCGGGGCTGTTACTTCATCGCCTGCGGACCCGAACCAGAAAATCATGCGTTCGTCGCCGGTCTGGTTCGTGGCGCCAAGAGCAAGATGATCGCGGATGCGGGCTACACAAGCTGGTCGCGGGGAGCCGATGAGATCGAGCGCCGATATCAACTCATCTCTCTCGGCTTGGGCCTGGGTACCGCGGCGATCGTACTGCCAATCTGGTTTGGGGGTATCTGGCACCGGCTCAAGAACCCAAGAGTGGGCCTGGACTGGCTCTTCTGGACCGGACTTGTGCTCCTGGCCATCATCTGGCTGGCTGGCCTGCTTTATCCGCTCATTCGCAACCGGGCGTTCCAACGAGCCACGAGTTGAATACGTTTGGCAAGGCAGGAGAGACAGAGTGGCAACTACTAGTGGACATAAGGACAGTACCCACCGCTTCACCACGCGGACTCTCGAACTTCATCGTCAGTCGATCGGGGGATGTGATGCTGCTCAGCACGGTCCCAGTCACAAGACACCGGACGCGGACTCCCCGGGCGGGACCGCGACCGCGGGGGAAGCAGAAGGTGAGCAAACCCTTGACCTCTGGTCCTGGCTGCCGCGCATTTCGCCGCGCCAGGCCCGGCTGGAGGAGTGGCTGGCGCGATGGACGGGCGAGAAGACGGTTGCCCACTGGCTCGACTGGATTCGAGGCGGGTTGAACCAGACGCCCGAGATCGGCCGGCCCGAGATCGTCTGGCGTGCGTCGGGCCTGGGCCGGCCCGGCCTGATCGCCCAGTTTCGCTGGCCCAGACTGAACACGCGACTGGCTCTGGGACTGGAGGTTCCCCTGGCCCATGCCGTCGTCGATCACCTGCTCGGGTACGACCGCCCATTCGCCGAGAGCCGGCTGCAACTGACACCCGTCGAATGGGGCGTCTGGACCTATCTGGTCGTCCGGTCCCTGGAGGAATTCGACCGAGCTTCTCGGGGCGACCCGGAGCACGAGACGATCACTGCCCCGGCCGACCGCACGAGCCTTGTGCTCGACCGGGTCGGTCCCGATCCGTTCAATCCGGCCGGCCTGGGCGCCGTCGTGACCCTGCGCTCGTCGATCCGCGTCGGCTCGACCACGGGGACCGCACGGCTCTGGCTGCCCGAACCGGCGCTCAACTTCTTGCTGGCGTCAGAGCCCGAGGCCGGCACAATGGTGCCTGATCTTGCCACATCAAAAGCCCGTGAGTATTCCTCGCTCTGGCGCGCCCTGGCCGGCCTGGTGGCCATGCCCAACGGGCTCAAGCGGTTGCGGACCGGCGGCGTCCTTCCTTTGACCGACTCGCGGCTGACCGGCACGCCCCAGAGCCCCAGCGGGCCGATCGTCCTGGTCTGCGGCCCGACCTCCCTGGGCGAGACATTCCAGCTTGCCGCCGAGCCGGTCGAGGGCTCCTCGGGCCGGCTGCTTCGCCTCACCGGATCACTCATTCGCCAGCGACAACCCCGTGAACCACTGACCCTGGGGACCAATCAAGTCATGAGCTCCACCAGTTCATCCCCCGCCGCCGACCTCTCAGGCGCCGCTGCCCCTTCGCCCGCGGCCTCGCCGCTCGACGTCCCGGTCACCTTGACCGTCGAGCTCGGGCGGGTCAACTTGACCCTCAACCGGCTGGCCGACCTCAGGCCGGGCGACCTGGTCGAGCTCGGCCGCCACAGCCGCGAACCCGTCGAGCTGACGTCAAACGGCCGCCTCGTCGCGCGGGGCGAGCTGGTCCTGATCGACACCGAGCTCGGTGTCAGAGTCACCCACGTATTCTTGTGATGTGGCTCAGAACCGCAAACGGAATGAGTTCTCGGGAGGGCTGACGCCGCCAGGCTATGAACTTCCGCCGAGTTGCGGCTTGCAAACCCCGCGTTGGGTGTCAGCCGCGGAACCCGCCATCGCGTAGGTCAGGCTTTCGAGCCTGACCCGACGTCAGCCTGGAAAGGCTGACCTACCTCCGTTGACCGGTCTTCCCCAGCCCCGTGAGGGGCGCCAGTTCATAGCCTGGCGGCGTCAGCCCCAGGAATCCCGACCCGACCCACGATGACCCGGAACCTCTGAAGGTGGCGGCAGAGGGACCAAGCCTGCCGCGTTTGATCTCAACCCGGCAATCGTCCGGCTCCCGTTCATGTTCGTCACGTTACACTGCTGGCTGTGATCGTTCACTCGCAATAACACCCATGGCCGAAGAGACTTCTGGCTCCCTCTCCCCTCGCGGGAGAGGGTTGGGGTGAGGGG
>Ga0208565_1001666_pt1 | contig 12706 bp, 11 predicted proteins | sample Sb_taG_7_FD_187706 | JGI IMG/M metagenome (GOLD analysis project Ga0208565, IMG submission 187706) | Peat soil microbial communities from Weissenstadt, Germany - Sb_50d_2_FS metaG (SPAdes) (version 2) | ecosystem: Environmental > Terrestrial > Soil > Wetlands > Peat | place: Germany...
CACGTCGTCAGCGTGGCCACGTCGGCGGGGTCGACCACGAGCGGTGGAGCAGGGTGATTCGCCATGCAGGCAATCATCCTGCCACGCGGACTCTTAGTGCAAGCTATTTCAGAGTCGCTGCACTAGCAGAAGACATCGGCATCCGTTGCGCCCGGGACGACCGCAACGGAGTCGAGTGCGATCACACAAGGGGTGCCTGCCTGGGCCCCAGCCCGACCAGGTCGGCACTGACCCGCCACAGTCTCGCGGTCACACCCGCGTCGCCGGCGGCCTTGTTGGCTGTCCTGGGCTTGCCGTTGGCGAAGAACTGGCCGGTGAGGCCCTCCACGTCCGATGATGACGCCACGTAGATCGGCGTGCGGGCGCCCTGCGCCGGTGCTTTGAGGAACGGGCGCACCAAGGGGCTGATGATCAGGAAGAAGCCTGCCTGGTCCTCGGACCCGAAGTTGGTGCGCACCACGCCCGGGTGAACCGAGTTGGCAGTGACACCGGTGCCGTGCAGACGGCGGGCCAACTCGTTCGTGAACATGATGTTGGCGAGCTTCGACTGGCTGTACGCGCGCTGCCCTGAATAGTTGCGAGCGCCCTGAAGGTCATCGAAGTCGGTCCGGCCCGCGGCCTGCGCCCCGGAGGAGATGGTCACGACCCGCGCCGGTGTGCTCGCCTTGAACCGGTCCAGGAGCAGGTTGGTCAGGAGGAAAGGTGCGAGGTGGTTGAGGGCAAACGTGTGCTCCAGGCCGTCGGCCGTCGTGTGTCGGTGTGCCCAGAACCCACCGACGTTGTTCACGAGCACATCCAGCCGTGGGTAGGCATCGAGAACAGCGCCGGCGAGGCGGCGCACATCCGCCTGAGAGCTCATGTCGGCAGCAAACGCATCGACTGCGGAGTTTCCAGAAGCGGCGCGGATGTCTGCCGCAGCCTGCTCGGCGCGGATGAGGTCGCGACCAGTGATGCCGACCCGGGCGCCCATCGTGGCCAGGCCGATCGCCGTGGCCTTGCCGATGCCGCCGGTGGCGCCGGTGATCAGGACGGTCTTACCGGCCATCGTCCGTGCATCAGCATCAGACACTGATCACGACCTTTCCCCGAGCGTGACCGTTTCCGACGTACTCCATCGCCGCGGCGGTCTCACTCAGCCGGTAGGTTCGATCGATGACCGGCGTGACCGTACCGGCCTCGATCAACTCCTTGAGGGCGATGAGATCTTCACGCTTCTGCCCCACCACAAATCGGCCCAGCCGCTGGCTCACGAACCGGAACGCCAGCATCGCTTTGATCAGGCGCCCCGCGCTCGAGAACCAGCGATTCTGGAACTGCCCGCCGTTTGGCACCAGCATGCCGGTCGGGGCGAGCGCGCGGCGCAGATCGGACAGCGATCGATTCGAGATGTTGTCGAGGATGAAGTCGTAGCGCTCGCCGCTCTCTGCGAAGTCGTCGCGCGTGTAGTCGATGACGCGGTCCGCGCCGATCGACCGGACCATCTCGACATTCGCAGTGCCGCACACACCGGTGACCTCGGCTCCCAGCGCCTTGGCGATCTGCACCGCGAAGGTGCCGATGCCACCGGAAGCACCGTTGACGAGGACCCTCTGCCCGGCCCGGACATTGCCGTGGTCCCTAAGGGCCTGCAGGGCGACGGAGCCTGCCATGGGCACGGCGGCAGCCTGTTCGAAGGAGAGGTTGGCCGGCTTGACCGCCAGACCAACTTCAGAAGCGGCCGCGTACTCGGCAAAGGCGCCGCGGCACCAGCCAAAGACCTCGTCGCCTGGCTGGAACGCCGTCACGGCCGAGCCGACGGCTTCCACCTCACCTGCAACATCCGTCCCTCGAATACCGTTCTTCGGGGTGCGCAACCCGTACATGGGAGCCAGGCGGGCGATGTACGGCAGTCCGCCCATGATCGCCCAGTCTGCGGGATTGACCGCGGCGGCGCGAACACGAATCAACACGTCGTGCTCACCGATTGCGGGCTTCGCCGTGTCCCTGAGTTGCAGGACCTCGGCTGACCCGTAGTTGTCCTGAACGATCGCCTTCATCGTCGTCGCACCGACGGTCTCCGGCGTCTGCTCGGTCGGTCTGTCGATGGTTGCCGTCTTCATGGTCTCTCCTGGTTCGCCGGCTCAATGCCTGGCATCGTCGCCGGCAGCGGAGGCGACGGCCATCGGGGCATCCACTGAGCCACCACGTAGGGGCACGCCTTCTGCAAAGAGTCAGCCGACACGGCACTACGTGGTCGATGGGTGGCGTCACCGACGACTTCCGGCGGCGCAGCAGGCAATCTGGGGCCATGAGAACAGAACCACCGACGCAGGAGCGACCTTCCGCCACAAGATGCTGCTACCTGGCTGAGGTGAAGTTGAGAGGGGCAGAGAGCGAGCTTTCTTGGATCAGCAAGAGCCTGAATGCAGCGTGCCTGCGTCTCCGAGACGGTGATCGCCTGCCGGAGGTGCTGAGCGTCGCGTACATCCCCGATGATGACCGGCTCGCATGCATCGTCGAGGCGCGGTGCGCCGAGGATGTTCGCCGCCTGTTCGGTGTCGCGCTTCTGCCTTCGGTGCGAGTCGCTGACGCGACCGTCATTGCGCTGCAGACGCCGCGTAGAGAGCGTCCCTAGTTCTGGCTCAACTCCCGCGCAACCCAGCCGGCAACCTCCACTCTCGAGTTGATACCGAGCTTGTTGAGGATGTTCGACACGTGCGTCTCCACAGTCCGCTCGGAGAGGAAGCACCGGGAGGCTATCTCCTTGTTGGTCATGCCGTCTGCGACAAGGCGGGCGACCTCGAGTTCGCGCTTGCTGAGCGGCGTCACCCCCGCAACAACACGAGCGTCGACGCGAGTCGGTTTCCTCTCGTCGAGGGCGAAGGCGATCGCTTCATCCGTTGACATCCGCCTGCCCGCCTCGGTCTCCGACTCCAGCGCCGAGATTCCAAGCGAGGCCGCAACGGTCGCCCGCGCGTGCGCCAGCACGGGTTCCATATGCGGCATCAGGCGAATCCCGGTCTCGGTCTGCAGGCTCTCCGCGGCACCGAGCAACCGTGCAGATCTCTGCATCCTGCCGACCATCGCCGCGTGACCGGCGAGCCCGTCGAAAACGTACAGGATCATGTCCCGGTTCTCCAGACGCCGTTCGATCTCCAGCGCTTCCTGCAGGAGAGGGCCTGCGCGGTCGGGTTGATCGGTCTGAAGCAGGGAGAGACCGTAGGACGAGAGCAGGTAGCTGAGTGTCTGAAGGTCGCCTCGATCCCGAGCACGAGGGGCCCATTCGGAATAGACACGGCCAACGGTCTCGCCGTCCGCCTCAGCGAGCGCGATGAACCCCTCCGTGAGCGCCAGCATTGCGTCAACACCGGGGTCGTCAAGACCCTGAGCCAGGGTCTTCGCCTCGCGTAACTGGGATCGAGCCCCTTCCAGCTCACCGCTCATCACGCGGATACCCGCGGAGACGGAGAGGATCCGCGCGAGCAGTGGCGAATCGAGCGCTGCGCGTGCGATGGCCTCGGCCTCCTGCAGCACCGGCGATGCGGTCGCCGCATCCCCGAGCACCATCGACACATAACCGCGAGCGAAGAGGGCACGTGCCAGAGCCGGGTCGTCTGCATCCTCGCCGTCTCGGCGCTCGAGGTACAGATCCAACCAGTACGCGCCCTCACTCGTCGCCCGCGCCGTCCAGTACCAGAGCAGTGAGCCAACCATGGCGACACCGATTGGGTGATCCGGACCGTGCAGGCAGTGAGCGAGAGCGGTGCGCACGTTGTCCGCCTCCCTGTCCATTCGCTTGAGCCACTCCACGAGCTGAGGCGACTGAGCAGCCGTCTCTGCCGATCTGCACATGTCAGCGTAGACAGTGACGAAGGCCCTGGTCGCTTCGGGCTCCTCCTCCGCGTCATGCAGCTTGATGAGCGCGTACTCGCGCATCGTCTCGTGGAGTTTGTAACGTGCGTCTGCGGCCGCACCCAGTCGAGTCACGAACGACTTCTCGACGAGGCTGGAAAGGAGATCGAGTACCGACTTGCGATCGATGCCCGTCTGAGTCGCCACGGCTTCAACCGCAGCGAGCCCCATGTCGGACGGGAACACAGCGAGGCGGCGCAGCAGTGCCGCTTCCGTGTCGCTCAACAGATCGTGGCTCCAGTCGATGGTGGCCAGGAGCGTCTGCTGTCTCGGGAGTGCCGCACGACTGCCACCGGTCAGCACCGCGAAACGATCACTCAAGCGCTCGAGGAGCTGGTCAAGGCCGAGTGTCCTCAACCTGACCGCCGCCAGCTCGAGCGCCAGCGGCATGCCGTCGAGACGACGACAGAGGTCGAGCAGCAGCCGGCGGGTGGCTTCCGTGTCGTCGAGCTGGACGCCGGCATCCGCCGCTCGAGCCTCGAGCAGGGCGACCGCCTCGGAATGAGCGCCGCCCTGCCCGGCTTCGGCGCTCGATTCTCCCTGCAGCGTGAGGGGAGGCACCTGAACAACGCGCTCACCTGAGATCCCCAGCGGTTGACGGCTGGTTGCAAGCAGGCGCACGCCGGCGGCCTCCTTCAAGACGACATCAGCCAGAACGGCGACGGCGTCGAGGAGATGTTCACAGTTGTCCAGGATCAGCAACGCCTCGCGTGAGGCGAGGTGCGAGACGAGCAGTGAGGTCGGCCACTGTCCGGACTGGTCCGCCACGCCCAGGCCGCTGATCACGGCTTTGGCGACCAGATGTGGGTCTTCGAGACCGGCGAGGTCGATGAACCAGACACCGTCACGCTGGTTGCGCTGGAGGTCGGCACCCGCGCGCAGGGCGAGGCGGGTCTTGCCGACACCGCCGGGCCCGACCAGCGTCAGGAGACGAGTGCTGGCGAATGCCGCTTTGATCTCCGCCAGCAAGCGTCGCCTGCCCACGAAGCTCGTTGACTCTGCGGGCAACTTGCCCGCGACCGCTCGCTTGGATACGGGCATGTCGCCAGTGTAGGGGGTCTCAGAGCTGGCGCCGTTCGGCCCCTATGGGCGCTCCGCCCGCTATACGGGACGCCGGCCGGCGTACAGCTTGGGTAGGTACGCCTTCCACGTGATGGCTGCCCATGGGCGGGCAATGGCCACGCGCAGAAGGATTCGTTGGATGGCGCCCGCTTTGGGGTTGCGGACGAATGGCCCCATCAGTACCAGGCCGCGCACGAGGTCTGGCCGCTGGGCGGCAGCAAACGCCGCAGCACCGGCACCCATGGAGTTGCCGACAATGACGGCCGGTTCCTTGAGCTCCTCGACGAGTGCGATGACATCGCCCGCGGTCTCGACATCGCCGTAAGACGTGAACGTCGTATCGCTGTCGCCGTGCCCCCGAAGATCGGTGCAGGCGACTCTGTAGCCTCCTTCCCGCAACGCTGGAGCGAGGAATCGATAGGCGCTCCGCAGGTCACCCATGCCGGGCACGAGAACCACCAGGGGTCCGTCGCCGCCAACGTAGTAACCAACCCGACCCTCGGGGCGCATGAGGCAGACGGTCTTCGAGTCAAGAGACATGAGAGTCACCCTTTTACTGAGTTGATTTCTGCAGAGAAGACCTACGCCGCTACTGTCGGGTTCACCCGGCGAGCAGCACCTCCCACGTAGGCCTCGGACTCGAAACCCTTGGTGAAGAGCCAGAAGGGCAGCACCAGTTCAAAGAACATGCCGGGGATCGTGAGCACGAGGCCGATGTGAATCCCGGAGACTTCAGCGATGGCTCCAACCATGAGAATCGGATAGCCGATCAAGCCCGAAATTGACAGGAACCGGGGGATCAGGCCCGTCCGGAAGAGCAGTGCACACATGGCCACGCATCCCGCTGCGAGTGTCATTTCGCCAAACTGGTAGAACATCGCGTTCGTGTGAACCAGGGCTGATCCACGACCGATGGCCATAGCCGCGTCGAGGCCATGCTGGCCGCTCAGGGGAACGATCAGCAGCAGAGCGATCGCTCCGACGTCCAGCAGGGTCACCTCGACAATCATTGTTGCCAGGTAGCCGAGCGCAGTTCTCCTGCTGTGTCGCCCCAGAATCGGAAAGAAGAGGATGCCCTTGCCGAGGTCCACCAACGTGTTCAGCAACATCAGGATTGCCCCGATGATGAGGACCGTCGGGTGTGCGGCAATCGACGCGAGAAAGTGCGGCGCGCCGGTCGCGGATGTGGCGAGTGCGGAGCCAACGCCGTAGACGAGGAATCCCGACAGGAAGAGCGCTCCGATCAGTCTCGAGTTCGTCATCCGGGAACCCGCTACGCTGAAACGGCGACGCCCCTCATCGAGGGGCTCGGCGACGTCTGACCTGGTGGACGAGATAGCTTGCTGCATCGAATCTCCTTATCGGTGACGGCTGGCGTGCGGTGTACTCGCAGGCTAGGGAACGCGCGGCACGGGCGAATCCGTGCGAGTACGTAGCCGGCACGTAGAGCTGGTCCAGCATTGGGAAGGGCGCCACCTGGTCTGTTCTCCTCAGTCCCAACCCCGGCCCGGATCTCGGCGAGGGCGCGGGCTGATTTGAAGCTGGTTGCGACCGATCAGCTGGCTGCGATAAGGACTGCCGCCTGTTTGCAGAAGTTCTCGTTATCCCAGTAGTTGTGCGCCGGCAGCCCACCGCCCGAGTGCGCAGCTGCTGCTGCTGCTGTCTTCGCATCGCTCCTGGCGATCTGGATCAGCAGGGGCGTCGACAGGCGTGCCGCTCGAAGCGCGCTCACCGAACTGACGGTCCGGATGAAGAAGCCCGGCCTCCGACCACGCGGTGATAAGGACGCGAAGACCCCCGACGTCACACCGGCTGAGACACCAACCACCTCATAGCACGGCCCTGCGCGGGAGCGTCAACGACGAGGTACGTGCAGGCCGCCAGGGCGAGGGCTAAGCGCCGGTGCCACGGCGGTGTTCCCACTTACCAGGCAATTCTGCAGGCGCTGCCATACCCCGGCCTGGCGGGAAGGGGGGGATTCGAACCCCCGGAGGGACTTAAGATCCCTCACCCGCTTAGCAGGCGGGCGCTTTCAGCCTCTCAGCCACCTCCCCAGGCCGGGGTCAGTATATGTCGTGTCCGGCCCGCGACCCACCGAAATGGGAGCCCTCGTAGAGTACGGGTGTGGTCCACGCACGGAGGGGGACCGCCGTGATCCTCGTCATCGGAATGGGCGCGGTTGCGCTGGCGACCGCCCCCGTCACGGCCGAGGCCGCGATGTTCCGGCTTCCGGTCGGAACCCAGCGCATGCAGATGCCGCTCGACTGCGAGGCCACCTCACTCACCATCGCGCTCGGTTCGGTCGGCATCCACACCACGCAGCAGTACGTGCAGGGTCACTTCCCCACGGACACCCGTGCCCCAGTGCTCGGCGCCGACGGGCTGCCGGCCGAGTGGGGTGACCCGTACACGGACTTCGTCGGCCATGTGATGGGCTCCGAGCCCGGCAGCAATCCCCACTGGACCGAGTACGCCGGATGGGGCGCCTACGCGCCGGTGGTCGCGCGGGAGGCTGAGGCGCTCGGTGTGCCGGTCGCTTCGCAGCTCAGTGGGTGGAATCCCGCGGCGCTCTACGCCGCGGTCGAGGCCGGCCACCCGGTCCTCGTCTGGACAACCGTCGACTACTCGTCGCAGACCGCCCGTACCTGGACCGCATGGGACGGCCGGACCGTGCCCTGGACCGTGGCGGGTCACGTCGTGGTCCTCATGGGTGTGAACACCTCTGCGGGGACCCTCGAGTTCAGCGATCCACTCACCGGCTCGTACAACGGCACGACGATGGCGCAGTTCGCCAGAACCTTCACCATCTACGGGAGCATGGCGATCGTCATCGAACGCACCGCGCACGCCGCGACCCCCGTCAGCGTGCGTCACGTGGCTCCGGCCACGCCGCACCCGAAGCCCCTCGCCGTTGCAGCCCCGACCGCGAGGCCGGTTCCGTGGGTGTCGCTGCACGATGCGCAGGCATCGAACGCGTCCGACCTCGACGACAACGCGGTGGTCGCTTCGGCGAGCGTCGGCCTGCTGACCGGCGTGACGGCGGCCGGCACCGGCCCCGGTGTGCTGCCGCCGCTGATCGGCGCGGTCTTAGTCCTGGCTGCCGCCGGTGCTCTCATTGCTGTGCTGATGCGCAGGCGACGGCGTCAATGCGCTGGGTGACGTTCACCCAGTCGAAATACGCGGGCGAGCGAACCGGCCTCCTGGTCGAAGGGCGCATCTACTCGTGCGGGCCGGGGACCACGCTGCTCAGCCTGCTCGGAGACGACGGCACGAAGCTCACCGCGGAGGCCGACGAGCTGCGGCGCGATCCACATGACGTGTTCGAACTCGACGCCGTCCACGTGCTCGCACCGATTCCGCGACCGCCGACGGTACGCGACTTCTACGCATTCGAGCAGCACGTGCGCACCGCGCGCCAGCGCCGTGGGCTCGAGATGGATCCCGACTGGTATGAGCTGCCCGTCTTCTACTTCAGCAATCCGTACGCGATCTGTGGCCCCGACGTCGACGTCGCGATCCCACCGGGCGCAGCGGACATGGACTACGAGCTGGAGGTTGCCGCAGTCGTCGGCCGGGGCGGCGCCGACCTCGATCCCGAGGACGCGGAGCGCGGGATCGCCGGCTATTGCGTCATGAACGACTGGAGCGCTCGTGACATCCAGCGGCGCGAGATGAAGCTCAGCATGGGACCCGTGAAGGGCAAGGACTTTGCGACGTCGATCGGCCCGGTGTTCGTCACACCGGATGAGCTCGAGGACACCCGACGCAACAAGAGTTTCGACCTCGAGATGACCGCGAGCGTGAACGGCGTCGAGTATTCGCGCGCGTCGCTAGCTGACATCTTCTGGAGCTTCGGCGAGATGATCGCGTACGCGTCGCGCGGCACCCATGTGGAGACAGGCGACATCATCGGATCCGGCACGTGCGGGACCGGCTGTATCCTCGAGCTGTCCCTGGTCCACGGCGGCGATCGGTATCCCTGGTTGCAGCCGGGCGACATCGTCGAGCTCAGCGTCGAGCGCTTGGGGAAGCTCCGGAATCGTGTCGTCCCCGGCCAGGCATTGCGCCCGCTGCGATGACCACGCGCGACGCTTACCTCGCGAGGCTCGACGCCGTCGAGGCCCGGCTCGCGGCAGCGGCTGCGACGGAACCGCCTCCGGGAGCGCTCACCGGCGCGGATCCCCGCAGCGGTGAGCGATGGGATCGCGGCCAGGTCTGGGCGCATCTGTCGGAGTTCGTCCCCTACTGGATCGTCCAGGCCGGACCCGTGCTGCGTGGCCAGGGGTCGGGCGAGCCCGTGCCGTTCGGACGCACCAAGGGAGACCCCGAGCGCATCGGCGCGATCGAGCGCGACCGGCGGGAACCGGTGTCGACGCTCTGGGCAGACACACAGGCAGACATCGCGCGCCTCCGCGTCTTCCTCGGCACCATCGAGCCCGGCCAATGGGAACTGCGCGGAGTGCATCCCACGCTCGGGACGATGACGGTCGACGAGCTTGTTGAAGAGTTCCTCGTCGGCCACCTCGAACAGCACGCCGATCAGCTCGAGGGTTTGCGCCCAGCCTCCACCTAGTGGTGCTTCTTCCCCCGATTGCGTCGAAGAGGAACGTGGGGAGCGACGACTGGCTCCGTCGGTGGCAGTTGAGCATCGTGGCATCCATCGCTCCTCACCGATACTCTTACAGCCTTAACGGATGAGCCATGGGAGGACGCGAGATGACTCGGATCTTGTCGATCGACGGCGGTGGCATCCGCGGGCTCATTCCCGCAACAGTCCTGGCCTCCATCGAGCAGACACCGGCAAGCCCATCGCACAGCTCTTCGACTTCATCGCCGGAACGTCGACCGGCGGCATCCTGGCCTGCGGCCTCGCCGTTCCAAGCGAAAGCGGCACGCCACGGTTCTCGGCGGCTCAGCTGGTCCGACATGTACGTCAATGAGGGGCACCGTATCTTCCCGACCAACGTCTTCCAGCGGGTGACGTCGCTCTTCCACGAGAAGTACCCTGACAGCGGGGTCGAGGCGGTTCTGCACGAGTACCTCGGCGACGCGTTGCTGAGCAACGTCGTGACCGAAGTCTTCGTTACCGCCTACGATATCGAGAAGCGCAGCCCGGTCTTCTTCCGCTCCCAGGACGCCAAGACCGACCCTAAGCGCAACCACCCACTCTGGATGGTGGCCCGCGCCACTTCAGCTGCTCCGACTTACTTCGAGCCTTTCAAGATGAACGACTTGGGAGGTGACGTGGAGGTCCTCGTGGACGGCGGCGTGTTTGCCAACAACCCTGCGATGTGCGCCTACGTTGACGAGACGGTCGGAAGGGCAGATCCTACCGACGTACTCCTCGTGTCGCTCGGGACCGGCTCGCAGATCCGTGCGATCGACTACAACCAGGCGAAGGACTGGGGTGTCATCGGCTGGGCGCGTCCTATCCTTGACGTCGTCTTCGACGGAGTCAGCGACACCACTGACTATCAGTTGCGCCACATCCTGGGCCAGGACAACTACTTCCGATTGCAGACTGACATGTCCATCGCCTCGGACAGCATGGACGACGCGACACCGGAGAACGTGGAGAACCTCAAGAAGCAGGGTCAGAAACTCGTCGATGACAACGCCGCACTCCTTGCGACCATCTGCGCGCGCCTCATGGCGCCCTGACGATTGTGCAGCCGTGAGTCTTCGCTGGTCAGCATCGGCTGTGGCGTTGCCATACCTGTGGGTTCGCCCGAAGCTCACCTGACGGTCTGGAATGTGGACCCGGGAACATTGCCTGCGCAAGACGCCCCCAATCCCGGCGCAACACCTCAACTGGACAATCGATGGCTCATCGAAGGCGCCCGCCCCGCCGGTGGTCCTGGTGCTTGCGGGAATGGACAGCCGTACTCACCGACCGCTGCGGACAACCCGGAATCCCGGCAACTTCCGCTGCTCGAGAAGATGGTGGCGACGGTGTCGGCGACTTGATGTCGCGGCGCCTTGACTCGAGGCTGGCGGCTCGAGGCTGGCGGGACAGTACGGCGGAGCCCCTGTCGCGATCAGGGGCAACGCCACCGCGTCCAGCAGGATGACGCGGCCGGTATCCTTGAGCTACTCGCGGAGGGATGCCGGAGCGGTTGAACGGAGCGGTCTTGAAAACCGCAGTGGTGTCAGAGCCACCGGGGGTTCGAATCCCTCTCCCTCCGCCACAAACCCCTTAGCGAATAAGGGGCTTTCGGTACGGGGTCAGTCCGAGTCGCCGGGCAGTTCGGCTTCCGCGCCCGCATTCAATGTCGGAGTGGGGCCTGCTGGTCGCGCCGGGACCCCTGCTCCCTCAGTCGGGGGTCGCCTCTCGTCATGGCCAGGAACAGGCGCCGCGGAGCGATGAGCATGAGAAGCGCTCGTATCAGACGCCCGAGTGGGCCCGGTTCGAGGGTTTGCATCTACCCCGCCCCGATTGGTATTTGAATGTCCCGCCCTGGAAGATCGTCACCCACGTCATCGACGATCTTACGTCCAGCAGCACGACGCCCTCCTCAGCGCGGGGTATGCCGATCATCAAGGTCCTCGTACGAGCGGGGGAGCTTGACTGCGGCGGCGTCCGGGCCGGACGGCGAGCGCGGACGCCACGCCACGCCTGCTCCCGCGAATGGCTCACCGCCGATCAGAGCGATCAGCGCGGCACGAAGCCGAAGCAGCGCTTCATCCCTTTCCATCAGAGCCCACAGGAAATGGTCGAACCAAACTGACGCCGCTATGCCAATTCCCCGTTGTTGGTGAGCTATCGTTCGTGGTGACATGAAGGTAGGTGGGAAGCCAGAGAGGCAACGGCCACCCCGCTGGGATTCATATCCTCTGGGATACGCAACCCCTCGTTGGGATGCAGGTGTCCGCTACTGGCCCGGGGCCGTCCTACTCTTGGGTGTGATGGTGATCTTCTTCGCGCTCACCATTCCACTCGGTTTTTCCGAAGGTCCGCTCCTCGCTGCTGCCGTTGTTGCGAGCTACCCGACTGTGTTGATCCTGGCACCTATTCGGAAGCGCCTGGTGCCCCGCGAAGTGGCAGTCTCGGCATCGGCCATGCCGATGCGACTTTGGGTGCTTGGCTGGTTGCTGATAGCTGCGGGAACTGCGTTGTATCCGCTCAGCCTCAAACTCGTGTTCGCAGCCGGCAATCCCCTTATCTCTCTCCTCGCCTACCTGGTTTGGTACTCCCCTTGGATCGGTGCCGTTCTCTGCATACGTCGCGCTCCTGCCTGGGAACAATGGCGAAGTCGACCACGGAAGAAAGGCCGTAAGTCGCCGCAGAACGGCAATGGTGCGGCGACGGGAGCAGCGACCTTAGGGCAGCCGCACTGAATGAGGAACCTTCACCGCAACCACACGCGGGCTGTCAGCAAGGAATAAGTCGCACTCGAGCCCGGCCACGCTCACCGCGCACGCGTTCGGCCGACACCCCGACTGACACCCTAGGGCGCGAACGCGCCCGGTGACGCGCGGACGCGTTCCCTATCATCGTGCAAATCGTCGAAGCGAAGACGACCGTCAGTGAATCCGCCTGAACTTCTCGCGTACGACCTCAAGAACCGCGCCGATCAGTGTCCATCCTGGTTCGAGTAAGGGGACCCTCGCCCAGGCCAGCATCCGGAAATGATGCTCCTATGCCTTGTCAAGCACTGATGCGCGTCAACGCCGGGGCGGTCGCCACGAGCGCGTGGAACACCTCGCGGGCGACGTAGCGTTTGAGGCAACGGATGATGTCGCGCTTGGCCAT
>Ga0208565_1001668_pt1 | contig 12703 bp, 10 predicted proteins | sample Sb_taG_7_FD_187706 | JGI IMG/M metagenome (GOLD analysis project Ga0208565, IMG submission 187706) | Peat soil microbial communities from Weissenstadt, Germany - Sb_50d_2_FS metaG (SPAdes) (version 2) | ecosystem: Environmental > Terrestrial > Soil > Wetlands > Peat | place: Germany...
GTCGTAGCCCCAGACCCGGTCGAGCAGCTGCTCGCGGCTCAGCACCTTGTTGGGGCTCGCCGCCAGCTCGCACAGGAGGCGGAACTCGGTGCGGGTGCAGTGGACCTCATCGCCGTTCAGGCGCCGCAGCACGCCCTGCTCGGGCAGCAGCTGGAGGTCGCCGAAGGTGAGGGCGCCCGGCTCGTCCTCGGCCGGACGGGCGCGGCGCAGGAGGGCGCGGATGCGGGCCGCCAGCTCCTTGGCCACGAACGGCTTGGTCACGTAGTCGTCCGCCCCGGCCTCCAGCCCGGCGACCACGTCGTGGGTGTCGGCCCGGGCCGTGACGATGATGATCGGCACGGCGCTGCTGCGCCGCAGGGCGCGGCAGCACTCGAACCCGTCCATGCCGGGCAGCATCAGGTCGATCAGCGCGACATCGGTCGGTGCCTCCGCGAACAGGTCGAGGCCCTCTTCGCCGCTGGCGGCGTCCCTTACCTCGTAGCCCTCGCCCTCCAGGGCGAGCCGCATGGAGGACCTGATGCGCTCATCGTCCTCGACGACCAGAATGCGCCCGCTCATCCGCCCCCAGCTCAGCTGATCCAGATCTGTGTCGGCCAGACCGAGCCGCCGATCATGCCGAAGGCCGGCTGGCCCTGGGGCGTGGTCGGGTTGTTGAAGTTCTGCACCGTCGGGACGCTGATGACTGCCCAGACGGCGCGATCGGTCCACAGATAGGGCGTGTCCAGGGCCAGGCGCTTGTTCACCGTCTTGTAGGCCGCCTCGCGAATGCTCTTCTCGGTGCTGGACCGTCCGGCCAGGAGCGCCTTCTCGATGGTCGGGTCGGCGTTGCGCGCCATGTTGATGGACAGCGAGCCGGAGCTGACCGTCGTCGTGCTCCAGAAGATGTAGTTGAGGTCCGGGTCCACCGCCCCGAATTGCCGCCAGCCCAGGGCCTGGTACTTGCCGGCCAGCGCGTTGTTGATCGTCTGGTTCTGCTGGACGATGTTCGTCTTGACCTGGAAGCCCACCGCCTGCCAGGCCTGCTCGAGATACTGGGCCGCCCTGATGGCCGCCGGCGAGTTGGTCGAGCCGTACGAGAAGGTGATTGGCCCACCGTTGGTCTTGGCCGCCGCCTTGACGAGCTTGGCCGCCTCCGAGGGGTTGTAGGACGGGTAGTTCGTCGGGGAGTAGTACGGCGACCCGGGCACGAACAGGCCGTTGCTGACCGGGAGCACCCCCTCGTCGATCACCTTCACGTACTGGTTCCGGTTGATGGCCATGGCGGCGGCGCGGCGCACGTTGGCGTCGTTGAAGGGCGGAGCGAGGCAGTTGAGCTGGACACAGTTCATGTCGGGCTCGCCGGCGACGTGGGTGCTGTCGTCGATGTAGGAGTAGCTCTTGTTGCCCCGGTACTGGGTGATGATCTGGGGCGTGTCGGTGATCATCAGGTCGATCGTCCCGGACTTGAGCGCCTCCGAGCGCGCCTCCTCGTCGGGGATGGGCTTGAAGGTGATCTGGGACAGGTACGGCAGGCCGGGTCGCCAGTAGTGCGGGTTGGCGGTGGCGGTGAAGTGGTCGTTGGGGATCCACTCCTGGAACACGAAGGGCCCGGTGCCGACGGGGTGCGCGGTCCCGTTCGGGTTGGCCAGCATGGACGGTGCTGCTAGGTAGGCTATCTGCCCTCCGATGCCACCGGCCAGGTAGTAGGGGAAGGGCACCCAGGGCGCCTTGAAGGTGATGGTGCACGCGAGCGGACCTGTCTGGGTGATGGACACGAGCGTCGGGTTGAGCACGATCCCGGTCAGGAGCGACTTCGACTGGGCCTGGAGGTTGGTCAGGAGGGCGGCGCCGTTGCACGGCGTGCCGTCGTGGAAGACCACGTTGGGCCGGAGCGTGATGGTCCAGCTGGTGTACGAGGAGTTCGGCACGACCGACTCGGCCAGATAGGGGGCCCAGTCGCCGTTGGCCAGGATGATGGTCATCGGGTCGAACACCGTGCGCGCGTACATGACGCCGACCTCGTCGAAGCGGGCCTGGGTCGGGTCGAAGCCCGACTCCTCGGCGTCGACGCCAAAGACGAGCGAGCCGCCCCTCTTGGGGGTCTGCTTGGTCGTCCCGTTGCGCCCCGGGCCGTTGGTCGTCGCACCGGCGATCCCGTCCCAGCCGAGGCCCCCCAGTTCCGATGCCCCCGCGAAACCTGCGGCCGCGGCCGCGCCGCCGGCCAACAGTGTGCGGCGATCGAATTTCGAGACCATCGGTCCTCCATTTCCCCGAACCCACCGGACCCCCCGAAGGTTCGCGGGCGACGTTAGTGCCCAGGACCCCCGTTGTGGGGGCGGTACGGTGGGACCCGTGCCTCCCGACTGGGATCTCGGCGGCTTCGAAGCGTGGCTGGGCGGGCGCTCGGCGGCCACCCGGAAGGCCTACCTGAGCGACCTCGGCGCGTTCGCCGAGTGGATGTCCCGCAGCGGTGTCGACGGCCCCGCGGGCGTGGACCGGATGCACCTGCGCCGCTACCTTGCCTCACTGGGGACGAGGAAGCTCGCCCGCGCCACCATCGCCCGCAAGGCGGCTGCACTGCGCTGCTACTTCGCCTGGCAGGTGCGGCAGGGTCGCCTCGGCTCCGACCCGGCCCGGTCTCTGCGCGCGCCGTCGGGTGGCGGGCGCCTGCCCCGCGTGCTCTCCGCGGGCGAGGTGACCTCCCTCCTCGATGCGGGGGCCGAGACCCCCGTGGACCGGCGTGACCTCGCCGTGCTCGAGCTCCTGTACGCCGCCGGGCTGCGCGTCTCGGAGCTGTGCGGGCTCGACCGGGGCGACGTCGACCTGCGCGGGCGGACGGTGACGGTGCTCGGGAAAGGCGCCAAGCAACGGCGTGTGCCGGTGCACGACGCTGCCGTGGCCGCACTGCGGGCGTGGTTCGAGGACGGGCGGGAGGATATGGAAGGGCCGCCCGAGGCCGCCTTCGTGAACCGTCGGGGGCGCCGCCTCGGGCCGCGCGACGTGCGCCGGATCCTCGACCGCCGGGCGGTCTCGCCCACGCACCCCCACGCCCTGCGGCACACCTACGCCACGCACCTCCTCGACGGGGGCGCGGACCTTCGGGTGGTCCAGGAGCTGCTGGGGCACTCCAGTCTGGCCACCACGCAGATCTACACACACGTCAGCAAGGAGCGGCTGCGCTCGGTCTACGGGGGGACCCACCCCCGAGCCTGAGGGCCCGCCGAGCGGCTAAGGTGGCGAGGCCCACCAGGGGGTGGGCGGCAACACCTACCTACATCACCTGCGCGCGTTCCACGGTCGCCGCCACGGGCGGCGCTGCGGCAGGGGAGCAACCGACTGGAGGAATAGTTCTATGGCCGTCGTCACCATGCGACAGCTCCTGGAGGCCGGGGTCCACTTCGGCCACCAGACGCGTCGATGGAACCCGAAGATGAAGCGCTTCATCCTTGGTGAGCGCAACGGGATCTATCTCATCGACCTTCGTAAGACGCTCAGCGGCGTCGAGTCTGCCTATTCCTACGTCCGGGACCTGGTGGCCGACGGGGGCACCGTCCTCTTCGTGGGGACGAAGAAGCAGACCCAGGGCCCCGTGGCGGAGTACGCCGAGGCCTGCGGGATGCCCTTCGTCAACCAGCGCTGGCTGGGCGGCATGCTGACCAACTTCGCAACCGTCTCGGGCCGGGTGAAGCGCATGCAGGAGCTGCGGGCCATGCAGGCGGCCGGCGACTTCGACGGCATGCCCAAGCGGGAGGCGCTGCAACACACCCGCGAGCTGGAGAAGCTGACCCGCAACCTGGGCGGCATCGCCGACCTGGACCGGCTCCCCAACGCCGTGTTCGTGATCGACACCAAGAAGGAGCACATCGCGGTGACCGAGGCGCGCAAGCTCGGTCTCCCCGTGGTCGCGGTCGTCGACACCAACTGCGATCCCGATGTCATCGACTACGTGATCCCGGGCAACGACGACGCCATCCGCTCGGGCTCGCTCATGTGCCGCGTGATCGCCGACGCCGTGGCCGAGGGCCGCTTCATCGCCGAGCACCGGCGCCAGATGGCACCCCAGGCCGCGGCGGCCGAGGAGGGTGCGTCGCCGAGCCCCCGACCCCGGCGGGTGCACACGCCCCCAGAGCCGGTCGAGGTCGCCTGACCATGGCCGGCTTCACCGCAAAGGACGTGTCCACCCTGCGCCAGATGACCGGCGCCGGCATGCTCGACTGCAAGAGCGCGCTCGAGGAGAGCGGGGGCGACATGGAGGAAGCAGCCAAGCTCCTCCGCATGAAGGGCCTCGCCGGCGCCGCCAAACGCAGCGACCGCGAAGCGGCGGAAGGCGCGGCATCCGCCGCGCGTTCGGGCGATGCCGCGGCCGTGGCCGAGCTGCGCTGCGAGACCGACTTCGTGGCCAAGGCCGACGAGTTCGTTGCCCTCGCCGACGAGCTGGCCGCGCTGGTGGCCGCCAAGGGCGAGGACGCCACGGGTGAGCTGAGCGACGAGATCGACCGTCTCCGCACGACGCTGAAGGAGAACATCTCCGTCGGGCGGGTGCGTCGGCTCGTGGCCGAGCCCGGCCAGGTGGTCGACACGTACGTGCACCGGCAGGCCGGGCGCGGCGTCAACGCTGTCGCGGTGGTGATCGATGGGGGCTCCGAGGAGCTGGCCCATGACATCGCCGTCCACATCGCGTTCACCAAGCCGGCCTACCTGAGCCGCGAGGAGGTGCCCGAGGCCGACGTCGCCGCCGAGCGCGCGACGGTGGCGGAGATCTCGCGGAACGAGGGCAAGCCGGAGGCCGCCATGGAGAAGATCGTCGAGGGTCGAATGACCGGCTGGTTCAAGGAGCGGGTGCTGCTTGACCAGGCCTACGTGAGGGACGAGAAGCAGACCATCGCCGGCATGCTCGGCGCGGCCCGCATCGTGTCGTTCGCGCAGGTCGTCATCGGCGCCTGACCGCAGGGATCGTGGGAGAACCCCGCCGTATCGTCCTCAAGATGTCGGGGGAGGCCCTCGCCTCCGCGGCCTCCGACGAGACCATCGATGCCCGGACCGTCGAGCGCATGGCCAGGGAGATGTCGCGGGCCATGGAGGGGGGCGGTCTCGAGCTGGCCGTGGTGGTCGGCGGCGGCAACATCTGGCGCGGCACCACCGGCGAGAGCGGGGGCATGGACCGGGCAACCTCTGACACCATGGGGATGCTCGGGACCGTGATCAACGCGCTGGCGCTGCAGGACGCTCTCGAGCAGCAGAACCAGCCCACCCGGGTGTTGAGCGCGCTCAACATGGCCGAGGTAGCCGAGCCCTACATCCGCCGCCGGGCCATCCGGCACCTCGAGAAGGGCCGGATCGTGGTCTTCGCCGCCGGCATGGGAAACCCCTTCTTCACCACCGACACCCCGGCTGCGCTCCGGGCGGCCGAGATCGGCGCTGAGCTGCTCTGCAAGGGCACCCACTCGGGCGTGAACGGCGTCTACAGCGCAGACCCCAAGCTCGATCCCACGGCGACCCGCTACGACGAGATCTCCTTCATGGAGGTCATCAACCGGGATCTCCGCGTCATGGATCTGACCGCGATCACCTTCTGCAAGGACAACAATCTGCCCGTCCGGGTCTTCGACCTGATGCCCCCCGGCAACATCCCTCGTGCGCTCAGCGGCGAGCAGATCGGTACGCTGGTCCGTTGATGGACGAGGACCTCGCCGCCCTGGTCAAGGAGGACACCAGGGAGAAGATGAGCAAGGCCATCGATCACGTCCGCCACGAGATGGGAAACGTGCGGACCGGCCGGGCCTCCTCCGCCCTTCTCGAGCCGCTGCTGGTGGACTACTACGGCACTCCGACGCCGCTCCGCCAGCTGGCGGGCTTCAGCGTTCCCGACGCCATGCTCCTCGTGATCTCGCCCTACGACAAGGGTTCCCTCGGGTCGATCGAGAAGGCCATCCTGGCGTCGGACCTCGGCATCAACCCGACCAACGACGGCACCGTGATCCGGCTGGCCTTCCCGCCGCTGACCGAGGAGCGCCGTAAGGAGCTCGTCAAGGTCGTGCGCCACAAGGCGGAGGAGGGCAAGGTGGCGGTGCGCAACCTGCGTCGGGCCGGGCGCCACGAGCTCGAGGCACTGCAGAAGGACGGGGATCTCTCCGACGACGAGCTCGAGCGCGTGGAGAAGGATCTGGAGAAGATCACCCACGAGCAGGTCGCGCTGATCGACCAGCTGCTCGCGCACAAAGAGCAAGAGCTGCTGCAGGTCTGAGGAGCGACAGGATATGGCAGACGGCACCGACGACTACGACGAGATCGACAGCGGCCTCGACGGCATCGGCGATCCGGCCACGGAGCCGATCGAAGAGGACCCGCCGACCTATCACTCGGGGCGGGTGCGCATTATCGGCGCGGAGCCGGCGGGCGAGTCCGTCCGCGAAGTGACCGGTCCGGTCGCCGACGAGCACCCCGAGCTGCCTCACTGGAACGACGCGCCGACCGGTCAGGTTCCGGCGGTGCTCGACCGCAGCACCGGTGACGAGCTCGTCGCCCCGCCCACATGGCGCGAGGAGGACAACGACTGGGAGGCCCAGGAGGAGATCTTCGAGCCGTCGATGCTCTCCGGCGAGCTCCCGGCCGTCGGGGCGCTCCTCGGCGAGGAGGTCGATGTCGAGCGCCAGCCCTGGCACTTCGAGTCCGACGACACTCTGGTCATCCCCCCCGAGCCCGGCCAGGAACCCGGCCCGGGTCCGGAGCCGCTGTACCAGTCCGAGCCGCTGTACGAGCCCGAGCTGCCGTACCAGCCCGAGCCGGTGTACCAGCCCGAGCCGGTGTACCAGCCCGAGCCGATCGCGCTGCGGGAACCACCGCTCGAGCCCGAGTACCAGCCGGCGGAGGTGGAGCCGCGGGTGGCGTCGCCCGAGACGGCGGCGGCCTCGGTGGCGGCGGCGTCGCGGCTGACACCGCCCCAGCCACCCGAGCCCAAGGCGCGTGCCCCGCGCACGTCGCGCTCCCGTGGGACCCCGCGCACCGGCAATGTCAACACCGCTGGCACCGGCGGACGCGACATGCGGGTGGCGATCGGCGTGGGTGTGCTGTTTGGCGTCGTCGGGCTCGCCTGCTTCGCCGCCGGCACGGTGGCGACGGTGGTCCTGGTCACCATCGTGGTGCTGCTGGCCACCGCCGAGGCGTACGCCGCGTTCCGGCGCGCCCACTACCACCCCGCCACGCTGCTGGGCCTCGTCGCCGTGCTCTCGCTGATGATCGAGACGTACAACAAGGGCGTGGCGGCGCTGCCACTCGTGCTCGTCCTGCTGGTCGCCGGTTCCTTCATCTGGTACCTGGCCAAGGTGGAGCCGGCGGCGGACCCGGTGTCCGGCCTCGTCTCGACCGTCTTCGTGTTCGCCTGGGTGGGCGCGTTCGGGTCCTTCGCCGCCCTGCTCCTCGACCCGAACCTCTTCCCGGACCGCCACGGCATCGCATTCCTTCTCGCCGCGGTCATCGTGACCGTGGCCGACGACGTCGCGTCGCTGCTGGTGGGCTCCGCGATGGGTCGACACCAGCTGGCGCCCTCCATCAGCCCCAACAAGAGCTGGGAGGGGCTGATCGGCGGCGCCGTGGCGGCCATCCTCGTCTCGGTGATCGTGGTGCACTTCATCCACCCCTGGACCATCAGCAAGGCCGCGCTCTACGGGGTCGTCGTGGCGATCGTGGCGCCGCTCGGCGACCTCAGCCAGTCCATGGTCAAGCGGCACCTCGGCATCAAGGACATGGGGCGGCTCCTGCCCGGCCACGGCGGCATCCTCGACCGCTTCGACGGCCTCCTCTTCGTCCTTCCCGCCACGTACTTCGTGGTCAAGGCGCTCCACCTCGGGTGAGCTGATGCGCACGGTCAGCCTGATGGGCTCCACGGGCTCCATCGGCACCCAGGCGCTCGACGTCATGCGCAGCGAGCCCGAGCGGTTCGGCGTGCACGCACTGGCGGCGCAGAGCTCGGCGGCCGAGCTCGTGGCCCAGGCCGTCGAGGTCCGGCCCACCGTCGTCGTCATCGGCGACCCGGACCTCTACTCCCTCGTGCGCGACGGTGTGCCGGCGGGCACCGAGGTCCTCGTCGGTGTCGACGGGATGGTCGAGGCGACACAGGGCGCCGACGTCGTGCTCAACGCAGTGGTCGGCTTCGCCGGACTCCCCGTGACGATGGCGGCGCTGGAGGGCGGCAAGCTGCTGGCGCTGGCCAACAAGGAGTCGCTCATCGCCGGGGCGCCGGTCGTGCAGAAGGCGCGGCGCACGCCCGGGGCGGAGATCGTCCCCGTCGACTCCGAGCACTGCGCGCTACACCAGTGCCTGGCCTCCCTGCGGGGGACGACGGACGTGGCCCGGCTGCTCCTCACCGCATCGGGCGGCCCGTTCCGGGGTTGGCCGGCCGAGCGGCTCGGCGCGGTCACGGTGGCCGACGCTCTCGCGCATCCCACGTGGTCGATGGGGCCGAAGATCACCATCGACTCGTCGACGCTGATGAACAAGGGGCTCGAGGTCATTGAGGCCCACGAGCTCTTCGGCGTCGACTACGACCGGATCGGGATCGTGGTGCACCCGCAGTCGATCGTCCATTCCATGGTGGAGCTGCGCGACGGGTCGACGTTGGCCCAACTGTCCGAGCCCGACATGCGGCTCCCCATCAGCTATGCCCTCGGGTGGCCCGACCGCGCCGCGTCGCCCCACGGCGCCCTGGACTGGTCACGGGCGCAGACCCTCACCTTCGAGCCGCCCGACCGGTCGGTCTTCCGGTGCATCGACCTGGCCTACGCCGCGGGCCGCGACGGCGGCTCGGCCCCTGCCTGGCTCAGCGCGGCGAACGAGGTGGCGGTGGAGGCCTTCCTGGAGGGGGGACTCGGCTGGAGCGCCATCGCCGACGTGGTGGCCGAGACCCTCGACGCTTGGGTCGACGACCACGTCGACGAGGTGGAAGGGGTGTTGGCCGCTGACGCCGAGGCCCGGGCCCGGGCCAGGGTGATCGTGGCCCGCCGCCTGGCGGCAGGAGGCGGACGGTAGCGTTGAACGTGCCATGACGCTCACCGAGAAGGAGGCCCCGGCGGCCGAGACCCCGCCCGGTCCCGACCCGAAGCCGACCGGTAACCCGGTCCGGGTCGTGCAGCTCCTGGGTGCCGTGGCGCTGATCACGATCCTGGCCATCGTGACCGGCAAGGGCGACCTGCTGCTGTTCATCGCCATCCTCGTGGCCATCGTCATGCTCCACGAGCTGGGTCACTTCGTGACCGCCAAGCGGGCCGGCATGAAGGTGACCGAGTATTTCGTGGGGTTCGGGCCCCGCCTCTGGTCCGTGCGCCGGGGGGAGACCGAGTACGGCGTCAAGGCGATCCCGGCCGGCGGGTACGTGCGCATCACGGGCTTCACCTCGGTGGAGGACGTGGCACCCGAGGACGAGTCCCGCGCCTATCGCCAGCAGCCCTTCCACCAGCGGATCATCGTGGCCTCGGCAGGGTCGGCCATGCACTTCCTGATCGCTTTCGTCCTGGCCGTGATCCTGGTCCTCGGGTTCGGGAGGGCCACCAACAACTACACGGTGGCCTCCGTCGAACACTGGGCCGGCGTGGAGACACCCGCTGCGCTGGCCGGCCTGAAGGCCGGGGACACCATCGTCTCCATTGACGGGAAGTCCTTCAGCAGCCCCACCACCATGACGGACATCGTCAAGCGCTCCACCGGCAAGCCGCTGAATCTCGGGGTGGAGCGGGACGGCAAGCTGATCCATCTGACGGCCACGCCCGCCGATGGGAAGGGCATCACCGTGGGCGGCCAGACGCTGGCCAACCGGGGCTACCTCGGCGTGGAGATCAGCCCGGCCACCGCGCCCGTTGGCCCGCTTGCCTCCATCGGCGACTCGTTCTCCACCATGTGGCAGGCCACCACCGCGGAAGTGGCCGGGATCGGCCAGATCTTCTCGCCTAGCGGCCTGACCTCGGTGTACCACCAGGTGACCAACTCCAAGGTCGCCACGTCGGCGGCGGACAACCCCGGCTCGGCACCGCGCCCCGTCTCCATCCTCGGTATCGCCAGCCTGGGTGCACAGTCGGAGCACGCGGGCCTCGCTGCGGTCCTGATGCTGCTCATCGCCATCAACATCGTGTTCGGGATCCTGAACATGCTGCCGATGATCCCCCTTGACGGCGGGCACGTCGCCGTCGCGGCCTACGAGTGGATCCGCACGGAAAAGGGCCAGCCGTACTACCGGGCCGACATCACCAAGCTTTTCCCGGTGGCCGCACTCTTCATCGCCTTCCTCGCCGTCTTCGTCTTTGCCGGCATCTACCTCGACATCACCCACCCGCTGCAACTCCCGCACTGACCGTCGTGGAGCTCTCTTCCTCCCTCCTGTCGCCCCGGCGGCCGACACGTCGAATCACTCTGGGCGGGGTGCCCATCGGTGACGGCGCCCCCATCACCGTGCAGTCGATGACGACGACGAAGACGGCGGACGTCGACGGCACACTGGCTCAGATTTACGCGCTGGCGGCGGCGGGAGCGGACATCGTGCGCTGCACCTGCAACGAAGAGGCGGCGGCCGAGGGCCTGGCCCACATCGTCCCGCGCTCGCCCGTGCCGATCGTGGCCGACATCCACTTCCACCACGAGATGGCGCTCGCGGCGCTCGAAGCCGGTGTGCAGGGGTTGCGCCTGAACCCCGGCAACCTGCGCAAGGAGGCCGAGATCAAGCAGGTGGCCGCCGAGGCCCGTGACCGCGGCGTGCCGATCCGCATCGGGGTCAACGCGGGGTCCCTGCACCCCGACCTCTACAAGAAGTACGGGGGTGCCACCCCCGAGGCGCTGGTGGAGTCGGCACGCAACGAGCTGGCCTTCTTCGAGGAGGTCGGATTCGACGACGTCAAGATCTCGGTGAAGGCATCGTCCGTCGCCCTGATGATCGCCGCCTACCGTCTGGCGTCCGAGACCTTCGACCATCCCCTGCACCTCGGGGTGACCGAGGCGGGACCGCCGCCGGCCGGGCTGGTGAAGGGCACCGCCGGCATCGGCGCCCTCCTGGCCGAGGGCATCGGCGACACCATCCGGTTCTCGCTCACGGCCGACCCCGTCGAGGAGGCGCGCGCCGGCCGCCAGCTGCTCGAGTCGCTGGGGCTGCGCGAGCGCAAGGGTCTCGACCTCATCGCCTGTCCGTCGTGCGGCCGGGCCCAGGTCGACGTGATCGCGGTGGCCAAGGAGGCCCAGGAGGCGCTCGAGAAGCTCAACCTGCCCATCCAGGTCGCCGTCATGGGATGCGTCGTCAACGGTCCCGGCGAGGCGCGGGAGGCCGACATCGGCATCGCGGCGGGCAAGCAGAAGGGCCACCTGTTCATCCGGGGCAAGATCATCCGCGTGGTCCCCGAGGCGGACATGGTCGCCGCGCTCGTCGACGAGGCCGAGCGCCTCGTGGCCGAGGGCGTCGAAGCGCGCATGGCGGCGGCGGACAAGACCGCCGGGGCGGAGGCGGAGGCCGACCGGCGCGCGCTGCTCGAGTCGACGGGGGACGACCCCAACCAGACCTCCGCGAAGATCGAGATCATCCGGCGGCACAGCGACAGCTAGCGCAGCACTAGCCTGCGCACCCATGTCCAAGGGTGCCATCGTGTCGCGGGAGGAGGACTTCCCGCGCTGGTACCAAGAGGTCATCGCCGGCGCCGAGATGGCCGACAACGGCCCGGCCCGCGGCACCATGGTGATCCGCCCCTGGGGCTACGGGATCTGGGAGCTGATGCAGGCCGAGCTCGACCGGCGCATCAAGGAGGCCGGGGCAGAGAACGCCTACTTCCCACTGTTCATCCCCGAATCGTTCCTCAAGCTCGAGGCCGAGCACGTCGAGGGCTTCGCCCCGGAGCTGGCGGTGGTCACCCACGGTGGCGGGAAGGAGCTCGAGGAGCCCCTCGTCGTGCGCCCCACCAGCGAGACGGTGATCAACAGCTTCTTCTCCAAGTGGGTGCAGAGCCACCGTGACCTGCCGCTGCTCATCAACCAATGGGCGAACGTGGTGCGCTGGGAGCTCCGTCCGCGGCTCTTCCTGCGGACGACCGAGTTCCTCTGGCAGGAGGGCCACACAGCGCACGCCACCGAGGAGGACGCCCGCTCCTACGCGCTGCGCATCCTGGACGACGTCTACCGCTCGACCATGTTCGACGTGCTGGGCATTCCCGTGCTGACCGGCCACAAGACGGCCCGTGAGCGGTTTGCCGGGGCGAACCGGACCTGGACCTGCGAGGGGATGATGGGCGACGGCAAGGCGCTGCAGATGGGCACGAGCCACGAGTTGGGGCAGAACTTCTCGCGTCCCTTCGACATCACGTACTCCAACGCGTCGGGCGGCCGCGAGTACGTGTGGCAGACCTCGTGGGGGGTCTCCACCCGCCTCGTCGGCGCGCTCGTCATGGGGCATGGCGACGACTTCGGCCTACGCCTCCCGCCGACCCTGGCGCCGGCGCAGGTGGTGGTCCTGATCATCAAGGACGCCCCCGAGGTCCGCACCGCAGCGGACGCGCTGGTCGCCGAGCTACGGGTGGAGGGGCACCGGGTCCGCCTCGACGACCGGACCGACACCAGCTTCGGGCGGCGCAGCGTCGATTGGGAGCTCAAGGGCGTTCCGGTCCGGGTGGAAGTGGGTCCCCGCGACCTCGCCGAGGGCAACGTCACCGTGGTCACCCGTCACCGGCGGGAGAAGGAGAACGTCGCCCTGGGCTCGGTGGCC
>Ga0208565_1001671_pt1 | contig 12679 bp, 9 predicted proteins | sample Sb_taG_7_FD_187706 | JGI IMG/M metagenome (GOLD analysis project Ga0208565, IMG submission 187706) | Peat soil microbial communities from Weissenstadt, Germany - Sb_50d_2_FS metaG (SPAdes) (version 2) | ecosystem: Environmental > Terrestrial > Soil > Wetlands > Peat | place: Germany: Weissenstadt...
CTCTCGGTGACATCGCTGTCGTGGCCGGCGGCTCGGCGCGGCCATAGCAACCACAGGGCCTCGTCGGGCCCGAGGACCGCCGCCACCGCGCCCACCACGGCCTCGACATCAGCGGCGCGCCGCACGAAGGCGATCACGACCTCGGCGCCGACCCCCAACGAGCGCCGCACCCGGGCCCCCGGGGGCAGGTCGGGAACGGTCCAACCCCGGGGGGCGCCCACCAGGGCCACAAGGTCACCCGGCCGGATCCCGAGCTTGCGGGCCAGCGGGGTCCCCGAATAGCCGCCGGGGCTCGTCGGGAGACTCACGCCCCCGGTGCTGGGTCCCAGGGGCGGCGGCGCAGGGCCAGACCCGTGCTCCCCTCCCAGAAGCCCTCGGACCGGTAGAGGGGTTTTCCCTCCGGCGAGGCGTGCAGCTCCACGTCGTCCACCCCCTGGGCCTCGAACCACGCCAGCAGGGCCCGCAACACGGCCCGGGCGAGGCCGCGGCGGCGGAAGGCGGGCTCCGTGGACATCCACTGGACGTAGCCGACCCGGCGGCTCGCCTGGCCGGGACCGGGCAGGCGTTCGGAAACGAGGCCCGCCCCGCACGCCACCAGACGGCCCGGCGCGCCGGGGTCCTCGGCGACGACAACGGTGAGGTCGGGGCCCAGGCGCGCCCTCAGCGCCTGCTGCGCAGCCACCCGCCACTTCTCCCACACGTCGTCGTCGAAGGCCAGCCCCAGGGACCGGTACATGAGCTCGGCCAGCCGGGCGACCTCGGTTGCGTCCTCAGGCCCCGCCGAGCGGACCCGGAGGCGGTCACCGGGCTCTGGCACGGAACCGGGCTCGGGTGGTCGGTGCTGCCCGGCGGCTACAGGCGGCGCGGGATGCGGCGCACGCCCGAACCCGCGGCCTCGACGGGCTCGAGCTCGCCGTCGAGCTCGATGCGGTCGGGGACGGGAGTGGGGGTGAGCTCCTCCTGGCCGTCACCGGGCCGGGGGGCGGTCTCCACGCTCTCGTACTCGCCCTGGGCGCTGCGGGTGATGACCACGGCACGCTTGCGCCGGCCGATGCCGGGGACCCCCGTCATCTCCCGGCACAGGTAGTAGGTGAACACGCCGGCGATGGAGGGGACGATGAAGACGGCGAAGCGGAAGAACCACAGGACCTCGTTGAGCGAGATCTTGAAGTAGTTGGCCAACACGTCGGTCGAGCTCGCCGCGAACAGCGTGAAGAAGAACGTCAACGCGGCCACGCCGATAGCGGTGCGCTTCGGTTTGTCGCGTGGGCGGTCGAGGAGGTTGTGCTCGGAACGGTCTCCGGTCACCTTGGCCTCGACGAAGGGCCAGGCGAAGAAGAGGTTGAAGCAGATGCCCGGGAACAGCACGGCCGGGAAGAAGACCACCAACGGGATGGTGTGGCCCCACAGCGTCCAGGAGATGGGCGGCATGATGCGCAGCGCCCCGTCGAGCCAGCCCATGTACCAGTCGGGCTGCACCGCGTAACTGATCTTGTACGGCTCGTACTGGCCGAACTGCCAGATGGGGTTGATCTGGGCCAGGCCCCCGAGGGCCCACAGCACCCCCGTGGTCACGAACAAGAAGCCCGTCGTCTTGGCGATGAACGTGGGGTACATGGGCGAGCCCACCACGTTCTTCTCGGTGCGGCCGTGGCCGGGGAACTGGGTGTGCTTCTGGCGCACGAGCAGGCCGAGGTGGGCGCCGACGAGGCCGAGGATGATCAGCGGCACCACCAGGACGTGCACGATGAACAGGCGGGGGATGATCGACCCGTCGCCGGGGAAGTTCCCGCCGAAGAGGAAGGTGGCCAGGTACGAGCCCACGATCGGGATCGACAGCACGATCGAGAACATGATGCGCAGGCCGGTCCCCGACACGAGGTCGTCGGGGAGCGAGTACCCGATGAACCCGTTGGTCAGGGCCAGGATGAGCAGCGTGATGCCGATCATCCAGTTGAGCTCGCGTGGCTTGCGGTAGGCCCCGGTGAAGAAGATCCGGCACATGTGCACGGCGATGGCACCGACGAAGACGTCGGCGGCCCAGTGGTGCATCTGCCTGATGACGAGGCCACTGCGCACGCCGAAGGAGAGGTTGACCGTCGACGCGAAGGCGGCCGACACCTTCGACCCCCGCAGGGGCGCGTAGACGCCGTGGTAGATGATGTCCTGGGCCGAGGGCACGAAGTAGAGGCTGAGGAAGATGCCGGTGGCGATGAGCACCACCAACGAGTAGAGGGCGATCTCCCCCAGGAGGAACGACCAGTGGTCGGGGAAGATCTTGTCGAGCAGGACGCGTCCGCCCTTGGCCACGCCCAGGCGCTCGTCGAGCCAGCGCACGCCGGCGACGACGGGGTCCGGCTTCTGGCTCTTGTCTCGACCCGCTCCCCGGCCGCGCATCGCCGTGCGGGACCTGGCCGCGCTCATGAGCGCTCCCAGAAGCCGGGGCCGACGGGTTGGTCGTATCCCGCCTGCGCCCGCAGGAAGCCGCGCGAGTCGATCTTGAGTGGAAGCTGCGGCAACGGACGCGGTGCGGGGCCGAAGACCGGATTGGCACCGGTCTTCACGTCGAAGAGCGACTGGTGGCAGGGACACAGCAGTTGCTGGGTCAACTCCTCGTACAGGCCGACCGGACATCCGGCGTGCGTGCACATCTTGGAGTAGGCCAGGTATCCCTTGGGGCCCCAGGTCTCACGCCCGGGCAAGGTGACGATGTCGGTGTTCTCGGCCCGCACCAGCATGGTCTGGTTCACCGAGCTGCCCGCGTACCCCTCGGGGAAGACCGTGAGCGCCCCGCCCACCTCGAGGTCGGCCTGGTGGATGCGCCTGCCGTCGAGATCCACGAGATACGCGTTGGGGCTCCAGTCGGTGGTGTCGAAGGTCTTCTTGGGCTGAGGCCCCAAGGAGCGGATGAGGGGGAAGGCGATCACGACCCCCATCACCCCGGCACCGGCCCCGAGGATCGTCCCCAGGAAGCCGCGCCGGCGGAACACCATCTTGCCCCTGTCCTCGATGGCGGCCGCCATGGCCCCCACCTCGGCCTCCGACGACGCCAAATTGTGGCGCTCCTCGACGAAAGGGCCCTGGGGCAGGAGGTACTTGCCCCAGGCGGAGAGGCCGAAGCCGAAGGCGAAGAACCCCACCCCGCCGAACACGCCCTCCCACTGGGCCTGGCCGCCGACCCAGTAGAGCCCGCCGTAGGCGGCGAACCCGGCCAGGCCGATGAGCAGGATCACCCCGATCAACATCTCGGCTCGCCGCGGATTCTTGGCGTAAGGCAGGAGATGGGGGTCGTCGAACTTGGCCAGGGGCACGCCCGCGGCTGCGCCGTTGCCCGTCGCCACGTCGGGGCCCGTCACCACGTCGAGGTCGTCGCTCACTTGCGGTCCCCGAGCCAGAACGCCACCAGCATGATGCCGCCGACGCCGAAGAGGAGCCCGATGAAGCCCTCGGCCACCGGCCCGATGCCGCCCAAGCCGAGACCTCCCTGGTTGACGGGGTGCTGGATGGAGGACGTGACGTACCTGACGATGTCGGTCACCTGCTGGTCCGAGAGGGTGCCCGGCCCGAAATGCGGCATCTGGGTCGGGCCGGTTCGGATGGCCTCGGCGATCTGGCGCGGATAGATCCGGTGCAGCGAGGGGGCGTAGAACCCGTTGGCCAGCGCGTCACCGGCGCCGGTGATGGTGTGACAGCCCGCGCAGTTGAGGACGAACAGGGAATTGCCGTTGACGAGGTTCCCGGCCGACAGGTCGACCTGGGGGATGCCCGACGGGTAGTCGGGCGCGGTGGGGGCCAGCGAGCTCACGAACGCCACGATCTGCAGCGTCTGCTTGCGGTTGAAGCGCGGCGGCTTCTGCACCGGCTGCGCCGTCGACACGGCCAGTGGCATCCGGCCCGTCGACACCCAGAAGTCGACGGTGGCCGGCCCGAGGCCTTGCAGGTTCGGCGCCCTGTCGGTACCCGACGCGTCGGCGCCGTGGCAGCTGGAGCAATTCAACTCGAACAGCGTCTGGCCCGGCGCGATGTACGAGCTGGGCGGAAGCTTGTAGGTGATGGGGCTGCTCGTGGCGCTCTCGGCCGACTTCGACGCCGACTTGGTGGGCGGGGTGGCCGCTCCCGACGCGGACGCGCCCGACGTGAGCAGTCCGATGACCGCCACCCCCGCCACCAGAAGTCCCGGCAGCAGATAGCGCGTACGGAGCTTGACTCTCATGTCCTCGCGGTCCCGGGAGCTCACCCGGTCTTCAGCAAGAACAAGCAGCTGAAGATGCCGATCCACATGAAGTCGACGAAGTGCCAGTAGTAGCCGACGGCCTGGAACACGTTGGTCTCACCGGGGTCCCCGCTCCTGCCGCCCATGCGGCCCAGCAGGAAGATCATGGCCACCAAGCCGAGGGCCACGTGCAGTCCGTGGATGCCGGTCATGACGAAGAACAGCGACCAGTACGCGTTGAGCGACGGCCCGTGGTGCGATCCTGCGAAGTCGTGCCACTCGTAGAGCGTGTTGCCCAGGAAGGCCGCACCCAGCAGGAAGCTGACCACGATCCACGTGACGGCCTTGCGCCGCTCGCCGCGCTCTTCGGCCCACACCCCCATCTGGAACGTCGGGCTCGACACCAGGAGAATCACGCTGAAGATGCCGGCCTGGATGTAGTCGAGGTGGGCCCCGTCCAGGGGGGGCCACGTCGACGCGTGGGCACGGATCGTGAAGTACGCGGCGAACAGGCCGCTGAAGAACATGAGCTCCGAGCCCAGCCAGATCATGACCCCGACGGCGAGCAAGGGAGGCCTGTCGGGGACGTGGCGTGGGGCGCGCGCCGGGTGCTCCACCGACAGGGCCTGCGTCACGGCGTCTTTCCTAGCGGACGGCGACCCTCCCGCGCCAACACCGTCGGCGACCACCACAACTCCACGTCGGGTCCGGTCGGACCCGGCATGGCCGGCGCGTCGGCAGCGCGCCCGACGTATGTCGGTCAGGCCTCGAGCGCGGCCGGCAGCGGCCTCGTGTGGACGACGGCCAGACGTTGGGTGGGACGGGTCAGAGCGACATACAGGGCGCGCAGTCCCTGAGGCGACTCCTCCACGATGGCGGCCGGTTCGACCACCACCACGGCGTCGAATTCGAGACCGTTGGCCAGGTCCACGGGCAAGAGGCTCAGCGGCGCCCCGAGGCCGTCACGGCGGGGGTCGGTCGCCTCCACCCCGGCGGCGTCGAGCGCGACGGCCAGGTCGGCCACGAGCGAAGCCGGCGCCAGGACGGCGGCGGTGCCAGGAGCGATGGCGCGACAGGCCTGGGTGGACAGCGCAGCCACGCGCTCGGCCAGATCGGCCGCCGTGACCTGCTCGAAGTGGGGGGCCACCCCGGTCCGCCGCACCGGTACGGGCGGTGCCAGCCCCGGCGCCGTCTCGGCCAGCAACCGGGCGGCCACCTCGATCACCTCGGCCGGTGTGCGGTAGCTCACGGTGAGCTCCACCAGGCGGGGGGGGCGCTGACCCCGCAGGTGGGCCGTCACCTCGTCCCAGCTGGAGGGGGCCCAGGGCCCGGTGGCCTGGCCGATGTCCCCGACCATGGTGATCGACCCCGACAGCGACCGGCGCGACACCGAGCGCAACTGCATGGGAGAGAGGTCCTGGGCCTCGTCGACGACGATGTGGCCATAGGTGCGGGGGCCCTCGTCGTGGTCGACCCCGCCCTGGCTCCGCGGCCGGCGCGGACCGAGCAGCACGCGCGCCTCGTCGATGAGGGCGAGGTCGGCGACCGTCCAGGGGATCTCGGCCAGCGACGCACTCCGGGGGCGCACGAGCAGGTGCTGCTCCGCCGGCGTGAGGACGCCCTTGGCCGCCAGGGCCAGAAGAGGGGGCGAACCAAAGAGGTCGTGGAGCAGCTCCTCGGCGCTGAGGCGGGGCCACATGCGGTCGAGCGCTTCGGCCACCTCCGGCAGGCGCCGGACCTGGCGGGAGAACTCAGCGAGGTCGAAGCCCCCCTCCTCGTCGGGGATCTCCTCCGCCGGATCCCGGGCCCCGCCCGCCTCCGAGCGCGGCCCGTGCCCGTTGCGGTGCCCGTTGCCCTGGTAGGGCGACACGCCCTCACCGTCGGTGCCCACCGGCGGCACCGCCGCGATCGGAAAGCCGGGCGGGACCGGGGGTGCGTGATCGAAGTCGCCTCCGTCGGCGCCGGGGGTGGCCCCGGGCGCGACCCCGTGGATGCTCAGCGTCCGCACGTACTCGTCGGCGAGCTTGCGCACCACGAGCTGCTCCAGGAACCGCCGGCGGGCGTTGTGCGAGCCGGGACGGCGCCGGGTGGCCGACACGATGCCGGCCGAGTCCTCGGCCGTGAGGCGCAGCACGGTGGCGCCGAAGGGCACCTCGGCGTCGCGCCGCAGGGGGCGCTGGCGGCTGCGCACGGCCCGCACCACGAGCAGGGCCATGCGGACCTCACCCTTCAGGCGGGCCACGCCCGACTCGTCCTCGGCCCTGACCTGGACGCCGTGGACGAGCCCCTCGATGGTGGACAGCGTCACCCCGCTCTCCCCCAACGAGGGCAGGACGTGTTCGATGTAACGCAGGAAGAGGGGGTTGGGCCCGATCACCAACACCCCCTGGCGCTCGAGGGGGAAGCGGTGCGTATAGAGAAGGTATGCCGCCCGGTGCAGCGCCACCGCCGTCTTGCCCGTGCCCGGGCCGCCCTGGACGACCATGACCCCGGGGAGCGCCGAGCGGATGATCTCGTCCTGCTCCCGCTGGATGGTGGCGACGATGTCCCGCATGACCCCGGTCCGGGCCCCTTCGAGGGCGGCCAGCAGGGCACCGGGACCTCCGAGCTCGAGCTCGCCGTCTCCCCCGTCACCCACCGCCTCGTCGTCCCGGCCCCGGTGGCCGTCGGGCTCGGCCCCGTCGACCCGGCCGGCGGCGGGCGCCGAGCCGTTCGCCCCGGTGACGGACCCGAACCGCTCGTCCTCGACCCCCACGATCCGACGACCCTGAGCGGCCAGGTGGCGACGCAGGACCAGTCCCATCGGGTCCCGGCCCGTCGCCCGGTAGAAGGGCTCGGCCACCGGGGCCCGCCAGTCGACCACCAGGGGCTCGAGGTCCTCGCCCGAGATCCCCAACCGGCCGATGTGGAAGCTCTCGGTCTCCTGGGCACCGCTGGGCGCACCCCCGTCCAGGCGCCGGTCGATGCGGCCGAAGCACAGCGCCTGTTCGCCGATGTCGAGCTGGTCGAGACGGGCGAGGCTGGTGCGGACGATGACGTCACGCTCCTCGCGGAACTGGTGTGTACCCCCGCGACCCTGATCGATCACGGAACGAATGAGCGCCTCGGTGTCGGACCGCAGCTGGTCGAGGCGCTCGTAGGCCCGGTCCACATGGGCCTGTTCCGCCTCGAGCTCAGGATGCGTTGCCACAGCCGCTCCCTCTTCACCCCGGTGCGCAGTGAACCATCGATCATATCGTCCGCACGCGCTCTGTCGGCATGCCGCGGGCGCGTATCTTCACCCGCCGGGACCGAGGGAAGATCGGCCGCCGAGCAGGAAGAATGGGTCCCGCACCGTCAAGTAGCGTCGCCAGCGTGCCAGTCGCCGACTCGGCGTTCGTGCGAGCCTGCCGTTGCCAGCCGGTGGACAGGATCCCGGTCTGGTTCATGCGCCAGGCGGGACGCTCCCTGCCCGAGTACCGGGCCGCCCGCGGCGAGGGGAGCATCCTCGACGCCATCCGACAGCCCGAGCTCGCCGCCGAGCTGACCCTGCAACCCGTGCGCCGCTACGGCGTCGACGCCGCCATCCTCTTCAGCGACATCGTGGTGCCCGTCGCCGCCGTCGGCTTCGGCGTGGAGGTCGAGCCGGGCCGGGGCCCGGTGGTGAGCCACCCCTTGCGCCGCGCCGAGGACCTGGCCCGACTGCGCCCCCTCGAGCCCGAGGCCGACACCGGCTACGTGCTCGAGTCCGTTCGCCTCGTCACCGAGGAGCTCGATCCGCTCGGGATCCCGCTCATCGGCTTCGCGGGTGCGCCGTTCACGGTGGCGAGCTACCTCATCGAGGGGGGGCCGTCTCGTGTCTATGCCCACACCAAGGCCCTCATGCGCGGGGAACCGGCCTTGTGGAACCGGCTCCTCGACGTGCTCGCCGACCTGGCGCTGGCGTCCCTGCGCGCCCAGGTGCTGGCGGGGGCGGCGGCGGTGCAGCTCTTCGACAGCTGGGTGGGGGCGCTCAGCCCCGCCGACTACGAGCGCCACGTGCTCCCCGCCACGCGCAAGGTCTTCGCCGGCCTGGCCGACCTGGGTGTGCCGCGCATCCACTTCGGGGTGGGCACCGGTGAGCTGCTCGCCTTGATGGCAGGAGCCGGTGCCGAGGTCGTCGGCGTGGACTGGCGGGTGCCGCTCGACGAGGCGCGGCGTCGCGTGGGGCAGGGACATGCCCTGCAGGGCAATCTCGATCCCACGACCTGTCTGGCCCCGTGGGACGTCGTCGAGTCCCAGACCCGTGACGTGCTCGAGCGCGGCGGCGGGACCGGACACGTCTTCAACCTCGGCCACGGGGTGCTGCCGGAGACCGATCCCGACGTGCTGGCCCGCATCGTCGAGATCGTCCACGAGGCGACACCCGCGCACGCCTCGACGCTCCGGGAGGCTCGGTGAAGCCCGTCGGTGTGCTCGTCATGGCGCACGGAACACCCCGCTCCCTCGACGACGTCGCCGCGTTCTACACCGAGATCCGGCGCGGCAGCCCACCTCCGCCCGAGCTGTTGGCCGATCTCGAGCGCCGCTACGTGGCCATCGGAGGGACCTCTCCACTCAACGAGCGCACGGACGCGCAGGTCGAGGGGATCCGCCGCGCCCTGGCCCGGCGGGCACCGGGGCGGTTCCGCGTCGGCGCCGGAGCCAAGTTCGCGCCACCGCGCATCGCCGACGCTGTGGAGGCGCTGGGACACGCCGGCGTCGACCGGCTGATCGGGCTCGTGCTCGCCCCCCACTTCTCGGTCGCCAGCGTGGGCGACTACGAACGCCGGCTCCGCGCTGCGGCGGACGCGCTGGGCCCCGACGCCGGCGGTCCCCTCGCCCTCGAGATGATCGACCACTGGCATCTCGCTCCGGGCCTCGTCCCACTCATGGCGACGCGGGTGCACGACGCCGTCATGTCGCTCCCTGCCGAAGCCCGCCACGACGCGGCGGTCGTCTTCACCGCCCACAGCATCCCGGCACGGCTCGTCGACGACGGCGACCCCTACCCGGCGCAGGTGCACGAATCGGCAGAGGCGATCTCCGAGGCGGCCGGCACCGCTCGGTGGTCGGTGGCGTGGCAGAGCGCGGGACGGACCGCCGACGCGTGGCTCGAGCCCGACGTCCGCTCCGTCATCGCCGAGCTGCCCGGCTCGGGCGCCTCGGCCGTGGTGGTGTGCCCGGTGGGCTTCGTGTCCGATCACCTCGAAGTCCTCTACGACATCGACATCGAAGCGCGCGCCTCGGCACGCGACGCCGGCCTGCCGTTCGCGCGCACGGCCTCGCTCAACGACGACCCCACCTTCTGCGACGTCCTCGCCGGTGTCGTGCTCGACGCGGTCGAGCCGGCGCGCCCCTGACCATGGGCGGCGCCGCGTCACAGGGCACGGCCGCGCCCGGGGAACGCGGGCCCACCGTCGCGATCGTGGGCGGCGGCATCGCCGGCTTGAGCGCGGCATGGGAGCTGACCTGCACCGCACCCGGCGTCCATGTGGTCGTCCTCGAGTCCGACGAACGCCTCGGAGGCAAGCTCCGCACGGGTGCGATCGGTGGACGCGCCGTGGACCTCGGGCCTGATGCCTTCCTGGCCCGTCGCCCCGAGGCCGTGGCGCTGTGCCGGGAGCTCGGGCTCGGTGACGAGCTCGTGGCGCCCGGCAGCCGCATCGCCTACGTGTGGGCACGAGGGCGGCTCCGCCTGCTCCCGGGCGGCCTGGCACTGGGTGTGCCCACCCGCCTGGGGCCCCTCGCCCGGTCGGGCATCGTCTCGCCCTTCGGGACAGCGCGTGCCGCGGTCGACCTCGTGGCGCGGCCGGCGCGGCGGGGAGCTGGGCGCGGCCCCGATCGGCCCGTGGCCGAGATCACCCGACGACGCCTCGGGCGCGAAGTGACGGCGCGTCTGGTCGATCCCCTCATCGGCGGCATCCATGCCGGGGACACGACCCGGATGAGTGCCGCCGCGGTGTTTCCCGCCCTGCTCGAGGCGGCCTCGGCGGGGGGCAGCCTCATGCGGGCGTTGCGGAGCTCGCCCTCCTCGTCGCCGCCTGCGGTGGGCGGCCCCCTGACCGGCGTCGACGGCGAGCCCCCGGTCTTCTACACCGTGCGCGGCGGGCTGTCGCGGCTGGTGGAGCGGCTGGGCGATGCGCTGCGGGCGCGGGGCGTCGACGTACGCGTGGGGGCGCCGGTCGGGCATCTCGAGCTCCGCCACAACGGCGCGTCGACCGGGGCCGGACCCGAGGCGCGTTGGGCCCTGCACACCCCCCGGGGCATCGTGGATGCCGACGCCGTGGTCGTCGCCACCCCGACGGGGAAGGCGGCGGAGCTTCTCGAGCCCGTGTCCCCCACTGTTGCCACCATGTTGGCGGCGATCGACTACGCGGACGTCACCCTGGTCACCTTGCAGCTCCCGGCGCACGGCGTCGGGAATCCTCTCGACGGCACCGGCTTCCTCGTGCCGACCGATACCGGCTGCCTCGTCACGGCGTGCACGTGGCTGACCTCGAAATGGCCCGAGCTCCGCCGCCCGGGAGACGTCTTGCTGCGGGCGTCGATGGGCCGCTTCGGTGACCATCGCCACACCGGCCTGACCGACGACGAGATCGTCAGACGTGTCCTCGACGAGCTCGGGCCCATGCTCGGGTTGCGCTCGGCACCGACCGAGGTGGTGGTGACGCGCTGGGTCGGGGCGTTCCCCCAATACGCCGTGGGCCACGTCCAGCGTGTGACGGCGATCGAGGACGCCGTGTCCCGACTGCCGGGGGCGGCCCTGGCGGGGGCGGCGTACCACGGGGTGGGGATCCCGGCGTGCATCGCCAGCGGCCGACAGGCCGCCAAGGCGGTGCTCCGGGCCCCGGTCGTGGCCGGACAACCGGCTCGGTGAGCGACACCGGGCCTCGACACGCGGCCCCGCGCCACCGACGCGCCCGGCCGAACCGGCGGAGGGGCCGAGTCCTGGTCCCCTCGGTGGTGGCGGGTGTCGGGCTCGCCCTCTCGCTCCCCCCGTGGGGTTTCTGGGTGCTCGCCTTCCCGGCCGCGGGCCTCTTGTGGTGGCGGCTCGAGGGCCTTCGCCTCCGGGCCCGCCTGTTGGCGGGGTGGGCCGCCGGGCTCGGGCTCTTCATGCCCGGACTGTGGTGGGTGACGACGTTCAACACCTACGGCGGCATCGTCCTCATGGTGCTGGAGTCGCTGGCACCGGCCCTGGCGTGCGCCTTGGTTCCTCGCCGGGGACGGGGGCGCACCGCCGTGTTGGCCGGCGCCATGGTCCTGGCCGAAGCGCTGCGATCGACGTGGCCCTTCGGAGGTCTGCCCATCGGGGGTGTGGCCCTGGGCCAGGCGTCGAGCCCCCTGGCCGGCGCGGCCCGGCTCGGTGGCCCGCTGCTGCTCGTGGGCCTGGTCTGGCTCGGGGGCGGGGGGCTGGCGCTCTCGGTGACGGCGGCGAGGAGCATCATCGGGGCCCGGTCGGGTCGGGGACGAGCCCGCCAGGGCGCGCCGGGCCCTGCCCTCGCCGGAGCGGCTGCGTTGGCGGCGGTGGTGGGTCTGAGCGCGTGGGGCGCGGTGGCGCCCGACGGAGGCGCGGGGATCCACACCCTGCGCATCGCGTCGGTGCAGGGCGGGGGGGTGCGCGGTCTGCGCAAGGCCGAGGTCGACCCGGCCACGGTCACCGCCGCGCAGTTCGCCGCCACCAAGGAGATCGCCTCACACGACAGGGGTCGCGCCCCGGCCCTGGTGCTGTGGCCCGAGGACGTGGTGTCGCTCTACACCCCGATCGACGGGACGCAGACAGAGAAACAGTTAGAGGCGCTCGCCGTCTCACTGCGCGCCACGCTGGTGGTGGGGGTCACCGAGACGGTCTCGTCCCAGAGCTTCCGCAACGAGATCGTCGCCTTCTCCCCCGCCGGGCGCCTGGTGGCGCGCTTCGAGAAGGTCCATCGCGTGCCGTTCGGTGAGTACGTCCCGTACCGGGGGTTCTTCAAGCACCTGGCCAGTCTCTCGAGCGTCCCCCTCGACGCCATCCCGGGGCACGGGAACGGCGTCCTGCACACGCCGGCCGGCCCGTTGGGAACGCTCGTGTCCTACGAGGTCTTCTACGCGCAGCGGGGGTGGGTGGCCACGCGCGCCGGTGCACAGCTCCTCATCGACCCCACCAACACCTCGTCCTACCTCACGAGCCAGGTCCCGACCCAGGAGATCGCCGCCGCCAGGATCCAGGCCATCTCCGAAGGGCGCGACGTGGTCCAGGCCGCCCCGACGGGATTCAGCGCCGTGGTCGACCACCGCGGCCGGGTCCTGGCCCGCACCGACCTGGCGGTGCGGGCCGTCATCGTCCGGGACGTCGAGCTGCGCGTTGGCCGCACCCTCTACGAACGGGTCGGTGACGGCGCCGCGCTCGCGGTCTCGGGGCTTCTCGTCGCAGCGGGATGGCTCGCCGCCTTCACGACCCCCACCGACCCCGAGCCGGCAGGCTCGGCA
>Ga0208565_1001673_pt1 | contig 12665 bp, 5 predicted proteins | sample Sb_taG_7_FD_187706 | JGI IMG/M metagenome (GOLD analysis project Ga0208565, IMG submission 187706) | Peat soil microbial communities from Weissenstadt, Germany - Sb_50d_2_FS metaG (SPAdes) (version 2) | ecosystem: Environmental > Terrestrial > Soil > Wetlands > Peat | place: Germany: Weissenstadt...
GGCATCCGAGTACCAACAGCTCGCTCAGGACGCCGGGCTGGTCCCCGTTGGCTTTCAGGATGTGACCGGGCGAGTCAAGAGAACCTGGTCGATCTGCGCCGGACGCGTTATCCAAGGGCTGCTCCAAAACCAATCCTATCGGCAATTCTTGTTCCATGGCTCTAGCTCGAACAAGATCTTCGCGCTGACTCTTTTGCGAATCCGGTTGGCCTATCAATTTGGCTGCATGCGTTACGGTATCTTGACGGCCCTTAAACCGGGTATTGGGAATGCATGATGCCGAGAGTCCATTTCTCTGGCAGGATGGTGGGAACGCAGCTTGGAGGACTGAGGCGGAAACGCTGAAGCCCGCTGGCCATCCAATACCAATGTTTCAACGGCTCCAACACCATCCATGCAATTATTTGGCTTTCGGCCGTCTAAACCTGACAAGTTGACTGGATCGCTGCTCGAAAATCCGATACTATAAAAAAGGCTTATCCTTCATCCATTCCATTGAATCACGGATGGATGTAGCTTCGGCATCAAGGGGCGAAGCGATCCATGCGGAAGTACCTTGCGCTAAATTGCCGTCGCAGGCCGAATCTCGATCCACTGGAAAGCCGCTATCTTCTAAGCGGCGGGATCGAGGTGATTGAAGTGCACACGGCACCAGCCCTTATTATTGGTCTCGATTTCCGCCCGACACCGCACCCTGTGGATGTTTTTGGAAGCCCGGCAATCTCGCCGGTTTTCAGTGTCCCCGGGGATTGGCCGATGACTGGGTTTCATCACGACTCCTCACCGTGGGGCGAATTGTCCGCTCCTGCCGCAGAATTCCATGCCTACTCCGATCCCCCGGTGGCTTCACCATTGATTTCACCAACTTCGGAATCGGAAAATGCTGCCGTATCGACACCAAGCTCTGAAAGCATGGCATCTGAAAACATGGCATCTGAAAGCATGGCAGCCGTCCCAGCCCCTCCGAGCCATGGTGATGTTCCACCCGGTTTACCGCCTCCACCAAGCCAGCCGCCACCCTTCCTGTTCCTGAGTGGGGACCCTGGGAAGTTTCTGCGTGCTGCGCGTGATCTATCGACCAGACCTCTCCCGGATGAGATGACACTGGGCTCCGTAGAGGACACATCTCAAGCCGATGACGTGACTGTATCCCCTGCGGGCAACCAGTCCGCGGCCCTGGCGCAGAGTGGCAACTCCATTGGCCAGATTGCACCCTCCGTCATCGTCTCACCCGGGAATCTAACCGCTCTCTTCAAACCGGAACCCGAGCATGATGACCAATCAATCCCAATGGCACGGAGCGGTGAATCTCCAGGCAATCAGCCGGTTGAGGCGGCTCAGGGCAATCTTCCCAAGTCTGGCTCGGCAAGTCTGGTGACGACTGATGACTCCACTGCTGATGGGGTTGCTCATCGTGGCGACGATAATCCCGTAAGCGTGGGCGATCCTCTGTTGAGCGGCAACCAGACAAAGCTTCTCTTGCCTCAGGCGGCCGGTTTGATTGCCAACGCGGTGCCCTTCGACCAAGCCGCTCTGGAGAAAGCCGTCGACCAGTTTTTCGACCAGCTTGAATCCCTGGGAATGGGGCAACTCGTGGAACAAGGACCGACACGCATAATCCCGCTCTCGTTGGCACTGCTCAGCACGGTGACGGCCTTGGAAGTAGCACACAGGCGACTGAAATCCAGAACCGGTGAGAGGAAGGCCACGGAAAGACAGAATCCTCTCGGCAGCGAAGAACTCCTTGGCTTCCCAGAACTGCCGGGAAGTTGGTCCACTAATCTGACATGAGCATCGACCATCTGGATGAGTTGATCGAGCGGTTGAACGATGGCGATATCGTTGCTGCTGAGCGAGCATTTCTCGCTTATGAACCCTATCTTCGGATGGCGGTCAGGCGCCAGTTGACCGGCCCTTTGCGGTCCAAGCTTGACTCCATGGACATCGTTCAATCGGTCTGGGCCGATGTCCTGTGCCGCTTTCGCGAGGCAGGATGGCGATTCGCCGATCCCGCTCACCTTCGAGCCTTTCTGGTGAAGGTAGCTCGCAACCGGCTCATTGATCGCAGACGCGAGCATCACCGAGCCCTGGAGCAGGAACGCCCGCTGCACGAGATCACCTCCCACGAGTTGCCCCACGCCGGTCAGCCTCGGCCTAGTGAGGTCGCTCAAGGTCACGAGCTTTGGGAGCTTATGCTGGAGAAATGCCCTCCTGCTCACCACGAGATTCTGCGACTGAAGCGGCAGGGTCTTTCGCTTGCAGAAATCGCCGCTCGCACGGGTTTTCACGAGGGAAGCATCCGGCGAATCCTCTACGACCTGGCTCGACGGCTGGCCGTCCCACGGAGGACCGCGGGCACTTCGCCCGGCACCGCTCCGCAAGAGGAATGACCTATGCCGCCGCCTTCCTCCTCGGAAACTGCCGAGCCGGTGCGTTCGTCGTGGAACCCTGCTCTGACAAGCTCGGAACGTTCCCGAGGGCCTGAGAGCGAGTGGGTCTCGCGCCAGGTCCAGGCGATGGCTGCCGCCTGGGCTCGCGGTGAGCAGATCACCGTTGAAGAGATCTTGAAGCAGTACCCCGGACTGAGCACGGAGAAAGCGGTCCGGCTGGTGTACGAGGAAGTCTGTCTCCGCCGCGAAGCGGGAGAGCAGGTGGTCACCGCCGAGGTGATGACCCGGTTCCCCCAGTGGCAAGATGAAGTCGAACTGCTCCTTAGCTGTGATCGCTTGCTGTGGCCACTTTCCCGGGCTCCGGATTTCCCCGAAGTTGGTGAGCAGCTCGGTCCATTCCGCCTTCTTTCCGAGCTAGGCCAGGGAGCCTCGGGTAAGACCTATCTGGCTGCGGAGCCAGCACTGGCAGACCGGCTGGTCGTCTTGAAAATCATTCCCGACGACCAGGAGGAACACCTCTCATTGGCCCGATTCCAGCACACGCATATTATTCCTCTGTTCTCGGAGCAGACATTTCCGGACCGGGGGCTGAGAGCTCTCTGCATGCCCTACCTCGGCGGCACGAGCCTGGCGCGTTTGCTGGAAGCGCTGGCCGAAGTCCCCCTGGTGCAGCGGCGCGGCCGTCACCTCCTCGAAGCCCTTGGCCGGGTCCAAGCCGGACACCTTCCCCTGCCAGCGTCTGAGGAGGGTCCCTACCGCCGCTATCTGGAACAGGCATCCTACATCCAGGCCGTATGCTGGATCGTCGCCTGCCTGGCCGACGCTCTGCATGAGGCGCATGCTCATGGCCTCGTGCACATGGACGTGAAGCCTTCCAACGTACTGATTGCGGCCGATGGACTACCGATGCTCCTTGACTTTCACCTGGCTCGAAAACCGATAAAGTCTGGTGAGCGAGTCGCCGACCGGCTCGGGGGAACGCCGGGCTGGATGGCACCCGAGCAAGCAGCAGCTTTGAAGGCCGTGAGCCTGGGGCAGCCTGTTCCTGAGCCGGTAAACGGTCGCGCGGATCTCTACCCCCTGGGGCTCTTGCTGTGCGAGGCACTCTGCGGCCCCGGTGCAGGTATCGAGGGAGCGAAGGGAAAATCCTGGCAACGTCGCAATTCCCAGATCAGCACTGGCCTGGCCGACATTGTGCAGAAATGTCTTGCCGTCAAGCCCTCCGAGCGCTACCTCGACGCGGCAACCCTGGCCGATGACCTGCGCCGCCACCTAAACGACTTACCGCTCCGCGGCGTCGCCAACCGAAGCTTCATGGAACGGTGGCGAAAATGGCGAAGGCGGCGGCCCTCGGCCCTGGCTCGTGGGACGGCTTGGTCCTTCACGCTGGCTGCGCTGGTTGTGGCCGCCGCTTCGGGGTACGCGTTTTATCGCCAGCGCGTTCGTGAGGCCGAAACGGACCTCGAGGATGGGCAAAAACTCCGTGTCGAACATCGGTTTCCCGAGGCCGTTCGCATCTTGAGTCGCGGCTTGGAGCGCGCCTCCGCCAGTCTTGCACCCCAGCATCTCAAAGATTTGCTTGGTAAGCAGCTTCGCCTGGCGAAACTGGGACAGGTTGCCATCGAGCTCCATCACCTTGCCGACCTTGTTCGCTTCCGGTACGGCATCACACCACCCGCGGGTGAAGAGGCTCGGAATCTGGTTGGTAAGATTTCAGCCATCTGGGCCGAACGCAATCTCTTGCTCAAGCCCGACGGAGAAGCTCTCGACGCCGAGCTGGAACAAGGCATCCGAACCGACCTCCTCGAACTGGCTATCGTTGGGGCCGACCTGCGCGTGCGGCTCGCCTCCAAGAGTGCTGGTAACGAGGCGCTACGCGAAGCCTGCCGACTCCTTGATCAAGCCGAAGCAACCTGCGGACCTAGCCCGGCTCTGAACCGCGAACGCCGAGCTTACGCCAAGGCCCCGGGCGAGATCCGCTCCTTTCACGAGCCTGATCCCACCCCCCAGTCCGCCAGGGAGCACTTTGACCTGGGGCGATCCTACCTCCGCTCAGGTTTGGTCGCGGAGGCAGCCGAGGAGTTTCAGCGTACGCTCGAGCTCCGACCCCAAGATTTCTGGCCCAACTTTTTCCAGGGGCTCTGCGCTTACGAGCTGGGACACTTCGAGGATGCCGTCGCCGCCTTTCGCACGTGCATTGCGCTAGCCCCTACAAGGGCCGAATGCTACTACAACCGGGCACGGGCCTCAGATGCCCTGGAACACGCCAGACAAGCTTTCAGCGACTACAGCCGCGCTCTTGAACTTGATCCCAGCCTCGCCGTGGCTGCACTGAACCGGGGGATTCTCTCCTACAAGGCTGGCCGCACAGACGATGCGATCGCCGACTTTCATCGAGCCCTTCTGGCCAGGCCCGACTCGGAAACCGTGGGCCGTACGCACTATAACCTTGCTCTTGCCCACCTGGCCAAAGGCGACCGCACCTCGGCCCTGGCCAGCGCCCAAGAAGCTATCGCCTGGGGATATCGGAAGGCTGGTGACCTTAGCGACAAACTGCGGCGTGGACAATGAGTCAAGATCGTATTCCCTGGCGATGAAGGCTTAGTGGAAAAGAAGGTCAAAGGTGATCTGGCCAACTTCCTGCTCGTCGACCTGAGCTCGGGCAACTTGTGGCACTTGGGCCGGTTGCAATGTGCGGTACCTGCGACTCTTGTCATTGACCGTTAGTGAAATAGCACTCACAATTGTCGTTGCACCAGCGTACTTCGGGCAGTCCCTGACAGAGACAAGACGTTGCTAATCCATCCGCGCAGGAAGTTTCCATGGGGACGACCATTCTGATTTGCACATGTGGAAAGCGCGTCAAGGCACCCGGCGCGAGGCCGGGAAGGGTGGGATGATGCCCGGCTTGTGGAAGTCTGCTTGAAGTTTCACCCGAGTTGGCTGTGCGCTCTTCCGGGCCGTCGGCCTGGCCGGGATGGCACTCTGGCTGGCAACGGTCCCGAACATCCAGGCGGGCATCGTCATGATGGTGGTTGCCTTGATTGGCCTGGTTATCTCCGGAGTCGCAGCAGCTCTGCTTGCCCGGTCCCTGACCAGAAGCTTCTCGTACTTCCGCCGCTCACAAGAGGAACTCGAACGCAACCTCGCATGGGTCAAGACCACGCTCATCCATAGCGGTCGTTGAAACCGAGAGCCAAGGAACGCTTCGGGCTCATTCCGACTCACGGCATGTCGGTGAGCTGATGACCGGCTCGGAGACGGACCCGAGGCACGGAGGCTCGAAGCACAAAAGATCACGCATCTGAATGGCAAGGCCCGGGGAGTGCAGTGCTCACCCCGGGCCATGCTCATGAACGATACATGCCACAGCATCGAGCTCGGTTCCGCGTCAACGCCCCTTCTTCTTGAAGAGACGCTCCTCGACGAGAGTATGAACCGCCTGATCAATCAGGTGGCCGTTCGAACCGGAGGTAGTCACAGTCTGGTCAGCTTGGACAGCACGTGGTTGAACTTGGACCACCTTTGTCTTCGACGTCACCGCTTTGACAGGCTTGGTCGACTTCGGCTTGGCTGGAGGCTTGCTTGCGGGCTTTATATGGGGCGCTGGCCCTACCTTGAACGCTACCGGTACGCTGAGCTTATAAGATGACCCACTCGGACTGAGCGCCCGTGCCTCCATTGTATAACTGCCGTTCTTGATGCCGGCGGGAAGATGGAAGCTGAAGTCGCCGGCTGCGTTTGTTACCACAACTCCGACGATCTTTGCTCCTCCGATGACATGTGAGCCGCCCAGGATCAGGTCGACCGTCACGCCGGGACTGGTTGTCCCGACGAACCAAGGCTGCCGGCCGATGGCGTAGATGGTGCCAAGGACTGTTATGGAATTTCCAGATGCGAACCCCACCGTCGGCGTAATGAGAGTTTGCTGCGGCGTCGGCGTCGGGGTGGGCGTCGGCGTGGGCGTGGGCGTCGGCGTCGGCGTCGGGGTGGGCGTCGGCGTGGGCGTCGGCGTCGGGGTGGGCGTCGGTGAATCGCTGGGCACACGATATGAAAGCGGAGCGGCCAAGGGGATGTCGGCCGAGGCCTGGCTGAACGTGGCGATCACCGTCCCCCCTGCCTCGATGAACTGGCCGGTGCTGGGCCGGAAGATAACTGGCTGGGTCGAGCCGTCGCCAAGGTAGTCGGCCGGGGCTGGGACATCACCTTTCTGGAACCCGGGGACGGTATAGATGCCGCTGGGCCCGAGGATCGTGAACACTCCGGTGATCGGGTCGAACACCGCGGCCTCAGTGTGTCCGAGGATCGGAGTGTTCGGGATCGTGTTGGGGTTGAGCAGGGCCTCTTGATAATAGGTCGAGTTATCGTACTGCCCCGGCACGGGGACAAGGCTGGTCAGGTCCGCCGAGCTGCCCACGCCCAGCTTGAGGGTCTCGGTGTTGCCATTGGGCTCCAGTACGTAGAAGTTCCCCGTGCTGGGCCGGTAGACGGCAATCTGGTCGTAACCAAGGCCGTCATAGCTGCCCGGAACGGGAATGTCACCCGTTTGGCCGAACGTCACGGTGCGAATACCGGTAAATGCGCTGACGATGGTCCAAACACCCTGGCCTTGGGCGTTGATCGTGAAAACCGCGGCCTCTTCCGGCGCATTGGCGTCGAAGTAGCCCACGACGGGAAGGCTCGAGTTGGGCGTGCCCAGTGCGAAGGACGAGACAGCGTTGGACTTCGAGTCATCCATATACCAGGTCGCGGTGCTGGACTGGTAGTAAGCCAGATCGGTATAGCCATCGCCGTCGAAGTCACCCTGGAAGGGGATGACGTTGGCGGGGCCGAAGGACGTGCCGCTGGTGAACCAGAACGGAGGAGGAGCGGGAGACGTCGGGGCAAGCAATGTCGTTTGAACGAGCCACTGCCCCAGGTTGGGTGCGGTGAGGCTCTGGGAGCCCGTGACCGTCGCGTTCGCCGAGAGCGTGATGGCGGTCGAGCTGTTGACGGTCAGGATCGTCGTCCCAGACGGGACGCCGGTGCCGGTGACGGACGCCCCGGCGACCAGCCCCGTCGTGCTGCTGATGCCCGTGACGGACGCCGATCCCTTCGTCAGTGTGCCGGTGAAGGTGATACCGCGGCTGTAGAGGGCCGCGTCGGCATAGCTATCGGCATTGTAGTCGGACCCGACGGAGACGATCGCCACGGTCACCGGATTGCTCAACGGGGAGGCATTGCCGCTGAGGACGTCGACCACGATGACGCCCAGCTCGATCGTGCCGTTGGTCAAGGTAAAGGGCAACTGGATCGAGAAGTCGTAGGGCTTGCCGTTGGCATCATTGGTCAACGCGGTGAGGCTCTGGGAGCCGCTGGCCGTCGCCTCGGCCGAGAGCGTGATGGCGGTCGAGCTGTTGACGGACAGGATCGTCGTCCCAGACGGGATGCCGGTACCACTGATGTTCTGCCCGGCGACCAGCCCCGTCGTGCTGCTGATGCCCGTGACCGACGCCGATCCGCTCGTCAGTGTGCCGCTGAAGCTGATGGGCTGGGCGATCGCCGTGTTCAGGACGACCGGAACCGTGGCGGTGAGGCTCTCGGAGTTACTGACCGTCGCGTTCTCCGAGAGCATGATGGTGGCGGTCGAGCTGCTGACGGACAGGATCGTCGTCCCAGACGGGATGCCGGTGCCGGTGACAGCCTGCCCTGCGGCCAGCCCCGTCGTGCTGCTGAGGCCCGTGACGGTCGGCAATCCGCTCGTCAGTGTGCCGGTGAAGCTGATGAGCTGGAACAACTCGAGTTTATCGCCCGCCCCGGCCGTGCCGATGAACTGCGGCGTGCGGTCGCTGGTGACATTGTCCCCCACGATCCCCGTGTCGCTGGCGGGGTTGAGGCGGAAGTCGGTCACCTGGGCCGGCGTCGTGTTGTCGATCAGGAACGTGACGGTATTGCTCTGAGTCGAGCCCAGACTGGGATACAAGGTATAGGCCGCCTGGACGTAGACCTGGAAGGTCCCACTGGATAGGGGCGGCTGACCGGACGAATTCGGGGGATTCCGGAACAAGAAGTTGAACGAGCCGTTGGGGTTGATATCCGAGCTCGGCAGGGGGAACTGCAAGGTCGGGGGGGGAAGACGCCGTTGACCTCCTGGATCTCGAAGACCGTGATCGTGACCCCGGGGCCGGTCGCGCCCAAGAATTCGGGGGTCTCGATGTTGGTCACGGGGTTGCCGTTGAGCGTACCCTTGATGTCGGCGGGTAACATTTGCAGACTCGACGGCACACTGTTGTCATTGAGGGTAAAGCTGTACGTCACCTTGTTGCCGACCGATCCCGCGTTGTCGGTGGCGAAGATCTCGATCGTCTTCATACCGTTGGTCATATAGTAGCTGGCCGGGTTGAACGGGATTGAGAAGTTGCCCAGGGCATTGGTGGAGTTGCTCGAGCTCGGAGTCGGGACCGGATTGGCGGGATTGAAGCCTGCGATCACAACCGGGTCGGCCGGATTGGTCACGTCTTCGACGGTGATCCAGGTGGCATTGCCGAAGGCGCTGATTTCGCTCGAGCCGCTGATGGTGATCGGGCCCGTCACGACCGGCAAGCTGCCGGTGCCGGTTCCCGCAGTGGTCGGACTGACCGTGACATTGTCATTCAGGATCAGCGGCGCCAGGTTGATGGCAAACTCGCCCTGGCCGTAGGTTGCGGCCATGAGGGTGTCCGGATCGGCCAGCAATGCCGTGGTTTGATTGCTCGCGTTCGGGGCATAAGGACCGTTCAAGGTCGGCATGCCCGTGGCGACGTTGATGTCGCCGAGCGACAGGCTTAGGGAGGTGACGGCGACATGGGGAAGATTGCCGCCCTCCGCCACCGCCCCGTAGGTCGTGTCGGGGAAGTAAGTCCACGTCTGGCCGCCGTTGACCGATTGATACACGCCCGAACCGATGCCTGCATTTGGATTTCCTGCACCGACATACAGCACAGGGTAATACGAGGGTCCATTGGCGTAGCTGGGAGAGTTGGGGATGGCGTAGCGCCAGTCGGCCACGATCGAGGACAGGGAGACGGCCTGGTTGTATTTCGGCGAGTTGGGGTCGGTCGCGGGGTTGTAAGCCTGGCCGAAGATCGAGTAGGCCAAGGTCTTGAGGTTGCCGGTGATATTGACCCACTGGTAAAGGGTGTTGGTCGGGTTGTTCCCCAGGAGGATTGAGTCGGCGAGGTAGAACACGCCAGTGCTGGTAACGGCATAGGCGTCGTGGCTTCCGCGGATGGGGTCGGTGATGATCGACTTGACTGGCGAGCCATCGAGGCCCAGGGAGATGTTGAGCCAGTTGTTGCTCGCGCCGCTGCCGCCGCCGTCCTGGGTGACGTAAACTTGCCCTTTCACGGTGCCGACATAGATGAAGTTGCCCAGGTTGCCGACCCCCTCCGGGGCGCTGGGGTCTGGAGCGCCATAGGCCAGGGCGACGCTGAAACTGCCGGGGTTGTTGAAGACTGCCGGGTCGCCGATGTCGAACCAGGTCACGCCCTCGTTGGTGGTGGCGAAGATCCGGCCCACTGCCGAGCTGATCACGATGTCCTGGCCGTTGACCGGGTCGACGGTGAAGTTGGCGCCCCCGGTGAACGGCCACTGCGGGTCGGGGGTTGGATCGCCGTTGCTGGCCTGGAGCAGGCCGAAGGTCCGGCCGACGCCGTTGACCTGGAAGAAGTTGGTATCGCCGCCGCCGCAGCAAGGCCAGAAGTATTGGTAGGCTGTGCCGTTGCCTTGCTGGTTGGTGGCCACGCCGGCGGCGTCGCCGCCGGGTCCGTTCCATACGATGTCGCCGTTGTTGATGATGCCGGCGACGGAGCGCGGCCCGCCATTGTCCTGGGCACTGCCATAGAACAAGGAGCCGGCGATCAGAGCGGCGGCGTTGCTGGGCTGCGCCGCCCCGTAGTAGAACTGAGTGATCTGGAGATTGCCGTTGCGGCTGGTCGCGGGCAACATATCCGAGGACCCGACCTGGGTCTCGAATGTCCCGTTGTTGTCCAGGACACTCCAGATCCCCTGGTCGTTGCCGAAGATGAGCCGCGCCAGCCCCGTGGACGGATCAACCATCGTGACGACCCGGTGGTAATCGGTCCCGCCCACGTCGAACGGGATCCACTCGACCCCGGAGCCGTTGTTGGTGAATTGGGAATAGTTGAAGACGTCCAGAGTTGCGTTGGCCTCGAACGGGTTTTGCGGATCGCGGATGTAGTTCAGGTACGAGCTTGGAAAAACGTTGAAGACCTGGCCGTTCACTGTCGAGCTGGTTATCGTTTTGTCGGCGACCGCGGCCGGCCCGGTCGAGTTCAGGTTCAGCGCTCCGCCGTCGTTGGCGGAAGCCGAATAGGCGGCCAGGGAGTGCGCGTCCCAGATGTCGGTCAGATTAATACGGACCAGTCCGGTCTCGTTGCCGTCGGCCGTGCCCCCCACGTAAATGACGCTGGGATCGGTGGGGTCGACGGCCATGGCGATGTTGTAATTGCCCTGCGGGAACTGAGCGGACCCAATGACGGGAAAGTCCGACAGGCCGACATCGTTGGCGGGAATGGCCGGGTTCGTCAGGTAGCCCTGGTTGGGCTCGGTGGGAATGCGGACCTGGGTCCAGTTCTGGCCGAAGTCCTTGGTTACGAAGATGCCGTCGAGGCCGCCGCCGGGGGTGGCGACGATCGCATAGAGCCAACCTTCGTAGACGGCGTCCTGGGCGGCATTGCCAGTCGGATTGGGCACAGCGAGGACAATCCGCCCCTGGGCGCCGTTGGGCGTGGGGCCGTTGACGGGGTTGACGTTGGGGGGGGGTCCATAATGGGTGTCGATGATCAGGGGGTTGCCGATGCCGCCAAGCATCTGGTTCCAAAGCTGGCCCTGGTTGGGGCTCATGTAAACGCCCACGCCGCGGATACCGGCGTAGACGACCTGGAGGTTCCCCTGGACGTAGGTATTGGTGTCGGGGTTGAGGACGATGCCGCTCTCCGCGTCGAGGACCACGTCGGTAGCCTGGCCGGCGAGCATCAGCGTCCAGGTCTTGCCTGTGTCTTCGCTCCGCCAGATGCCGCCGTTGGGCCCGCTCATGGCGGCGTAGATGATCACCTGGCCGCTGGGCGTAGGCTTGGGGTCGACGATGACCTTGTAGGACGTATTGCCGACGAACTCGCGATTGCGGCTCGGGGAGCTGATTGGCAGGATGTTGCCGCTCGAATCGACGTTGTCGGTGCTGTCGTAAAGGTTCCAGGTGGCTCCGCCGTCGTCCGAGATCAGGAAGCCAACGCCCGGCGTGCCGGTGTCGCCCTCGCCGGTTGCGGCGATGATGATCGACTGGTTGGTGTTGTTATTCCTGGGGAAGACGGCGATCCCGCCGATGTTGACGCCGGAGGTTGGGCCAAAATCGGTGAGCGGGATCCAGGTCGGGCCCGCGGCGCTGGTCGTGAGGAAGTCGGTCGTCTTCCAGATGCCGCCGCTGGCGCCGGCGGCGTAGACCGTATTGCCTGAGGGGTCGGAGGGATCTATGGCCAGGCCGGTGACCCGGCCCGACGGGTCCGATCCGGCGGGTCCGCTGGAGCCCCCACCGATCGACGCCGGGCCGACCGCCGTCCACTCCTGGCTTGACAGGGCATCGACCTGGCTGAGCCTGAAAATGCGGAAACTGGCGGTGACGTCGTCGCTGCCCGGCTCGCCCAGACCTGAGGTTGGTAGCGGCTTCTGGAAGGTCAGCGACCAGCCGGTAACCGTGCCCGTGCCACCTGTCTTCGAGTTGTTCACGATGGTCAACACCCAGAACCCCTGCACGCTCATGCCACTGGGCGCGGGTGCGAATACGGTGGCCAGTGATTGCTGCGGATTGAACGTGGAGAAGAAAGGTGCGCTCCCGTACTGGATCGGGGTGGCCGCGTTGTCGTCGAAGACCGTGCTGTTGAAATTGGCGGTCGTGGGGCCGGTTCCCACGCCGCTAAAGAGGGTCACCGCGCCGAGATTGACCTTGCCCAGGCCGTAATGGGTCAGCGTTGCCGTCAGATCGGCATCGGTGGGATAGTTCAGGTTGATCTGGACCTGCATGACGCTGGCCCCCGCTGCCGTCTTGTCACCCTCGATGATGAAGTTGTCGGGCACAGCGATGGTCGAGGTCACCTGGCCTGGGGTTGGCCCGATCGGCGCCGGGATGGCTTTGGGCAGGTCGCCCGCGGCGTAGTGGACGGTGGTCGTCGGGCTGTTCTGACCCTGGTCCCTCAGTACAGCAAGGCCGGCGTTCTGGTTAGTGTCGAGCTGGTCGCCGAA